>VFQT010000327.1_pt1 | contig 71676 bp, 69 predicted proteins | sample 3512381 | NCBI WGS metagenome assembly VFQT01 (sample SAMN10412376, study PRJNA504923) | tailings metagenome | isolation source: Relicate 2 Philex TSF3 active mining site | place: Philippines: Tuba, Benguet | collected 2017-08-29
CCGTTCTGCGAAGAAGACCTGCCGGTTCGCGGGCGCTGCTCAGCGCTCTACTCGCCAGCTTCACCGCTGGCACACCGCGCCGGGCAGCGCCCGCGCCTCCCACTTTCTCCGCGAGGGACAAATGCAACCCTCACCAGGGATGAAACACGCCGCTGCTGATTGACATCGTTGCCCTATCCGAAGGCGCGCCGCTCCAGCGACGGCATGCGGCTGGCGAAGGTCAGGCCGCGCGCCACGAAGAAGATGTTGAGCGCCGCCCACAGGCCATGGTTCCCGAAAGGCGCCTCGAGCAGCCACCAGGCCAGCATGAACACGGCCAGTGACAGGATCATCATGTTGCGCATGTCGCGCGTCGCCATGGCGCCGGTGAAGATGCCGTCGAACTGGAAACAGATGACGCCGAGCACGGGCGAGATCGCGGCCCAGGGCAGATAGGCGCGCGCCGCCGCCCGCACCTCCTCGCTCACCGTCATCAGGTCGATGATGGCCGGGCCCAGGAACCAGATGGCGAGCGAGCAGAGAACACCCACCACCATGGCCCAGACGCTGGTGAGCCACACAGCGGCGCGGAAGCGCTCCCGGTTCCGTGCGCCCACCGACTGGCCGACAAGCGCCTCCGAGGCATAGGCGAAGCCGTCGATCAGATAGGCGGAGACCTCGAACAGGTTCAGCAGCACGGCATTGGCCGCCACCGTCACGTCGCCCGCCCGCGCGCCCCTTGCGGTGAACCAGGTGAAGGCGAAGACGAGGCACAGCGTCCTGATCATCACGTCGCCGTTCATCAGCAGCGTGCGCTTGAGGCGAAAGGGGTCGAAGACGCGCGGCCAGGAAAGATGCGCGCCCATGCCGCGCAGGATCACGAAGGCCAGCACCAGCGCCAATGTCACGGCGGACCATTCCGCAATCAGCGCGGCAAGACCCACCCCGTCCGACGTCATGCCGAGGTGCAGCACGAAGAAGGCGGAGAGCGCCATGTTGGTGATGTTCAGGAACAGCTGCACCGCGAAGGCGAGCTTCGCCCGCGACTGGCCGATGAACCAGCCCATGACGCAGTAATTCGCCAGCGCCGCCGGCGCGGCCCAGATGCGGTGGTTGAAATAGGTCTCGCCATGCGCCCGGATCTCCGCCGAGCCGCCGACGAGATCGAAGGCGGCATCCCGGATGAGCGGCGAGAGCAGGATGAGCCCCACGCCCGCGGTGACGCCGATCATCAGGGCGCGGATCAGCACCGCGACGAGTTCCGCATGATCGCCCGAGCCCAGCGCCTGGGCGGAGAGGCCCCCGGTCGAGAGCCTCAGGAAGCCGAAGCCCCAGAAGATGAAGCTGAAGATCAGCGCGCCCACCGCGATGGCGCCGATGTAGTAAGGGTCCTCCAGCTGGCCGATGACGGCGGTGTTGACCACGCCGATCAGCGGCTCCGACACGTTGGAGAGCATGATCGGCACCGCGACGGTGAGGACCGAACGGTGCGTCACCCGGGAATGAGGGTCGAAGGACATTCCGCTGCTGTTGCGTCCGTCCCCGTCCCAAGTCAAGCTGAGGGGCTCATGAGCCTGCCGCAACGCTTCCTCGACTGGTTTTCCGCCCGCGGCTGGGCGCCGCGCGCGCACCAGCTGGCCGTTCTCAGCCATGCGCAAGCCCGCGAGAGCGTGCTGCTCATCTCCCCCACCGGCGGCGGCAAGACCCTGGCGGGCTTCCTGCCGAGCCTCGTGGAGATCACGGAGCGCGGATCGGGGGATGGCATCCACACGCTCTACATCTCGCCCCTGAAAGCGCTGGCGGTGGACATCGCCCGCAACCTCGAAGCACCCGTGGCGGAGATGAAGCTTCCCGTCACCGTCGAGACGCGCACCGGCGACACGCCGCATTCCAAGCGCCAGCGCCAGCGGCAGAAGCCGCCCGACATCCTGATCACCACACCGGAACAGGTCTCCCTCCTCGCGGCGGACCCGCATGCCGGGCACATGCTGCGGAACCTGCGCACCGTGATCCTGGACGAGCTGCATTCCATGGTCACCTCGAAGCGCGGCGTGCTGCTCTCCCTCGCCCTCACCAGGCTTCAGGCCCATGCGCCAGGCGCCATCCGCATCGGGCTTTCGGCCACCGTGGCGGACGCGGACGCGCTCCGGGCCTGGCTGGTTCCCGCGGGCGCCACCCCTGCCCCGCTGGTGCTGGGCCGGCCGGGGGCCAAGCCCAACATCCGCATCCTCTCCTCGGTCGAGCGCGTGCCATGGTCCGGCCATTCCGCGCTCTATGCCATCCCCGAAGTCTATCAGGAGATCCGCAAGGCGAAGATGACGCTGGTCTTCGTCAACACGCGCTCCCAGGCGGAAGTCATCTTCCAGGCGCTGTGGGAGGCCAATGATGACAACCTGCCGATCGCGCTCCATCATGGCTCGCTCGACGTCGGCCAGCGGCGGAAAGTGGAGGCGGCCATGGGCGAAGGCCGCCTCCGCGCCGTCGTCTGCACATCCACCCTGGAACTCGGCATCGACTGGGGCGACGTGGACCTCGTCGTGCATGTGGGCGCGCCCAAGGGCTCCAGCCGGCTCCTGCAGCGGATCGGGCGCTCCAACCACCGGCTGGACCTGCCGTCGGAGGCGCTGCTGGTGCCGTCCAACCGTTTCGAGGTGCTGGAATGCCAGGCCGCACTCCAGGCGGCGGAAGCCAACGCGCAGGACACCGAATACCCGATGGTGCTGAAGCTGGACGTGCTGGCCCAGCACATCCTCTGCCGCGCCGTGGCGGGTCCCTTCCACCCCGACGCGCTTTTTGCCGAGGTGAGCAGCGCCTGGACCTACCGCAACCTGACGCGCGCCGATTTCGACAAGGCCGTCGATTACGTTGCGACCGGCGGCTACGCGCTCAAAGCCTATGAGCGCTATGCCAAGCTGAAGCTCCAGCCGGACGGCACCCTGCGCCTCGCCCACCCGCGCCTCGCCATGGCCTATCGCCTCAACATGGGCACCATCGTCGAGGACGAGATGCTGAAGGTTCGCCTCGCCCATGTGAAGCGCAGGCTGGGAAAACGCGTGGTGACCGGGGGCCGCGTGCTGGGCGAGGTGGAGGAATGGTTCATCAGCCAGCTCACCACCGGCACCACCTTCCTCTTCGCGGGCGAAGTGCTGCGCTTCGAGGGGCTGGATGAGTTCGGCGCGCTCGCCACCCGCTCGAATGAGCGGGAGCCGATGGTGCCCTCCTACCAGGGCGGCAAGTTCCCGCTCTCGACGCATCTCGCCGAGCGGGTGCGCCAGATGCTGTCCGACCCGTCGCAGTGGAAGCACCTGCCGCCGCAGGTGAAAGGCTGGCTGTCGCTGCAGCGCTTCCGCTCCGTGGTGCCGAAAGCGTCGCAGATGCTGGTCGAGACCTTCCCGCGCGCCGACAAGCATTACATGGTCTGCTACCCCTTCGAGGGCAGGCTCGCGCACCAGACGCTGGGCATGCTGCTCACCCGCAGGCTGGAGCGCGCCGGCATGCAGCCCTTGGGCTTCGTCGCCTCAGAATACGCCCTCGTCGTCTGGATGGTGCGGGACCTGTCGCTCGCCATCTCCTCCGGCCGCATCGCGCTGGGGCGCCTCTTCGACGAGGACATGATGGGCGACGACCTCGAGGCGTGGCTCGCCGAATCCGCCCTCATGAAGCGCACCTTCCGCAACGCGGCGATCATCGCGGGGCTGATCGAGCGCCGCCAGCCGGGCCAGGAGAAGACGACGCGGCAGATGACGGTCAACACCGACCTCATCTACGACGTCTTGAGGACCCATGAGCCGGACCACCTCCTCCTGCGCGCGGCCTGGGACGACGCGGCGGAAGGGCTGATCGACGCCTGGCGGCTGGGCGCCATGCTGCGGCGAATCAAGGGGCAGATCCTGCACAAGGCGCTCGACACCGTCTCGCCCCTCTCGGTGCCCATCCTCTTGGAGATCGGCCGCGAATCAGTCTACGGCGAAGGCCATGATGCCCTTCTCGCCGAAGCCGCGAACGACCTCATCGACGAGGCCATGCGGCTTGTCTAGGTCGCAGCGCATCACCCTCTCCGGCATGGACTTCATTCCTGACCTTTCGGGCGCCCTCTACGCGCCGGAGTTCAAGGCGCTGCTGGTGGCCGACCTGCATCTCGAGAAGGGAACGAGCCTCGCCCGGCGCGGTGTGCACCTGCCGCCCTACGACACGCGGGAATCGCTCCTGCAACTCCGCGCGGCCATCGCGGAGGCCCGGCCGGAGCGTCTGATCTTCCTCGGCGACAGCTTCCATGACGGGGGCGCGCGCGACCGCATCGACGCCGCCGACCTCGCCATGCTGCGTAGCCTCACCTCCGCTGCCGAGACGGTGTGGATCACCGGCAACCACGACCCTGCCCCACCCGCCGACATCGGCGGCACGATCGTCGAGGAGATGACGCTCGGCCCCGTGACGCTCCGCCACCAGCCGAAGGCGCTGGCGCCGGGCGAAGCCGAGATTTCAGGCCACCTGCACCCTGCGGCGGCGGTGCATGCGCGCGGGCACCGCATCCGCTGCCGCTGCTTCATCGCGGATGAGCGCCGCCTCATCATGCCGGCCTTCGGCAGCTATACGGGGGCGCTCAGCGTCAGGTCCGATGCCTTTTCCGGCCTGTTCGGGGATTTCCACGTCTGGATGATCGGCACCAAGGCCGTGCACCGCTTCCCCGCATCGCAGGTCAGGTGACGAGAACCGCCACAAGCGCGGCGATGAGCGAGATCACCGCGCCGCCGGTGAGCAGCATGCGCAGCTTGCCGAACCAGGCGGGAAGCCTTCCTGCCTCCACGCTCGTCACATCCCACAGGGCCTGCATGAGGAAGCCCGCGATCAGCAGCGTGAGGGCCGGAACGGGCGGCAGGAAGAGCGCGGCAAGCCCCGCGAGGGAGCCCAGCACACTGGCCGAAAACTCCAGGCTCTGGCGCTGCGTGTCATAGGGGCCGATGGCCGTGCCCCAGCGGATGCCGCCGAGGAAGGACAGGATGATCGCGCCATAGCCGGTGACGAGTTCGAGGCCGAGCACGGGAGACAGGACGGGCAAGGGAACCCAGAGCGCGCCCGCGCCTGCAACGAAAGGGATGAGCCCGGCCAGCCCAAGGACAAGGGCCGTACCGGGAATGGACGTGGAGACATTCTGATCGGTCATGACGCTAGTCTGGCCTGTCCGGCGTGGCAGGACAAGCGGGGGAATCACCCGGCCTTGGCCCGAATCACGTCCAGCACGTCCGGCGTGATCATGCCCGTCACCTCGAGGCCGGACTGGAGCTGGAACAGGCGGATGGCGTGAGCCGTGCGGCTGCCGAGCTTCCCGTCAGGCGCGCCGACATTGAAGCCGAGCCGGATCAGGAGCTGCTGTGCTTCCGTGACCACGTCATGCGCTGGCAGCTCGGCCGCCTCGGGCACGGCCGCACCAGAGGCGAGGACGGCGAGGTCCGGGCCCTTCAGGCCGGCATCGGTCAGCGCCGCGATATTGGCGCGGTCATCCGCGGGACGGGGCGACCATCCCGCAACCCGCACCGCGAGTTCTGACAATTCGCCGCCGGAGAGCGAGCTGGCAAGGGTGGTGGCGCGCTCCGCCGCTTGGGCGTCACCCTGCTGGGCGGCGAGGAGATACCAGAAATAGGCTTCGGCCTTGTCCGCACCGGTGCCGAGGCCGCGCTCGTAGAGGATGGCGAGGTTGAACTGGCTGTCGCGCAGGCCGCGTTCGGCGGCGGCGGTGAAGAGCGCGAAGGCCCTGGCATGGTCCGACTGGTCCACCGGCTTGCTCGCGATGAGCACGGCGGCATTGTGCATGGACTTCACATTGCCCCGGGCAGCTGCCTTCTCGTACCAGGACAGGGCGGCGGCGGTATCCTGCGCAACGCCCCTGCCCCGCTCAAGCAGCGTGGCGAGGCGATATTGCGCCGGGGCAAAGCCCCCGGCGGCTGCCAGACCGTACCAATAGGCCGCCTTGGCGGCGTCTGGCGTCACGCCCTCCCCCTCCAGATAGCGGCTGGCGACGGTGAACTGGGCATTTGGATATCCACCGGCCGCGGCATGGCGGAGCGTCTCCGTGCCGATCCCGTCAGGCAGCATCGCGGCCCGTGCGGCATCCCCCGGGGGCGACAGCGAGCCGGTGACGAGCGGATCGGCGGGCAGGTCGGACCGGCTCTGCTTTTCGGGGGCGGGCGGGGCTTGCGTGGCACCCTCGCCTTGGTTCCCCGGCGCCTCGATGGCGCCCGAAGGGACCGGTGCGGCGGTCTTGTTGACCAGCCTGTTGTAGGCGAAGGACGACACGATGACGAGCAGCACCATGCCGGCGAGCAGCAGGCGCCGGCGCCGCGCGGCATTGGCATCCTTCGGTTTCGGGGTGCCCGGCAGCGGTGCAAGCGGCGACGGGGCTTCCGGCTTCGCCTGCTTGCGGAACCGCCTGAACGGGAAGAAGCCGCGTTCCTCATCCGGGCGCAGAGCCGCGGCGCCGAACTCCGCCCGGAGGGCGGAGGGCCGCGATGCCGCCGCCTGGGCGGCGCGGCGGGCCGCGGCGATGAAGTCATCAGTGGTGGAGAGTGGCGGCAGGGCGTCGGACATGGAGGCGCCGGACGGTTCCGGAGCGAGGGAAACATCGGAATAGGAATTCGCGGTCTGATAGACATCAGACCTTGGCTCCGCCACGGCCGGTTCGGCGTGGAAGACCCGTCCCGAGCCGGGCTGCTGGGGCTCGCTCACGCGGGAAGGACCAGCCTCCAGCTGCGCGATCTTCGCCACGATCTGCGACAGGGTCTCTTGAACGGCCACGAGCGTTTCCTGGTTGCGGCGCTCGGCACCCGCGGCACTCTCCCGCACGGCACGGAGGCCCTCCTCGAGGGCCTTCAGTTCAGGCGAGGGGCCGGTCGGCGCGCCCGAGGCGAGGAGGCGCTCCATGGTGCGGCTCGCCGCCTGCTCCGCCACCTGACTCGCCACGTCGCGGCTCTGCTCGAGACTGCCGTAAAGCTGCCGGATGGCATGCTCCATCGTCTCGATCTGCCGGAGTTGCTGCTCGGTGCGGCCGACGCGCTCGCTGACGGCGGCGATGCTCTGCTCGAGCATTTCGACGGCGCTCGGGTCGCCCTGCAGCGCCATGCGGTCCTCGAGGCGGCGGCCGAGTTCGGCGATGCGGTCTTCGATGTCCCTGACCTGGCCCGCGCCGCCCGTGGCGGCGGCGACCTGATCGAGCCTCCGGCCGAGATCGCCGAGGCGCTTGTCCAGTTCGGCAAGCGGCCGCATGTCAGGCCCTTGCGCGACACGGGTCGACAACTGCTCCACGGCCACGCGCAGCGCGTTGAGATCGCGCTCGGTCGCGGAACTGGCGCGGATCTCATCCATCCGCCGGGCGAGGCCGCCCATTTCGCCGCGCAGCTGGCCGATGTCCGGGGCAACGGAGTTGTGGGCGCTGGCGGCTGCGGCCTGCGTCTCCCGGATCATGGCGAGGACACGGGTTTCGATTTCACGGATTTCGCTGCGCGCGATTCCGGCGGCGGAGGCCTTCACGCTCTCGATGCGTTCGCCGAGCGTGGCAGTCTCCCGGCGCACTGCCTCGGAAATGCCCGCCTGCATCGTGCTTTCGGTGCGCAGGAGGCGGTTCGAGAGTTCGGTGACGCGGGCCTCAAGGCTGGCGAGGACAGGCGCGGTGCGCTGGAACTCCTCCGGGCGGGGCTGCTTCGCGGCCTGCTCCGCCAGATCGCCAAGGCGGTCCTGCATGGACTTCAGCGAGTCGCGGGTACGCTTTTCGCTGACCTCGATGTGTTCGACAACGTTGCGGATGGCGGATTCGAGCGCCGAATAGCCGGGAACGTCCTCCGGACGATCGAAGAGCGGCGCGCGTGGCTGTGCGGCGATCTGCTGGCCGAGCATGGACAATCGCTCGTTGACGGCGGTGAAGGCCTCGACCGTCTGGCGCTCATTGTCATCGATCCGCTCCAGCAGGCGGGAGAAGGCCTCTTCCTCGTCCATGCGGCGGCGCGAGGGTTCGAGGGGCTGGATGGAAGCCGACTGGCGTTCCTTCTGGGCGAGCTGCGCCAGCTGATGGGCAATGTCCTGGAGGCGCAATGCGCTGTCGTCCCGGCGGCTGGCCGGGGCGCGTGGCTGTTCGTCTCTCTGGGCGAGCACCTCGTGGCGGGCGGAGCCGGCGTCGTGCGGAGGGGAGGACAAGAATCTTTCCTCGAAGTGAGCGTTCTGGACCTGTGGCGAATCGATAATATGCTCGTTCTGGTCGAGAATCACGCTATTTAACCACTCGCCCAGCGTCATGCCGGCCCGGCGGGCAGCAGTCTTGGCGGCCGCCCGAACCTCCGGTTCGACGCCCTTCACGCTCCACGGAACACCGGGTTTCATTGTGGTTTCTTCTCTCGCTCGATAACGTCCGCCCATCGGCGACCATCAAATGGTCATGAAAAGAGCGCGGGTTTTCCCTGTCCAAGGGTTAACCGGTTTGGTAAAGATTCAGTTAAACGCTTGATCCCTCGGTCGGAATCGGCAGTTGAACATCGATTGCGCCGCTCGCCGGGACATCAGCGAAGACTTGATTGCATAAGCCATAGCGCCGGAAAATTGACGCAAGGGATACATATATTGTCCTCGGACGCGTATATCCGCAGGCAGCGGCACAAGACGACATTTCCGAGTGGAGCGTGATAAAATGACGATGACAGAAACAAAAGAACGGTCGAACCGGGACCGCACCTATTCGATCACGGAGCTGTGCCGTGAATTCGACGTGACCCCCCGGACCCTTCGCTTCTACGAGCAAAAGGGGCTCCTGCACCCCGCCCGCCGCGGCTGGACGCGCCTGTTCAGCTACCGCGACCGGGCCCGCCTGCAACTCATCCTGCGCGGCAAGAAGGTCGGCTTCGCGCTGGAAGAGATCAAGGAAATGCTGGACCTCTACAATCTGCGGGACGGGCAGCTGACACAGCTGCGCATCGCCTCCACCAAGATGCGTGAGCGCCTGGAGGCGCTGAGGAAGCAGCGCGTCGAACTCGAGGACGCCATCGCCGACCTCGAGCGCACCGTGGTGGTGGTCGACGGCATGCTGAAGGAGCGCGAGGCGGCACAGCCCAAGGCGGCGAATAGCTGACGTCCGCGAAAGCGGCTTGCGGACTTGCGGCATCCGGGTGAAAACCCGGGTGCCTTTTTATTGACGGACCATTCCTCCCATGCCGCTTGCCTATGTGCTGAACCCGCTGGACCGCCGGGCCAACGACCGGTCCGACGCGCCGTCGATCGCGGCGCTCAAGGCGCGGGCGGATGCGAAGTTCGTCCGCATCGCGGGGGATTCCACGCTGATCGATGGCGGACGCCTGTGCACGACGGCGGGCGCGATGCCGGAGCTGACGGTTTTTCTCGGCCTCGACACGGGCGGCGCCCCCTGGTTCGCCTGCAAGGCGGAGCAGACGGAGGCTTTCCGCGACCTCAGGAGCCTTGCGCTGGAAGAGGCGCTGCCGCCGGAGGAACTGGGCATCCTGGCCCAGGCGCGCTCGCTCATCCAGTGGCACGAGCGGCGGAACTTCTGCTCGAACTGCGCAACGCGGCTGGAGATCGCCGATGCGGGATACCGCCGCCACTGCACCGGCTGCGGCATGGACCATTTCCCGCGCACCGACCCCGTGGCCATCATGGTGGTGCGGCATGAGGGCAAGATCCTGCTCGGCCGCCAGAAGGCATGGAAGCCCGGCATGTATTCAGCCCTCGCGGGCTTCGTGGAGCCCGGCGAGACGATCGAGGACGCGGCGCGGCGCGAGGTGTTCGAGGAATCAGGCGTGCGCGTGGGTGCCGTCCGCTACGTCACGAGCCAGCCCTGGCCCTTCCTGTCCAACCTGATGATCGGCCTCGTCGGCGAGGCGCTGTCGGCGGAGATCACCCTCGATGAGAACGAACTCGAGGAGGCGCGCTGGTTCGACGCGACGGAAGCCCGCATGATGGTGGACCGGACGCACCCGGACGGGCTCTATGCGGCAAACCCCTACGCCATCGCGCATGAACTGGTACGCGTGGCGCTGGAGGGGTGACGGGTCTGTCCCATTTCCCGCCGGCGAAGCCGAGGGGAGAAGGCAAGATTTACGACAATTCGAAGCGCTTGGCGATTTCCGCCCGGTGGGGCGAGGCCCTGTAGCTGCCGAGAACGCGGATATAGCTCGTGAAGAACTCGAGTTCCTCCATCGCAAGGCGCACATTGCGCTCTGACGGGTGGCCCTCGATGTCGGCGTAAAACTGGGTCGCCGAGAACTGCCCTTCGATCTGGTAGGATTCGAGCTTCGTCATGTTGACGCCGTTGGTCGCGAAGCCGCCCATGGCCTTGTAGAGGGCGGCCGGCACGTTGCGGACGCGGAAGACGAAGGTGGTGATGACGGGTTGGTCCGCCGGCTCCGCGTCCTGGGGTGTGGCGGACAGCACCACGAAGCGCGTGGTGTTGTGGCTCTCGTCCTCGATGTTCTCGCGGATGACCTTGAGGCCATAGATTTCTGCGGCGAGGCGCGAGGCGATGGCGGCGCGCGAGGTATCGCGCAACTGCGAGAGTTCGCGGGCGGCCCCGGCCGTATCCGCCGCGACCACCGGCTTGAGGCCCATGTCGCGGATCACGTTGCGGCACTGGCCGAGCGCATGGACGTGGCTGTGCACGGACCTGACGTCGGCTGCGCTTGCACCCGGGACGATCATCAGCTGGTGGTGGACGGGCAGGAAATGCTCGCCGATGATGTAGAGATTGGAGCGCGGCAGCAAATGGTGGATGTCGGCCACCCGGCCCGCCACGGAATTGTCGATCGGGATCATGGCGAGCGCCGCCTCACCCTCCGCCACGGCCTGGAAGGCATCCTCGAAGGTGCCGCAGGGCAGAGGCTCATAGGTCGGGTAGGCTTCGATGCAGGCAATGTGGGAATTGGCACCGGGTTCGCCCTGGTAGGCGATTTTGGAGGGCATCAGGCTTTCCTCAGCATGCGGCGGGCGGTTTCGAGTTCGGCTGGCGTATCGACGCCCAGCGGCACCGTGTCAACCCGGACGACGACGATGCGCATGCCGTTGTCGAGGGCGCGCATCTGCTCCAGCTTGCGCTCCGCCTCGCGCGCGCTGACGGGAAGCGACACGAAGCGCTCCAGCACCGGGCGGCGGTAGGCATAGACGCCGATGTGGTGCCAGAAGGGCGGCTTGTGCTCGGGCCCGACGGTGCGCACGAAATCCCGGGCGAAGGCCACCTCGCGCTCGTCGTTCAGGGGCGCGATGGCCTTGACGATATTGGGGTTGGCCACATCCTCTTGCCGCTCGATCAGGGCGGCGATGGTGGAGATGTCGGCCACGTCGTTGACCAGACCGGCGAGGCAGCGCTGGATGGAGAGGGAATCGATGGTGGGGAGATCGCCCTGGAGGTTGACCACATAATCGAAGCGCCCCTGCGGATCGCGCAGCGACAGGGCCTCGGCGATCCGGTCCGAGCCGGAGGGAAGCGCGGGATTGGTGACGATCGCATCACCCCCATGGGCCTTGACGGCCTCGGCGATCTCGACCTCGGCGGCGGCGACGAGGACCTGTCCGATATTGGCCTCCATCGCCCGTTTCCAGCACTGGACGATCATGGGCAGGCCCTGGATGTCGGCCAGCGGCTTTCCAGGAAGCCGGGTCGACGCCATGCGGGCGGGGATCACAACAATGGTATTCTGATTATCTATCATGTACTTAAGCAGAGGCGCGGCAAAATGATACAATTCCCCTTATACTATTGCGGCGAGCCCAAGAAAGCACTAGTTTCCGCGCCCGACTGACGGCTCTAGGGGTCTGAACCTTCATGAACAGTTTCGAATTCAACAAGATCGCAGGTGCGGTGCTGGGTACGGCCCTCGTCGTGTTTGGCCTGAACGAACTCGCTGGCATTCTCTACCATGCCGAAACGCCCGAGAAGCCGGGCTTTGCGGTCGAGGTCGCGGAAGCCGCGGCCGGCGGTGAGGCCGCAGGCGCCGAGGAAGCGGCACCCGCCGTGTCGCTGGGCACGCTGCTCGCCTCCGCCGATGCCACCAAGGGCCAGGCGGTGTTCAAGGCCTGCGCGGCTTGCCATGACGTTTCCAAGGGCGGCCCCAACAAGGTGGGTCCGAACCTGTGGGGCATCGTGGGGCGTAACCATGGCGTCCATGAGGGTTTTGCCTATTCCGAGGCGATGGCCGCCAAATCGGCCGAGCCCTGGAGCTACGAGGCCCTGAACGAATTCATCCTTGCGCCCAAGCAGGCGGTGCCCGGCACCAAGATGGCCTATGGCGGCCTCAAGAAGGATGGCGACCGCGCCAATCTGCTGGCCTATCTGGCCACGCTGTCTGACGCGCCGGTGCCCTTCCCTGCCCCGTAAAGGCCGCAAATCTCTCCAAGATTTAACACCGGCAAGGCTCTTGCCGGTGTTTTCTTTTGGGGCGAGGGTTGCTTAATGATCCGGACCCGCCGCCCCGCTTGGAGATCTTCAGCCCCATGACCATGAACCGCCGCACCCTGCTCAAGCTTGCGGGCCTCGCACCTGCCGCCCAGATCGTCGGCATCCAGGTGGCTGCCGCCCAGGACCGCGAATTCCGCCATGCGCTGACCCTGTTCCAGGACGTGAAATACCCGGCGGACTTCAAGCACTTCGACTATGTGAACCCGAACGCGCCCAAGGGCGGGCGCGTGCGCTTCGGCCTGGTGGGCTCGTTCGACAATCTGAACCCCTACACCTTCAAGGGGGAAGCGGGGAGCGCGGTGATGAACGACGCCCTTCTCGTCTCCGCCCTCGACGAGCCCTCGACCGAATATGGCCTGGTCGCCAGCGGCGTGTGGCACCCCGAGGACCGTTCCATGGTGGTCTACCGCCTCAGGCCGGAAGCCCGCTTCCATGACGGCAAGCCCATGACGCCGGAGGACGTGATCTGGTCCATGCAGTCGCTGCGCGAGGCGAACCCCTTCTATAATTTCTACTATAAGAACATCGCGAAGGCCGAGCAGACGGGCGATCACGAGGTGACTTTCACCTTCGCCCAGAAGGGCAACCGGGAGCTTCCCCTGATCACCGGCCAGATGCCGGTGCTGCCGAAGCACTGGTGGACGGGCAAGGACGACAAGGGCCGCCAGCGCGACATCAAGGAGACGACGCTCGAAGTGCCGCTGGGCTCAGGTGCCTATGTGGCGGCTGAAGTGAAGCCGGGAACCTCGATCCGCATGAAGCGTGCGCCGCACTACTGGGCGAGGGACCTGGCGGTGAACGTGGGCCAGGATAATTTCGACGAAATCGAATACGTCTACTTCCGCGATGCGAACGTCGCCTTCGAGGCCTTCAAGGGCGACCAGTATGACTGGCGCACCGAAACCTCCTCCAAGATGTGGGCGACGGGCTATGACTTCCCCGCGCTCAAGACGGGCCGGGTCGTGCAGGAGGAGATCAAGCTGCGCCAGGTGGAGGGCATGCAGTGCTGGGCCCTGAACATCCGCCGCCCGAAGTTCCAGGACGTCCGGGTGCGCCAGGCGCTGAACTACGCCTTCGACTTCGAATGGGCGAACCAGAACCTGTTCTATGGCCAATATGTCCGTTCACGGAGCTATTTCAACAATTCGGAGATGGAGGCGAAGGGGCTGCCCTCCCCGGCCGAACTCGCGATCCTCGAGCCGTTGAAGGATCAGCTTCCCGCGGAGGTGTTCAGCGCCGAGTATTCCAACCCGGTGAACGACACGCCGCAGAACCGGCGCAAGAACCTGCGCCAGGCGGCGAAGCTTCTCTCGGAGGCCGGTTGGACCATCACGCAAGATGGCGGGCGCTCGGTTCTCAAGAATGCCAATGGCGAGCAGCTCACCATCGAATTCCTGCTCGACTCGCCGCTGTTCGAGCGCATCGCGCTGCCCTACCAGCAGCAACTCGAACGTCTCGGCATCGGCGTCAGCATCAAGACGGTGGACAGCGCGCAATACGAGCGGCGCACCCAGACCTTCGACTATGACCTGGTCGTCGGCAATTGGGGCCAATCGCTGTCACCCGGAAACGAGCAGCGCGATTTCTGGGGCAGCGAGGCCGCGGGCCGCAACGGCAGCCGCAATCTCGTGGGTATTGCCAATCCGGCGATCGACAAGCTCATCGAAGCCCTGATCTTCGCGCCCGACCGCGAAAGCCTGGTCACGGCCTGCAAGGCTCTCGACAGGGCGCTGCTGTGGAACCATTATGTTGTTCCCATGTGGTACATCGATTATGAGCGCACCGCGCGCTGGGACCGCTTCGGACGGCCCGAGAAGCTCCCCGATCTTTCGACCGGCTTCCCCACCGTATGGTGGTGGGACGAGGCGAAGGCGAAGAAGGTGGCTGGCCAGTGAGACGCATCGCGGCGGCCGCCGTGGCCCTCACCCTCTGCGCCGCCGCAGCCGGAGCCGAGCCGCGCCACGGCATCTCCACCTTCGGAGAGCTGAAATATGCACCCGGCTTCACGCATTTCGACTATGTGAGCCCCGATGCGCCGAAGGGCGGCAGGCTCTCGCTGATCGGCACGGCGGCGATCGACACGTTCGACAGCTTCAACGGCTACATCCTGAAGGGCGATCCCGCGCAGGGGCTCGAACTGCTGTTCGACAGCCTGATGACGCGGGCTGCCGACGAGCCTGAAGCGCTCTATGGCCTCGTCGCCAGCACGGTGGACCTCGCAGATGATCGCAAGAGCGTGGGTTTCACATTGCGCCCCGAGGCGCGCTTCGCGGATGGCACAGCGCTTACGGCGGCGGACGTGTGCGACAGCTTCCGCCTGCTCTCCACGCAAGGCAGCGAGAACATCCGCATCACGATCCGCGATGTGGAGACCTGCGACGTGGTAGGCCCACATGAGGTGCGCTATCGTTTCAAGGGCGAACGCACCCGCGACCTGCCTCTGACGGTGGCGGCACTGCCCATCTTCTCGAAGGCCTATTACGCCGGGGAGGACTTCTCCAAGTCATCGATGAAGCCGCCCCTGGGCTCCGGCCCCTATACGGTGAAGGGCTTCCAGCCCGGCGAATATGTGGCCTATGGCCGCCGCGCGGACTACTGGGCGAAGGACTTGCCCGTGAACAAGGGCCGGTTCAACTTCGACGAGGTGCGCTACGAATATTTCCGGGAGCGCACGGCGGGCTTCGAGGCACTGAAGGCGGGCAAGCTGGACCTGCGCGAGGAGTTCACCTCGCGCGACTGGGCAACGGCCTATGAATTTCCGGCGCTGAAGGATGGCCGCGTAAAGAAGGTCGTGCTGCCCGACGAGACGCCGTCCGGCGCGCAGGGCTTCTTCTTCAACCTGCGGCGCGCGAAGTTCCAGGACATTCGCGTGCGGCAGGCGCTGAACCTTGCCTTCGATTACGACTGGACGAACAAGAACCTGTTCTTTGGCCTCTATCAGAGAACGGCGAGCTTCTTCGAATCCTCGCCCCTGAAGGCCGAGGGCGCGCCGCCGCCCGAGGAGCTGGCGCTACTGGAGCCGCTGCGCGGCGGCTTGCGTCCCGAGGTGTTCGGTGAAGCCGTGCTTCCGCCGGTCTCGGACGGTTCGGGGCAGGACCGGAAGCTGCTGCGCCAGGCCTCCCAACTGCTCGACGCGGCCGGCTGGACGGCGGATGGAACGATGCGCCGCAACGCCAAGGGCGAGACGCTGGACGTCGAATTCCTGATCGACAGTCCCATCTTCGAGCGGGTGCTCGGGCCCTATGTGAAGAACCTCCGGCTTCTCGGCGTCAACGCCTCGATCCGCACGGTCGACAGTTCGCAGTACCAGAAGCGCCGCGAGGAGTTCGACTTCGACGTGATCTCCACGCGTTTCGTGACCAGCCTCACCCCCGGGGATGAGTTGCGCGTGTTCTTCGGGTCCGAAGCGGCCAAGAAACCGGGGAGCTTCAATCTCTCCGGCCTTTCCTCACCCGCCATCGACGCGCTGATCGACAAGGTGGTGGAGGCGAAGTCCCGGGAGGAGCTGAACGTGGCGGGGCGCGCGCTGGACCGCGTGCTGCGGGCCGAGCAGTTCTGGGTGCCCAACTGGTACAAGGCGAGCCACTGGATCGCCCACTGGGACAAGTTCGGCAGCCCCGCGACCAAGGCCAAATACGACCGTGGCATCCTCGACACCTGGTGGTATGACGAAACCAAGGCCAAGCGAATCGCGACCGGAAACTGATCCCGTTCCATGGGCGCCTATATCCTGAAACGCATCCTGCTGATGATCCCCACCCTGCTGGGGATCATGCTGATGACATTCGCCATCATCCAGTTCGTGCCGGGCGGCCCCGTCGAGCAGGTGATTGCCAAGATGCAGGGAACCGACTCGGATTCGACCGGACGCATCAGCGGCAATACGGGCAACGAGGCGGGTTCCCAGCAGCAGCAGATGGCAGGCGGCGACGGCACCTCCTTCAAGTACCGCGGCGCGCAGGGGCTCGACCCCGAATTCATCAAGAGCCTCGAGAAGCAGTTCGGCTTCGACAAGCCGGCGCATGAGCGCTTCCTGCTGATGATGGGGAACTACCTGACCTTCGATTTCGGGCAGAGCTATTTCCGCGACCGCTCGGTGCTGAGCCTCATCGCCGAGAAGCTTCCCGTGTCCATCTCGCTCGGGCTGTGGCTGACGCTGATCCAGTACATGGTCTCGATCCCGCTCGGCATCCGGAAGGCGGTGAAGGACGGATCCACCTTCGATGTGTGGACCTCGGGAGTCATCATCATCGGTTATGCGATCCCGAGCTTCATCTTCGCCATCATGCTGATCGTGCTGTTCGCGGGTGGCAGCTATTTCAGCTGGTTCCCGCTGCGTGGCCTCACCTCAGACAATTTCGAGCAGCTCTCCTGGTGGGGCAAGCTCGCGGACTATGCCTGGCACCTGGCGCTGCCGCTCTTCGCCATGGCGATCGGCAGCTTCGCCACCATGACGATGCTGACGAAAAACTCCTTCCTCGATGAGATCCGCAAGCAATATGTGATGACGGCCCGCGCCAAGGGCCTGACCGAGACCCAGGTGCTCTACGGGCACGTGTTCCGCAACGCCATGCTGCTGGTGATCGCAGGCTTCCCCGGCGCCTTCATCGGCGCCTTCTTCGCAAGCTCGCTCCTCATCGAGACGATCTTCTCTCTCGACGGCCTGGGCTATCTGTTCTTCAAGGCGACACTCGACCGCGATTACCCGATCGTCTTCGCCAGCCTCTACATCTTCACGCTGATGGGGCTCGTGGTGCAGCTCATCTCGGACCTCACCTACACCTGGATCGATCCGCGCATCGATTTCGAGAAGCGGGACGTCTGAGGCATGAAGCTCCGCATCACCCCCCTCAACACGCGGCGATGGCAGCTGTTCCGGCAGAACAAGCGCGGCTTCTGGTCGTTCTGGATCTTCATGGTCCTGTTCTTCGTGTCCGTCTTCGCGCCCTTCATCGCCAATGACCGGCCGATCCTCGTGTCCTACAAGGGAGAGCTGCTCTATCCGACCTTCGTGGACTACCCAGAATCGAAGTTCGGAGGCTTCCTCGCCCGCACCGACTTCCGCGACCCCGTCAACCAGGAGGAGATCGCGGCCAATGGCTGGATGATCTGGCCGCTGATCCGGTATTCCTACAACACGGTGAACAACGAGCTGCCGCGGCCCGCCCCCTCGCCGCCCGCCTTCCAGCTGACCCGCGAAGAGGCCTGCGCCAAGTATCCGGCGGGTGCGGAAGACCCCAACTGCAATTTCGGCAACCTCAACTGGATGGGTACCGACGACCAGGGGCGAGACGTGGTGGCACGCCTCATTTACGGCTTCCGCATCTCTGTGGCCTTCGGGCTCATCCTGACCGTCGTCTCATCGCTCATCGGCATGGCGGCGGGCGCTGTGCAGGGCTATTTCGGCGGCTGGACAGACCTGCTCTTCCAGCGCTTCATCGAGATCTGGACCTCGATGCCCGGGCTCTACCTGCTCATCATCCTGGCGGCCTTCATCACGCCGACCTTCTGGATTCTGCTGTTCATTCAGATCCTGTTCTCCTGGACCTCCATCGTGGGGCTGGTGCGCGCCGAGTTCCTCAGGGCGCGGAACTTCGAATATGTACGCGCGGCACGGGCGCTGGGGCTTTCGGACGCGCGCATCATGTTCAAGCACCTGCTGCCCAATGCGGTGGTCTCCACCATCACCTTCATGCCCTTCATCCTCGCGGGTTCCGTCACCGTGCTGACCTCGCTGGACTTCCTCGGCTTCGGCCTGCCGCCAGGCTCGCCCTCGCTGGGGGAACTCATCGCGCAAGGCAAGAACAACCTGCAGGCGCCGTGGCTGGGCCTCACCGGCTTCTTCGTCGTGTCGCTGATGCTCTCGTTGCTCGTCTTCATCGGGGAAGCGGTGCGTGACGCCTTCGACCCCAGAAAGTCCTTCGCATGAGCGATCCGCTTCTCGAGGTGAAGGACCTTTCCGTCGCCTTCGCACAGGGCGGGCGGTCCACGCTCGCGGTGGACAAGGTCTCCTTCTCCATCAACAAGGGCGAGACGCTGGCGCTGGTGGGCGAGTCAGGCTCCGGCAAGTCCGTATCTGCCCTCTCGATCCTGAAGCTGCTTCCCTACCCTTCCGCTTCGCACCCTTCGGGCTCCGTGCGCTTCAAGGGCGAGGAACTGCTGGACGCCGACGAGCGCGACCTCAGGCGCGTGCGCGGCAACGACATCACCATGATCTTCCAGGAGCCGATGACATCGCTGAACCCGCTCCACACGGTGGAACGGCAGATCGGCGAAATCTTGGAACTGCACCAGAACCTGAAGGGCGAGGCGGCGCGGGCGCGCATCGTCGATCTGCTCTCGAAGGTCGGTATCCGCGATCCCGAGACGCGGCTCCTCGACTACCCGCACCAGCTTTCGGGCGGCCAGCGCCAGCGCGTGATGATCGCCATGGCGCTCGCCAACAACCCGGACCTGCTGATCGCCGACGAACCCACGACCGCGCTGGACGTGACGGTGCAGGCGCAGATCCTGAAGCTTTTGAAGGAGCTTCAGGCGGAGTTCGGCATGGCCATGCTGCTCATCACCCATGACCTCGGCATCGTGCGCCACATGGCGGACAAGGTCGTGGTGATGCAGAAGGGCAAGGCGGTGGAGCAAGGCGATGCCAAGGCCATCTTCGCCGATCCGCAGCACGCCTACACGAAGCTGCTGCTGACCGCCGAGCCGAAGGGGGCACCGCCACCGAGCGATGCTTCAGCGCCCGTCGTGCTGGAGACGAAGGGCCTCAAGGTGTGGTTCCCCATCAAGCGCGGATTCTTCCGCAAGACCGTGGGGCACATCAAGGCGGTGGACGGTGTCGACGCCACCGTCAGGAGCGGGCAGACGCTGGGTGTGGTGGGCGAGTCCGGGTCCGGCAAGACGACGCTGGGACTGGCGCTGCTGCGCCTGATCCGTTCCGAGGGGCCCATTGTCTACATGGGCAAGAACATCGACGGCTACAACACCGCGATGATGCGCCCGCTCCGCAAGGAGATGCAGATCGTCTTCCAGGACCCGTTCGGCTCGCTCTCGCCGCGCCTGTCGATCCAGCAGATCGTGGAGGAAGGGCTGACCGTTCAGGGCCGCAACCTCGGCTACGAGGAGCGGCGCGAGATCGTGGCGCGCGCGCTGACGGAAGTCGGCCTCGACCCCGCCACCATGGATCGCTACCCGCATGAATTCTCCGGCGGCCAGCGCCAGCGCATCGCCATCGCCCGCGCGCTGGCCCTCGAACCGAAATTCATCATGCTGGACGAGCCGACATCGGCGCTCGACATGTCGGTGCAGGCGCAGATCGTGGACTTGCTGCGCTTGATCCAGCAGAAGCACAACCTCGCCTATCTCTTCATCAGCCACGACCTGAAGGTGGTGCGCGCGCTGGCCAACGAGGTGATCGTGATGAGGAACGGCGTGACGGTCGAGAGCGGGCCCACCGCCGAGGTCTTCTCAAACCCGAAGACCGATTATACAAAGGCGTTGATTGCGGCTGCACTGAACCTCAAGGCTGCTCCCGAAGGCGTGGTGAATCAATAATGGCTTTTCTCTTCATTCTGCCCACATGGCCGGTCGATGTGTGGACCGCCGCCATGAAAAAGGTGGCGCCCGACCTCGACGTGCGTGTCTGGCCCGACCGGATGGGCAGTGTGGAAAACATCGAATATTGCGCCGCCTGGCTGCCCCCGCCCGGCGTGGTGAAGAGCCTGCCCAATCTCAAGGTCATCATGTCGCTCGGGGCAGGCGTCGACGCGATCCTGAAGGACCCGACGCTGCCGGAGAACGTGCCGATCGTGCGCGTGAATGACCCGGACCTCACCGGCCGCATGACGGAATACGTCGTCCTGCACGTGCTCATGCACCATCGCCAGCAGCGGCGGCTGGATGAGAACCAGAGGAAGAAGGTGTGGGATTCCTTCCCCACACATGCCGCGAAGGACCTCAGCGTCGGCATCATGGGGATGGGCGTGATGGGCGCCGACTCCGCCATCAAGCTGCGCGACATCGGCTTCCGTGTTGCCGGCTGGAGCCGCAGCCGCAAGACCATTCCGGGTGTGGAGAGCTTCGCAGGCGAAGCCGAGTTCGACGCCTTCCTCGCCCGCACGGACATTCTCGTGTCGCTCCTGCCCGCCACACCTGACACGGACGGCATCATCAACCGCGAGACAATCCGCAAGCTCTCCCGCAAGGGACCGTTCGGCGCACCGATCGTGATCAATGCCGGCCGTGGCCGCCAGCAGGTGGCGGAAGACATTCTCGCCGCGCTCGATTCGGGCGAGCTTCATGCCGCGACGCTCGATGTCTTCGTGCCGGAACCGCTGCCGGAAGACAGCCCGCTCTGGACCCACCCGCGCGTGACGGTGACACCGCATTGCGCCGCCGACAGCGACCCAGAGACGATTTGCGCCTATGTGGCATACAACATCAGGCGCCACCAGCGCGGCGAGACGCTGGACAATCTGGTAGACCGCGCGCGGGGGTACTGAGCGGCGGTGAAGCGTTTCAGAGCCGCCGGATGCTCGTGATCTCGCCGTAGCGCGCGGCGATCCGCTCCACTGCGGCCTTCAGCGGCTCCGCCACCACCATCATGTGATGACCATTGGCGTGCAGCAGCGTCGTTCCGTCCGTCATGATGCCGACGTGGCCATTCCAGAACACGAGGTCGCCGCGCGTGAGCGCGTCCAGGTCATTGACCATGAGCTTCCGGCCCAGCGTGTTCTCCTGCATGTCGCTGTCGCGCGGGGCCGGAATGCCGGCGGCCTCCAGCGAGAGCTGGACGAGGCCGGAACAGTCGAGGCCCTGCACCGACTTGCCGCCCCAGTAGTAGGGCACATGGCGGAACATCTCCGCCACGCCGGCGAAATCCGTTTCAAAGACGCCGATGGGCTTCAGATGGGCGGTGAAGACGAAGCGGCCATTGGCGAGCCGGGAGAAGGCGCCGCTTTCCGCCAGAACCGTGACTTCCGCATTGAGGGTCAGCGCGACGGCGGGTTGCGTCTTGAGGCCTGGCTCCGGATACATGAAGGTCGAGGGCACGGCGACACGGTGAGTGGGCTGCGAGACATCAGATGATAGCGCGTTTCCGTTCACATACCCAACATAGCCATCACGGGCGAGTTGCACCCAGGCCCAGCCCTCCTCCTCGTGGAAGAGCTTCACGGTCTCCCCCATCAGCGCCTGTGTGAGTTGCATGGAATCGAATCGGGGGACCTTGTGGACCGACACGACGGGCTCCACGACTTGCATGAGGCGCGGTTCGACGAAGCGCTGTGCTTCCACGGTGCCCCGGAGAGCGGCGTCGGCCAGGTCCGGGCGGAAGGCGTGGAGGCGCGGGTCGAGGCTGTTCATTTCGCGGTCACTAGAGCTTTTGCGAGAGATTGCCAATCGTGTCCGCCAGGCGCTCCAGATAGAGGGCACCCTTCACCGTACGCTGGATGAGCACGTTGCGGCGGTCCTTCTCGTCACGCCTGCGGCTCACCAGCTCCATCTTGCCCATCGTATCAAGCGCCCGGGTGATCACCGGCTTCGTCACACCCAGCTTCTTCGCGAGGTCCCTCACCGTGTGCGGCGGCGCTTCGAGATAGATGGTGAGCAGGATGCACATCTGCCGCACCGAGAGATCGGGCTCGTCGTCCCGCACCATGGCAAGGGCGACGTCATGCCAGAGGGTGAGGGACTGGGCGGTGGACAACGCGACGGACATAAGCACTCTCTGGTCAACCGGTCAGGTTGTTTCGGGTCCGTTACAGTGTGGCGTCAGTTGCCGCGTTGCGCAAGAACTATGCGTAGCGTTCGCTGATCACCCGGAACAAGGCACGCATGGCCTGCGCCTCACCCCCCTTCGGCCGGCCTGGCCGAGGCGTAGGCGTCCAGGCGAAAACGTCGAAATGGGCGTAGGACCTTGCCTTCTCCACGAAGCGCCGCAGGAACAGCGCCGCCGTGATGGACCCGGCAAAACCGGAATCCCCGGCATTGTTCATGTCCGCGACCGAGGACTCGAACAGGCGCATGTAGGGCGTCCAGAGCGGAAGCCGCCAGACCGGGTCATTTTCCATCCCCCCGGCTGCCGAGATGGCGCCGGCGAGTTCATCGTCGTCCGTGTAGAAGGGCGGAAGATCCGGTCCCAGGGCGACGCGGGCGGCGCCCGTGAGCGTCGCCATGTCGACCAGGAGGTCCGGAGCCTCCTCATCAGCAAGCGCCAGCGCATCTCCCAGCACGAGCCGTCCTTCGGCATCGGTGTTGCCGATCTCGACCGTGAGGCCCTTCCGGCTGCGCAGCACGTCGCCGGGCCGGAAGGCATTGCCGGAGATGGCATTCTCAACCGCAGGAATGAGCACCCGCAGCCTCACCCGCAGCCGGGCCTCCATGATCATCTGCGCGAGACCCAACACATTCGCCGCACCGCCCATGTCCTTCTTCATGAGCGCCATGCCGGCCGCCGGCTTGATGTCGAGCCCGCCCGTATCGAAACACACGCCCTTGCCCACCAGCGTGACCTTCGGCGCACGCGAGGGGCCCCAGGTGAAATCGATGAGGCGCGGGCTGCGCGGGCTTGCCCTGCCCACCGCATGGATCATCGGAAAGCCCTTCTCGAGAGCCTTGCCGGCGATGACGGTGAGCTTTGCGCGATGGGCGCCTGCGAGCCTGGCGGCGGCCGCCTCGAGTTCGTCCGGTCCGAGGTCCGACGCGGGGGTATTGACGAGATCACGTACCAGATAGCTCGCCCGTGCCGCGCGCAGGATGGCGGCGTAATCCACTCCGGCCGGACAGACGAGTTTTGCCACCGGCTGCTGTGACTTTCCATAGCGCTCGAAGCCATAGGCCTCCAGGCACCAGCCGAGGGCGGCAAGGCCTGCCTCTGTAACATCGCCTTCCAGGCGATAGCGACCCTCGGGCAAGCTGCGGCACAGCCGTGACAGGGCAAAGGAATCGCCGTCCGGGGGCCGCCCCACGACCACCTGCTTCAACGCTCCCTTTTCCCCAGGAACCGGAAGGCTTCGCCCAGGCTGTGCGCTGAAAGTGTTTGCATCACACCATCTGCGCAGATCGGCTGATAACTGGCGGCGAAACTTTTCCCATTCGCCTGCCGCGACAAGCGTGATCGGGATGCCTCCCTCCGATGGGGCAAGAAGCACCGAGGCCGGATCGGTCATGACGAACTCCCCTTTTGTCAGGCTCTCATATAAGCAAATGACTTTATGGTTAATCAAATATTGACCAGTACACGCCAAAGTCTACCCATTGAACGACTGGAGTACAGACATGTCCGGGCGCGGCAGATATTTCGCGATCATCCTTGCTCTCTCCTCGGCCACCATGCTGGCCGGCTGCACCAAGTCAGGCTCGCGAGTCGACTCCACCGGGAACATCAATACCGCATCGACGGCTCCCATCTCCTACGAGGCCGTCGCCGAACTCGGCAGGAAATGGGAGGCCGATCCCAAGGATGTGAACAAGGGGCTGGCCTATGCGAACGCCCTCGAATCCGCCGGGCAGGCAGACAAGCAACTCGCGGTATACGGGCAACTGGCGCAGAACAATCCCGATAACACGAAACTGGCGGGCCTCTATGGCCGCCGTCTCGTCGCCATGGGCCGCGGCGCGGAAGCGATCACCGTACTCGAACGAGCCGCCAGCAGCGGCGATGCGGACTGGCGCATCCTCTCCGCCCTTGGCTCGGCCTATGATCAAGAGGGTTTGCCTGAAAAGGCGCGGGCGGAATATCAGAAGGCTCTCGTGCAGGAACCGCAGAACCTGAGTGTGCTGAATAATCTCGGCATGTCCTACGCGCTCGAGGGCAATCTCAAGCAGGCGGAGGCAACCCTCCGCCAGGCCGACGCCATGCCGCGCTCCAAGTCAGAGCCGCGCATCCGTCAGAATCTTGCCCTCGTCGTGGGTTTGCAGGGCAGATTCGATGAGGCGAGCAACCTGGCGCGTGAAGACCTTCCGCCGCAACAGGTCGAGGCGAACATGGCCTATCTGAAGAAGATGCTGTCGCAACCGAATACCTGGCAGCAGATCAGCGAAGGCAGCCAAGGATAGGCCAGCCATACCCAACCTGCGAGCAAGAGAAGACGCTACATGTCCATGACGGCGATGACCGCCGGCCCGAGGATAACGACGAAAATCACCGGCAGGAAGAACAGGATCATCGGAACGGTCAGGCGGGGCGGCAATGCTGCCGCCTTCTTTTCTGCCGCGGACATGCGCGCATCGCGATTTTCCTGGGCAAGCACGCGTAGCGCGGTGCCCATGGGAGTGCCGTAGCGCTCGGACTGGACGAGGCTCGTCACAACGGATTTCACGATGGGCAGGCCGGTTCGCTTTCCAAGGTTCTCAAATGCCTTCTTGCGGTCTTGCAGATAGGAGAGCTCGGCCACGGTAAGGGTCAACTCCTCTGCCAGGGGAACGGACACCGCACCGATCTCCCGCGACACGCGCTGCATCGCGGGTTCGATCCCCATGCCCGACTCCACGCAGATGAGAAGAAGGTCGAGAGCATCCGACCAAGCTCTGATAATGGATTGCTGGCGGCGAACAATGAGGTTCTTCACGATCACGACTGGAAGATAGAGGCCGGCGATCGCCGCCAGCGCAGCGATCGCCACGAACATCTGCGGCTGCAGCTTGCCGGTAAACAAGGCGGAGGAATACAAGTAGGCCAGCGTTGCCAGCACGATCGGCGAGACGAGCCTCGCTGCCAGATAGGTGACCAGATGATTTTCGCTGCGGAGCCCGGCCTGCCTGAGCATTTCGCGTGAGGACTCCGCCTCGAAGACCCGCCTGAGCCGCAACGTGTCGACGATCTGCTGTGTTAGGTTCTGCGATTTCTTTTCACGCAGACGCACTTCCGCTCCCTTTCCCTGGGCGCGTTGGGCGCGGAGCCGTTCGCGCTCGGCGCCAACCTGCTTCATGCGGGCCTTGAGAACGTCGTTCTCCATGAAGGGTGCGGCAAGCGTGATCACCGTCGCAAAGGCGGCCATGCCGATCAGGATCGTGACCAGCGTCTCGGGGCGAAGCAGACCGAAGAGAAAGTCCAGCATCGAGAGCACCAGATCAAATGTTGAAATTGATCATCTTGCGCATGACGAGGATGCCCATCAGCATCCAGATGCCGCTTCCGATCAGCATGGCGTTGCCCATCGACGTGGAGAACATCGGATCCAGATAGCCTGGGCTGGTCAGGGTCATGAGCCCGATGATGCAGAAGGGCAGCGAACCGATGATTGCCGCCGAGGACTTGGCCTCTTGCGAGACCGCTTGTACCTTGCTCTTCATCTTCCGCCTCTCGCGCAGCACCTTGGAAAGGTTGGTGAGCGTCTCAGTGAGGTTGCCGCCGGTCTTGGATTGAATGCTCATCACGATGGCGAGGAAGTTCACTTCCGGAAGTGGCATTCTTTCGAACATCCGCTCAAGCCCTTGCTCGAGCGCTATTCCTACCCGTTGCCCATCGACCACCTCGATGAACTCAGGCCCGATTGGCGGTCCTGCCTCGGTGGCGATTACCTTCATCGCGTCGGATACGGGCAAGCCGGCTTTCAAGCCCCGTACCATGACGTCAATGGCGTCCGCGAATCCATCAAGAAATGCCTCCTGCCGGCGCTTGCGGAGGAGCGAAAGAAGCCAGCGGGGAAGTCCGAAAGTGCCGACAAAGCTGCTCAGAAGGCTGAGATAGAGGGGAAGGCCCAGCAGTGCCGGCAGGCTGAAGAGAACACCTCCTGCTGCGGCGGAGAGAATCCAGAATTTCCGTACTGACATATCGACACCAGACTGCATGATCAGCGCGCGCAGGGTCAGCCGGCTGCGACGCTGTGTTTCACGCTCCTCGATCTGCCTGAGAGTTTCCTGGACCTGCTTCCTCCGGTTGTCCTTTTGACCATTCATGATCTTGCTGAGGGTCGACTGGCGGGAACGCCCTGCCATGCGGCGATCAACGATCGCCTTGACCCTTGCGGCCGAGTTCATCGATTCGGCCGTGGGCCAGAGGAAGACGAGAAGCATCGCAGCAACCGCCAGGGCCACCAATGCGATGACGGCGAGTTGCTCAATGTTCGAGGCGGGATTCATGGCAGGTCACTCCGCATTGTTGCGGGCCTCGGCCATTTCAAGGGCGTCGGCAAGCTTGCGGTCCTCGTTGAAATAGCGGGCCCTGTCCCAGAAGTGCGGACGTGCAATACCGGTGGAACGGTGCCGGCCGATGATCCTGCCGTTGGCATCCTCCCCCATGATCTCGTACACATAGAGGTCCTGCGTGATGATCACATCTCCTTCCATGCCGATCACCTCCGTGATGTGGGTGATGCGGCGTGAACCATCGCGCAGGCGCGCCGCCTGAATGATGACGTCGATCGAGCCGCAGATCATTTCCTTCAAGGTCCTGGACGGGAGGGCGAAACCGCCCATGGTGATCATCGACTCCAGGCGCTGGAGGGCTTCGCGCGGGCTATTGGCGTGAAGCGTGCCCATCGAGCCGTCGTGGCCCGTGTTCATGGCCTGCAGCAGATCGAAGGCCTCCGGACCACGCACTTCACCCACGATGATCCGCTCGGGGCGCATGCGCAGGCAGTTCTTGACCAGTTCGCGCATGGTGATTTCACCCTCACCCTCCAGGTTCGGGGGACGCGTTTCCAGGCGGACCACATGCGGCTGCTGGAGTTGCAACTCCGCCGCGTCTTCGCATGTGATCACGCGCTCGTCGTGCTCGATGTATCCGGTGAGGCAATTCAGAAGGGTGGTCTTGCCCGATCCGGTGCCGCCGGAGATCAGGACGTTGCACCGCACGCGGCCGATCACCTCGAGAATCGTCGCACCCTCGGGCGTGATGGAGCCAAACTTCACGAGATCCGGGAGCTTGAGCCGGTCCTTCCTGAACTTGCGGATGGTCAGCGTGGGGCCGTCGATCGCCAGCGGCGGAACGATCACATTCACGCGGGACCCGTCGAGCAGGCGCGCATCGCAGATCGGGCTTGCCTCGTCGACACGCCGGCCGATCTGACTGACGATGCGCTGACAGATGTTCAGGAGCTGCGCATTGTCACGAAAGCGCACGCCGGTCCTGATCACCTTGCCGTCGACTTCGATGAAGGTCGTGTTCGCACCGTTCACCATGATGTCGGCGATATCGTCACGCGCGAGGAGCGGCTCGAGCGGGCCATACCCGAGCACGTCGTTGCAGATGTCCTCGAGCAGTTCCTCCTGCTCGGCGATGGACATCACCACGTTCTTGAGGGTGATGATCTCGTTGACGATGTCCCTGATCTCGTCCCGCGCCGCCGCACTGTCGATTTGGCCGAGTTGCGTCAGATCGATGGCATCGATGAGCGCATTGAAGATCGTGCTCTTGATGTCGTAATAGTTTTCCGACTGGCGCAAGGCTGTGCGGGGCTCCACGGCGCCCTGTACAGGCGGGAAGGCTGCCCCGCTCTTGGCGTGGAACGCGCCCTGGGGTGCCGGCGAGCGTTGAGACGGGCTCGTCGGCCCGCTTGAGACGGGCATTTCACCGGCGGCAGTGCCTGCCCCAGTGCGGACAGTGGCGCTCTGGGCCGGTGCAGGCGCCGGCGCCGGAAGGGACTGAAGCGGAGGATTGTCCCTTGAACGCTTTCCAAACATCACTTCTTCCTCAACGTCGAAATCATGGCGAGAAGAGAGTTGCTGGCCTTGGCTGTTTTGACGGGCACCTTGCCGGCGCCAATGAGCTGCTCGAGGATTCCGGTGAGCGCTTGCGCCGCCTTGGAACGCGGCGCCACTTCGAAGACCGTCTGCCCATTGGTCTGCGCAAGGCCGAAGCTTTGCGGATCGAAGGGAATGGTCTGGGTCACCGCCAGTCCCAGGGCCTTGCTGAAGTCCGCTGCCGAAATCTCCGGGCGCTTCGCAATGCCGGTCTGGTTGAGGATGAGCTTCGGCGGCTGATCGTTCGGGCGTCCGGTCTTGAGGAACTCGATCATGCTTTTCGCGTTGCGCAGGCTTGCGAGTTCGGGCGTCGCGGTGATGACGATCTGGTCGGAGTGGAGCAGCGCAAACTTGACCCATGGCGCCCACAAGGAGGGAATGTCGAGCACCAGACAAGGCACACTCATGCGCAGCGCCGAGATGATCGAGTCGATCATCGGCGGCTCGATCAGGAAGTCACGGTCGATGCCGCCCGGCGCGCCGAGAATGCTGAGCCTTTCTCCGACCTTGGTGAGAAGCCGTTCGGCCAGGATTGTGTCGATGCGGTCCGGCTGGCCGAGCACATCGATGATATTGCCGGAAATGTCCTGATTGAAGTTCAGTCCTGTCGTTCCGAAGGCAAGATCCAGATCGGCGATGACGGTGTCGGTATTGTGCGTGTTGGCAACCCCCCAGGCGCAATTCTGGGCGATCATGCTCGATCCCACGCCGCCCTTGGTTCCAATGAAGGTGATCACACGGCCGAGCGGGCTCGCCTTGGGATCGCGGTAAAGCGCTGCGATGGCTTCAATGAACGGGATCTGCCCTATGGGGGCCACCAGATAGTCGCTGATGCCCAGCCGGATGAGTTCCCGATACAGCAGCACATCGTTGATGTGGCCGATGACCACGACCTTCGTCTCCGCGTGGCACACTTCGGCGAGAACGGCGAGTTCCGAGAGAATCGTCTCGCGTGGGCCTTGGGATTCCACAATGAGCAGATTGGGCGCGGCTTGCGTCTGGAGAGCCTGAAACGCACCCATGATGCCGCCGGTGTTCACTGTCGTATGGGCGTGCAGCATGCGCCTGTCGACAGCGGCCTGCCTGATCGCCTCGACGGTCTGCTGGCTGTCGCAGAATGCCTGTATGTTGATGTGAGGCACCATGACGGCCGGATCATGATGACCGGAGTTGACCGTTGCCAAGGCATCCATTGAGTTCATCTTTCCAGTCCCGAATTCCGAAGGCTCTCGCGTGAAACGGCCATGCGTCATTGCGCTGGAAAGAAGATGAATGTGTCTCCGCCGTCGTCAGACTGGACCGACTCTCCGGAGTTATATCCATCCAGGGTCGGCATCCGGGAGGCGGCATGGGCGGGATCCATCGTGCGTGGCCGTTCCAGGTCCTCAGGGTTCGCAACCATGGCGGCCACGTTGTTCTGCATGGAGCAGCCAAAATCGGGATGGGGCCGGTTGTCGGGATCGTTCGCCACGTCACGTGACCAGTTCCCGCACTCCTTCGTCACCGCGATTTTCCGCGAGAAGGAGAGCGAAACGACATCGCTTTTGCCGCTATATTGCCCGGTGTGGATCATTCCCCGGGAAACACCCTGCGCGGTGAGGATCTGGACGGCCTGGCCCGCCACCTTGCGAGCCTTCGTGCTGCCTTTCGGATAGGTGACATGAACGGTCGATGCACCCGTGGTGCCAACTTCCCGCGCGAAGCGCACCAGGCGGTTCACGTCATCGGTATGCAGTTGTCCACCGCTCGCCGAGACGCTCATCTTCCTCGGCTTCTCGACCACCGCGATGGGGAAGCGCTGTTCGACGGCATAGGGTGTGTAGGCGTCGTCAGCGCTGGTGAAATCCTGCGAACATCCGGCAATCGGCAGGGCCGCGGCACACAGGATGAGCGAGGCTGAGAGGCGGATCTTCGTTTGGTGCTTTTCGAGTCTTTTCATTTCCACTCTCCGCTCTCACTCGACGATGTGGCCAATCTGGCCGTGGTAGACGCCGCCCGGTTTCTCCCCCGCCGTTCCGTAGAGGCGGTTGAGGCGGCCGAGGAATATCTGCTGGAGGTCCGTCGGGGGATTGTACCGGTCCAGCGGCGTGGCGAGCTGGCTCTCCTGCACGGGCTGGGCGATATAGGGCGTCACGATGACGACGAGTTCGGTCTGGTTCGCCTGGTAGTCACGGCTGGAAAACAGGGCGCCAAGCACCGGAATGGAGCGCAGCCCTGGCGCGCCATCCAGCTCCTGCTGGCTGACATCCTTGATCAGACCCGCGAGCAGCATGGAGCCGCCGCTCGGGATTTCGACGGATGTGTCGGCCTTGCGGGTGTCGATCGCAGGGACAGTCATATCCACCATTCTTGCGAGTTCGCTCACCTCGGTGTTGATCTTGAGGGCGATGCGACCTTCGGACAGCACGGTCGGCGTGAAGCCCAGGGATACGCCGTATTCCTTGAACTGATATTCACAGTTCAGGGTGAGGTCATCCCTTTCGCAGGTCCGGTACGGGAACTCACCGCCCGCCTTGAAGCTGGCCTCGGCGCCGGACGTGGCGGTGAGGGTGGGCTCCGCCAGCACCGTCGCCAGGCCCTGCTGCTCCATGGCCCTGATGGTTGCGTCAACCTTTCCCCTCACCCCAGCCTCGAAAGACTTTGGCACAATTCTCTCGAGGATATTGAAGGGATTACTGACGACATTCAGGTCGGTGTCGGCGATACTCATGTTGGCACTGAGATTGACACCGAGTTGCTTCAGCACGGTGCGCTTGAGTTCCACGATCTTGACCTGGAGCATCACCTGGTCACTCTGGGTGATCTTCAAAAGGTTGACGACGCCAGATTTGGCTGAGCTGGTTCCGAAATTGAGAACGAAGCTGCCGCCGCCATTATCCTGGCCGGTGCTGTTGCCCAGGAACCGGTTGGCCAGGTCCTCCGCCATCTTGGCTTCCTGGGCATTCGCCACGGTGCCCTTCAGCACCACGTTCGAGCCCATCGTGTCGACCTCGATGCTGTTGCCGGGGATCGACCGGTCCAGCAGCTTCTCGAGGGCTTTCGAATCGAGCGTGACCTCGAGGTCGAGGTGGAGGATTTCCTGGCCCCTGGCATCGAAGAAGAACACATTCGTCTGTCCGGTGTTGCGGGCAAAGAGGTAGGCCGTGTTCTTGTTGCGTACGACGACGTCGACGATCTCATTCTGGCCGACGATGACGTCCTTGGCGGCGGCCGGCAGTTTCACGACGGCCGTCTTGGCCAGGCCAAGCCGGAGGAAGCGTCCCTCCTGCCGGGCGCCGCTGGCCTCCACCAAGTCTGCATCCGTGGCCTGCGCGGGAGAAAGCGCGGGGCCGCAGACCAGGAAGGACATGGACGCGGCCGTAACCAGGGCTGTGGACCTTGCCAGCAACTTGTTCGGCAGGAGGGAACGAATGGAGTTGAACATCACAACCATCTGGGTGAACTCGCAGATCAATTCTTGAAGCCGTATCGGATGAAGGCAGGCCCGCCGCTTGGCTTGCCGAAGCCTGGGGCGAGCACTGGCCTCTCGCCCGCCAGTCCGCCCTCGCCTCCCTCCGCGAGGGACCGCAACGCGAGGGAAATGTCGCCCTGTGCATCGGCCTGCGCCAGGGCTTCGGCCTGCTTCGGCTCCAGTTCGAGGACGGCCGTCTTGACGTCCTTAAGGTTCACCTTGTCTTCTTCCTGGCCATAAGACTGGTTGACGGCGAGCACGCGGACATTGCTGACAATGATATTGCTGACGATGGATTGCTGCGGTTGTCCGCCGTCGGTCGCACGGGTCAGGATCACGTCGACCCGATCGTTGGGCAGGATGAAGCCACTCGCCGCGGTCTGCTCCGTCACCGCGATCGACACGGCCCGCATGCCCTTGGGAAGGGAGGCGCCGAGGAAGCCGCGCCCATCGGGCATGACGATTTTCCGTTCGACGATCGGTTCCCCGAGCACCATGGGCAGGCGCACCCTGCCCTTCTGAAGTTCCTCGATGGCATTGGGACGTTTGTCCCGCGTGATCATGCTCCCGGCCAGATTGGCGCGGGGCCAGTCACGCCAGACAACCGCCACCGCGGTGATCCGCTCGCCCATGACCATGTCCCTCGCCGCAACCAGGACCGGCACGTTGTCCTGCCGGGCAGCCTCAGGGGCGGCGTTTTGAGCAGGCTCCCGCAGGATGATTCCGCGAACGAGCACGGCCGCCAGCACCGCGCAAACAATCGCAAATAGCAAAATGAAAATCCGCAGCCTGCTCATTCCTTGTCCTTCGGGCGAGATATCAAAATCGGATTGATAAGACTACTTTGAGGTGTAATGGTCAAATTTGTGTTAACCACGTTCCCGTCACAGGAACCGCGACCACCAGCTGTCCGGAAAGGCGATGAGGGCTCCTGCCGCGATGGCATAGCCATAGGGAACGCTCGGCCTGATGTGGCGGAGCCCGAAGGAAATTCTCGCACCCGTGATCTCGAAGTGGAGGGAGACGAGCGACCAGGCGAGAATGACGAGCGCCAGCACGCCCCCCGCAAAGACCGTCATTGTGAGAAACAGGGCGAGCCCCTGAAGGCCGAACCACAGGCCCGCCGCCCCCAACAGCTTCGCATCTCCCCCGCCGATCAGCCGGAAGGAGAAGAAGAGGAAACCGGCCACCAGCACTGCGAGGCCCACCGCAGCATGCACACCGACCATGCTCCAGGGCATCCCGGCCGCCAGTGCCAGAGGAAAGAAAGATAGTCCGGTGAGCAGGCTGAGCCAGTTTGGGATGCGGCGAGACATCGTATCGCCAGCAGCGGCCACGATCATCAGGGACGGAAAGCAGGTTGCCGCAAGAAGCGAGATCATGGCATCTCTCCGGATAAGTGATCCCGGGCACCCAGCAACTCGATAAGTAGAGATGCTGATAGGGTGCAAAAGAGCCGTCGGCACATCAGCCGGCGGCTCCTAGCAAGTCTGTCGATAAGACTGGACTGCTTACTGCAGGGCGGTAGAGATTTCTTCGAATGTCGCAGTAAGGCGATCGCCTATCGTCCCCACCACTGTGGCGATGACCACCGAGATCCCAGCAGCGATGAGGCCGTACTCGATAGCTGTCGCGCCCGATTCGTTTTTCAGGAAACGGAAGAAATTTTTCATTTTCAACTCCAGTTGTTGACCACGCAGGCCTGACTCGATGCTGAACGCTCGATCATCATAACCTTGGTTGGTTATTAACACCTTAGATTTTAATTTCAAGTAAAGCAGAGAGTCAACCGGACGCAACACTTCTCATTTTATGATGCTTTGAATTTAAATTGGCGAACAACTGCCTTCAGTCAGAATATATATTATATATCATGCAATAGTTACTTCTTATTACGAAAGTATTTCTTCGCCTAGTCCACTGAACACCGCGAAAACTGCGCAGACTGAAGATATTAATGGATATGCGCAATCGTTTTCTATTTTAAATTGTATTTTGATCCATGAGGGGCTCATCTTGTTGGATGCGGCAGGCCAGCGAATATTCCCTGCTGAATACTCGGAAAGCGACCTTACGGCAGCTTTTATTAATATTCAACCCTTAAGAGATGATTCACCACTATTGATCTATCCAGAGGCTACGGATGAAATCTGGAGTGGCGCTGAACATGACCCTTTGCAGCCGACTGAGTCTTCTGGCCACCGGAACGATCATGACGTTCGTGATGGGCTCTGGCGCATTCGCCGCCGAAAACCTCACGATCATCAGCGACAGGTCGACGGCCGTGACACTGCCCGAGACCCCGGGCACCGTCGTGATCGGCAACCCGAGCATCGCGGATGCCAGTGTGGAAGGCCGCCTGCTGTTCCTGCATGGCAAGGCGTTTGGGGCAACCAATGTGGTCGTGCTGAACGGCGAGGGAAGACACATCGCCGAATACATGGTGCGCGTCAGGGTGGAAGATCCCGATGCGGTCGTCGTCTTCAAACAGAGCGGCAAGGATACAGTCAGGGAAACCTACAGCTGTGCCACGAGTTGCGAGCCGACGCTTCAGGTCGGGGACTCCGGCGCCTTCACTGCGGCGGTCAACCAGAACATGTCCATCCGCTCAGGCGCGGCCAGGGAACAACTCGCGAACAGCAACTAGCCGGCATTCCCGGGGGACGGGTAATGACGATCCGCACGCGCATCAAAATATTATCTTAGATTGCAAAAATGGCAGGAATTATTCTAGTCTGACGCCGGACGAGCCTCCGGGATGCGGCTGTATCCCCGCACCGGAAGCTGCTTCGGAGAGTGTGCAATGCGGGAAGTTCAGAGGCAAAAAAAGTCCGGAGGACTAGCTAGGTTCCGCCGCTCGACCAGAGGCGCGGCCGCGGTCGAGTTCGGGCTGGTGGCTATGCCATTCTTCCTCCTGATCAGCTGCATACTGGAAGGGGGGATCATGCTCTTCACCCAGTATCGCATCCAGATCGCGCTTCAGGATGCCAGCCGGCAGCTGAGCACCCGCCAGGTGCTGAACCAGACGGACTTCATCGGCAGTTTCTGTGCGTCGGGTGTGGCGCTGGAGAACTGCAACACCGAGATAAACAGCAGGGTGAACAGCGCTCAAAATTTCGCCACCCTTGACTCTCCTCCCATCGACCCACTGTCGGTTGGTCCTGGAACAGCCACATTCAACGGCGGCTTGCCGGGCGAGGCGGTGGTGGCCGTGGTGACATATGACTGGGAGATCGTCTTCCCTCCCATGCGCATCTTCAGCAATCTCCCGGGTACACCCGGAGTGCGCAGGCTTGCAGGGGTGGCGGTTTTCCAGAACGAGCCCCTGTGACAGTCATGCGCATCACACTCTTTTGGCAACGGTTGCGGCAAGCCCAGTCCGGCGTTGCCGCGATTGAATTCGCCTTGATGCTTCCGCTCCTGTTGACCCTCTCACTGGGCATGCTGGACTTTTCCTCGGCCTTTTCCACCCAGCGAAAGCTCAATTATGCCGCGACCGTGATGGCCCAACTGGTCACGCAGAGGTCGCCCCAGGTTACGGCCGCGGAGATTGACGATTTCTTCAAGGCTGCTCAGATCGCCATGCGGAGCGGCGCGAATACGAATGACGTGCGGGTTGAGGTCTACGCCTTTCGCCTGAACGAAGGTACGGTTGAGCAGAGATGGACGCGATCGTCCGGTGTGGAAGGCGGATGCACACCTCCTGAGACCATTGGCCTTCCAGACCTCATGAACGGGCCGAATGACGTGGTGGTGGCTGTCGTGTGCACCACCTACACGGTGCAGTCCGCCTGGGTCGTGGAAAGGATCATCAACACCCCCACCATTAACCTGCAAGCGCAGATGGTCTTCCGCCCGCGCGCAGCCAACACCATAGACTGCCCCACGTGCACCTGACCCGCCGCAGACGTGCGTTCCACTTCGGGCTCCGTCGCGCTAAGGAAAAGGGAGGCGGAGCAATGAATTGGACCTCACCGTATTTCTGGCCGTGCTCGCCGCGGCCATCATGCATGCAAGCTGGAATGTTCTGGTCAAGCTGAAGCTGGACCGCTTCCTCTCCCTTTGCCTCATCCAGACGCTGATGGGCGTCATGGGGCTGGGAATACTGGCTTTGTTTCCATGGCCCTCGGCGGCGAGCATTCCTTATGCCGTCACCTCGGGCCTGTTGCATCTCGGCTATTTCCTGTTCCTGGCGCGCAGCTACCGAACGGGCGACCTGAGCCAGGTCTATCCCATCGCACGTGGTGCGGCCCCCCTCCTCACCCTGGCAGCCACCTGGGCCTTCATGCATGAGGAGGTGAATGTCCTGGGCGGCACGGGCGTCGCAATCCTGGTTCTCGGGATCTGGGTCGTCAGCCTGGTGGGGCAGCGCGGCGTCCGGCTCGATGGGCTGACCCTGTTCTTCGCGCTGGGCACCTCCGTCTTCGTGACGGCCTACACCATCGTGGATGGCATCGGCGGCCGCGTGTCAGGCCAGCCATCGGGCTATGCCGGAATGGTCTTCGTGTTCGACGCCGTTTTCCTGTCGATCGCCGCGCTCTTCATGCGCGGCCCCGGCATTCTGAAGGAGGTGGTGCCCTACTGGAAGACGGGCATCATCGGCGCCCTCCTCAGCGTCGGGGCATACTGGATCGCAATCTGGGCCATGACGGAGGCCCCGATCGCCAGCGTTGCGGCACTGCGTGAGACGAGCATTCTGGTGGTCATGCTGCTGTCGATGCGGGTTCTCAAGGAGACCGTGACGCTTCCACGGCTCGGAGGCGCTGTGCTGATCGTGGCGGGCGCCGCGCTGATCCGCCTCGCATGAGGCCGGCGCTCCCGTGAAGCAGAACGCGCGGAGGGCCAGCTCAACAATCGCAAAGAAGGTGCTCCCTCCCTGTTAGGGCAGGAGGGAGGGAGCTGTGGGACGCGGCGAAGGAGTCGATTGGGGTCGCGCTCGCCGCACGCAAAAGAAAACATTTTACCCGATATTCGGCCACCGTATTTTTACGTGTTTAGTAAAATTAATGTTTCTTGGTGGATATTTCACGCCTTGCTTCATTGCCGATGGCGAACCATGGCGGCACTCTGGTTATTGGACAGGGTATCCGAGGGAGAGGTCGATCGACACCTGCTCCAGGAGTTTCCAGAGCACGCAGGCAAGGTGCTGCGGGGAAATCCCTCGTTCCCGCGATACACAAACGAAGGTATCATCGACTCAACAAGAGGAGACCTCGGCGTGGCAGCCTATTTCGTTTGCACCATGAGCATTCACGATCCGGAGACATACCGCAAGTACACGGCCCTCACGCCGGCGACGCTGGCACGGCACGGGGGAAAGTTTCTGACGCGCGGCGACAGCGTGTTGACCGTCGAAGGCACTCCCTTCACCGAACGCATGGTCATCATCGAGTTTCCCGATCAGGAAACGGCTCTCGCCTGGTATCATGATGCCGATTACCAGAGTGCAGCCGAGTTCCGGCGCCTCGCCTCAAAAGGACGCATGATCCTGCAGGCTGGACGCGACAACACGACGGACCCCGATCCCAAGGTGTGAGTGCCGATCTTCCTGGGCGGCAGAGTGTCGGCAGAGGGAAAGTTCATGTGAGCGCTTCAAGCCTTGCGCCTGGAAATTTGGCAAGAGCCGCCACGATCGCCGGCCGCGCCATGAGGCAGAACACCGTGGACAGGGCATCCGCAAGGGCTGCGCTGGGCGCAGAGACCGCTGCGAGTTGCCACAACGGATCACCGCCACCCGGGTTCAGGATGTGGGGCTTGCCGCCGATCCTCGTTCCCAAAGGGGAAGATACCGCCAGGGCCCGGTTCGCCAGTGCGATACGGGCCACTTCCCGCCCATCAGGCAAGGCAATGGCCGCCATCCAGGATTCGCCGTCCGGGCGGCTTCCCAGTCCGACAAGTTCCCCCGAGTCGACCAGCACGTTGTCAAAGCCCTCTGAGCTGAGCATCTGGGCAACCTCATCGGCCGCGTGGCCCTGCGCGATGCCATTGAAGGTGAGTTGCATACCGGGTTCCAGAGCGATTTCAGCTTCTGAAAATCGCACGCGTTGCCAGCCCAAAAGGGTCCTGGCCGCCGCTGTATCTCCTGCATTCGCAACGGCCAGCCACAGCGGTTGAATGGTCGGATCGAAAAGTCCGTTCGTGGCCTTGTGAACCTCGCCGCACACACGAATGACATGCTGCATTGCGGGAGAAGGATAAGCGAGGCGGCCGATGCGGTTGAGCCGCGTCAGCTCCGAGTCCCGGTAGAGCGAGAAGCGCCCCTCGACCGTCCTCAGGACACGCTCCACCTTTGCAAAGACACGGGCAGCGCGTTGCGGCGTGGTTCCGCGCAACATGATCTTGGCCTCTGCACCGAGTGCGGAGCCCCTCCACTCCTCGATCCCCGCGCGCGCAGGGTCAGCCTCATCAGCCCGGGTGGGAGCCGCGATACAGGCCGCCGCGGCGATGATCAGCTGGCGACGGCTCAGCCGACTGACCTCAAGTGACAAACTTCTCATGCGACCGCTCCGTCGCTGCCCCGCGCCCGCCGCCTCAGCACCGGGCATTGCGCAGTGTCGTTCATGATGACCTGACAGCGGAGGCACAGAACGCATTCGTTAACGTTGATGCGGCCCAGTGGATCGATGGCGCCCACCGTGCATTTCGTCTCGCAGAGCCGGCACTCCCGCCCGCACTGCGGGCGACGCTTCAGCCAGTCGAAAATCTTGAGCTTGGCCGGTATGGCAAGGCCCGCTCCAAGAGGGCAGAGATAACGGCAAAAGAAACGCTCGATAAAGAGACCAGCGAAGAGAAGCAGCACGACGAACGCAACGAAAGGCCACGCCCGCATCATGCGCATGGAGATCGCGGTCTTGAACGGTTCGGCCTCCGCCATTACGAGTGCAAGTTGCATGGAGGAGAACGACACCCCGAGAATGGCGACGAACAGCGTGTATTTGATGACCCATAAACGCTCATGCAGCGCTTGCGGAACAGCGATCTGTTTCACGCCGAAGCGCTGGGCAACGACATTCGCGAACTCCTGAAGAGCCCCGAAGGGACAAAGCCAGCCGCAGAAGACACCCCTGCCCCAGAACAACAGGCCGAGCGCGACGAAGCTCCAGAGCATGAAGATGACGGGCTCGACCAGGAAGGTCTCCCATCGGAAGCCACCGAGGAGCGAATGCACGAAGGCGACGACCTGCACCACGGATAGCTGGCCATTGAGACCCCAGCCGAGCACGAAGAGCGTGGTGCTGAGAAAGCCGAGCCGGATGTTGCGCCACAGTCTTGGCCGGCGGGTGATCCACTCCTGTGCGAACAGAATGACGGTAAGGACGGTCAGCATCGCGGCAACGATCACCGTCTCGACACGCTTCTTCGCCCAGATCTCTCTCCAGAGTGGTTCGGGCGAAGCGGGAGGCGCACTGCGCAGAAACTGCGGCAGGCTATAGCTGACGGCGACGGCCGCCTTCACGTCTCCGCCTGCGGCCGCCGGGCGGGACGCGCGCACCTCGATGCTCATCGGCTGCAGCGGATCAATTTCCGCTGGCAGCCGGAAGAGGCTGACCTCCTTGAACTCCGGTGCGCCTTGGGCCTTCAGTTCCTTCACGAAGCGATAATCAGCCGCAACCGGCGAATGCCTGAGCGTTCCCTGGATGACGGCAAGGCGCTCGAAGACACCGCTCTGCTTCCAGTCCGTTCCGCGATGGGAGTGAAGTCCGGAGGAGGCAACAAGAAGTGCCGTTTCACCTGGGCCGAGAGACCCCATTGCCTCCGTGAAGGCTTTCTGGCCGATGAGATTTGCCCCGGCCGTGGGCGGATCGACGAGGCCTGCATAGAAATCGATGAATGCGCCGCTGCCGGGCTCGACGGGCACCTGAGCGCCGGCGAAGGTCCTGGCCGCATCTTCCATGCTCATACGGCCGTGGGCCAGAACACCGGCCTCAACCAATTGAGCCCAATTCATCGGGGTGAAGGTCACACGGTCGATGCCGGCGCTTCCGGGGATGAGGCCTCTCGCGATGGCCAGCGTCCGCGCCGTGCGCAGAATCCCATCGCGCATCACCCCGGTTGACACGGTTGCCCGCGCAATCACGTCGGGAAGCCTGCCCTGCCCGTCTGGAACGGTCCTGCGGCTGGTGCGCAAGTCGATGCCCTTGAAAGAATTGACGTAAGACTTGATGTCGTCCTCGGAAATGCCGAGCGTGAGCACAGGCTCGGCATGACGTACCAGTTGTGCCCCGGTAATCTTCGCATCACGCGATATCGCCACCAGCACATCGAGCGGCTGACCTGAGTAACCTACTGTCCCCGAGATTTCCCAACTCGAGCCAATGTAGCCCAGAACACCCGCGGGTGAGCTTACGGTCCAACCCGGCACTCCGCCGTCGGTGCGCGAGACAGTGACGGTACCGCTCGTTCCAACGAGCCTTGCCGCCAGAGCTTCATCAGGAGCAATGGCTTCGATCACGTCCTGCGGGAGATTGCCCCCGAAAACGGGGGACCCGATCGCGGCAAGGGCCAGCAGGACCAGTGCGAGCATGCGCATGCCATCAACATCTGGACTTTGAATTCCGCGATTTCCTTGACGGAAATCAAGGAGCATGAACTTTGGGCAAGACAATATGCTCGTGGCGGTATGCCTAATGGAGAGCGCAACATGAGATTTTCGGGGCGATTGACGAGGGGGCTTTTGTTGGCTGGTTCAATCCTGGGCTTGGCCGCCGGTTCTGCCGCTGGCGATGAAAAGCCGAAGCAGCATGGCGATACGCCCGCGGCTGCCTACCAGCCATCCATGACAACCCTGGGCCAGATCAAGGTTGAAATTCCGGGCCGCAAGGAAAACGACCCGGTGATGAGCCAGGAAGAGTTCCAGCAGGCGACCACGATTTACTTCGAGCGTTGCGCCGGCTGCCACGGCGTGCTCCGAAAAGGGGCCACCGGCAAGCCGCTCACTCCCGACCTGACACGCGAAAACGGCTATGACTATCTCAAGAACTTCATAACTTATGGCTCCCCCGCCGGAATGCCCAACTGGGGCACATCGGGCGAACTCGACGAAAAGACCGTCGACGTGATGGCACGCTACCTTCTGCTCGATCCGCCGGCTCCGCCCGAGTTCGGCATGCCCGAGATGAGGGCATCCTGGAAGCTCATCGTGAAGCCAGAGGATCGGCCCACGAAGAAAATGAATGATATCGACATCGACAATCTGATGTCGGTGACGCTGCGGGATGCGGGACAGATCGCGCTGATCGACGGCGGGACTTATGAGATCAGGGCTGTAATCGATACCGGCTATGCAGTCCACATCAGCCGCATCTCGGCCTCTGGCCGCTACCTGTTCGTGATCGGACGTGACGGCAAGGTGGTGATGATCGACCTGTGGATGGAAACGCCCGCGCCGGTCGCGGAAATCAAGATTGGCTCGGAGGCGCGTTCCATCGAAACCTCGAAATTCGAGGGCTTCGAGGACAAATACGCAATCGCCGGTGCCTACTGGCCTCCGCAATACGTCATCATGGACGGCAACACGCTGGAACCGAAGAAGATCGTCTCAACGCGCGGCAACATCTATGATGAGCAGGTTTACCACCCGGAACCACGCGTCGCCTCGATCGTGTCCTCGCACTTCAAGCCGGAATTCATCGTCAACGTGAAGGAGACGGGCAAGATCCTGCTTGTTGACTATTCCGACATCAAGAACCTCAAGACGGTTGAGATCGAAGCTGAACGCTTCCTGCACGACGGAGGCTTCGACAGTACCAAGCGCTACTTCCTCGTGGCCGCCAACGCGCGCGGGAAGGTTGCGGTGGTCGACACCAAGGAAGACAAACTTACCGCGCTGATCGAAACCGGCGGCCAGACCCCGCACCCCGGCCGTGGGGCCAACTTCGTCCACCCGGTGTTCGGGCCCGTCTGGGCCACCTCTCACCTCGGCGACGACTCGGTGGCACTGATCGGTACCGATCCTGAAAAAAATGCGGAACATGCCTGGAAGGTGGTCGACAGTTTCCCTGCACTGGGCGGCGGCTCGCTCTTCATCAAGACGCACCCCAACTCCACCCACCTCTATGTCGATGCACCGCTCAATCCGGAAGCCGAGATTTCGGCGTCGGTCGCCGTGTTCGACATATCCAAGATGACGAAGGACGGCGACCCCGAATTCAAGGCGCTGCCAATCGTCGAATGGTCAGGCATCGCCGAGGGGCAGCCGCGCGTGGTGCAGCCGGAGTTCAACAAGGAAGGAACGGAAGTGTGGTTCTCCGTGTGGGGCAAGAAGGATGGCCAATCGGCGATCGTCGTCGTCGATGACAAGAGCCTCCAGTTGAAGAAGGTCATCAAGGACAAGCGCTTGGTCACTCCCACGGGCAAGTTCAACGTCTACAATACCCGCGAGGATGTTTACTGACAGCAACGCCAATCGGGCGGGGAGCATCCGCTTCCCGCCCCATCCGACAGCGGCAGCGGGGAGAACACGTGATGAAGAATCCACGGATGGGCAAGGTGACGCTGGTGGGTACCGGACCGGGCGACCCGGAACTGCTGACAGTCCGCGCATTGAAAGTGCTGCAGGAAGCGGATGTCGTGGTGCATGACAGGCTAGTCTCGCCTGAAGTCCTGGCGCTGGTGCCGGAGCATGTGCGCCGGATCGACGTAGGCAAGCTTCCAAGGCACCACGCCGTGCCACAGGAGGAAATCAACGAGTTGCTTGTCAGCCTCGCACTTCAGGGCTGGAATGTGGCCCGGCTGAAAGGCGGCGATCCGCTCATCTTCGGTCGCGGCAGCGAGGAGGCCTGGGCCCTGCGAGAGGCGGGCATCTCGGTGTCATGCGTTCCGGGCATCACCGCCGCACAGGGGGTCGCGGCATCTTCAGGCGTCCCATTGACGCATCGCGGCCTTGCCACTGGCGTCCGCTATGTCACAGGCCACCGCGCGAGAGACGCCGCGCTCGATCTCGACTGGAAAAGCCTCGCATGTTCCGACACAACCCTCGTGGTCTACATGGGGGTGACCAGCATCGGAGAGATCGCCGCGAAGGTCATGGCGCATGGCCTGCCGGAAGACACGCCTGTCCTGATGGTGGCATCGGCCACCACCCCACGAGAAGAACGACGGCTTTCGACGCTTCGCAACGTTGCTGAACACGCGGCCGAGCAAACGGGTTCTGCACCCGTGCTGTTCATCATAGGCCGGGTGGCCTCGCTCTATATGGACGAAGGCCCATGCGGCCGGCTGTCAACATTCATGGACTGCGCGATGGCCGCCGATGTTTAAGAGCGCCGTCATGCTGTTGATCACGCTTGCGGCTGCGGTCGCCGCGGCTCCGGTCCAGGCTGGTGACGCACGACGGCTTGAACACATGCTGAAGCAGGATTGTGGATCATGCCATGGACTGACGATGAAGGGCGGCCTTGGCCGTCCCCTCACCCGGGACGCGCTGCAGGGCAAGTCGCCGGACGTGATCGTGGAGGTCATCCTCGATGGCATTCCGGGGACAGCCATGCCGTCATGGCGGCCCTTGCTGACCGAAGATGAAGCGCTGTGGATGGCGAACTACCTGAAGAGAGGAATGACGCAATGATGAACCGCCGCTCCTTCCTCACAGGCGCCGCACTGATCGCTGGGTGGTCCGCCAGCGGTATCGCTGGTGAGCCCACCTCCTTACCGGTGACGGGGGGCATCGGCCTCGTCGTGGAACGCGCCTCCGGCTCCCTGCTGATGGTGGACAGGATGCGCCGCGTGAGCATTGGGCGGATCGAGGGGCTGGGCGATCTCTCGCATGCCAGCCTCACCTTCTCGCCGGACGAACGCTTCGCCTATGTCTTCGGGCGTGACGGCGGTCTCACCAAAATCGACATTGCCGAACGGAGCATTGCCGCCCGCGTGGTGCAGGCGGGCAATTCGATCGGCGGCGCCATCTCGGACGACGGCAAACTGGTGGCGGTTTCGAATTATGAGCCGGGCGGCGTGCGCGTCTTCGACGCGGATACGCTGCAGATGGTTCAAGACATCCCGGCCGGTGCCAAGACCATCGGCCTTGCAGACGTTCCGGGCCGGCGCTTCATCTGGAGCCTTTGGGATACGGGCGAGACGTGGATCGCCGACTTCTCGGGTCCGGCCATGACGCTCACCAAGCTGGCGGATGTGGGCAGGAACCCCTTCGACGGCGTGATGACGGATGACGGCAGCACATATCTGGTGGGCCTGTTCGGCGAAAAGGGCGTAACGGCCATCGACCTATGGAACAAGCAGCCGGAGCCCATCCGCTTCCTCAAGGACTACGGTAAGCCCGAAGAGGACCTGCCGGTCTACAAGATGCCACATCTGCAGGGCTGGGCCTTCACCGCCGGGCAGTTCGCGCTCCCGGCCGTCGGCGCGCATGAGTTGCTGTGGGTCGACCGGATGACGCTCGAGGAGATCGGCCGAACCTCTGTTCACGGCCAGGCAGTATTCGTCATCGCCCAGCCGGCGAGCCCCTTCGTCTGGGTCAATTTCGCTCCGCCTGGCAACGACACGGTTCAGGTGGTCGATAGCCGCACCCACAGCGTGATCAAAACACTGTGGCCGGGCCCTGCCGTGCTGCACATGGAATTCGCACCGCGGGGCGCAGAGGTCTGGGTCTCCGTACGCGACGCGGATATGGTGCAGATCTACGACACGAGGAGCTACCAGAAGCTGGCCGAGATTCCCGCGCGCAGCCCTTCAGGGATCTTCTTCACGGCACGCGCCCATCGCAACGGGTTGTGAGAATGGGCCATTCCCTCGACAGCATCGACCGCAGGCTGCTCGACGACTTCCAGCATGACCTCCCCCTCATCCCGCGGCCCTTCGCGGTCATGGGTGAAAGGCTGGGCATCTCCGAAACCGATGTGATCAGCCGTCTCACGCACCTCAAGGCGGGCGGCACCATCTCCCGGGTCGGAGCCACGATTCGGCCAAACACGGCAGGAGCCTCGACGCTGGGGGGGATGAAGGTGCCGCCAGAGCGCATCGAAGAGGTGGCGGCACTCGTCAGCGCCGAACCGGGCGTCAACCACTCCTACTTGCGCGAGGACGCTTGGAACCTGTGGTTCGTCGTCACCGCGCCTGACGACGTGGCGCTTGAAGGGACATTGAGCCGCATCACCCGGCGATGCGGATTGCGGGTGCTCGACCTCAGGCTGATCCGGCCCTTCAACATAGACCTGGGTTTCAGCCTGTCTGGCAGGAGCATGCCGCCCCTAAACAAACCTCTCCCCTCCATTGACGTGATGCGAACCGAAGACAAGCCGTTGCTGCAAGCGCTGTCGGACGGGCTGCCGCTGGTGGCCCGGCCATATTCCGCGCTCGCCAGTGCGGTTGGCATCGAGGAGACCGTCCTGCTCCGCCGGTTGCGGGTTCTGGCGCAGGCAGGCATCATCGCCCGGCTTGGGGTCATCGTGCGCCACCGGGCGATCGGCTGGACGGAGAATGCGATGACCGTCTGGGACATCCCCGAACACCGCATCGGCGAGGCAGGGGCACGTGCTGCAGCCTGCCCTGGGGTGACCCTCTGCTATCAGCGGCGCACCGTTCCCGGTATTTGGCCCTATGCGCTCTACACCATGGTCCACGCGCGGTCGCGGGAAGAGGCGCTGTCCGTTCTGGACCGGCTGAAGGCCATGCCGCACTTCGCCGGCATTGCTCATCGCATCCTGTTCTCAACCCGATGCTTCAAACAGACAGGGGCACTGCTGCATCGGCGTGAGGCAGCAGCATGAGAAAAACCCCACTCGACGCCGATGAGCTCGACACCATGGACCGCGCCATACTGAATGTGCTGCAATCGGGCTTTCCCCTTTCTCCGCGTCCCTTCGCGCAGGCAGGCCACACTCTGGGCCTTACCGAAGAGGAACTGATCGCGCGCATCGGACGTCTTCAGGAAAATGGCGCCGTCACACGCTTCGGACCGTTCTACGACATCGAAGCCATGGGTGGCGCGTTCTGCCTGTGCGCCATGGCGGTTCCCCAGAATCGTTTCGAGGAGACGGCGCGACTGGTCAACGCATATCCTGAGGTGGCACACAATTATGAGCGCGACCACCGCCTCAACATGTGGTTCGTGCTGGCTTGCGAAACCCAAGAGGACGTCGAGAAAGTGGCCGGCGCGATCGAGCGGGAGACCGGGGTTGCAGTATTGCGCTTTCCGAAGCTTCAGGAATTCTTCATCGGCTTCAGGGTGGATGCATGACGATCGACCCGACTGATCGCAACCTCATCGCTGCCACCCAGCAGGGCCTGCCTCTGACACCCTCTCCCTACGCGGACATTGCCAGGCGCATAGACCTTTCGGAACAAGAGGTGATCGACAGGCTGTCGCGGCTCAAGTCGCGCGGCATCATCCGCCGCATCGCGCTGGCCCCCAACCACTATGCACTCGGCGTACTTGCCAACGGCATGAGCGTCTGGGACGTGGATGACCGAGCAGCCCCTGAACTCGGCGCCCGGATCGGTGCCCTGCCCTTCGTCTCACACTGTTATCTGCGTCCGCGCGCTCTGCCGGACTGGCCCTATAACCTTTTTGCCATGATCCATGGAAGGCGGCGCGAGCAGGTTGAAGACCAGCGCCACGTGATCGCCGGGCTTCTGGGAGGCGCGTGCCGCGCGCATGACATTCTCTATTCAACGCGCATTCTCAAGAAGACGGGATTGCGCCTGGGACGGGCGGGAGATTGAACGATGTTTCGACTGAGCCAGTACATGCGGGAACTGCTCCATCCCACGCCACCGGCGAAGCGGCGTGGCGCTGCAAATCCCGCGGAGGTGAAGCCCGTCGTCATCTGGAACCTGACGCGCCGCTGCAACTTGCGCTGCCGACACTGCTATACGACGTCGGCGGATGTCGCCTTCCCGGGTGAACTCACGCATGAGCAGGCATGCTCCGTTCTCGACGACCTTTCAGGGTTCACCGTGCCGGCGTTGATCCTCTCAGGCGGTGAGCCCCTGGCGCGGTTCGATTTCTTCAGACTGGCTGAACGTGCCCGCGCGCTCAAGTTCCGGCACCTGTCTCTCTCCACCAACGGAACGCGCCTCGATACAGAGGCGGCAAGACGCGTCGCGGACCTCGGCTTCGACTATGTCGGCATCTCGCTCGATGGCATCGGAAGCACCAATGACTGGTTCCGCGGCGTCGATGGCGCCTTCGCCGCCGCGCTCTCCGGGCTGCGGACCTGCAAGGCGCTTGGCGTCAAGGTCGGGCTTCGCTTCACACTGACCGAGGACAATGCAGATCAGCTTCCCGACATGCTGTCGCTCTGCAACTCGGAAGGCGTCGACAAGTTCTACCTTTCCCATCTCGTCTATGCGGGGCGCGGCGACAAGCACCGCGGTGAAGATGCCGCGCATTCCCGCACGCGCGCAGCGATGGATCTACTCATCGAACAGGCTTGGGCTGCCGTGGCGGCCGAACGGCCGTTCGACATCGTCACGGGCAACAATGATGCCGACGCCGTCTATCTCCTGCGGTGGATCGAAGGCCGCCATGGCGCGGAGCAGGCCGCCCACGTGCGCGCCCATCTCGAAGCATGGGGCGGCAATTCCTCTGGCGTGGGCGTTGCCAACATAGATCCCCAGGGCAAGGTCCACCCGGACACCTACTGGTCCGACTATACAATCGGCAATGTGAAGACCACGCCCTTCTCCGCTCTTTGGACTGGCGCCGATCCGATGCTGGCCACGCTTCGCCAGAGGCCTCGGCCGCTGAAGGGGCGCTGCGGCGCTTGCAGCTACAAGACCGTGTGCGGTGGCAACACGCGGATCCGTGCACTGCAACTCACTGGCGATCCATGGGAAGAAGATCCGGCCTGCTATCTCGGCAATGCCGAGATCGGCATCGACAACGAGGCGGAACGCCTCATCCTCACGCCTTTCCGCGGGAAAAGCCATGATCCGGCTCATCGTTTCCATTAGCCTCTTCACGGCCGTCGCGGTGCCGGCGGCGGCGGCACCAGACGCAGCGGCCCTGTATCGGGACCATTGTTCAATTTGCCACGCGCCAACGCGGCTGGGCGGCACCGGGCCAGCCCTCATTCCGGAGAGCCTCAGCCGGATCAAGCCGGACGCACTGGAGGCCGTCATTGCCTCCGGACGCGCCGCCACCCAGATGCCGGCATTCGCGGACACACTCAGCAAGGAAGATATCCAGGCACTCGCTGCCTTCGTAACATCCCCATTGCCGGAGACCCCGCGGTGGACCGGCGCCGAGATCGACGCCACCCGGACGTTCAACGCGTCCTACAAAGCGGTGCAAAGCCCGGACTTCAAAGGTGACCCGCTCAATGTCACGCTGGTGGTGGAGACCGGCGATCACCACATCTCGGTGCTGGACGGGGACAGTTTTGCATTGCTCGACCGGTTTGCAACACCCTACGCGGTGCATGGCGGGCCGAAGTTCAGTTCCGACGGGCGCTTCGTCTTCATCATGTCGCGCGACGGCTGGGTCCAGAAATACGATATCTGGTCCCTGCAGGAAGTGGGAAGGGTCCGGGCAGGACTGAACAGCCGCAACATCGCACTCAGCCATGATGGAAAGTGGCTCGCGGTGGCCAACTATCTTCCCAATACCCTCACCATTCTTTCGGCAATGGATTTGAAGGTTGCCAAGGTGATCGACGTCAAAGCAAGGGGCGGCACCTCCTCGCGCGTATCCGCCGTGTATCAGGCTCCCAGCCGCAAGAGCTTCATTCTGGCGCTCAAGGATGCGCCGGAGATTTGGGAGGTCGCCACCTTCCCGGAGGCGGGCCCATATCATGAAGGATTCGTGCATAGCCACGAAGCGGGCATGGAGGAATCTCTGGCGGCCGAGAAAGGCCTCTTCGCCCGCCGGCGTATCATGACGACCGCCCCGCTCGATGATTTCTTCTTCACGCCCGATTATCGCAACCTCATCGGCTCGAACCGAGAGGGCGACAAGGGAGTTGTCGTCAATCTCGACGTGGGCCGGGAAATCGCCGAGCTGGCCCTCCCCGGCATGCCGCATCTTGGCTCGGGCATCACATGGGTGTCTGGTGGCCGCCGCGTCATGGCAACGCCGCATCTCAAGGAAGCTCTTCTTTCAGTCATCGACATCGACAAGTGGACCCTCGTGAAAACGATCCGGATGGATGGTCCCGGCTTCTTCCTGCGCAGCCACGAGACAAGCCGCTATGTCTGGGCAGATGTCTTCTTCGGCCCTCACAAGGACGAGATGCACATCATCGACAAGGAGACCCTCGAAATCGTCAAGACGCTGAACCCTGCCCCCGGCAAGACGGTGGCTCACACGGAGTTCACCCGCCATGGCCGTCATGCGCTCGTCTCCGTGTGGGAGGACGATGGTGCAGTGATCGTCTATGATGCGAAGACGCTTACTGAGGTGAAGCGCCTTCCCATGCGAAAGCCAGCCGGCAAGTACAATGTCTGGAACAAGATATCCTTCTCCGATGGTACCAGCCACTGACATGATCCCCAACGAAGCCGTGATCGTCGCACATGGTTCTCCCGGCGAGCCACTTCCGCAGGAGAAGGCAATGGCGGCGTTGGCAGCAGAGGTCGCGGGAAGGCTCCCGGGCTGGACAGTGCGGGGGGCGACGCTTGCCCTGCCTGGCAGCCTGCCGGGCGCCCTGAATGGGCTTTCCTATCCACTCGTCTATCCCTTCTTCATGGCGGAAGGCTATTTCACCGGAGAGGTGCTGCCGCGGCGCCTGAGCCAACTACCGGCTGCCGCACGGCGATTGCCCGCATTCGGGAGCGATGCCGACCTCCCGCGGATCGTCGGCGAGGCCGCCGTGAAAGGCGCCCGTGATGCGGGGCTCGCCCCGGAGTTAGCCACCTTGCTGCTGGCCGCGCATGGCTCGCAAGTCTCCCCAGCCTCGCGCATGGCCACGATGGGGCTGGTGGAAAGCCTCACGGCATCCCTCCCCTTCCGCTCTGTCCTTGCGGGGTTCATCGAAGAAGCACCGCTCCTGGCAGATGCCGCGAAAGGACGGCGGGAGACCATCTGCCTGCCCTTGTTCACGCTTGCCGCAGGCCATGTCCTGACCGACGTACCAGAGGCACTTGCCGAGGCCGGGTTCGAGGGGCCGGTGCTGCAACACATCGGCGCACATGCAGCCGTTCCGGCCCTCATTGCCGCTGCCCTCCAGCGCCATGCCGAATTCCAGGCGGCCACCTTGTAAGAGCTCAGCTACCCACCCGGCAAGCGCACACAACGAAAAACGCTGCGCTCATGGCGGTTCGTCAGCGTTGACTAACGCCTTCGCGCGTTCAAACCAGACGGAATTGCCTGGTCGATAAGAACTCACGCCGGTTCAATATCTTGAGCCCAGTGTTATCGCAAAAGTGGTTCCCACTTTTGAGTGGTCTCGCTCTGAGGCGCGCCGAGCCCCGGAGAAGGGGTGCGGCGCAACGCTCAGGAAAATCAGAATTCTCTCAAGACACCAGATGTATTTGTTATCATGCAGCACGCGGTGCGGATTCCTGCCGAAGGACATTTCAAGAACTGATGCTGAATGGTTTAGGACTATACAATGTTCAAGAGACTTGGCTTCGCCCTGGCGTTGTTGCTGCTGTTCGCCTTCGCATGGCGTGCACTGGAGCGTGTTTCTGTCGAAGTGGTGGGGCAACCATCGATGACCGGGCCAATCCAGCACAAACTGGAACGGCCTTTCTTCGAGCAGCTCGCAGCCACCAGCGGAATTCCGCTCAACATCCAGTACAAGACGATAGATACGCTAGGAATAAAGGATGACTACCAGCTCGAACTGATCAGAACCGGCGCACTCGATATCGTATCCCTCCGCTTCCTGCAGAACGCGTCGGCGGAGCCAACGCTGCTCGGTATCGATCTGATGGGCCTCAACACCGACTTCGATACGGCACGCGATGTGGTGAATGCTTATGCGTCTGTGCTCGACGGACGTCTTCAGGATCGGTTTAATGCCAAGCTGCTGGGTGTTTGGCCATTCGGCCCTCAAGTCTTCTTCTGCCGGACCGCAATAACCGGATTGACTGACCTGGCAGGCATGAGGATTCGGGTGGGCAATTCCAATTTCTCTCCCATGATAACCACCTTGGGAGGGACGCCTGTCGTAATTCCCTTCGAGAACGTCAAGGACGCGCTCAGGAGCGGGCTGGTCGACTGCGCCATCACCAGCGCTACGTCGGGCAATTACGCGGGCTGGGGTGAACACTCGAAATACTACTTCCCGCTCGGAACACAGATGGGCCTCAATGGCTATGTCATCTCTCTTGAATTATGGAACGCGCTCACGAAATCGCAGCAACAGTCGCTCCAGGCAGCTTTCAATCGGCACGTGGACGAGATCTGGCTTTTCGCGCGCGAAGCACACGACGATGCCTCTTCATGCAACATCGGCGGATCCTGCGTTCACGGCAAAAGACACCAGCTCATACTCGTTGAACCCAAGGCCGAAAGCTACGAATTGATGGGAGAGATCGCCTATCAAACCACTTTCAAGGATTGGGCCAGGCGGTGTGACCAAGTGCATGCTGGCTGCTCCGCGGACTGGAGCGCACGGATTGGCCCCTTGCTGAGACGCAAGGGGAAGCCAGTTCCAGTAGCGGACACCGCCCCATGAAGGATCGCAAGGCAAGCACGGGGTTCGGAAGAAGGGATGAATGGCTCCGGGTGCAGGAGCGACCCTTCATTCACCTGCAGGCGATCGGCATTCTCAGCGCGCTTATTTTCGCTTTCAATTTTTGCTTGGAAATACTCGTCGTTTTTTCATTGAACCGCGATCACCAGATCCTTTCCCTGACACTGCTGCTCTGCCTCGCAACGTGGGCAATCTTCGAATCGGTCCTTCTGGAAAGGCAGCACCCAAAACTGCAATTGTTCTGGCTGAAGCCTCTGACCGGACTTCAGTTCCTGGTCGAAGGGGCGAGGCTTGCGCTGACCGTTTGGGGACAGCCATTTGGTATCGAAAGCCACTTCGGCATGTTCAAACTAGACGTGGGGCCCCTGTTCCTCCTTATTCCCCTGTATGTGTTCGTCTTCTTCGGCATCAGCAAATCCTTGATTCTCATTCATGCCGAAGAACTCAATAAAGCATGGGAACAGCTGACCATGGCCGCTGTCGCCCAGTCCAAGCAACAGGAGCGGCAGCAACTGTTGAGAGACATGCATGATGGGTTCGGTTCTCAAGTGGCGACCATGCGAATAATGGCCGAGCAAGGACGACTTCCTGCAAACCTCATTCCCCAGTACCTGGCCGAGATCTCCGCGGATCTTCATCTTGTCGTCGACACGTTCAAGCAGGCAGACGATGTCACACTGGCAACCGCCCTGGCCGACATGCGCTACCGCTTGCGAAGACGGCTGAACAGTGATGATGTCCATGTACATTGGAAGATCGAGCTTAGTTCTTCGCCGCACCTGCCTTCCCACGCAATTCTCAGCATCCTTCGCATCGTACAGGAAGCGACAAACAACGCGCTGCGTCATGCGGCTCCTGCCAACATCTGGATCGGCGCAGTTCTCGAAGAGCCAGGAAACGTGCTCAGGATATCTGTCCGCGACGACGGCATCGGACTGCCCGAGGCTATTCAAAGTGGCCGCGGCTTATCCAATATGGAAACGCGGTCCCGCGAACTGGGAGGACACATTCAGTGGGTCAGGCTCAGCACGGGAACGGAGGTGCAATTCTCCATGAAACTCGGGGCATCATAGCTCTTGCCGTCGCGGCTCAACCTCGGGCGCATGCAGGCTTGGTGAAGGCTTGCGGGAAAACACTTGCCCGAAACCCTCGGAACGGATGCCGGCTGCCTTATCCCGCACGAGAAACAGCACGTCGAGACCATGCCGTGCTGCCATCGCAGACCCTGCCGCAGGTCCCGCGACCATCAGGGCCGTGGCCCAGGCATCCGCTTCGGCGCAGGTGGGGGCAATGACCGTGACGGACGCGGGCGAGACGGTGAGCGGTGCGCCGCGGCGCGGATCCATGGTGTGAGACAGCCTCACCCCCTGTACATCGATCCAGTGCCGGTAGTCACCCGATGTGGCGACTGCGGCATCCTGGAGAACAAGCACAGACTGGATGGCGCGGCGGCTGTGGTCAGGCTGCTCTATCGCGATGCTCCACGGTTCACCATCGTGGCGGAGGCCTGCGGCCCGCATTTCGCCGTCTATCCCCACGAGAAAAGACGTGATGCCGACGCCCTGCAGCGTTGCAGCAAGGCGGTCAACGCCATATCCCTTGGCGATACCGTTGAGGTCCAGCGTGATTGGGCGGCGCTTGCGCAGCCTGCGGTTGTCGACGTCGAGCGCCTCCCAAGCGGGGCCCCGTCTTGCCGCCAGGGCGGTGCGAATCCGATCGGCGGCGGCAGGCTGCGGCCCGAAACCCCAGGCTTCGACTGCGTCACCCATGCCGATGTCGAATGCCCCGCCCGAGGCGCGGGAGATGTCGAGACCCAAACGCAGCACATCCATCAGCCGCGCTGGAACATCGATCCAGTCGCCGACTGGCGCAGCGTTGATGCGCATCAGGTCGCTGTCCGGCTTCCAAGTCGACATCTGCTGGTCGACCTCCGTTACCGCCGCCTGCAGGGCAGCCCGCAGGGGTGCTGCGTCAAAGCCCGGTTCGGTGAAGAACAGGGCCGTCCAGCGCGTGCCCATGGTTTGGCCGTTGAGCGCGTAGCGCGCGAGATCAGTAGACGTCTTCGACATAGCGTCCCTCCGCCTTCAGCATGGCGGGTGTCAGGCCGGCAGGAGCGAGGATGTGGCCGAGGGCTTCGCTGACACCCGCGGCCATGTCCCGTCCACCGCATACCATGATGCGTGCACCCTGGCCGATGAGCACCATCACCTCCGTGGCCTCTGCGCGCAGGACGTCCTGCACGTGATGCGGCCGCCTGCCGCGTGAGGTTGCGGTGGCGAGGCTCGTCAGCCGTCCCTGCTCATGCCACTTCGAAAGCTCCTCCCCATAGATGAAATCGCTCGTCGGGCTGCGCATCCCGAAGAACAGGTGCATGGGGCGACGCCGCGCATTGGCGCGGATGAAGCCCGCCAGCGGCCCGATGCCTGACCCCGCTCCGACGAGGATCACAGGCGCTTTTCCCTCACCAACGCGGAATGCCGGATTGGGCTTGAGGAAGGCGGAAACCGTCTGCCCGGGTTCCAGCGAGGTGAGTTGACCCGAGCACAGACCTCCGGGCTGGCGCCGCACCACGATCTCGATGAGGCCATCAGACACCGAGGAAGCCAGCGAATAGAAGCGCGGCACGGTTGAGCCTTCCGGGACGATGCCGAGCAGATCGCCCGCCTCGAAGCGGGCAAAGCCGGCACCCGTAAGCCGCTGCCACAGGGAGGAACGAGGAAGGCCGAAACGCAGGACGGCACTTGGTGCCTGCACATCCAACCCATAGTCACGCCGTGACAGCAGGGTGAGCGGCGTTACCTCGGTGGCGACCGGCTGGTGCACGAGGTCGAGGGACAGGGCAAACTTACCCCCCAGTTCGCGGCCCCAGCGGGCAAAATCCTGCGCTGACTGGCGGTCTACCGTCGCAAAATCGAGGAACTGCGGCCACCCCTTGCCGGCGGCCAGTCTGGAAATCCTTTCGGCATAACCGCAGAAGGAATGGAAGCTGCTGTCGCCGAAGCCCAGCACCGCCAGGCCTGCCGCGGGAGGCGTATCCATGGCCTGCAACTTGGCGAGGAAACCCTTGGCAGAGGTCGGCTCATCTCCATCCCCATAGGTGGAGGCGAGAATGATGACGCGCTGGGCGTTGACCAGGCGCGAGGGACTGAAGCTCGACAGCGCCGCGACATGGACACTCTGGCCGGCATCCCGAAGCGACGTGTGAAGCGTGGCTGCGAAGCCCCAGGTGCTGCCACCCTCGCTCCCCACAAGCAGGATGGTCTCGGCCCTCGCCAAATGTGCATTGCCGTGAATTCGCGGTCTTGCCCGGCGCGCTGCCAGCCAGGTGACTGCGCCAGTTCCGGCCATTACCGGCACCCCCAGTGCCATTACACCGAGCAGCAGGCCCAAGGCCGCAGCACCCTGCCCGGTGTGCAGCATGTAGATGGTTTCCGACATGTTCTCCCAGCCCGAAAGGCTACGCCATGCCAATACAGCCCCGGTACCCTGGTCGATGTAGCCAGAACCCGCGTCAGTCTTGAGCGTGAACACGTCGGCAGAGTCATCCGGCGAGGGGAAAGAAAGCTCGCGCAAGTCTGCCACGGCAGTGCTCTTGAGAATGCCAATATCACCGACGGGCGCGCCCGTGCGGCCGCTGACATCGGCCGGGATCGCGAGGGCTGCGGGCTCGTCCGGCAACATGCCGAACGTCGACGCCGTCATCCAAAGCGCGGTCGCGGACGACAGGAAGAGCCCGACCACCGCGATGCGGGCAACCTCCACATGCAGCCGGCCGGCCAGCGGCGCCTTGCCAGGAGAAAACCAGCGGCGCCAGCCGCCAGCGCGCCTGGCCACCAGCAGAACGCCCGACAGTGATACGATGAGCATGGCCAGCGCACCGGCAGCCATGACCAGACGTCCGGCGTCATCGAGAAACAACGAGCGATGCAGCGTGGTGAACCAGCGCTGCGTGGGGTTGGGGTCCGCTGATCCGCTGCCTCGGCCCGTTGCCGGGTCGATCACCGCTGCGCCCGGCTTATCCTGTTCGAACCAATAGGCCGTTATGCGGCCCGAGGCCGAGCGCTTGATCTGCTCGACGCCGGGATAGGCAGCCTTGATGCGGGAAGCGAGTTCGGCAACACTCAGGCTGGCCTCCGCCTGCGGAGCGGACCAGCGCTCGGTCGCCGGGAACACAGACAGGACGGCGCCGCTCAACGCCAGGAGGGTCATGAGGGCCAGGGCCAGCAGGCCAGGCCAGCGATGCAAGGCACGTATCATCCCAGGTCGCCTTTCACATGCCGTAATTGAAGCTGGCGACGTAACGGCGGCCCTTTACGGGTTTGCCAGCGCCTGCCGCGGTCAACGGCACCGAGACCTCGTTCGGGCTGTCACGCATGTCTTCGACCGCGGCATCGATGTGCAGCGTGTAACCGGCATCGAACAGGGCATCGGCCAGGTCGAGTGTCACTTCGAGCGTACGGCCAGCACCAACGCTCGCGCCCGTGATGCCGTTCACCTGCGCGGTATCGCCGCCGGTGGCCTGCTGCCAGTCGCTGAGGTGCTGGTAGTATTTTGTTTTGTTCCCCGCCATCCAGAGACTGCCGACATAGGCGTTCTTGGCGTCCGTCACATAAAAAGCCAGATAGGCTCCGTCGCTCCCGTAATCGTTGAGCGTTGTGGTGAACGTCACCGGCCGCGCCATTGCGGTTCCCGGAAGGGTCATAGCGGTGGTCAGTGAAAGTGCGGCGAGAAGCGATTTCATCATGGACCTCATGCTCACTTTACCTGCACCTTGGGCGCCGCGCCGTTGCTGAAGAGACCGTTCTGCGGCGGTGCAGCCGAGCCGGCGGGTGCAGGAGCCTTGGCGGCCTGGCAGTTGTCCTCGTCATCATCGCAATCATCGTCATCATCGTCATCGTCGTCATCGTCGTCATCATCGTCATCGTCGTCATCGTCGTCATCGTCGTCTTGGTCATCATCATGGTCTTCGTCGGCGGAGTGGCGTCGCTTGCGCGGTGACCCGTCGTCATCTTCATCCTCATCGTCGTCGACGAGGATCAACTGCGCGGCATCGCCATCATCGAGAACGGCTGGCACCGGCTTCAACACCTCACCAGCCGAATGGACGGCGATGCCGCTCCAGGCCGGCAGGCCGATGGCTGCCGTGAGTGCGGCGGAGGCAACGAAGAGCTTCAGGGTCTTGGTCATGCAGATCTCCTTGTCTGACCAGTGCAATCTGGCCGTGGTAACTGAGGGTTTCCTGACGGCGGCGGGAAAATCCCTTCAGCTTGCCGTCAGGAAAGAAAAAGCCCCGCCGGACAGGGCGGGGCTTCCTTTAAGCCCGGACAAGAGAGGGACTTGCTCAGGCTGCATGATCGGGACGCGGCACCCGTTTTGCTCCGGTCAACACTGATGAAAGAGGGCCAGGAGCCAAAGATGGCGGCACACATTCGGAAAGGCTGGGTTCACAAGGGACCCCGTCAATCGTCGTCGTCTTTTTCCTCACGCTCAATGCCGATCACGGCGAGGGTGGCGGGATGAAGCGTCACCTCGATGCGATGGCCTTCGCCATCCCGGCCGTCGATCTCGTAACATCCGTCATCGATTTTGATGCGGCGGACCGTCCAGCCCTTGTCCCTGGCGAGTTTCGCCACCGCCTCCCGAGGCTGCCAGTCTGACATCGGCACGAAACAGTCGTCATCCGCCAACGCCGCGCCGGCAGGAAATGCCCCCAGAAAGGCAATCATCATCAGTGTCTTCCGCATCGGGCCCTTCCATGTTACGGCCATGTGAGAAAGATTTTGCCCCCTGAAGCTGACAGGACCCTGAAGCCCGCCACGAAGCTGCGTCAGACTGCCGTCAGGCGGAACAGGGAAAAAGGCCCAGGATTCGGACGTGGAGTATCATGCGCATCCTTCTGATCGAGGACGATAGTGTGCTGGGCGCCGCCGTACGTGACCAGATCGCCGGTGATGGCCATTCCGTAGATTGGGTGATGCGCCTCGATGCGGCGCGCGATGCCATGGCGGGCGCTGCCTTCGACCTTCTGCTGCTCGACCTGATGTTGCCCGACGGACGGGGCATCACCTTCCTCAAGGCGCTGCGCAGCCGGGGTGACGTGACGCCGGTCATCATTCTCACCGCGCTCGACCAGGTCTCCGACCGGATCGAGGGCCTCAATGCGGGCGCCGACGATTATCTCGTGAAGCCCTTCGACCTCGCCGAGCTTTCCGCCCGCATCGGCTCCGTGGGCCGGCGCTATTCGGGCAATCCCAATCCGATCATCACCCATGGCGCACTGGAGATCGACCGGGCGGCGCGCAGCGTGCGCCGCGACGGCAAGCCCGTGCAGCTCACGGCGCGGGAATGGGCGCTCTTCGATGCCTTTCTCGCACGCCCCGGGCAGCTCCTCTCAAAGGCACAGCTCGAGGAGAAGCTCTATGCCTTCGACGCGGAAATCGAGAGCAATACGATCGAGGTGCATGTCAGCCGCTTGCGCAAGAAGCTCGGCAATGGCGTGATCGAGACTGAGCGGGGCCTCGGCTACCGGCTGGCCACGCCGTGAAGAGGCCTCTCAGCCTGCAGGCGCGGCTTGGCATATCGCTCGGCCTCCTGCTGACGCTGCTCTGGATCACCGCTGCATCCGTCACCGCAGTGGTCGTACGTCAGGAGATGGACGAGGTTTTCGATTCGGCTCTGCAGGAGACGGCGCAGCGCCTCCTCCCGCTCGCCGTGGTGGACATCATCGGCCGTGACGAAGAGAACGGCATCACGACCCAACGCCTCGGTGTGCTGCGCGATCACGACGAATACTTCACCTATGTCGTGCGCGATCCTGAGGGGCGGGTCCTGCTTCAATCGCACGCAGCAGACCCCGCAGTCTTCCCACCCTATGACGGGCCCGGATTTCAGGATACGCCCACTCACCGCATCTACAGCGATGCCGCAGTGCAGGGCAGCATCCGCATCTCGGTCGCCGAGCCGCTCGGCCACCGCGCCCTGGTGGCGCAGGAGATCCAGTTCGGCCTCGGCCTCCCGCTGCTGGTGGTCATTCCCATCGCACTGCTCGCCATCGTATTTGCCGTGAAGGCGAACCTCGTGCCCCTGCGGCGCTTCCGGGATGGGCTTGCGGTTCGGAGTGCGCGCGACCTGTCACCAGTTCCGGACGAGGGCTTGCCTTCCGAGATCGCTCCCTTGGCCACGACCTTCAATGGGGTCCTGAGCCGGCTCAAGGCCGCCTTCGATGCTGAGCGGAGTTTTGCTGCCAATGCCGCGCATGAACTGCGCACACCGCTCGCAGGTGCCATTGCCCAGGCGCAGCGAATTCAGAGTGAAACCATGGACGCGGCCGCCCGCGCACGTGCCGCCGACATGGAGGCTACATTGAAGCGCCTCACCCGCCTCTCGGAACGGTTGATGCAACTGGCGCGCGCCGAGGGCGGGCGGCTCAGGGCGGACAGCGCCGGAGACTTGCGCATGATCGCCCGTCTGGTGGCGGATGATGCCCGCAGAGCCGCGGCCCCGGGCCACGTTACGCTGACACTGCCCGATCGGCCTGTTCTCTCAGACCTGGACCCGGACATATTCGGCATTCTGCTGCGGAACCTTATCGAGAACGCACTTCGTCACGGCGCGGAAGATCGTCCTGTCGAGGTAGACCTGTCACCCGATGCCGTTCTCACCGTCGCCAATGACGGACCGACGGTGCCTGCGGATATCCTGGCGCGCCTGAAGAACCGGTTTGAACGTGGCGGCTCGGGTCGCGAAGGCAGCGGCCTCGGCCTCGCGATTGTCTCCGCAATTGCGGAACGGCTCGGCACCGAACTCATTCTGCGCTCGCCGAGGCCCGGACAGACCAAAGGCTTCGAGGCGGAGATCAGGCTACCGGCGGAGGCCGGCGGGCGAGGAGCCATCGGATAGGCTATCCGGCGAAAACCGGACCCGGACCGGCAGGCGCGAGAACCACCACCGGGATGCCCGGGAGGCTGGGCACGGAAGCCGCTTGAACGAAGTTCCGTGCCCTTTTCCCTTCAGGTCCTATTTCAACGACGCCTTGATCTTCCCGACTTCATCGGCACTGATTTCGCCAGTGGTCGTCACCACGCCATCCTTGATCTTCCAGAGGCGGAAGGGGCCTGTAATGTCGCCAAACTGGTCGAAAGCGATGGCGCCGATAACGCCCTCATACTTGATGGGCTTTCCCTCCTTGATGAGGGCCAGCGCCTTGGCGAACTCCTCCTTGCCGGCATGGATCGGCTCGCCTGCAGGGTCCGTCACCTGCGGGATCGCAGCCTTGATGGCGGCGGCATCGCCTTTACCCGCCTTGGCGGCGGCCAGCGCGACGATGGCACCTGCGTCATATGAGCGATCGGCGGCGGGCGCATCGGGCTTGATGCCACCGGAGAAGGCCTCGTAATTGCCATAGAAGTATTTGGTCGAAGCGGTCTCGCTCGTTCCGGAGGAGGTGCCGTAGGCCTCGTTCAGATATTGCGCTCCCACCGCCTTGATGAAGTCATCGGCGTTCATGCCGTCGTTCAGCAGGAACTTCTGGGGGCCGCCGGCCGAGATCCAGGCGCGGGCCACCGTGGCGCCATCGACGGGATAGCTGATGAGATAGAGCGCATCGGGTTCGCCCGCCATCGCCGCGCTGGCTTCGGCGGCATAGCTCGCCTGCTTCTCGTTGTAGGGTGTGACCGATGTGATCACGCCGCCGAGCTTCTCGTAAGCAGAGGAGAACTCACGCACCATGTTGACGCCGAAGTCGTTGTTGACGTGAACGATGGCGATCTTCTTGAGACCCTGGTCGAGGGCATATTTCGCGGCCGCCGTTCCCTGCAGCGCGTCGGAGGTGATGGTGCGGAAGAACACGCCGTTGGTCTTGCCCTCACGGCCGAGCGCTGTGAGCGTCGGCGAGGAGGATGCGGGCGAAACCTGCACCACGCCTGCGGGCGCCGTGACGGAGGTGAGCATCGGGATCGACATGGGGGAGATGATGCCCCCGATGATGACCGGCACCTTCTTGATGTTGACGAGTTGGGTCGCCTGGTCGACGGCAACGTTGGCCTGGGTCTGGCTGTCGCGCGTGTCGGTCACCAGCTTGCAACCGCCAACCCCGCCGGCCTCATTGAAATCACGAAATGCCATCTCGACGGACTTGGCGCCCGCCTGTCCATAGGCGCCAGCCGGCCCGGTGAGTTCGAGCACCACGCCAATGGTGATGTCGCAATCCGCCGCATGGGCCGCGGAGAAAGAGGCGAGCACGCCGAGCACGGAGGCTGTCATAAGCAATTTCTTCATGTATCTTCCTTCCCTGTTGAATGCCGGCCTCATGCTGGCCTGGCGCGAATGTCACGTGTTGTGCGGTGCCGTCTCCCGCGGCGCGCTGGCCTTTCCCTCGCTGTTGAGATTGTATTTCATGATGGATCCGTGGCGGCCGGCCGTGTCCCGCTCGAGCGCATAGACATCACCCTCGAGCGCCTGCGACCGGGCGAGCACGGCGTCGATCGAAGCCAGGTCGTCTTTTCCGAGCGTGATTGACGAAATGCGCAAATTCGAGGCGAGATGAGCACGGTTGCGGGCGCCGACGATCACGGCTGATACACCGGGCCTCGCCAGCACGGCGGCACTCGCCACCGTGGCGATGTCAGCGCCGTGCTTCCGCGCGATGACGTCCAGCACGCGGAGAAGCTCCTGGAACAGTGGCCATCCGCCGAATTCGTCGATGACGAGCTTGTACTTGACGAGCGAACGGTTCTCGAGCGGCGCCTGCTGCTCAGGCGCTCCCAGCCAGCGCTCGCCCAGGAAGCCGCCCGCGACCGTGCCATAGCAGAAGATGGCGACATCATTCTCCCGCGCCGCCTTCACGAGCGTCTTTTCCGGCCTTCGGTCGAGCAGCGAATACTGAACCTGCATCGAGGACATGGGAACACCCGCCTCAAGCATGGCCATCAGATGCGCGGTATCAAAATTCGTGCCGCCGATGCGCAGGATCTTGCCGGCTTTCCGCAACTCCTCGAGCCAACCCGCCGTCTCCAGCCAGCGCGGCACGTCATAGTTCCACCAGTGGAACTGCACGATGTCGAGCCGATCCATGCGCAGCCGCCGGAGCGACCTGTCGATCACCGCTTCCACATAGGCCTTGTCGATCCGTGGCAGGATGGCGAGATCAGGCACGAACTTGGTATGGACGCGGATCTTCGACAGCGCCTCCTGTCCGCGGAGGTCCAGGTAACGCTCACGGAAGGCGCCGATCGCGTCCTCCACGCCGGTATAAATGTCGGCGCAGTCGAAAGCCGTGATCCCGGCATCGGCGAAGGCGATCATGTCGCCCAACGGATCATTGCTCACGGATTGGCTGTGGCTGGCGGAAAGTTGCCAGCCGCCGCGGATCACACGCGAAATCTCGTAACCGGGGGAAAGTGTAATGCGCTGCACGTCTATGGGTCCTTGGGAAGCGGAACGGCTGTGGTCTGGGCATGGCTGAAACGCCTCAGGCCCGTCCGGGTTATCTTGAAGCGGGTGGAGCAATTGGGGTCCGGGCAGGCGACCTCGGCATCGCTCGTCATCCAGTCGTTCTTGTGGGTGGGCCGCTGCTTGGCAGGCAGAAGCGGAAGGAGGGCCGCCAGCGAATAGATCGAGAAGCCCTGACCCGGCGGGAAATGGATCATCTCACCGCGCATCTCGAAGTAATCGCCGGGTTTTGCGCCGCAGTATATGGGCCCGCCTTCGGGTGCGGTCACCTCGACCCGGAGATCGTAAAGTTCGAAGGAATCATCCTGTGCGTCAGTCATTCTGTCCTGTCCTTGCCGCCGCCTCCTCAGCGTCGAGCCTGCCGCGCAGAAGGTTGAAGGCGCGGGTGATGTCGCGCGTCAGGGCCGCCACGGCGTCTGCTGCGTTGCGCCGCTCGAGAGCCTCGATCAGTTCCCAATGATGATGGGTACCAGCAGGATCGCGCACCTCGTCATGCAGGAACGCGGCAGCATGAACATAAGGGCCGGACTGCAGCCAGAGGCTCTCGATCATCGGCAGGAGCACCTGCGAGCCCGCCGCCTTGTAGATATGATCATGGAAGGCGTGGTTCAGCTCCGTTGCACGGCGGATATTGCCGTCGGTCCGCAGCCGGAAGGTCGCCTCGCACTCATGCGTCAACGCCCTGAGGCGCGCGAAATCGTCCTCACCGAGATGGGGGAGAGCGCGGACCGTCACCTCACCCTCGATCAGCACGCGGGCGCGCGCAAGGTCTTCGAGCTTCTCGCGGGTGATGACAGGCACGCGCACCGAACGGTTTGGAAGGGCTTCCAGGGCCTGCTCGGAGACGAGCCGTGCCAAGGCCTCGCGAACTGGCATGGTGCTGGTGCGGAGCTTCTCGGCCAGGTCCTGGATTCGCAGCATCTCGCCGCTCACGAACACCCCATGAACAAGCGACCGCCGGAGCTCGGCATAGACACGGTCATGCAGCGTCTCGCGGTGAACGGGCGTTATGCCGCCCCTGCCCGGCGCCTGCGTCCCTGCCGCTGCCTTGCCGTCATCCATCGCTACACCTCAAGTCAACCCAGCGCCGCTCTCAAGATTGATCAGCCTTGCGCCCAAGGACAGGCTTGAGATATCTTTGATCAAACATCATTGGGACGCAAGAGACAATCCAATGCCCAGCACCGCCACGCCCCCAGATGGCGGCGCGCCGCCCCGGCCCATTCTGTCTGCCTCGGGCCTCGTCATGCAGTTCGGCGGCATGCGCGCGGTGGATGGCATGTCGATTGACCTCTTGCGTGGTGAAATCCTCGGCCTCATCGGTCCGAATGGCGCAGGCAAGACCACCCTCTTCAACCTGCTTGCGGGCGCGCTTCAGCCCACGTCCGGCCAGATCGTGCTGAATGGTCAAGACGTGACGCGGGATCGCCCCGAGGCGCGCATTGCCAAGGGCCTCGGCCGCACCTTTCAGATCCCGAAGCCCTTCGGCCAGATGACGGTTCTCGAAAACGTGCTGACCGGTGCTCAGAACCAATTGGGCGAAGGCATACTCGCGAATTTCCTGCAGCCCGGCAAAGTCGCCGCGCAAGAGAGGGCGGCCGTTGCAAAGGCACGGGATCTTCTCGACTTCCTCACCCTCTCGCATCTCGCGCATGAGCCAGCGCGCGTGCTTTCCGGGGGCCAGCGGAAACTCCTGGAACTGGCCCGCGTCCTGATGGCCGATCCGGAAGTGATCCTGCTCGACGAGCCGGGAGCCGGCGTGAATCCGGCACTTCTCGAGTTCATCATTGGCCGGATCATCGATCTCAACCGGCGCGGCACCACAATTCTCCTCATCGAACACAACATCGAAATGGTGATCCGCCTCTGTAGCCGGATCGTGGTGATGGCGCAGGGCAGCATGCTGCGCGAGGGCGCACCGGGTGAGGTGGCGCGCGACCCAGCGGTGATTGAAGCCTATCTGGGGATCGCGGCATGAGCGTGCCCCCCGCGCTCCTCACGGAGGGCCTCGTCGCTGGTTATGAACGCGACCTCCCCATCGTGCGAGGCATCGAATTCTCCGTTGCGGAAGGTGAATTCGTGGTGATCCTGGGTCCCAATGGGGCGGGAAAATCAACATTCGTGAAGGCGATCGCGGGGATCGTGCCGGTGTTCGGCGGCACCGTAACCCTTGGCGGCCGGAACATCACCGCGCTTCCGGCGCATCAGAAGATATCGCAGGGCCTCGCCTTCGTGCCGCAGACGGAAAACATCTTCGCAACGCTTTCGATCGCCGAAAACCTCGAACTCGCGGCTGACATCCTGCCCAGGCATCTGCGCCGCGAGCGGATCAACGCGGTCGAAGCCATGTTTCCCGATCTCGCGAAGCGGCCGCAGCTGCGCGGCGGGCAATTGTCGGGCGGGCAACGTCAGATGCTCGCAGTGGCGCGCGCCCTCATCGTCGAGCCAAGGGTGCTCATCCTCGACGAGCCTTCGGCCGGTCTGTCACCTCGCATCGTGGCCGAGGTCTTCGCCAATCTTCTGGCGATCAACCGGAACGGCGTTACCATCATACTCGTGGAGCAGAACGTGAAGGCCGCACTCGCGGTCGCGCAACGCGGAGTGGTTCTGGTCGAGGGGCGCATGCGGCATGAGGGACCTGCGTCGACACTCGCCTCCGATCCCCTGATTGCCGAACTTTACCTCGGCGTACAGCCCGCATCCGGAGGACGCACATGATCGCGCAGGCCATCGTCGACGGGCTCCTCGCTGGCAGCATGATCGGGCTTGGCGCCATCGGCATCACCCTCACCTACTCGATCCTGCGCTTTGCGAACTTTGCCCATGGCGAATTCATCAGCTGGGGCGCCTATGCGGCGCTGGGCGTCAGCGGCGCGCTGGCGACGCAATTCGCGGGGCTGGCCGTGCCCATCGGTCCGTTCTCCTTTGGCTGGTCATTGCCGTTGGGCCTCCTGATCTCGATGGCGCTCACCGGGCTGCTCGCCCTCATCGTCGATATGCTGCTGTTCGGCAGGCTGCGTGCCAGGCAAGGTGCCGTCATCATCCTCGTCATGGCGGGTTTCGGCGCGGCGCTGACACTGAGGAGCCTGCTCGAATTCATCTTCACCTCGAAGCCCGCCTATTTCACCGACGCGCTGCAGATCGCCATGAAGATCGGGCTGGGGGCACGGGCGACGCCTGACCAGCTCCTCTCCCTCGCAATCGCTGCCCTGCTGGTGTTCGCCGTCCATCTTCTCCTGACGCGCACCGCTATCGGGCGGGCCATGCGCGCGGTCAGTGAAAACCAGCAGCTCGCCTCCCTCACAGGCGTCGACGTACGCCAGACCATCCGCGTGGTGTGGCTGCTGGGCGCGGCACTTGCCGCCGTCGCGGGTGTCATGGCAGGGCTTCTCGTGCAGATCCGCCCGCACATGGGCCACGACCTGCTGCTTCCCCTTTTCGCCGCCGCCATATTGGGCGGAATCGGGAGCGTGCCCGGCGCCATGATCGCGGGGCTGGTCGTGGGGCTCGCGGAAGCACTCTCGGTGCAGTTCATCGGGGCCGAATGGCGCGCGGCCGTGGCCTTCCTCATCCTTGTCGCAGTGCTGCTGCTGCGTCCGCAGGGCCTTTTCGGGAGGGCGCAATGATCGAGCTTCTGTCCTATGGGGCCTTCTTCCTCACCGTGGCGCTCACCTATGCCATCATCTGCCTGGGCCTCAATGTCCAATGGGGCCAGACGGGCTTGTTCAACGTTGGCGTCGCAGGGTTCGTGGCGATCGGCGCCTATGCATCGGCACTGCTCACCACGCCGGATGATCCGGCGCGCTTTGGGGGCTTGGACCTGCCCATCGCGGTGGGCTGGCTGGGGGGTGCCGCTGCGGCAGCTCTCGTGTCGCTGCTCGTCGGGCTGCTCACCATCAGGCTCCGCGCCGACTATCTTGCAATCGCCACCTTTGGCGTCGCGGTCGTGGTGCAGCTCGCCGCTCTCAACCTCGAACCCCTCACCGGCGGCCCCTTCGGTGTTGGCTTCATTCCACGCCCGTTCGGCTGGCTGGCGGAAGACCGGCTGACCTTCGGCCTTCTCAACTTCGGCCTCGTCGCCGCGACGACGCTCGGCGTCTATCTCGCGCTCGAGCGGTTGCTGCGCAGCCCCTGGGGCCGCGTGCTCCGCGCCATCCGGGAGGATGAACAGGCGGCCGTCGCACTTGGAAAGAACGCTTTTGCCTTCCGCCTCCAGGCCTTCGCCATCGGGGGCGGCATCATGGGCCTTGCGGGTGCGGTGCAGGCGCATTTCATCGGTTTCATCGCACCGGAGAACTATGTTCCCATGCTCACCTTCCAGGTCTGGGCCATGCTCATCGTCGGCGGTTCAGGCAACAACCGCGGCGCGGTTCTGGGCGCCGTTGTCGTCTGGGCCGTCTGGGCAGCCTCCGCCGCGCTGATCTCGGCCACGGTGCCGCCCGAGGTGCAGGCGCGCGCCGCCGCCCTCCAGATCGTTCTCATCGGCCTCGCCATCTGCGTCGTGCTGCTCCTGCGCCCCCGTGGGATACTTGGCGAGGTCCGGACCGTATCGCGCCACATCGGCACCCAGCATTCGAAGAAGTGAGAGCCGCCATGAACAAGCCGCCCCGCATCAGCATCGCCAATGGTCTGGAGATCAGCCGCCTCATTTGCGGCCTGTGGCAAGTGGCCGACATGGAGAAGGGCGGCACGACCCTCGACCCCGGCCCCGCTGCAGATCACCTCGCGGCTTACGTGGCCGACGGTTTCGACAGCTTCGACATGGCCGACCACTATGGCAGCGCCGAGATCATAACCGGCCGATTGCTGAAACGCCCTTTCACGCGCCGGCCCGTGGCCTTCACCAAGTGGTGCCCGGAGCCCGGCCCCATGACGCGCGACATCGTGCGCCGTGGCGTCCAGGAGCGGCTCGACAGGCTCGGCGTCACCTGTGTCGATCTCCTGCAATTCCACTGGTGGAGCTTCGAGCATCCGGGCTGGCTGGACGCATTGCACGAATTCAAGGCGATGCAGCAGGAAGGCCTCATCCGGGCCATCGGCGTCACGAATTTCGACGCCGCGCATCTGGCGCTGGCTATTGCCGATGGCATTCCGATCGCCACGAACCAGGTCTCCTTCTCCCTGGTCGACCGGCGCGCGGCGGGCGACCTCTCGGCACTCTGCGAAACATCGGGCGTAAGGCTCCTCGCCTATGGCACGCTCTGTGGCGGCTTCCTGTCCGAGAGGTGGCTGGGCCGGCCTGAGCCGGAAGACATCGCGGACTGGAGCAAGTCGAAATACAAGCGGTTCATCGACGCGAGTGGCGGCTGGCAACCCTTTCAGGCGCTGCTCTCCGCCGCACATGACATTGCCCGCAAGCACGGCGTCTCGATCTCGAACGTCGCAACCCGCTGGGTGCTGTCGCATGAGAGTGTTGCCGCCGCCATCATCGGCGCCAGGCTCGGTGAAACCGAACACCGCGCCGACAATCTCAAAACCTTCGGTTTTGCATTGGACCGGGACGACCACTCGCGTCTCGATGCCGTGTTCGCCACGATGTCCCCCATCCCGGGCGACTGCGGCGACGAATACCGGAAGCCCCCCTTCCTCACGGCGTCCGGAGATCTCAGCCATCACCTCTCGGCCATTCCATCGGCCTATGAAACGCTACCGCTCTCGCATCGTGCCGGTACGCGCGTCTCGACCGGCAGCGTGTGGGAGCCGATTGCGGGCTACAGCCGCGCCGTCCGCGTCAGGGACATGATCTTCGTCTCCGGCACCACAGCCACACACGGGGGCAGTCGATGCGTGGCGGCGGGAGATGCGGCGGCGCAGACGGTCTACATACTCGACAAGATAGCGGCGTCTCTTTCCGCTGCAGGCGGCCGAATCGAAGATGTCGTTCGCACGCGCATCTATCTGAAGGACGCCTCCAAATGGGAGGGCGTATCCCGCGCTCATGGACGCATCTTCGGCAAGGTGCTTCCGGCGAATACGCTGATCGAGGCCAGACTGGTGGGCGACTACGACGTCGAGATCGAGGCTGACGCCATCGTGGATGCCCGTTGAAGTCCGCTACCTTCGGGGGATCTGGGGGCCAAGCGAAGCCGGGGCGACGTCTATGAGTTCGAAAGGCTCATCGCTTGCCGGTAGAGCGAAATCCCGATCCGCGCGATGCCCAGCGCGATCAGGCAACCGAGAAAGTCCCCCAGTATCATGGCTGAGAGATTGGCCGCGAAATCCTGATTTGGCTTCACGCTGAAAATCAGGAATTGCAGATTGAACATGAGCGGCGTCACCACCGATACGGCCAGTGCGAACACGGGAATGTGGCGTGGCTTCAATGCGGCCAGGTTGGGGTCGACACCCGCGATCCTGCAACACGCGACCACCGTCAGAAACGGCACAAACCCCGCGATGAAGGCGTTGACGAGAAGCTCCGTCAGGTCCTGCTGCCCGAATTCGTAAAGCGCCATGACCGGGTTGGCCACCGCTATGCCGAGCGCGCCCCATACTTTGAAGGTGAGAACGATGACAAGTCTGACGCCGGCCGGGAGGTAAACAAGGTCAATGCCTGCAGAGTGATGAGCCCAGTCAAAGATCAACTGACCGATCAATCCGAAGCCGACCCACAGAAATGCACTGACCACGACCAGCGCAAGTCTCTCGACATTCTCGAGCTTCATTTCCCACCGCCATTCACAATGGCTGAGGCCGCTTGGCAGATTCAACGTTGCGCGAGAAAACCAAGTTCCTTCAACCTTTATTGATCCTACTCCAGTCTAATCGCGGCGTCGCCGCGCCTGTCAAGGGACTCAGATGGTGCCAGATGACGTCGACCTGGACTTGCCTCCACCCGGGGAGCGCTGGCGGGAATCCAGCGAGCCCGCGCAGCAGGCGCTCTATCAGCCATTGGAAGTTACGCACCGCTCCGCTATCATTCGCAAGCGCTCTCCCCTGGCTGGGGCGGGGCCGCGCTTTACGAGTGCTTGACGGTGCCGGGGACCATGATACGCAGGATTTCACTGACGACGGACTTTTCGACGGAAGGAAAAACGGCCTTCCGCACTGCGTTGGCACTGGCGGTTTTCTATCGCGCACGCCTTGATATCCTGCATGTGACACGTCCGGACCGAGCCCCCGCCTGGGAGCAGTTCCCGAAAGTGCGGGACACGCTCGAGGCCTGGGGTTTCCTGCCGCCGCACGCCCAGCAGGAGGATGTGTACGGCCGTCTCGGCGTCGAAGTCGGCAAGGTGGAGATCCACAACGACGATGCCGCGTCCGGGATCGCGGGATACATCCTCAAGCACACGCCGGATTTGCTGGTGGCCGCAAGCCACGGCCGCACGGGACTCAACTGGTGGCTGTCCGGATCGGTCGCAATCGAAACACTGCGGATGACCAGCATTCCCGCACTGCTGCTCGGCCCGTCGGCCCGGCCCTTCATTGACGAGGAGTCGGGACGCCTCAATCTGCACAACATCCTGTTTCCCGTTGCGGCATCCCCCTCACCCGTGGACGCCGCCCGGCGCTTCCGCGCCATGATGGGGAACATACCTGCCGAGATCCATCACCTTCATGTCAGCGAAAACAGTGCCGGTGATGATGAGTTCGGACGGCTCTTTCCCGGGCTGGCCATTGTGAACGGCGACGTTGTGTCCTCGATCATCCGCATGGCTGAGAAGGTTGGGGCCGGAATGATCGTGATGCCGACCGCCGGTCACCACGGCTTCATCGATGCGCTGCGGGGCAGCGTCACGCAACGCGTGCTCCATGGCGCCCCCTGCCCCATCCTCGCGCTGCCATCATAAGCCCGACAGTTTCCGCCTGGGCGTTCACCTTTCTGGCCGTTAACCAATAATTAAGAGTCCATTTCCACTTCGGGCGGGCCGGAGATACACCTTCGCTCGTCAGCGAGGGAAAAATGGCACGCTATAACTTCATCTCGGAAAACGACTTCAACTTTGCCAACAGCCCGAGATCACAGGCATCAAGCACCCATTTTCGTGGTGCGGATTTGAACTACCTGGCTTGTAGATATGCCATCCACCGGCAACTGAATCCGCCTGCCGTTGCCATGCCGCCCGAGACCTCCGAGTTTTTCGAAGATCATTACGAAGAAGAAGGCCAGCGCTCCGGATGGCTGGGCCGCCTGTTCCAGCGGTTGGCCACGCTGGGGGAAGCAGAGCGCCCGCAGGGCTGAAGCCTCAGACGAAGAGGAGGTCCGCTCCTCTCCTGCTGCCGCATCCGTTCAGAGATTGACCTCCACCTTCCGCAGGGATTGCGGTGGAGGCCGTTTCCGTCGCGAGAGGATGTACAGAGGCACACCTCTTGGCACATGCATTTTATATAAAATAACAATAATAAAACGTCGTTCGTCCTGACATCTACGATCTCGCGGCGCAGGCGCCGGGCATCTGAAACATTCGTCTTCAGGAGGGGGCAGTGCCGAGATTTCGCGCCATTCTCGAATGCGACGACGGGTGCCGGACGGTTTTCGTTTCCTTCATTGCGGATCTCCCCTCCGGGGCGGGCGGGGTCGATATCGTGCGGGAAGGAGAAGAACTCGCGTGCCGTCTTGGCTGGAAATCCTCCGTCGTCGTGACTAATTCGCTGGGTGCGGTGCTGCCGGCGCCTGCCGGGACGCAACGCCTGCAGTAGATCGGCGGCCGGCCTCCTCGGCCGGGGCCTGCGGACACAGTCCCGGCGGGCGGGATCGGGCCTTCCCGATCATCCGGCAGATGCAAGCCCTTGCGCGTTTCCGGCAGCTCTGACACCGGCCCGACGGTGGTTGAACATGGGGTTTCTGCACGCTACTACTCCCCCCGAGACGGCATCGCGTCAGGAAGAGGACTTACGGAATGAATACGGCACAAGTGCAGAAGATCACGAGCGGAAAGGGCTTCATTGCCGCGCTGGACCAGTCTGGCGGATCGACGCCGAAGGCGCTCGAGGCTTATGGCGTCCACAAGGATGCCTGGTCCACCGAGGCAGAGATGTTCGCGCTGATGCACGCCATGCGCGCCCGCATCATCAAGTCTCCCGCCTTCAACGGCGACCGGGTAATCGGGGCCATCCTGTTCGAGCGGACCATGGACGGCGACATCGACGGTACGCCCGTGCCGACCTTCCTCTGGGAGAAGAAGGGGGTTGTGCCCTTCCTGAAGATCGACAAGGGCCTCGCCGATGCCGCAGACGGCGTCCGCCTGATGAAGCCCATGCCGGAACTCGACGCCCTGCTTGACCGGGCGGTCGCGAAGGGGATTTTCGGCACCAAGATGCGCTCGGTGATCGACGCGGCATCGGCAAGCGGCATTGCCGCCAACGTGGCCCAGCAGTTCGAGTTTGGCCATCGCATTCTCGCCAAGGGCCTCGTTCCCATCATCGAACCCGAAGTCACCATCTCGATTGCGGACAAGGCGGCGGCAGAGACGATCCTGCGCGAGGAGATCCTGAAGCACCTCGACAAGGTACCGGCGGGCCAGCAGGTGATGCTGAAGCTCACGATCCCCACGGTGGTGAACTTCTTCAAGCCGCTGATCGACCACCCGAAGGTGATGCGGGTCGTTGCCCTGTCGGGCGGCTACAGCCGCGAGGATGCGAATGCGATGCTCGCCAGGAACACCGGGCTGATCGCCAGCTTCTCCCGCGCGCTGAGCGAGGGCCTCTCGGCGCAACAGTCGGATGCGGAGTTCAACGCCGTGCTCGAGGCAACGATCAAGTCGATCTATGACGCGTCGGTTGCTGGCTAAAGTGGCGGGTATTTGACGCCGGCATTCCGGCGGAGGCCGGTGACGGCCAGAAGGAGCGTGAACGGGTTCGATCGATTACCCGTTGAACGAGATTGAACGCCATCCAACACTCAGTGCCGGGCGCCGCCAGATGGATGGCGCCCGGCGTTTTCATGTCCAGACCTGCCCATGCGAGCCATGGGACTGGCTTGGAAAACCACGATGTGAATCAGCAACAGGCGTGTTTCATCCCTGGTGAGGGTTGCATTTGCCCCTCGCGGAGAAAGTGGGAGGCGCGGGCGCTGCCCGGCGCGGTGTGCCAGCGGTGAAGCTGGCGGGTAGAGCGCTGAGCAGCGCCCGCGA
>VFQT010000328.1_pt1 | contig 71542 bp, 70 predicted proteins | sample 3512381 | NCBI WGS metagenome assembly VFQT01 (sample SAMN10412376, study PRJNA504923) | tailings metagenome | isolation source: Relicate 2 Philex TSF3 active mining site | place: Philippines: Tuba, Benguet | collected 2017-08-29
GAGCACTCCCTTGGTAAGGGAGAGGTCGGGAGTTCAATCCTCCCTGGCAGCACCATTTATCCCATTAAAATCAAGAACTTAAGAAACCCGGCACTATGCCGGGTTGCATGATTGAAGTGCGTTGCTGCACCACGCCTGAACGTGGCGGAATTGATCTCGTCCCGGTCAATAAATCGGGGAGCATCCTCTGATGCTTCAGCACCCGAGTTGGGACGTCAGTTTGGAAAAATCTGATCAGTAAGAGCCGCAGATATATCCGTAACTTCCTGTATTTGTTTACAAATCTAACAAAATCTAACACTCGTTGCTTCCAGAGCCGTGGCTTTTTGATAACATACTTTCAGGCTCTTGAATGGAATCATCGCGACGATGCCCCTCAGAATTGATGCCACGTTTGTCGATGTGTGGACCGAGTTCATATGCCTTCGTGAACAAGGTGTGATTGAAGATCTCGACGAAAAATCCCAAAGCATAATCTACGTCGTTGCCGCGGCCGAGGCGCGCCATGAACACATCACGAAGAGGGGCGTTCTGAAGGCGCTCAAGCCCAGGTCCATTCAGCCAATGACTGTGCGGATGGCGGAACTTTTAAGAGATGGCTGGCTCAGCGCGGAAGAAGACGCAAACGACCGTCGCGTGAAAAACCTTCGCCTGACCCAAAAATCAATCATGATGATCAACATTCTTTCCCACACGCTCAAGAAAGTGGTGAAAACCGCCACGGTTCTTGCTGCGGCCATGATGGCGTTGCTGTTGGACTTCGAGACGTCGGTTTTTCGTCCCTACGCCATGGAACTCCTCACCATTTGAATTGGCAAAGCGAGGCTCACCCGTCATCCCTCGCTTTCAGGGCGGTGTGGCCAGCGCACGGGTCATCCTTCAGGAAACGGTCGAGGGCGGCGATGAAGCTCCGGTCTTCGTAGAGCCTGTGGCGGCGGTCGCGGAACAGCTGGGCGGCGTGCCGGCGCAGGGCTTCGTCCGTGCCGAGGCGGGCCAGCAGGTCCACGTAGCCCTCGGCTGAGGAGGCGATCAGCTCGTCCGCGCCGATCATCCGGAACATGGCGCTGCTGTGGCGGCCGCGCATCGTGGTGCCGTCGAGGGTGGCGAGCGGCACGCCGTAGCGAATGTTCTTGAGGCTGGTGTTGCCGCCGCTCCAGCCGACGCTATCGACGCAGACGTCCATCGACCGCATCAGCCTGTCGAAGTCGCGCGGCTTCTGGCGCGGCAGGAAGGTGACGTGCCGCGCGGCGTCCAGCCCCTGCGCGGCGAAGGCGGCCTCGAGCCTCTGCCGCAGCACCGCCGTGGTGTAGGAGGGCGAGCCTTCCAGGAACACGAAGAGGGCGTCCGGCACCGCGCGCGCGATGCGCGGCAGGATGCCGTCATGGCGCGGCAGATACTTGAACAGCGACTGGAGGCAGCCATAGAGGATGCGCCCCTCCGGGAGGCCGAAGGCGGCCCGGTCCACGGGATCGGCGGTTTCGTCCTCGTCCGCGTCCTCGAGATAGAGCGCCAGATTGGGCATGCGCACCAGGCGCTCGGCATAATGGTCCTGCGCGTCGGCGGGCTCCATCAGGTCGCTCGAGAGGTAGAAATCCATCTCCGGCGAGCCCGTGGTGACCGGGTGGCCCCAGGCCGTGAACTGGCGCGGCGCGATGCGGTGGAGCGAGAGGAAGCGGCTCACCGGCGTCATGCCGACGTCGGTCAGCATCAGGTAGTCGAGCGCGTCGCCGCGCATCTGGTCCACCACCTCATGAGGGTTCGCGCGCGACCAGGAGAGTTCCCGGTGGGTGCCGAGGGCTGCGAATTTCCCGCCGAGTTCGTCCTGGCCGGGCTCGAAGCTGTAGGTGAAGAAGTCATAGTCGCCCCGGGGCAGCTGGGCGAACCAGTTATAGGCCCAGTTGGCGCCATTGTGGTTGCGCAGGCGCTGCGAGGCGATGCCGACGCGGATCCTGTCCCGCCCGGGGGGCCTCGCCGGCGGCTCATGCGGCGGGATCGCCAGCAGCCGGGCCGCGACGCGCGAGAGCTTCTCCATCGTCGGGCGGTCGTTCAGCTGGTGATAGGCGAGGTAGAAGCCGGTGAGATGGCGGATGGCATGTTCGGAGACGCGTTTCTCCGCGGCGCCGGGCGGTGCGTGGTCCTGGTATTTCGCCACCAGTTCGTCGAGCGTCGCCTCCACCCGCTCCCGCGTGCCGGCGAGTTCGGCTTCGGAGGCATAGATCGCGGGGATCTTGTCGACGGAGAGGAGCTTGATGCAGTCTTCCGCCACGGCCTCCGCGTCCGGGTTGCCGGCGGCGATGATCCGCACGCCCTGGCCGTAATCCTCCAGCGCCGCGGCTGCCTGCCCGATCTCTCCTTTCAGCGCGCCGCGCGCGCCGTAGAAGCCCGGCCTGTCCGGCGCCAGCGCGATCGCGCGGTCATAGCTGGCCAGCGCCTCCTCGAAGCGGCGGAGGTTCTTCAGCGTGTCGCCCCGGCCGAGCTGCGCCTCGGGCGAGTCCGGGTGTGCGGCGATGGCGGCATCGAAGGCCGCCAGGGCCTCCTCATGCCGGCCCAGCTCGTTGAGCAGGCCCGCGCGGCGGAGCGCGGGGGAGAGCCAGGGAGGGTCGAGTTCCAACGCCTTGTCATAGCTCACCAGGGCGGCGGAGATTTCCTTCTTGCCCTCGAAGGCGCGGCCGATGCGGTAATAGGGCTTGGGATTTTCCGGCTGGGCGATGATGGCCACATCGCACAGCGCCATCGCGCCGTCATGGTCGCCTTGCCGGGACAGAAGCCGCGCCTTGGCGAGCAGCGCCTCGATGTTGCGCGGCTCGTGCTCGAGCAACCGGGTGTATTCGGCGACGGCGTCAGCCTCGCGGCCGGCGGTTTCCAGCATCTCGGCCCGCGTCAGGCGGGCGGCGGTGAAAGCGGGGTCGATGGCGATGGCGCGGGTGACGGCGGCGAGCGCCTCCTCCTCGCGGCCGAGCAGGTGAAGGCACTGGCCCAGGCTGCGGTGGGCCTCCGCGTGGCGCGGGTTCGCCGCGATGGCCCTCTCCAGGCAGGAGACGGCCTCCGCCGGCTGCTCCATCTCCTGCAGCAGGGCGGCGGCGTTCACATGGGCTTCGGCATAGGCGGGCTTGAGGGCGATGGCCTTCCGGTAATGCTCCAGCGCCTCCGCCTTGCGGCCGAGGAGGGAGAGGCTGTTGGCGAGGTTGTTGTGGGCCTCGGCGAAGCCGGGCTTCAGCCGCAGCGCGGCCCGGTAGCTCTCGGCCGACTGCTCGATCCTGCCCGTGTTCCGCTCGGCGAGGCCCCGGTTGACGAGCAGTTCGGCCGAGCCGGGCATGAGCCTGACGGCGGCCTCGAAGCTGGCGCGGGCCGCCTCGTGCTGGCCGAGCTTCATCAGCACCAGGCCGCGGTCCTTGAGGGGTTCGACGCGGCGCGGGTTGAGGCGGGCCGCCATGGCGAAGGCCGCCGCCGCGGCCTCCAGCCGGCCCGCCTGGTAGAGGGTCACGGCGAGCGCATAGGCCACGTCATAGTTCCGGGGATCGAGCTTCAGCAGGCTTTCATAGGCCTTTGCCGCGGCGGCGAAGTCACCCCGCGCCTGGCTGGCGCGCGCCGCGTTCATGAGAAGCAGGTTGCCGGACATTCCCTGAAAAGCTCCCGTTCGAATTGCGGCGGAAACTAGCCTAGTTTCACAGGGAGGGAAATCCGGATCGCTTCAGTTGAACTTCCGGCTGAGACAGCGCGAGCCCGCCGCCCCGAAGCGCCAGGGAAGGTCCGCCGCGCGCGTGATGCCGATGCGGGGGCCCGCCACGATCTCACGCTTCGCGGCGCTGGTGCCCAGGGCGAAGGGTGGGGCGAGAAGCGAGAGCCCGTCATGCGCGCCGGTGATGGCGAGCGCCTGCGCCAGCCTGCCGGGTCCGGCGCAGAGCCGTGAGGTTTCCTCCGTTCCGCGCCGGGCGCGCATGACGTCGAGACCCCTTGTGGGCTCCAGCGCGCGGATCAGCACGGCGGAGCCCGGCAGGCACACGGCATTGAGGCACCAGTGCAGGCCGTAGATGCGGTAGACGTAGCCCGTCCCCGGGCCCGCGAACATCGAGGCGTTGCGCGCCGTGGGCCCCTTGAAGCTGTGCGAGGCGGGATCGTCCGGGAGATAGGCCTCGGTCTCCACGATGAGGCCGCCGATGCCGCCCACCGTCAGCTCCCGCCCGATCAGATCGGCGGCGACGGTGAGCGCGTCGCGCGCGAAGAAGTCCCGTCCCGGCATTTCGCTCATCCCGCTGGAACCGCGGCGCGGCCCTTCCGTTCCTGCCATATCGCGTTGTCCCGCAGGGTGCCAATGAACCAAGCCAATCTTCAGCTCGAAGGCCTGCTCATGGCCTGTGCCGCCCTGAACCGCCTGCTGGTGGAGAAGGGGATCGCCACCACGCATGAGATCGACACGGCGCTGCGACGGGCGGAGGCGCGCATCACCTCCGACGACCGCTTCCAGGACGCGGACATCAGCCTCGCCAACCGCGACGCCATGTGCTTCCCGATCCGCCTCCTGCTGCTGGCCAACGGCGAAGAGGACTGCGCGGCGGCGAGCTTCGGCGACCTCGCGCGGCAGGTGGGCCTCACCAAGCAACCCTTCAACGACCAGCGGTGAGGCTCCATGGGCCAGGCGGGCATTGCCGCGACCGCCATGCGCAACGCCATCTGCGCGGCGCGGCCCCTGCGCCGCTGAGAGGGGCTCAGTTTTCGGGCGGCGGGGCCGTCGCCCAGCGCGCGGCGGCCTGGTCGTCGCTGTCCTTGGCCTCGACCCAGCTGGCGCCTTGCGCGCCCTCCTCGAGCTTCCAGAACGGGGCCTTGGTCTTGAGCCAGTCGATGAGGAAGTGGCAGGCCTCGAAGGCCGCCTCCCGGTGGGCCGAGGCGGTGATGACCAGCACGATGTCATCGCCCGGTTCCAGCCGCCCGTAGCGGTGGATGACCAGCGAGGCGTCGATGGGCCAGCGCGCGAGGGCTTGTGCCTCGATCTCCTCCAGCGCCTTCTCCGTCATGCCGGGGTAGTGCTCCAGCGTCATGGCCTTGACGTCCGCGCCGCCGGAGAGGTCGCGCACCGTGCCGAGGAACATCACGGTTCCGCCGATGTCGGTGCGGCCGGCCTTCAGCGCCGCGAGCTCGGCGCCTGCGTCGAATGGTTCTTCCTGTACCCGGATCATGCTGCGATCATGCCCTGATGTCTTTCCTGCTTCAATTGCCCGGCGGCGTTTCGGTGGTGCGCAGCCGCGCGAAGCCGCCTTCCGGATTGTCGAGGATGTCCGGAATGTCCGGATAGATGCGCGGTGCCGCCCAGTTGCCCTTCACCACCACGGGCACGGGCAGGGGGGCCGTCTCCGCCGGGAGTAGCGCCGCCTTGATGTCCACCGCGCGGCGCAGCAGGTCCACCGTGCCGGAGAGCGAGAGCCGCAGCGCCTGCGCCACGACCTCGCCCCCCGTGAGGGTGGCGACGCCATCGGCCAGCGTGACGCTGGCATCCACCGTGTCGAGCGGCGAGCCGCCGGGGGCCGCGGCCCAGCCGTCGAGGATTTTTTCCCGCACGGCGGCCACGGTGCCGCCGAGATCGGTGCCCGCGAGCCGGCCCTGGGTGAGCGACAGGCTGGCGGAGCCGCGGAGCGTGCCCACCAGCTCTTCCTGGGTGCGGCCCTGCGCGGAGAGATCTGCCGTGAAGCTGCCGGTGCCGGTGAGCGCCCTGAAGCCCGTCAGCGCGCCGAGCAGCGGTTCGAGTTCGGCATTCTCCGCCTTGAAGGAGAGCGAGCCCGCGGGCGGCAGCACCACGGCATCGGCCTCGGCGGCGAAGGTGGCGGTGCCGCCATTGGCGAGGCGGAAGGCGCCCGAGGCACCGAGCCTGCCATCCTTCACCGTGGCGGCGAGGCGGGAGACCCCCGCCGTGAGCCCGCCATAGGCCACCCCGCGCGCGAGCACGCTCACCTCCGCGTCGAAGGCGCGCAGCAGCTGCAGCGGCAGGACGTCGCGGCCCCAGCTGCCGGGCTCGGCGCCGGAGGCGGGCACCAGCGTGTCGAGCCAGACGGCTTCCGCCTGGAGGTTCGCCTGCAGCTTCGGGCGCTCGCCGCGGAGATCGGCCACCACGTCGCCCGCGCCGCGGAACTGGCCGAAGGTGACGGCGGCGTTGCGGATGGCATAGGCGCGGCCCGCGCTGTCCAGCGCGCCCTCGATGGTGAGCGGGGCGGGAAGGACCGTCTCGCGGGACAGCGGCAGGCCCGCCCAGCGCGCCGCGTCCGCCGGCGCTCCGCTGGTGAGGCTCAGGGACCCCGCAAGGTTCAGCACCTTCGCCGTGGCAAGCCGCCCGCTGAAGCTCGCCGAGGCGGCGTCCGTCTCGATGGCGAGATCGAGGGGCGAGCCGTCCGCGTTGACGCGCGGCAGGGACTTGAGGCCGAAGTCGACCCGCGCCACGCGCGCATTGAGCACGGCCGAACCCACGAAGCTGACGCCGCCATCCGCGCCCACGGTCATCAGCCCGGCCACATTGCCGACGGCAAGGCTCTGGCTGTTGCGGGCATCGAAATAGCGGAAGCGCGCCTGCTCCAGCGACAGGCTGAGGCCCGCGCCCGGGCTTGCCTCCGGAAAGTCCCAGCTGGCCCGGCCGCGCTCATCGATGAGCAGCGCGAATTCCGGCTCGCTGAGTTCCACCTTCGAGAGGTCGGGATTGCGCGAGAGAAGCTGCCCGAGCGTGACGGGGATGCGGAGCGACTTCGCCGTGGCCAGGCTGTCCTGCTCGGGCGTGATGCCGGACAGGGCGGGCTCGTCGATGCGGATCGCGAGCGGCGAGAATTCGAGATGCGCGCCGCCCTTGGCGGAGAAGCTGCGGCCGAGCTGCTGCGTGGTGACGCGGTCGAGCGCATCCACCGCCCAGCTGGGCGAGAGCATGACCCAGGCGACGGTCGCCGCCGCCACCATGGCGACAGCGGCCCCGCCCACCACCAATTGCCGTCCGTCCATCGCAAACTCCAGAAATCGCGCCGCTTGTGAGCGGGACTTGCGGCCCTTCTGTGACATGGCTAGACCCCCCTCGACGCCCGCATTCCGGAGTGAGCCTTACATGACCGATCGCCCCTTGTGGACCCCCGATTCAGACCGCGCCGCTTCCTCCAGCCTGTGGCGCTTCATGACGCCGCTCGGGTTCACCACCTTCGAGGAGGTGCTGCGGTTTTCGGTGGAGCGGCCGGAGCAATTCTGGTCCGCGCTGTGGGATTTCTGTGGCGTCAGGGCGCAGGCGCGCGGCGACGCCGTGCTGGTCGACGCCGGCCGGATGCCGGGGGCGAAATTCTTTCCCGATGCGCGGCTGAACTATGCCGAGAACCTGCTGCGGAAGTCCGACGACACGGATGCGCTGGTGTTCCGCGGCGAGGACCGGGTGAAGCGCCGCATGAGCTGGCGTGAACTCAACCAGGCGGTGGCGCGGCTCCACCGCGCGCTGGCCGGCGCGGGCGTCAAGGCGGGCGACCGCATCTGTGCCATCGTGCCCAACATGCCGGAGGCGATCGTGAGCTTCCTCGCGGCCTCGTCACTCGGCGCCATCTGGTCGTCCTGCTCGCCCGATTTCGGCGAGCGCGGCATCCTCGACCGCTTCGGCCAGATCGCGCCCAGGGTGCTGATCACCTGCGACGGCTATTACTATGCGGGCAAGACGATCCGCATGGGCGAGAAGATCTCGAACGTGCTGAAGGAGCTCGGCAGCATCGAGCGCGCGCTGGTCATCGACTACATCGGCGAGGCGGAGGCCGTCGCCGGGGCCCTTCCCCATGGCGAAACCCTTGCCGGCTTCGTCAGCGGCCACAGCGATGCGCCGATCAGCTTCGCGCAGCTGCCCTTCGACCATCCGCTCTACATCCTCTATTCCTCGGGCACGACGGGAATCCCCAAATGCATCGTGCATTCGGCAGGCGGCATCTTGCTGAAGCACCTGTCCGAGCATGTGCTGAACACCGACACGAAGCCCAGCGACAAGCTGTTCTACTTCTCCACCTGCGGCTGGATGATGTGGAACTGGCTGGTCTCGGGGCTCGCCGCGGGCGCCACGCTGCTGCTCTATGACGGATCGCCCTTCCACCCCTCCGAGCGGGCGCTCTTCGACTATGCCGACGCGGAGGGGATGACGATCTTCGGCACCTCGGCCAAATACATCGACGCGGTGAAGAAGAGCGGCCTGAGGCCGAGGGAGACGCACAGTCTCGCCACGCTGCGCGCCATGCTGTCCACTGGTTCTCCCTTGAGTGCCGAGAGCTTCGACTTCGTCTATTCCGGCATCAAGGCGGACCTGCAGCTCGCCTCGATCTCGGGCGGCACCGACATCTGCGGCTGCTTCGTGGGCGGAAACCCCTTGCAGCCCGTGTGGCGCGGCGAGATCCAGGGGCCGATGCTGGGCATGGCGGTGGACGTCTATGACGAGCAGGGAAAACCCGTGCGCGGGGAGAAGGGGGAACTCGTCTGCGTCAGGCCCTTCCCCTCCATGCCGGTGATGTTCTGGAATGATCCGGACGGGGCCAAGTATCACAATGCCTATTTCGCGCGCTTCCCCGGCATCTGGTGCCATGGCGACTTCGCGGAGATCACGCCGCATGGCGGCATGATCATCCACGGCCGGTCGGATGCGACGCTGAACCCCGGCGGCGTCAGGATCGGAACGGCGGAGATCTATGCGCAGGTGGAGCAGGTGCCCGAGGTGATCGAGGCGCTGGCCATCGGCCAGGACTGGGACAATGACGTGCGCGTGGTGCTGTTCGTCAGGCTGAGGCCCGGCGTCGCGCTGGACGAGGTGCTCATCGCGAGGATCAGGAAGCAGATCCGCGAGGGCGCGTCACCCCGCCACGTGCCGGCCAAGATCGTGGCCGTGGCCGACATTCCGCGCACCAAGTCCGGCAAGATCACCGAACTCGCCGTGCGCGACGTGGTGCATGGCCGCGAGGTGAAGAACAAGGAGGCGCTCGCCAACCCCGAGGCGCTGGAGCTCTATGTGGACTTGGGCGAACTGAAGGTGTGATCTCCATGGGAACGTCATCCCGGCCTGCGCCGGGGGTGACGCCCTTCTGGGGTGGACTCTATGACGTGATGTGCGGCTCGTGCAGCGTGCGCGAGAGCAGGATGACGGGCAGGAGGCCCACCGCCACGATGGTGAGGGCGGGAAGCGCGCTCTCCTCCAGCTGGTCCAGCGAGGCCAGCATGAAGACGGTGGTCGCCAGCGTCTCGAAATCGAAGGGGCGGAGGATGAGGGTCGCCGGAAGCTCCTTCATGCAGTCGACGAAGACGAGGAGCGCGGCGGAGACGAGGGCGGGCCTGAGGAGCGGCAGGTGCACCTCGAAGAAGGCGCTGATCGGGCCGCGGCCCAGCGTGCGGGCGGCGGCGGCGACATTGGGCGTCACCTTCTGCAGGCCGGTCTCGATGGCGCCGAAGGACACGGCGAGGAAGCGCACCACATAGGCGAAGATGATGGCGGCGATGGAGCCCGAGAGCAGGAGCCCGGTCGAGACGCCGAAATTGTCCCGCAGGAAACTGTCCAGCGCATTGTCGAAGGCGGCGAGCGGGATCAGCACGCCGATGCCCAGCACCGTTCCCGGGATCGCATAGCCCATGCTGGCGAGGCGGATGATCCTCTTGGTCAGTCCCTTCCGCATGGCGCGGTTGGCGTAGCCGAGGATCAGCCCCAGCACCACGGCGAAGAGGGCGGCGAGACCCGCCAGAACGAGGGAATGATAGACCGCCTTGAGATAGGTGACGGACCACGCATCCTCGAGGCGGGAGACGGCGAAGCTCATCAGCACGAGGGCCGGCACCACGAAGCCGATGAGGATGGGGAGCGCGCAGACGATGACGGCCAGCACGCGCTGCCAGCCGTTGAGGCGGATGCGGTCCGGCTGGCGCGGGCGCTGCGAGGGCAGCACGAAGGACTGCTTGCGCCGCGCGGTGCGTTCGAACCATACCAGCGCGAAGATGAAGAGCAGCATCACCGCGGAAATCTGCGCGGCACCGCCGAGGTTTCCCTGGCTGAGCCAAGTGGTGTAGACGCCCAGCGTCAGCGTCCTGACGCCGAAGAAGCCCGCCGCACCGATGTCGTTGAGGCATTCCATGAGGGCCAGCGACACGCCCACCGCGATGCCGGGCCGCGCCAGCGGCAGGGCCACGGTGCGGAAGGCGCCCCAGGGCGTCTGGCCCAGCGCGCGCGCCACTTCGAGCTGTGTCGCGGGCTGGCGGATGAAGCTCGCCCGCGCGGTGAGGAAGACGTAAGGATAGAGCACCATGGAGAGCACGAAGATGGCGCCCCCCAGAGAACGGATTTCGGGGAACCAGTAGTCGGCCGGGCTCGTCCAGCCGAACACACCGCGAAGCCAGGTCTGCAGCGGGCCGGCATAGCTCAGGAAATCGACATAGGCATAGGCCACGATGTAGCCCGGCATGGCGAGGGGCAGCAGCGAGGCCCAGACGAAGAGCGGCCGCAGGGGGAAGCGGCACATGGTGACGAGCCAGGCGACGGCCGTGCCCACCACGAAGGTGATGAGGCCGACCCCCGCCATGAGCCCCACCGTGCGCGCCACATAGCCCGGGAGAACCGTGGCGATGAGGTGCGGCCAGACGTTCTCCGTCGGCGTCAGCGCGAGGAAGATGATGGTGAGCACCGGCAGCGCCAGCGCCAGGCCGGTGACGAGGGCGGCGGCGGAGAGCAGCCTTTCGCTCAGCGGGCGGGGCGGGCCTTTCGGCACGGGAAACACGTCGGCGCTGGCCATGGCAGGCTATTCCGCGAGAACGCGCGTGGTGGGGAAGGTGACCTCCGCCAGCGTGCCCTTGCGCGGCTCGCTCGACAGCTGGAAGGTGGCGCGGTTCGCCTCGACGAGGGCCTTGGTGAGCGGCAGGCCGAGGCCCGTGCCCTGCACGTCGCGCCCCTCGGTGACGACGCGGCTGAACGGCTCCAGCGCGGATCTCAGCTGGTCCTCGTCCATGCCGATGCCGGAATCCTTCACCTTGAGCTTCAGCTCGCCCGAGGCCATGAACTGGGCCGAGATCACCACCTGACCGCCGGGATCGGTGAACTTGATGGCGTTGGAGACGAGGTTGATCATCACCTGCCGCATGGAGCGGAGATCCGCCACGACGTTCGGAAGGTCGGCGGGGAACGACTTGCGCAGCACCACGCGCGCCGCGGTGGCCTGTTCCTGCAGCATCTTCAGCGCATGGTCGGCGACGTCGCCCAGCGCCACGGCGGTGAAGTTCAGCTCCAGCTTGCCGGCCTCCACCTTGGAGAGGTCGAGAAGGTCGTTGATGAGCGAGAGGAGATGCGCTCCGCTGGCGTGGATGTCCTGCACGTAGCCGCGGTATTTCTCGTTGTCGATCTCGCCGAAGCGGCCGAGCCGCATCACCTCCGAGAAGCCCATGATGGCGTTGAGCGGCGTCCTCAGCTCATGGCTGACGCTGGCGAGGAACTCGGACTTCTGGCGGCTCGTCGCTTCCGCGCGCTCCTTGGCGTCGCGCAGTTCGGCCTCGGTCTTCTTCCACTGGGTGATGTCGCGCACCACCGCGCAGAAGGCGGCCTGCGAGCGCGGCGCCTCGAGCTTGCCGATCGTCAGGAACAGCGGCACCGTGCCGCCCTGGCGCACCAGGGCCGTCACCTCGCGCCCGTCGTTGAACACGGAGGCGAGGCCCGGGCCCTGCAGCGCCGCAAGATAGTCGCGCACCGTCTTGCGGCTCTCGGGGGCCAGCAGGTTGAGGAAGGGCTTTCCCGCGACATCGGCGATCCGGTAGCCGAAGATCGCCTCCGCCCCGGCGCTGAAGGTGTGGATGCGCGCTTCCGGGTCGAGGGTGATGATGCCGTCGGCCGCGGTGTCGAGGATGGCCCTCAGCTCCTGGTCGGCCTCGGAGGGCGCCTGGCGGACGGGAAGCTGGATCACCTCCGCCGTGGGCTTCTGCCCGTGCGGGGCTTCGGCGGCGTCGGGCGGCGGCACCAGCGTGGGCGCCATGCGGGGTTCGCCCGGGGTCCGGGCCGGCTCCGCCGCGGCGGCGGGCACGAGACGGAGTTCGTTCGCCAGCGCGCCGGGCTCGTCCGCCGGGGTGAGCAGAAACTGGCGGGCGGGGCCGCCGAGCCAGGGAATGAGCGTCATCTGCACGCCGGCGCGGACGTGGCGGCCGCCATCGGCGGCGATGTCGCCCGGGGGCAGGGATTGCGCCAGCCCGCCGAAGTGGCGCGACAGGCTCTCGTCATTGATCACGTCTTCCCCGGTCTCATAGGCGAAGAGCCGGGCCGCCGCGGGATTGGCGAAGAGAAGTTCCCCCTCGCGGGCCACCAGCACCGCTTCACCGCGATTCTCGAGCGGCAGGCGCACCTGGTCCGGGATGCGCTGCAGCTTGCGCCGGGCCGCGGATGCGGGCTCCACGGGCGCGGCGGGTTGCGGCGGGGAGGCAGGCGGGGCTGCCGGGGCGGGGCGGGGCGGCAACTGCCTGATCCCCTCCTCGAGGGTTTTTCCCAGCCGCTCGAACACGGCGGCGTCGGTTTCGGACATCGCCGGCCGCGCCGGCGCCTCGGGCGGGGGCGCCACTTCGGAAGGGGCCGGTGCTGGGGCCGGTGCGGGGGCAGCCTCCGGTTCCGCCGCCACAACGGGCGCGGCGGGTGGCGGGGCGGCCTGGACCGTGGCCGGGGCAGCGGCGTGGGTGGCGCTGAGGCGGCGTTCGAGGGCGCGACGCTCCGTCACGTCGTCCATCAGCATCAGCGCGAAGGCGGCCTCGGAGTCGGGACGGTCGAGGCGCTTCAGGGTGAGGCGGATGTCGCGCCGGCCCAGCTTCAGGGCGATCACCCGCGTCAGCGCCACGGTTCCGGCGGCCTCCGTGCGGTTCAGCAGGTCGTCCGCAAGATGCGGGTCGCCGAGGATGGCGGCGAGGCTTGCCCGCTGCCTGGTGCCCAGCAACAGAAGGGCCGCCGCGTTCATGTGGCGCAAGGCGCCGTCACGGCCCAGGAGAAGGGCGGCGGAGGGCAGGAGATCGAAGGCGGCGGCGACGTCCTCCACCGCCTGGACCGCGTCCTCCGCCTCGGGCGGGCGCGCCATGACGAGCAGGCCGGGCCGGCCATCGGCCAGCGCGTGAACCGTGCAGCGGCAGTGCACGGGGGCCGAGGCGCCGGAGGAGGGGAAATGCAGGAGCGCTGCTTCCATGTGGCCGCGCCGCAGGCTGCGGGCCATGGCGGCGATCCGCTCCACGCCGGGTTCGGCAAGGTCGAAGGGGCGGTCGACGAGGTCGAACAGCGTTTCCGCCCCGAAGAAAGCCAGCCCGGGCTGGTTGGCCCAGACGATCCGCGCGCGGGCACCATCCCAAAGCCAGGCGGCCTCGGGAGCCTCCCGCAGGTCTTCCAGCGTGGGGGCCGGGAACTCGGACAAACGCTTCACCCTTCCATTCGCTTCATCTTTACGATGACTTAACCAAAAACGAAACGAATTTCAGGGGCCGGACGCCATGATCCCGCCGCCCGCCCAGAGGTCGTGGTTTGCGCAGCGCAACATTTATGTTGCAATGCACAATAACCGATGCTATATGACGGTCATCAGGAGGTGGCCAGCGAGCTGCCCCACAGGAGAAAACCCATGTCCAAGAAGGCGAAAACCGAAATGAACACCGAAACCCAGGCCCAGGTGGCAAACCAGGTCGCGAGCTTTGCGCAGAAGTCCGTCGATCAGGCGCAGGCCGCCTTCGAGAAGGTCAGCGAAGTGGCGCATGGCAACGTCCAGCTGATGGACGCCGCCGCAAATGCCTACAAGAACCGCGTGACCGACATCCAGCTGAAGACGATGGAATTCGCCCAGCTGAACATGAACGCCGGCTTCGCCTTTGCCCGCAAGTTCTGGGCGGTGCGCGATCCCTCCGAAGTCATGACGCTCCAGCAGAGCTTCATCAAGGATCAGGCCGAAACGCTGCAGCGCCAGGCCTCCGAACTCGGCGAGCTTTCCATGGCGCTGGCCAAGGAATCGCTGAAGCCCGTGCAGGAAACCATGACCAAGTCCTTCGCGAGCTTCACCAAGGCCGCCTGAAGATCTTCACCAGGGGGGGCGCCGGCTGCATCCTCCCCGGCCGGACGCTCCACGTTGCAGGCCCGCCTCAAGGCGGGCCTTTTTTGTTGGCTTGAAATCCGCAGGCAATGGGGGTAGGAACGCCACCGACGCGCCGGTGTTGATCCCGGCGCGGGCCGTGATGCCGCCTTAGCTCAGTTGGTTAGAGCACTAGATTGTGGATCTAGGGGTCGCCCGTTCGAGCCGGGCAGGCGGTACCACCGGCCTCACGGCAGAAGCGCGGGCGCGGTCAAAATCTCGGGCGGTCAGTGTCCGGACTCGTTGCGCTTCAGCATGCCTTCCGACATGTGAAGCTCGTCCTCGATGGTGTTGAGCTGGCACAATATGGCGCGAATGTCGCGCTCGTCGCGCAGTCCGCTCATCGCCAGGCGAAGCACGTGAAGCTGCGCCCTGACCCGCGCGAAGGCGTCCTGAAGATCCGTCAGCGCAGGGGCGAGTTCCGCCGAATCAAACTGCCAACCCATCTCATCCTCCCGGGCGCCCCGTTGTACCGGCCCATTCCAGGCGGCAATGGCGCAATCTTGTGTTTATATTTGTACCTAGTGCAGGGGGGAAATGCAACCGCAGACAAAAAATATCCAGAACAGAGCGTAAATTCCGCTCAGGCCGGACTCTGGGCGAGCAGCCATTGCAGCCAGAGGAAGACGGCCACGATGACGGCGAGAAGCGCCGCGTCCAGCGGTTCGAAGACCCAGCGCTCGCGCGGCTGGCGCTTCCTCCGGCGGGGATCAGGGCGGTGTTCCTGAAAGCGCAGCTTCTTGACCATGTGCGTCGATCCGGTGATGACGTTCAGCAACGGGGCGTCCCTGAGGAAAGTTCCCGGCATGGCGAGCCCTACTCCTCGCCCGTGCGCCGGAAGCCCATGCGCCACAACAGGTCGGCCGCATGCCGGCCGAGACGGTCCACCTGGGCTTCATCCAGCCCGGGGATCACCACATGGGCCGCCTCGTGGATGGCGATGTCCAGGAGCGTCTTGTCGTCCAGCGCGGGGTCGACCTCGATCCGCCATTCATGCGGAAAGGCGAGCCCCCACATCCCCCGGTTCCGCTTGTAGCAATATCTGATTCTCCGCATCTCTCTCCCCTCCTCGAAAGCAGGTGATTAACTGCGGTGCCCCGGAATAGTTCTGGGATCAGAAGATCGCCTGCCCCGCGAGAACGCCGAGAACCAGGAAGATGAGGAAAATCGCGACCGCGATGTAGAACAGGATCTTGGCGACCCGCGCCGCGCCCGAAGCTACTCCGGTGAAGCCCAGAATGCCCGCGACGATCGAGATGATGAAGAAGATGAGGGCCCATTTCAGCATGCGTCAGTCTCCTGGGGCTGAGACGGGCGCAACGGCAGCGGAGGGGCGGTTGTTCCCCGCTCAGCCTCCGCCGAGGCCGCCGGCCTTCTCGATGAAGGCAATCACCTCGGGGAGGCCCTTCTGGCGCAGCAGGTCGGTGAACACATAAGGCCTTTGCCCGCGCACGCGCCGCGTGTCCGCTTCCATGACGTCGAGGTTGGCCATGACATGGGGCGCCAGGTCCGCCTTGTTGATGACGAGCAGGTCCGAGCGGGTGATGGCGGGGCCGCCCTTGCGCGGGATCTTCTCGCCCTGGCAGACCGAGATGACGTAGAGCGAGATGTCGGCCAAGTCGGGGGAAAAGGTGGCCGCGAGGTTGTCGCCGCCCGATTCGATGAAGATCACGTCGAGGTCAGGGTGGCGCTTCGTCATCTCGTCGACCGCGGCGAGGTTGATGGACGCATCCTCGCGGATCGCGGTGTGCGGGCAGCCGCCGGTTTCGACGCCCATGATCCGGTCCTCGGGCAGCGCCTGCAGCCGGTTGAGGATCAGCGCGTCTTCCTTGGTGTAGATGTCGTTGGTGATGGCGGCGACCGAATAGCGCGCGCGCATCGCCTTGCAGAGCTTCTCCGTGAGCGTCGTCTTGCCGGAGCCGACGGGCCCGCCGATGCCGACGCGCAAGGGGCCGTTCGGGGACTTGCTCATGTGCGGAACACCCTGCTGTGTTGGGTTTCGTGGCGCATCGCGGCGATGTCCGCCGCGATCGTGATGGAGCCAAGGTCGTCCAGCGTGGCGGACATCGCGCGTCCGGCCGTGGCGGCGATCACGGGTGCAAGGTCGCGCAGCACCGCGAGGCCCGCCGTTTGCCCGATGGGCACGAGGCGCACGGCGACCGAGGTGAGCGTCGCCGCGAAGCCCTGCAGGAAGGCGAGCAGCGCGTCTTGCCGGCCGATGCCCATCGCGGCGCAGGCCGCGCCCGCTGCTATTGGATAGGCGATCTCCTCCTCATGGAGCACGGGCGGCGCGAAGACGCCCGCCGCGATGCGGAAGGCGCGGCCGAGCTGCGTGGTCTCGAGATGCCGCTCGCGCGAGGGGGCCAGCGCAAGCGCAAGCTCGTTGAGGGCTGATGCGTCAGCCTCCCAGCAGCGCGAGAACAGCACCGCGTCGTTCCAGCCGGAGCCGCGGGTGAGGAGATCGCCGATCCAGCCTTCGAGGTCATCCGCATGGCGCAGCGTGCCCTCCTCGATCGCCCATTCGAGGCCGTGCGAATAGGCGAAGGCGCCGGTGGGGAAGGCGGGCGACATCCATGTGAGGAGCAGCAGGAGCTGCCGCGCATCAGTGCTCATGCGCATGATAGGCGCCGTGCTGCGGCGTGAAGGGTTCTGTCACCTCGGACACGGCCGCGCCCAGCTGTTCCAGCATCTGGCGGATCACGCGGTCGTGCCGGAGCAGGATGCGGCCCTCGCCGATCTGTGCGGGCAAGTGGCGGTTGCCGATGTGCCAGGCGAGTTCGACGAGGTGGCGCGGGTCGCGCGCGCGCGCCTCCATCAGCGCCTCGGGTGCTGCCACGACTTCCGCCACGCGGCCATCCTCCAGCACCAGCCTGTCGCCCTGTTCGAGCCGCACGGGCTTCTCGAAATCCACCAGCACGTCCTCGCCATTCGCCAGGGTGAGGCGCTTGCGCCGGATGTGGCGTTCGTCCGCGTCCAGCACCACGATGGCGAAGGGCTCGCCGCCCAAGGCTTCCGCACGGCGGAAGGATGTGGCGCGCAGCGTCATCAGTAGAGGAAGTAGCGCTGCGCCATGGGCAGCACATGGGCCGGCTCGCAGGTGAGGAGCTGGCCGTCGGCGCGCACCTCATAGGTCTCGGGGTTCACCTCGATCACGGGTGTCGCGTCATTGTGGATCATCGAGGCCTTGGAGATGCCGGAGCGCGTGTTCTCCACCGCGACGAACTGCTTCGCCACTCCAAGCTTCTGCCGCAGGCCGTCCTGCAGCGCGGCCCTGGACACGAAGGTGACGGATGAATTCTGCATCATGCGCCCGAAGCTCGCGAACATTGGGCGGTAATGCACGGGCTGCGGCGTGGGGATCGAGGCGTTGGGATCGCCCATGGGGGCCGCCGCGATGGAGCCGCCCAGCAGCACCATTTCGGGCTTCACGCCAAAGAAGGCGGGGTTCCACAGCACGAGGTCGGCGCGCTTGCCGACCTCGACGGAGCCCACCTCATGCGCGATGCCTTGAGCGATGGCCGGGTTGATCGTGTATTTGGCGATGTAGCGCTTGACGCGAGTGTTGTCGGCAGCGCCGTCACCCGCGAGGCTTCCGCGCTGAACCTTCATCTTGTGCGCCGTCTGCCAGCAGCGGATGATGACCTCGCCCACCCGGCCCATGGCCTGGCTGTCTGACGAGATCATGGAGATGGCGCCGAGGTCGTGGAGGATGTCTTCCGCCGCGATGGTCTCCTTGCGGATGCGGCTTTCGGCAAAGGCGATGTCTTCCGGAATGCGCGGCGAGAGGTGGTGGCACACCATCAGCATGTCGAGGTGCTCGGCCACCGTGTTGACCGTGTAGGGGCGCGTCGGGTTGGTGGAGGAGGGCAGCACGTTCGAGAGCCCCGCCACCTTGATGATGTCCGGCGCGTGGCCGCCGCCCGCACCCTCCGTGTGGAAGGTGTGGATGGTGCGTCCCTTGAAGGCGCCGATCGTCTCCTCCACGAAGCCCGACTCATTCAGGGTATCCGTGTGGATCGCCACCTGCACGTCGAAGGCATCGGCCACGGCGAGGCAGTTGTCGATCGCGGCGGGGGTGGTGCCCCAGTCCTCGTGCAGCTTCAGGCCGCAGGCGCCCGCGAGGATCATTTCCTCCAGCGGCGCCGCGAGCGAGGCGTTGCCCTTGCCCATGAATCCTAAGTTCATGGGGAAGGAATCCGCCGCCTCGATCATGCGCAGGATGTGCCAGGCGCCGGTGCAGGTGGTGGCGAGCGTGCCATGCGCCGGACCGGACCCGCCGCCCAGCATGGTGGTGACGCCGGAGTACAGCGCCTCCTCGATCTGCTGGGGGGCGATGAAATGAATGTGGCAGTCGATGCCGCCCGCCGTGAGGATGCGGCCCTCGCCCGCGATGATCTCCGTCGAGGGCCCGATGACCAGCGTCACGCCCGGTTGCGTGTCCGGGTTGCCCGCCTTGCCGATGGCGGCGATGCGCCCCTCCTTCAGCCCCACGTCCGCCTTGTAGATGCCGGAGTGGTCGACGATGAGCGCATTGGTGATGACGGTGTCGAGCGCGCCTTCAGCGCGCGTGGCCTGGGACTGGCCCATGCCGTCACGGATCACCTTGCCGCCGCCGAACTTCACCTCCTCGCCATGGATGGTGCAGTCCTTCTCGACCTCGATGAACAACTCCGTGTCGGCAAGGCGCACGCGGTCGCCCACCGTGGGGCCATACATCGCGGCATAGGTGGCGCGTGAAATCCTGGCCATGTCAGAGCGCCCCCATGATCTTCTGCTGGAAACCGTAGACGCGGCGCACGCCGCCGAAGGGCACGAGCCTCACCTCCCGGCGCTGGCCGGGCTCGAAGCGCACGGCGGTGCCCGCCGCGATGTCGAGGCGAAACCCGCGCGCCTTGTCGCGGTCGAAGCGGAGTGCCGCATTGGTTTCGAAGAAATGATAGTGCGAGCCGACCTGGATCGGCCTGTCGCCGGTATTGGCGACCTCGAGGGTGACGGTCTCGGCACCCTTGTTGATCTCGATCTCTCCCGCCTGGGGGATCACTTCGCCGGGGATCATGGGCGGCTCCTATCGGATCGGCTGGTGGACGGTGACGAGCTTGGTGCCATCCGGGAAGGTGGCCTCCACCTGCACCTCGTGGATCATCTCAGGCACACCCTCCATGACCTGCGCGCGGGTCACGACATGCGCCGCCGTCTCCATCAGGTCCGCCACGCTCCGCCCGTCGCGCGCGCCTTCGACCACATAGTCCGTGATGAGCGCCACCGCCTCCGGGTGGTTCAGCTTCACGCCGCGTTCGAGCCGCCGCCTCGCCACCATCGCGGCCATGCTGACGAGAAGCTTGTCCTTCTCGCGCGGTGTGAGTTGCATGTTTTCACCTCAGAGCGACCAAGTTTTGGGCAGATCCGCGCCCCCTGCCAGCAGCGTGAGTGCCGGAATCAGGGATTTGCGCAGATCGAACCCGTCTCTGGCGGCAAGCCTTGCAACGAGCTTGCCAGACCAGGCGCTGGCCGCGCCTTTTTCGCCGATGGCGCTCCGGGCCTTGTCGAGGAGGTCCTCCGCTTGCGGGCCGAGGAGCACCAGCGTGGCGAAGGCGCGGGCGGGCCCGAGTGTCGCCGGGCTCGCGGGCGGCGCCCCGCCGAAGGCGACGTCGTCGGCGAAGACGAGCCTGCCGCCCCGGCGGATGCGCCAGCGGTCATGCAGCCGGGCGGAGGTGACGGTCTCGCCCATCGCCTCCCGCCCGAGGATGACGGATTCGACGGCGAGCAACCGCGCATCCGCCGCGAGATCCGCGTCGATGCGGCGGGAGAGGGCCGCGCCGTCGAACAGGATCGTCTCCTGCGGCAGCCACATCAGCGTGGCGCGGGCCTCCGCGGTGAGCTTCACATCCACCTCGGCCGCGGGCCCGAGCGAGCGGTAGACGCGCTCGGCGGCCTGCGAGGTGACGGTGAGGCTGGCACCTTCCTCCGCCGTGATGTCGAAGGCGAAGCGGTCGCCCCCCGCCAGCCCGCCGCCGGTGTTGATGAGGATGGCCTCCCGGCTGCCGAAGGGGATCCGCGCCTTGGCCGAATGCGCCTCGCGCAGACGCCGGAGGCCATTGGGGCCCATGGTGAGGAGGATCGAGCCTTCCGAGCGCTGGTGGCGGACGGGCTCCGCCGTCACGCGAGCTTCTCAGGCCTCGGGCCGCCATAGGCCCAGTCGAGAAGCTCGATCGTGTGCAGGATGGGAATGCCGGTGCCGAGCCCGATCTGCGTCATGCAGCCGATGTTGCCGGTGGCGATGGCTTGCGGTGCAAGCGATTCGATGTTGGCCACCTTGCGGTCACGCAGCCTGGTGGCGATTTCCGGCTGGAGGATGTTGTAGGTGCCGGCCGAGCCGCAGCAGAGATGGCCTTCGGGCACCTCCATCACGGTGAAGCCGGCGCGGCGCAGGAGCTTCTGCGGCTCCGTCCTGATCTTCTGGCCGTGCTGCATGGAGCAGGCGGAGTGATAGGCGAGCTTCATCCCGCCCTTGGCTTCTGGGAGGTTCTGGGCGATGAGGAATTCGGTGATGTCCTTCGCCTTGGCGCTGATCGCCTTCGCCTTCTCCGCATAGGCGGGGTCGAGGCGCAGCATATGGCCATAGTCCTTGATGGTGGTGCCGCAGCCGGACGCCGTGACGATCACCGCGTCGACATCGGCCTTGGTCCACTGGTCCACCGAGCGCCGCGCGCGCGCCAGCGCATCCTCTTCCTTGCCCATGTGGTGCGTGAGGGAGCCGCAGCAGGCCTCCTCGCCCGAGACCACGACCTCGAAGCCGAGCCGCGTCAAAAGCCTGATGGTGGCGGCGTTGATGCCGGGGTCGAGCACGCTCTGCACGCAGCCCATGAGGAGCGCGACGCGACCCGTCTTGCGTCCCTCGGCCTCATAGGTGCCGGGCTGGCCGAAGCGCTCCGGCGTTGGCATGCGCTTCGGCACGAGGCCGAGGAGTGCTGCGACGCGCGTGGCACCGAAGGACTTGGCAAGCGGCGCCAGCGGCGAGGCGAGCTTCGCCCCGATGAGGGAGAGGCGGAACAGCCGGGGCCTCGGCATGGTGTAGGCCAGCACGTCGCGCAGCAGCCGCTCGAAGAGCGGGCGCTTGTAGGTCTCCTCCACATGGGCGCGCGCCTCGTCGACGAGGTGCATGTAGTTGACGCCCGAGGGGCAGGTCGTCATGCAGGAGAGGCAGGAGAGGCAGCGGTCGAGGTGCTTGACCGTTTCCGCCGTCGCGGGCTGGCCCGACTCCAGCATGTTCTTGATGAGGTAGATGCGGCCGCGCGGGGAATCGAGCTCGTCCCCCAGCAGCACATAGGTCGGGCAGGTGGCGGTGCAGAAGCCGCAATGCACGCATTTGCGCAGGATGGTGTTGGCTTCCGCGATGCGCGGCTGTTCGAGCTGTTCGGGGGTGAATGTCGTCTGCATCAGGTTCCCCGGTACATGCGGCCAGGATTGAAGATGTGGCGCGGGTCGAAGGAGTCCTTCACGCGCGCCGAGAGGGCGGCGAGCGCCTCCGCCTGCGGCTGGAACACCTCCACCGCCGCGCGCGCCGCGTCCGGGGCGCGGATGAGCGTCGCATGGCCTTGGGCGAAGGCGGCCCGCACGATCCCCTCCGAAGCATCGGGTGAGGGCGGCACCTCCACCCAGACGAGCCCGCCCGCCCAGTCGAAGAGATAGCGGATGTCGAGCGTTTCCTTCAGCGCGCGGATGATGGCGGGCGCCTCCGAGGGCGTCACCGACAGCCGCCACAGCGGGCGGGCCGGCTGGTCGGCGAAGAAGGCCCCGTCACGGATCGCCCGCCACTTGGCGGCGGAACTCCGCTGGGCCAGGACCTCCACCGGGGTCGCCAGCAGCTTCGCCAGCTGGTCGCGCCGGTAGGCGACGGACGGCGCGATGCCTTCGAGCCTGAGATAGGCCGCCTCGCCCGGGACATAGGCCGCGGACGAGACCTCGCAGGGCGATTGCATGGCGAGGCTCATCACATGGACGGCCCGGGCGTCGTCAAGGCCCGTCAGCACCACCGTTTCCTCGGTCTCGGGTGCTGGCAGCACCTTGAGGATCACCGAGGTCAGCGCCGCCAGCGTGCCGTAGGAGCCGGTGAGCAGCTTCGGCAGGTCGTAGCCCGTCACGTTCTTCACCACGCGGGCACCCGCCTTGAAGACGTCGCCCCTGCCGGTGACGCCGCGCAGGCCCAGGATATGGTCACGCACCGCGCCCGCCTTGAGGCGGCGGGGGCCCGACAGGTTGCAGGCGACGAGGCCCCCCACCGTGCCGCTGTGCTGGCTTCCGAGCAGGGCGGACCAGTCCGGCGGCTCGAAGGCGAGCTGCTGGCCGCGCCCGCCGATCAGCGCCTCGACGTCCGCGAGGCGCGTTGCGGCGCCCACCTCGAGGATCAGCTCCTCCGGCTCATAGGCGATGACGCTGGAGAAGGCGGAGAGATCGAGCGTCGCCGCCGCCTGGACGGGGCGGCCGAGGCCGCGCTTGGTTCCCGTACCCGTCAGCTCGAACGGCGCATCGGCGGCGGAGACGATCTCCGAAAGCTCCGTCTCGGAGGCTGGCTTCACGGTCCCGGTCATCAGAATCTCGGAATGTCGGCGAAGGGCAGCTGGCCGCCGCGCACATGCATGCGGCCCAGTTCCGCGCAGCGGTGCAGCACCGGGAACACCTTGCCGGGGTTGAGGAGGCCCTTCTCGTCGAAGGCGCATTTGACGCGCATCTGCTGGGCGAGGTCGGTCTCGGAGAACATCTCGGGCATCAGGTCGCGCTTCTCGATGCCCACGCCGTGCTCGCCCGTCAGCACGCCGCCCACCTTCACGCAGAGCCTGAGGATGTCGGCGCCGAACTTTTCCGCCCGGTCCAGCTCGTCCGGGTCGTTGGCGTCATAGAGGATCAGCGGGTGCAAATTGCCGTCGCCCGCGTGGAAGACGTTGGCGACGCGCAGCCGGTGCAGGCGGGAGAGTTCCGCCATGCCCTGCAGCACGTCCGGCAGGCGCTTCCTCGGAATGGTGCCGTCCATGCAGAGATAGTCGGGCGAGATGCGCCCCACCGCCGGGAAGGCGGCCTTGCGGCCCGCCCAGAACAGGAGCCGCTCCTCCTCCGAGGTCGAGATGCGCAGCGTGGTGGAGCGGTTGGCCTTCGCGATCTCGGAGACGCGGGTGATGAGGTGGTCCACCTCCACCTGCGGCCCGTCGAGCTCCACGATCAGCAGCGCCTCGACGTCGAGCGGGTAGTCGGCGCGCACGAATTCCTCCGCCGCGTGGATCGCCGGGCGGTCCATCATCTCCATGCCGCCGGGGATGATGCCGGCGGAAATGATGTCGGCCACGCACTGGCCCGCATCCTCGCTGGAGGGGAAGCCCACCAGCACGGCGCGCGCCGTCTCCGGCTTCTGCAGGATGCGCACCGTGACTTCGGTGACGACGCCGAGCAGGCCTTCCGAGCCGGTCATCACGCCCAGCAGGTCATAGCCCTCGCTGTCGAGGTGCTTGCCGCCGAGCCGGATGACCTCGCCCGTGACCAGCACCATCTCGATGCCGAGAACATTGTTGGCGGTGAGCCCGTATTTGAGGCAGTGCACGCCGCCTGAATTCTCCGCCACATTGCCGCCGATGGTGCAGGCGATCTGGGAGGAGGGGTCGGGCGCGTAATAGAAGCCCCGGTGCTCCACCGCCCTGGTGATGGCGAGATTGGTGACGCCGGGCTGCACCACCGCGCAGCGGTTGGCATAGTCGATCTCGAGCACCCGGTTGAACTTGGCCATGCCCAGCAGGATGCCGTCCGCCAGCGGCAGCGCGCCGCCCGAAAGCGAGGTGCCCGCCCCCCGGGGCACCACCTTGATCCCGTTCTCATGGGCATAGCGGAGGATGCGGGAGACCTGCTCCGTGGTCTCCGGCAGAACCACCACCAGCGGCAACTGGCGGTAGGCGGTGAGGCCGTCCGTCTCGAAGGCGCGCATCTCGACCGGGGCTTCCACCACCCCTTCGCCCGGAACGATCTCCCGCAGGGCCGCGGCGATGGCGGCGCGGCGGCTGATGACAACATCATCGGGAACGGGCATCTTGAGCATGAGTGATCTTTTCTGCTGGTCGCTCGTTTATACCTCTCGAATTAAGACACGAACCGTCGTCAATGCAACGAAAGATCATCGGAGTCTGACATGAGGAAACTGACGATTGCCACCATTGCCCTGCTGGCCCTCCCCACCCTGGCGCATGCCGAGGGTGATGCCGCCAAGGGCGAGAAGGTCTTCGCGAAGTGCAAGGCCTGCCACGTGGCCGATGCCGAAACCAACCGCGTCGGCCCCCATCTCAAGGGTGTGATCGGCCGCAACGTCGCCTCCGTCGCCAACTACAAATATTCCGAGTCCATGCTGGAATTCGCCAAGGCCAACCCGGTGTGGACGGATGAACTTTTCGTGAAGTACATCGAAAACCCCAAGGCCTCGGTGCCGAAAACCAAGATGGTCTTCCCCGGCCTGAAGAAGGAAGAAGACCGCGCCGACCTCCTCGCCTACCTCAAGACGAAGATGTGACCTTGAAACGCCTTGCGGGCTCTCGCGGGGGCTGGCAAAACCAGCAGCCCGTGATTGCCCCGAGGACACATGCCTGACACATCCCCCCGCGTTGGCCTTTTCGTCACCTGCCTCGTCGATCTCTTCCGGCCCTCCGTCGGCTTTGCCGCCGTCAAGCTGCTGGAGGACGCGGGCTGCAGGGTCGAGGTGCCTGAGCTTCAGACCTGCTGCGGCCAGCCCGCCTTCAACTCGGGCGACCGGGCGGATGCGGCGGCGCTTGCCCTGAACGTGATCGCCGCCTTCCGCGGCTTCGATTTCGTGGTGGCGCCGTCCGGTTCCTGCGGCGGCATGATCGTGAAGCACTATCCGGAACTCTTCGAGCCCGGCACGGCCGACCATGAGGAGGCCCTCGACCTCGCCTCCCGCACCCATGAGCTCGTCTCCTTCCTCACCCGCGTGATGAAGGTGGAAAAGGTCGAGGCCAGCTTCCCGGCGCGCGCCACCTATCACGACTCCTGCTCAGGCCTGCGCGAACTCGGCATCAAGGCGGAGCCGCGCAAGCTCCTCGCCTCGGTCCAGGGGGTGAGCCTGCGCGAGATGACGGACGCGGAGGTCTGCTGCGGCTTTGGCGGCACCTTCTGCGTCAAATATCCCGGCATCTCGGACAAGATGCTGGAAAAGAAGATCGGGCACATCCACGCCACCGGGGCCGACACGCTGATCGCCGGCGATTTGGGCTGCCTCATGAACATGGCCGGAAAGCTGAAGCGCGAGGGCAGCCCCGTGAAGGTGCGCCACGTGGCCGAGGTGCTGGCCGGAGACTATGCAACCCCGCCCATCGCGGAGGCCGAATGATGGACATGTCCACCGCCACCTTCCCCGAGAACGTCTCGAAGGCGCTCGCCGACGGGAACCTTCAGTATGCCATGACGGAGACCGGCCCGCGCTTCATCCTGAAGCGCACCAAGGCGCGTGACGCGCTGCCGGAATTCGACGCGCTGCGTGACCAGTCGCGCGACATCAAGAACCATGTGCTGGACCACCTCGACCTCTACCTCGAACGTTACGAGGAGAAGGTGAAGGCCACGGGCGGCCATGTGCACTGGGCGCAGACGGCAGATGAGGCGCGCGCCGCCGTGCTCTCGATCTGCCGCGGCGTGAACGCGAAGCTCGTCACCAAGGGCAAGTCGATGATCTCGGAAGAGATCGAGCTCAACCATTTCCTGGAGCAGAACGGCATCCAGCCGGTGGAGACGGACCTCGGCGAATATCTGATCCAGCTCCGCAACGAGCGGCCCTCGCACATCATCGCCCCCGCCGTGCACCTGACGCGCGACCAGGTGGAGGCCGACTTCCGCAAGGCGCACACCCACCTCGACCCCAACCGCGACCTGACCGAGATCCCGGCACTGGTCGAGGAGGCGCGCACCGTGCTGCGCGAGAAGTATTTCGCCGCCGACGTCGGCATCACCGGGGCCAATTTCCTGGTGGCGGAGACCGGCACCTCGATCATCGTGACGAATGAGGGCAACGGCGACCTCACCCAGATCCTGCCCAAGGTGCACATCGTTCTCGCCTCGATCGAGAAGATCGTGCCGACGCTGGAGGACGCCGCCACCATCCTGCGCGTGCTGGCGCGCTCGGCCACGGGCCAGGACTTCTCCAACTACACGACCCTCTCGACCGGCCCGCGCCGCGCGGGCGACCCGGACGGGCCGTCCGAATATCACGTCATCATCCTGGACAATGGCCGCTCCAACGTGCTCGGCACCGAGTTCCAGGAGATGCTGCGCTGCATCCGCTGCGGCGCCTGCCTCAACCACTGCCCGGTCTACAACGCGGTGGGCGGCCACGCCTATGGCTGGGTCTATCCCGGTCCCATCGGATCGGTGGTGACGCCGGCGCTGGTGGGGATCGAGAATGCGAAGCACCTTCCCAACGCGTCGACCTTCTGCGGGCGCTGCGAGGAGGTGTGCCCCATGCGCATCCCCATCCCCAAGATGCTGCGCCACTGGCGCGAGAAGGAGTTCGAGCGCCACCTGCAGCCGCAATCCATGCGCTGGGGACTGGGTGCCTGGGCGTGGCTCGCCAAGCGGCCCAAGCTCTATCGCATGGCGACCGCACTCGCCGCGCGCGTGCTGACCAACCAGGGGCATGGCACGGGCCGCCTCGCAAGCGTTCCGCTCGCCTCGGGCTGGACGCAGTACCGCGATCTTCCCGCCCCCCAGGGCAAGACCTTCCACCAGCTCTGGAAGGAGCGCCGCACATGAGCTCGCGTGAGGCCATGCTCGCCAGCATCCGATCGAAGCTGCCCAAGGCGCCCGAGGCGGCGCGCCGCCAGGCGGTGGAGGAGCGTCTCGCCCAGCACCCGCGCAACCTGATCCCGGCGCGCGGGCAGGGCGACCAGGCGCACCGCGTGCGCGTCTTCACCGAGATGATGCAGGCGGTGGGCGGCTCCGTCGAAATCCTGGAGGACGTGAACGACGTTCCCCATGCGGTGGCGGATTATCTGCGCAATTCCAACCTTCCCGCCCATGTGCGGCGCGGGGCGGACCCGCTGCTCGCCAGGCTGCCGTGGCACCGGGGCGGCGCGCTGGAGGTGGCCGAGGGCCGCGCCGAGGGCACGGACCGTGCCTCCGTCACGCGGGCCTTCGCGGGCATCGCCGAGTCCGGCACCATCATCCAGGTCTCCGGGCAGGACAATCCGACGACGCTCAACTTCCTTCCCGAGGTCCATATCGTGGTGCTGGAGGCCTCCGCCATCTTCGCCAGCTATGAGGAGGCATGGACGAAGCTCCGCGCCGCCTTCGGCGACGGCGTCATGCCGCGCACGGTGAACATGATCTCCGGCCCCTCGCGCACCGGCGACATCGAGCAGACCATCGTGCGCCCCGCCCACGGCCCCAAGAACATGCATGTGATCATCGTCCCCTAGGGAGGGGTAGGGGCGGGGGCCACGAATGCGGTGTCTCGCCCAAACCCTTTTGACTTGCGGTCAATTCGCCGTCATCTTGCGGCATTCGTCACACAAATCCGCATGGGGGCAACAGATGAAGCTTTTGCGTTACGGTCCGAAGGGCAAGGAAAAGCCGGGCCTGCTCGACAAGGACGGCAAGATCCGCGACCTTTCCGCCGTGGTGCCGGACATCACCGGCGAGGTCATCTCGCCCAAGGGCCTCGCGCGGCTGAAGAAGATCAAGCCGGAATCGCTGCCCCTCGCGCGCGGGCGCCCGAGGATCGGCGCCTGCATCGCCAATCCGCAGAAGTTCATCGCCATCGGGCTGAACTATTCGGACCACGCGGCGGAGTCGGGCCTTCAGGTGCCGAAGGAGCCGGTGGTGTTCACCAAGCAGGTGAGCTGCCTCTCCGGGCCCTATGACGACGTGACGCTTCCGCCCAAGTCCAAGAAATCGGACTGGGAGGTGGAACTGGGCGTCATCATCGGCACCAAGGCCAAGAACATCAAGAAGAAGGACGCGCTGGCCCATGTCGCGGGCTATTGCACCATCAACGACCTGTCCGAGCGCGAATTCCAGGCGGAACGCTCCGGCCAGTGGACCAAGGGCAAGTCCTACGACACCTTCGGCCCCGTGGGCCCCTGGCTCGTCACGGCGGACGAGGTGGCCAATCCGCAGAAGCTCCGCATGTGGCTCGAGGTCAACGGCAAGCGCGTGCAGGACGGATCCACCGCCACCATGGTGTTCAACGTCGCGCACATCGTCGCCTATCTCTCGGAATTCTTCACCCTGATGCCGGGCGACATCATCACCACCGGCACGCCCCCGGGCGTCGGCATGGGCATGAAGCCCCCGGTCTACCTCAAGCCCGGCGACACCATGCGCCTCGGCATCGATGGCTTGGGCGAGCAGTTCCAGAAGGTCGTGCGCGACAAGTGACGGCCCATCTGGGCCGTCATCCCGGCGCAGGCCGGGAGCCAGCTTTCGATCCGCACGGTTGATGCCCGCAGCTGGACCCCGGTCTTCGCCGGGGTGACGCCTCTCAGGGGATGGCGTGCGGCGGTTATGGTTGCCCCGCGCCCCCCGTTCCTCTAGATAACCCGGCAATTCAAGCCGGGTTATCTTTACATGAGCAAAGAGCACCGCCCGAAGGCGCGCGCCGCCAAGGGCTTCCGTGACATTGGGCCGGACGAGATCCGCGGCACCCGCCGCATGCTGGCGAAGATCCAGGAGGTCTATGAGGCCTATGGCTTCGAGCCGGTGGAGCAGCCCTTCGTCGAATACACCGACGCGCTCGGCAAGTTCCTGCCGGACCAGGACCGGCCCAACGCCGGCGTCTTCTCCTTCCAGGACGATGACGAGCAGTGGCTGTCGCTCCGCTATGACCTGACGGCCCCGCTCGCCCGCTTCGTGGCCGAGAACAATCAGAAACTGCCCACGCCCTACCGCAGCTACCGCCAGGGCTGGGTGTTCCGCAACGAGAAGCCGGGCCCGGGCCGCTTCCGCCAGTTCATGCAGTTCGACGCCGACACGGTGGGCTCCGCCTCGCCGGTGGCCGATGCCGAGGTCTGCATGATGGCGGCGGACACGATGGAGGCGCTGGGACTGGAGCGCGGCCAGTACGTGATGAAGTTCAACAGCCGCAAGCTCTTGGACGGCTTCACCGAGACCTTCGGCATCGGCGATGACGTCAAGCTCACCTGGCTGCGCGCGCTGGACAAGCTGGACCGGCTCGGCAAGGAGGGCGTGGCCCTCCTGCTCGGCGCAGGCCGCAAGGATGAGTCGGGCGACTTCACCAAGGGCGCGGGGCTTTCGCCGAAGCAGATCGAGGCGAGCCTTGCCTTTGCAACGGCCACCGAACTCGACCATTCCTTCGTCAGCGGCAGCAAGACGGGTGAAGACGGCTTGGGCGACCTCGAAGCCATGCAGGCGCTCTTCACCGCGGCGGGCTATGGCGCGGACCGCATCCGCTATGACTCCTCCATCGTCCGCGGCCTCGAATATTACACCGGTCCCGTCTTCGAATGCGAACTCCTCATGGAGACGAAGGACGAGGACGGCAAACCCGTGCGCTTCGGCTCGGTCGGCGGCGGCGGGCGCTATGACGATCTGGTGGCCCGCTTCACCGGCCAGCAGGTGCCCGCCACCGGCTTCTCGATCGGCGTCTCGCGGCTCTATTCGGCGCTGAAGCTGGTGGGCAAGGCGGAGGAGGCCTCGACGCTGGCCCCCGTCGTCGTGCTCGTCATGGACAAGGACAGGCAGGGCGACTATTGGCGCATGGTGCAGCAGCTCCGCGCCGGAGGCGTGCGCGCCGAGATGTATGCCGGAACCGCCGGCATGAAGGCGCAGATGAAATATGCCGACAAGCGGGGCGCACCCCTCGTCGTCATCCAGGGCGGCGACGAGAAGGCGAGGGGCGAGGTGCAGGTCAAGGACCTGCGGCTCGGCGCGGAGCTTGCCAGCAACATCGCATCCCGTGAGGAATATGCCTCGCAGCGCCTCGCCCAGTTCTCGGTTCCCGAGGCCGATCTCGTCTCCGCGGTGAAGAAGGCGCTGGCACCGTAATGGCCGGCAAGTCGAGCGACGAGCGCGAAGCCCTCGAACGCCAGAACACGGCCCTCATGGCCGTGTTCGAGCGCGCGGGCTTCGACCACATCGCGCCCGACATCATTCAGCCCGCCGACATCTTCCTCGAGCGCTCCGGCGAGGACATCCGTGCGCGGACCTTCGTCTTCACCGACCCTTCGGGCGCTGAGATGTGCCTGAGGCCGGACCTCACCGTGCCCGCCTGCCGCTATCACCTGAGCCATGCGGAAAACCCTGCCGCCGAGCGGCGCTACTGCTACCTCGGCCCCGCCTTCCGTTTTCCGGACGAGCTGCTGAGCCCGCAGGAATTCACCCAGGCCGGCATCGAATGGTTCGGCGCCGCCCATGCGGTGGCCGCGGAAGCGCGCGTGCTGAAGCTCGCGATCTCGGCGCTGGAAGCCGCGGGGCTGTCGCGCTACCGCGTCACCTTCGGCGACCTCGGCCTGTTCTCCGCCTTGCTCGAAGACACCGACATGCCCGCCCGCTGGCGCCAGCGCCTCAAGCATCATTTCTGGCGGCCCCATGCCTTCCGCGACTTGCTGGACTCATTCTGCGCGGGCCGGGGCGCGCGGCGCACATCCATCTCGCCGCTGGTCGACCGTGTCTCGGCGGGCGATGCGCTGGCCGTCACCGAGGCCGAGGTCGAGGCCCGCAGGCTGCCGCTCGTCGGCGGGCGGGACGTGGCCGAAATCGCCGCGCGGCTGGCCAACAAGGCGGCGGACCGGCGGGAGACGCCGCTCGCGCGGTCCAAGGCCGACACGCTCAACGCCTATCTCGCCATCCAGGGCGAGGCCTCCGGCATCGACGCCGCCTTCGCGGGGATCGCGGGCGGCGAACGCTTCGAGGGCGCGCGCGGGTATTATACGAAGCGCCTGTTCGAGATGGAGGAACTGGGCCTCAACCCGCGCCGCTTCCATTTCGCCTCGGGCTTCGGGCGCGAACTTGAATACTACACGGGCTTCACCTTCCAGATCGAGGCGGACACGCCGCACGGGCCTGTCGCCGTCGCGGGCGGCGGGCGCTATGACAATCTGCTTTCCGACATGGGCTCTGCCGTGCCGGTTCCGGCGGTGGGCTGCGCCATCCACACGGACCGCCTCAAGGCGGTGCTGGCATGACGACGACCCTCACCCTCGCCATTCCCTCCAAGGGCCGCCTCATGGAGGCGACCGCCGGGCTTCTCGCCAAGGCCGGCTTCACCATCGACCGCCTGGGCGCGGATCGCGGCTACCGGGGCCTCCTCATCGGGCTCGACGGGGTGGAGATCGCCTTCCTCTCGGCCTCCGAGATCGCCCAGAACCTGCGGGACGGGAAGGTCGACCTCGGCGTCACCGGCCAGGACCTGCTCCATGAGAAGATCCCGCCGCAGGACGCCGACGTGCAGCTTCTCGTGCGCCTGGGCTTCGGTCCGGCGGATGTGGTGGTGGCGGTGCCCGAATGCTGGCTCGACGTCGCCACCATGGCCGACCTCGACGAGATCGCCGAGAGCTTCTACGAGCGCCACGGCCGCCGCCTCAGGGTCGCCACCAAATATCACAACCTCACCCGCCGCTTCTTCGCCGAGAAGGGGGTCACGGGCTACCGCATCGTGGAGAGCCTGGGCGCCACCGAAGGCGCGCCCGCGGCCGGCATCGCCGAGATCATCGTCGACATCACCACCACGGGCTCGACGCTCGCCGCCAACAGCCTGAAGATCCTCGATGACGGGGTTATCCTGAAATCCTGCGCGGTGCTGGCCGGCCGCACCGCCGTGCTGGCGGACCCGCGCGCGGGCAGGCTCAGGCAGGTTCTCTCCGCCATCACCTGATTGTGTGGAGCGTCCGAGCGGTTCCTGCGTTAGGTTCGTTGCCTGTTCTGAAACAAGGGAGAACGCCGATGAAGTCCATCCTGTCCGCCGCCGCCCTTCTGGCGGTCATCTCCTCTCCCGTCCTGGCCGAGGAGGCCGCGACGGCCCAGCCCAAGGCCGAGCCCGCCGTGGTGCAGGAGATCGTCCCCGCCGCCACCGAACCCGCGATGAGCGAGGTCCAGCCCGCCACCGAAGCCTCGAGCCAGTCCAAGGCGGCATCGGGCATGGGCCATGGCTGCGGCTCGAAGCAGACGGTCTACCTGACGAATTGAAGCACCCGGTTGTCCGCCTCAAGCCCCTGCCGTTCACGTCAGGGGCTTTTTCATGGGCGCAACCCGTCAGCCATGAATTTGACGAATGCGCCCCTTAGCGCCAAAGGTTTCAAGATCACGGCATCGAATCGGGAGAATGACGAATGCGGAAACTCGGACTTGCGGCGTGCAGCCTCGTGGCCATCCTGGCGGCCAGTGCTGGCGCGGAGGCGGCAAGCTGCGGCACTTCGGCCAAGGGCTTTCAGGGCTTCCTCAAGGAATTCCGGAAGGAAGCCGCCGCCGCGGGTGTGAGCGAGAAAGGCCTGTCCCTCCTCGACGGCGTGGAGTACCAGCCCGCCATCATCAAGAAGGACCGCGCGCAGAGCGTCTTCTCCCTGAACTTCCTGGATTTCCAGGCCCGCATGGTGTCCGACTACCGGATCAAGGAAGGCCGGGCCATCCTCAAGCGCAACAAGCAGCTGTTCGACAGGATCGAGCAGACCTACGGCGTCCCGGGCGAGGTGCTGGTCGCCTTCTGGGCCTTCGAGACGGATTTCGGCAAGGTGCTGGGCGATTTCGAGACCGTGCCCTCGCTCGCCACGCTCGCCTGGGACTGCCGCCGGCCCGAGCGCTTCCGCGAGCAGCTCCTCGGCGCGCTGCGGCTCTATGACAATGGCGACCTCGAGCGCGAGGACATGCGCGGCGCCTGGGCGGGCGAGATCGGCCTCACCCAGTTCCTGCCCAAGGAATATTTCGAGAGCGCGGTCGACTTCGACGGCGACGGCCACCGCAACCTGCGCCGCTCCGTGCCGGACGCCATGGCCTCCTCCGCCGCCCTGCTGGTGAAGCACGGCTGGCAGGCGGGCCAGCCCTATATCCAGGAGGTGACCGTGCCCGCCGACCTGCCCTGGGACCAGGCGGACATCGCCATCCAGCACCCGCGCAGCCAGTGGGTGAAGTGGGGGGTGAAGGGCGCCCATGGCAAGCTGAAGTCCGACAATTTCCCCGCCTCGCTGATGCTGCCCATGGGCAAGGACGGCCCGGCCTTCCTGGCTTACGAGAACTTCACCAAGGCCTATCTGCTGTGGAACGAGTCGCTCGTCTATTCGACGACCGCCGCCTATCTCGCAACCCGCCTCACCGGTGCCGACAAGATCGACCCCGGCCGCGGCCAGGTGAACCCGCTCTCCTATGAGCAGATCAAGCAGCTGCAGAACGTGCTGGTCTCCAAGGGCTACGACGTGGGCGAGGTCGACGGCAAGCTCGGCCGCGCCACCCGCGCCGCCGTGAAGGCCGAGCAGATCAAGATGGGCTGGCCGGCGGATTCCTACCCGACGGCGGAGTTCCTGCGGGCGCTCGGAGGGTAATTCTCTCTCGCCTCCTTCTTCCCCCTCACCCCCACGCATGTGGGGGTGAGGGAGTGTCATCGCACGAGGTCTTGAAGCGCGCGAGCAACGGACGATCAATTGAAACCGGCTCACGCTTCGGGCGGGTACCGCGTGGAAAGACAGCTGGAGTCCGGCCTGCGCCGGAATGACGGCATCATATCCGGACAGGCTCGCCGATCTTGTTTGACGGCCCGTTACTCCCGCCGCAGCGCCTCGATCGGGTCCAGCCGCGCCGCGCGGCGGGCGGGGAAGAAGCCGAAGATCACGCCGATGAGGGCCGAGACGGCGAAGGCCAGCGCCACCACCTGCGGGTCGGCGCTGAAGGGCACGTCCATCAGCGCGGAGCCTGCCGCGGCCAGTGCCAGCCCCAGCGCGATGCCCAGCACGCCGCCGAACAGGGCGAGCACGATCGCCTCCACCAGGAACTGGGTGAGCACCTGGCGCTCCAGCGCGCCGATGGCCAGCCGGATGCCGATCTCGCGCGTGCGCTCCGTCACCGACACCAGCATGATGTTCATGATGCCGATGCCGCCCACCAGCAGCGACACGGCGGCGACCGCGCCCAGAAGCCCGGTGAGGATCGTCGTGGTCGAGGCCATGGTCGCGGTGATCTGCGTCATGTCGCGGATGGTGAAGTCGTCCTCCTCGCCCGGCGCGATGCGCCGCCGCTCGCGCAGCACGTCCTCCGCGTCGCGCTGCACGCGGGCCACGCCGGAGGCCTCGACCGCGGAGATCGCGATGGTGTTGATCCGCGTGTTGCCGGAAATCCGGCGCTGGTAGGTGCGCAAGGGCAGCACCACCACCGCGTCCTGGTCGGAGCCGAAGGCCGATTGCCCCTTGGGCGCCATGCGGCCGATCACCTCGCAGGAGAAATTGCCGAGCCGCAGCCGCTCGCCGATCGGGTCCTGTGCGCCGAAGAGTTCCCGCACGATGGTCTCGCCGATGACGCAGACCGACATGCCGGCGCGGATCTCGCCCTCGCTGAAGGGCCGCCCCTCCTCGATCACCCAGTCCTGCACGATGAAATAGTCGGAATTGGTGCCGGTCACCGTGGTGTCGTAGTTGAGCGCGCCATACACCACCTTCACCTGTTTCTGGGCGGCGGGCGCCACGCCGCGGATGCCGGTGAGGTTGTTCCTGAGGGCGGCCACGTCGCGCTCGTCGAAGGCGCGGCTGTCGGTCGTGCCGCCGGGGCCGAAGGTGCTCTGGCCGGGCCTGGCGATCAGCATGTTGCTGCCGAGCTTCGCGAGGTTCTCCTTCACCTTGTCGGAGGCGCCCGAGCCCAGCGTCACCATGGCGATGACCGCCGCGACGCCAATCACGATGCCGAGGAGCGTCAGCACCGAGCGCAGCTTGTTGCGGCGGATGGAGGACAGCGCCAGCTTGACGGTTTCCCACAGCATCAGGCGGCCACCCTCGCCTCGTCGCTGGCGATCCTGCCGTCGACGAAGCGGATCATGCGGTGCGCATAGGCCGCCATGTCCGGCTCATGCGTCACCATGACGACGGTGATGCCGCGCTCCGTGTTGAGCCTGGCGATCAGCTCCATGATCTCGCGGCTGCGCTGCGTGTCGAGGTTGCCCGTCGGCTCGTCGGCGAGCAGGAGGAGCGGGTCGGTCACGATGGCGCGGGCAATCGCCACGCGCTGCTGCTGCCCGCCGGAGAGTTCGCCCGGCGTGTGGTTCTCACGCCCCGCGAGGCCAACGAGCTGCAGCGCGCGGACCGCCTTCTCGCGCCGTTCGCGCTTGGGGAGCCCGCGGTAGATCAGCGGCAGTTCCACGTTCTCGATGGCGGTGGTGCGATTCAGCAGGTTGAAGCCCTGGAACACGAAGCCGATGAAGTTGCGCCTGAGGAGTGCCCGCTGGTCCTGGCTGAGGCCGTTCACCTCGACGCCGGCGAAGCGGAAGCTGCCGGCAGACGGCCGGTCGAGGCAGCCGATGATGTTCATGGCCGTGGACTTGCCGGAGCCCGAGGGCCCCATGATGGCGATGAACTCGCCCTTGTCGATGGTGAGGTCCACCCCCGCCAGGGCGCGCACCATGCCGCCGCCTTCGCCATAGACGCGCGTGATGCCGCGGAACGAGACGAGCGGTGCCGCGCCCGTCACGGCGCGCCGGCCCTGGTGGAGACGATCACCTCGTCGCCTTCGCGGATCTCGCCCGAGACGATCTCGGTGTCCTTGCCGTCGGAGACGCCGGTGCGCACCTTCACGGGCTTGGGCACGCCGTTTTCCAGCACATGCGCCGTGCGCTCGCCGTCGGCCGAGGGGGCCTGGCCGCGCTCGCTCTTCGGCATGCGGGGGATGAACAGGCTGGTCACGCTGAAGCCCTGCGGCTTCGCTTCCTTCGGCGGCGCATAGCGCAGCGCCGCGTTGGGAACGGTCAGCGCGTCCGGAACCTCCTGCGTCACGATCTGTGCGGTCGCCGTCATGCCGGGACGCAGCAGTAGGTCACGGTTGTCCACCGTCAGCACCGCCTTGTAGGTCACCACATTGTCGGTCACCTCGGGCGAATATTCGATGGTCTCGATCACGGCGGGAAAGCTTTTCCCGGGATAGGCGTCGACCGTGAAGCTGGCCTTCTGGCCGGCCTTCACTGCGCCGATGTCGGCCTCGTCGATGTCCGCCTCGAGCTGCATGCGGGCGAGGTCCTCGGCCAGCGTGAACAGCACGGGCGCCTGCAGGGAGGATGCCACCGTCTGCCCCGGCTCCGCGTCGCGCTTCAGCACGATGCCGTCGACGGGGGAGAGGATGCGCGTCTTGGTGATGTCCGTCTTCTGCATGGCGAGTTCCGCCTCGGCCACCTTGATGTCGGCCTCCGCCGCCACGACACCTGCCTCCGCGCGGGACTGCGCGGCGCGCGCCGTGTCCAGGTCCTGGGTGGAGGAGATGCCCTGCTTGCTCAGCCGCTCGGCCCTGTTGAAGGCCATCTGCTTCTCCACCAGCGTCGCCTTGGCATCGGCCAGCCGCGCCTGGGCGGCGGCCAGCGAGGCCTCGTCACGGGCGAGTTCGGCTTCGAGGCGCTCGGTGTCGAGTTCGGCCAGCACGTCGCCCTTCTTCACCAGGCTGTTGGCCTTGACGTTCACAGCGCGGATCACGCCCGACCGCTCGCTCGAGACCTCGACCTCGGTCGTGGGCTGGATGTTGCCCGTGGCCTGCACCCTCACCACCAGCGTCTTGCGGGCCACGGGGGCGGTATCGTAGCTGACCTGCGGCCCGCCGGTGCGGGCCTGCAGCGCCCACCACGCGCCTCCCGCCAGCAGGAGGGCCAGCAGCACCAGCCACAGCGCGCGCCGCCGCCAGGACTTGCGGCGGCCTTTCGCGTCGAGGCCGAGGATCGCCTCGATCTCGGAGGGGCCGGGCGGGGTGTGAATGTTCATCAGGCTTCCAGTGTTTGACGCATGTTAGGACGTGATCGCGGCGCAAATCCGGCGCCGCCGGGCTTCGCAAGCCGTGATGGCCCTGATATGAGCCCGGACATGACCGCGATCAAATACGAAAATTCACCAGATGGCACCGGGCTGGCCTATCGCGAGGACGGGCCGGAGGAAAGTGCACGCTGCGGCTTCTTCTGGCTGGGCGGCTTCAAGTCGGACATGGAGGGCTCCAAGGCGGAAGCCCTGGCCGCCCTGGCGCGCGACACCCGCCGGCCGGGATTCCGCTTCGACTATTCTGGCCATGGGGCCTCTGGCGGCGAATTCCTGAACGGCACCATCTCCGGCTGGCTCGAACAGTCGCTCCACATGTTCGGCCGCAAGGCTCTGGGCCGGCGCGTGGTGGTGGGCTCCAGCATGGGGGGCTGGCTGGCGCTGCTCCTTTGCCGCGAACTGCAGATCCGCAACCCGCGCGCGCTCAACCGCGTCGCGGGCCTCGTCCTGCTCGCCCCCGCGGCGGACATGACGGCGGATCTGATGTGGGACCAGTTCCCGGAGGATGTGCGGGCCGAACTCGCCCTCCACGGCGTCTGGCACCGCCCCTCGCTCTATGGCGAGCCTTACGCGATCACCGCCCGCCTGATCGAGGACGGCCGCAAGCACCTGATGCTGAAGGACGGCCTCGACCTTCCCTTCCCCGTGCGCATCCTGCAAGGCGACTCCGATCCGGACGTTCCCGCCGCCCATGCGGTCAAGGTGTTCGGCGCGTTGCGCGGGCCCGACGTGACCCTCACCCTGATCAGGGGCGGCGACCACCGCCTTTCGACGCCGGGGAACCTGACGCTGCTGCGCGAAACCGTGCTGCGGCTCGCCGAGCGGGCGGACGGGATCACCGTGTGAGGCCCCGCGCGATCTCGGCCAGCCCCTCGCGGTAGCTGGGGTATGTCAGTGTCACGCCCAGCTCCTCCCTGATCCGCGCGTTCGAGACGCGCTTCGAATCGGCATAGAAGCTCCGCGCCATGGGGGAGAGCTCCGCATCCTCGAAGGCAATCGCGGGTGGCACGGGAAGCCCCAGCAGCTCCGCCCCGAATGCGACCACGTCCTGCGGCGGGCAGGCCTCGTCGTCGCACACATTGTAGGCGCGGCCCGGGTTTGGACTCGCGATCGACGCCTCGAGGACGTTGGCGATGTCCTCCACATGGATGCGGCTGAAGATCTGGCCTTCCTTGATCACCCGCTTTGCCGTGCCGTCGAGGAGCGAGAGAAGCTGGTTGCGCCCGGGGCCGTAGATGCCGGCCAGCCGGAAGAGGTGCACCGGCAGGCCGTTGTCGCGCCACAGTTCCAGCCACTGCGTTTCGGCCAGAAGCCGCCGGTGGCCGCGTTCCGTGTTGGGGGTGAGGGGTGTTTCCTCCGTCACCAGCGCGCCGCCGTGGTCGCCATAGACGCCGGTGGTCGAGAGATAGGCGAGCCAGCTCAACCTTCGGCCAAGCGCCGCGAAATCCGCCCTGTGCTGCCGCAGCACCGGGTCGCCGTCCGCACCCGGTGGTGCCGAGACGACGACATGGGTGACGCCGTCGAAGGCCTCGGCCGCAAGTGGTGTTGAGCCGTCGAACACGTAGCCGCGGTAGCCCTTGGCGGTGATCGCCGCCGCGCCTTCCGCGCTACGGCTCGTGGCGCTGATGGTCCAGCCCTTCGCGCCAAGCCGTGCGGCCAGTGTGCGCGCCGAAAAGCCGAGGCCGAAGCACAAGAGGTGGGTCATGCCGTCTCCCATTCATGGCGGACGTGGGTGTCCGCCTCAGTCATCATGTGCCGGTTACGAAGCGCGGCGAAGGCCGGTTCTGGCAAGAGCCGGGACAGCGCCCATACCGCCATGGCGCGCACCGGGGCCGAGGCATCGCCCAGCAGCGCCTCGGCCCTGGGCGCGAGCGCGGGCTCGCCGCTGTTTCCCGCCGCGATCAGCACATTGCGGATGAAGCGGTCGCGCCCAATGCGCTTCACCGGCGAGCCGGAAAAGAGCGCGCGGAAGGCCTGGTCGTCCAGCGTCAGCAGCTCCGCGATGCGGGGCGCCTTGAGGTCGTCCCGCGCCGCGAGCTTCGCCTCGTGCGAAAGCTTCGCGAACTTGTTCCACGGGCAGGCGGCCAGGCAGTCGTCGCAGCCATAGATCCTGTTTCCCATCGCCGCGCGGAACTCGCGCGCGATGTGCCCCGGGTGCTCGATGGTGAGGTAGGAAATGCAGCGCCGCGCGTCGAGCTGGTAGGGGGCGGGAAAGGCGTTGGTGGGGCAGATGTCTAGGCAGGCCCGGCACGTGCCGCAATGGTCGGCCTCGGGCGCATCGGGCTCGAGTTCCGCCGTGGTCAGGATGGCGCCGATGAAGAACCACGAGCCCAGCTCGCGCGAGACGAGGTTGGTGTGCTTGCCCTGCCAGCCGAGCCCCGCCTTCTCGGCCAGCGGCTTCTCCATCAGCGGTGCGGTGTCGACGAAGACCTTCACCTCCGCCTTTGCCCGGTGCGCCAGCCACTGCGCGACGCGCTTGAGCTTGCCCTTCACCAGGTCATGGTAATCGCGGTTCAGCGCATAGACGGAGATCACGCCGGAGCCCTTGTCCCTCAACCGCTCCAGGGGGTCCATGTCCTGGCCGTAGTTCTGCGCCAGCATGATCGCGGTCCTGGCTTGCGGCCACAGGCCGAGGGGGCTTGCCCGCCGCTCCTCCGTCTCGGCCAGCCAGCCCATGCCGCCGTGCCGGCCTTGCGCGATGAAGTGGCGGAGGCGCTCGCGCTGCCGGGGGTCATCGCCCACCGCCGCGATGCGCACCGCCGAGAAGCCTTCTGCCGCCGCCTTGTCCCGGAGGATGCGGGAGAGCGCGGCCACGGTCAGAAATCGAGGTCCGCGTAATGCGGCCCGGGCGCCATGCCGCGGATCGAATCCGCCAGCAGCGGCCTGAAGGAGGGGCGCGACTTGACCCGCTGGTACCATGACTTCGCCACCGGATAGTCAGACCACGGAATGTCGCCGAAATAGTCGACCGCCGAGAGATGCGCCGCGGCCGCGAGATCGGCGAGCGACAGGTGGTCGCCCGCCAGCCAGGTGCGGTGGTCGGCGAGGTGGCCGATGTAGTCGAGGTGGTCGCGCAGCAGCGTCATGGCGTTGCGCACGCGGGTGGTGTCCGGCCCGCCGCCGCCCTTCTCGCGCCTCAGGAAGCGGCGGATCAGCTTCTCCGTCAGCACGGGTTCCGACACCTCGGCATAGAACTTCCCGTCGAACCACCCGGTGAGGCGGCGCACCTCGGCGCGCTCATAGACGTTGCCGGGAATGAGCGACACGCGCGCCGACTTCGTCTCCTCGAGGAACTCGCCGATCGATTCGATGCCGCACAGCGGCGTCGAGGCGTCCTCGAGGTAGACGGGCAGCGTTCCCGCCGGGTTCAGCTCGAAGATGTCGGGGCTCGGCTCCCAGGGCTCCTCGTCGATCAGGTCCACCGGCACGCCATACTCCGCCAGCGACAGGCGCAGGCGCCGGCTGAATGGATCGAGTGCGAAGTGGACGAGGCTCGGCATTTTAGGAAAGTCTTAACCCTGACATTGTCAACACGGCTGGCGAGTGAGACCTTCGCCGCGATTGCTCTGGCTCATGCGGGCGTATAAAAGCGCGCGGGGCCTGCGGCAAGGGTTTCCGGTCCAACACAGGGGCAGCCCAGGGTCGCCATATGCTTATCGTACAGATCATCGTTCTGGCGCTCATCCAGGGCATCACCGAATTCCTGCCCATTTCCTCCTCCGGTCACCTGTTGCTGGTGCCGGCCCTCACCGGCTGGCCCGATCAGGGCCTGCTGACCGACGTCATGGTGCACATGGGCTCCTTCCTGGCGGTCGTCGTCTATTTCTGGCGCGATTGCGTGAACCTGACGCTGGGGGGAATCGATCTCCTGCGCGGGCGGGTCACCGCCTGGGGCAAGCTCGCCATGCTCATCGTGCTGGGCACCATCCCGGCCGTGCTGTTCGGCCTCTTCCTCGACAAGATCGGCTTCATGGACACGGTGCGCCAGATGCCGCAGGTGGTGGCCTGGAACGCCATCATCTTCGGCGTCCTCCTCTATCTCTGCGACCGCTTCGGCCTGTCGCTGCGCCGCATGTCGGACATGACCTGGACCCCGGCGCTGATCATCGGCATCGCGCAGGCGGTCGCCATCATCCCGGGCGTCAGCCGCTCCGGCATCACCATGACGGCGGGCCGCGCGCTGGGCTTCGAGCGGCCCGAATCGGCCCGCTTCGCCTTCCTGCTCGGCATTCCGGCGATCGCCGGCGCGGGCATCCTCCATCTGGGTGAGGCTTTGTCATCGGGTGAGCCGATCACCTTCGGCATGCTGCTCACCGCCGTGCTCACCTTCTTCGTGGCGCTTGGCACCATCACCGTCCTCATGCGGCTGGTGCGCCACATGAGCTTCCTGCCCTTCGCGGTCTACCGCGTGGGCCTGGGCGTGGTGCTGCTCGCCCTGATCTACTCCGGCATGCCCTTGGGCGCGGTGAACTGACCGGCCTTGCGGTAGCGGTAGAGATAGCCCGGAACGATCCCCTCGATCCCCTGCGGCGCGATGCCGAGGCCCTGCAGCGTGCGGCCCTCGCGGGCGGCCGCCTCGCTCACCACATTGTCGGTCTTCAGCAGTTCCACCTGGTCGGAGGTGAGCAGCGGCTTGGGCAGAAGGCCCAGCACCGCGGCCTGCAGCTTCGCCACGCTCCACGGCACGTTCAGCAGCAGGCGGTTGCGGCTGATGGTGTCGAGGGTGAACTGCATCAGCTGCCGGAAGGTGAACACTTCCGGCCCGCCCAGCTCATAGGTCTCGCCCGTCGCCTCGCCCGCGTCGACGAGGCGGGCAATGGCCTCGCCCACGTCGCCCGCGAAGACGGGCGCGAATCGCGTTTCGCCGCCGCCGATCAGCGGCAGGAAGGGGGAGAAGCGCGCCATGTCCGCGAAACGGTTGAAGAAGGAATCCTCCGGCCCGAAGACGATGGAGGGCCGCAGCACGATGGCGCCGGGGAAGTTGGCGCGCGCCCGCTTCTCGCCCTCGGCCTTGCTGCGGGCATATTCGGCGGGGGAGTTCGCGTCCGCGCCGATGGCCGACATCTGGATGAAGAGGCGCGCCTTCGCCGCCTTCGCCGCCTTGGCGGATGCCTCCGCGCCGAAGACATGCACCGAATCGAAGCTCTGGGCTCCGGCGGAATAGAGAACGCCCGTCAGGTTGATCACCGCGAAGGCGCCTTCGCAGGCCGCCGCAACCGAGGCGGGGTAGCGCACGTTGGCCTGAACCGCCATGATCTGGCCGGTGTTGCCCAGAGGCTGCAGGTGGCCGGCGAGGTCCGGCCTGCGGCAGGCGACCCGGATGCGGTAGCCGCGCCGCGCCAGCGCCCTCACGACATGCCGGCCCACGAAGCCCGAACCGCCGATGATGGTGATGAGTCTGTCGGAAGGCTGAACGAGCACGGAAATCACCCCGGTTAATGGTTTTGCGGGCCTTTTAACCCCGTCCGGCGCGGATGCAAAGCCCAAGCGAAAGATAAGGTTGCGCGAATTGCAGGACTGCGGTTGACAGGCCCGGAAAGCCTCTCTATGACACGCCCCGTCAGCCCAGATGGCGGAATTGGTAGACGCACTAGTTTCAGGTACTAGCGCCGAGAGGCGTGGAGGTTCGAGTCCTCTTCTGGGCACCATCACTACAGATACGGCAAGCGGCGGGACCCTCTGATGGCAATCAAGCTTTACAAGGGCGACCTGCCCAATGGCATCGACCTCGGGTCCTCCGTCGCGGTCGATACGGAGACCCTGGGTCTGGTGCCCCGCCGCGACAAGCTGTGCCTGGTGCAGCTCTCCTCCGGTGACGGCAACGCCCACCTCGTCCAGCTCGACCGATCGAGCTATGACGCCCCCAACCTCAAGGCGCTCTTCGCCAATCCGGCCGTCACCAAGATCTTCCATTATGCCCGCTTCGACGTGGCGGTGATCAAGCATTACCTGGGCGTCGATACGGCACCCCTCTACTGCACCAAGATCGCCTCCCGCCTCACCCGCACCTACACCGACCGGCACGGGCTGAAGGACCTCGTCAAGGAGCTGCTGGGGATCGAGCTCAACAAGCAGCAGCAGAGCTCAGACTGGGGCGCGCATGTGCTCTCGGACGCCCAGAAGCAATATGCCGCGCAGGACGTGCTCTATCTGCATGAGCTGAAGTCCCGGCTGGACCAGATGCTCGCCCGCGAGGGCCGGCAGGAGGTCGCCCGCGCCTGTTTCGACTTCATTCCGACGCGTGCCGCGCTCGATCTCTCGGGCTGGACCGAGGAAGATGTCTTCGCACACTAGCCAGGCCCGCCGCGCGCTCCTCCGGGCCCGGCTCGCCCGGGGCCTCAGCTGGCTCGCCGCCGCGCTGGGGCTGGGGCTCGTGATTGTCTTCCTCACCCAGGCAGGGCTGTTCTCGGCCCTTCTCCCGAAGGAGCCCGCGCCCGCCCCCGCGGTCCAGCCGGACCAGATCAGCGCCACGGAGTCCACCGTCTCCGGCATCGACCGCGAAAAGCAGCCCTACCAGGTCCAGGCGCGGCGCGGCTGGCAGGACGAGAAGATCCCAACCCTCGTCCATCTGGAGGCGCCGGAGGGCCGTTTCCGCCGGGCTGCGGGTGCGGAATACATGATCAGCGCCCTGACCGGCCTCTATGACACCGAGTCGAAGACGCTCGATCTCAGCGGCGACGTGCTGCTCGAGCAGCAGGACCGCTTCAAGGCCCGCATGGGCAGCGCCAGGATCGTGGTGGAGGAGAAGCGCCTGGACTCGCAAGGGCCGGTGGCCGTCACCTTCGGCTCCGGCACGGTGAATGCCCAGGGCCTGCAAATAACCGATGACGGTGCGCGAATTCTGTTCTTGAATGGCGTCAAGGCCCGCTTCGACGCGCCACCGGCCAAGGGAGACATGACCCCATGAAGACCACCATCGCCGCCGCGATCGCCGCGGCCCTTCTGCTGCTGAGCGCCGGCAAGCTGTCCGCGCAGACCGCCGGCGCGCCCGTGCCGGTGGATATCTCCGCCAATGAAATGGAAATCCTCGACGCCGAGAAGAAGGCGGTCTTCCGGGGTGCGGTGGACGCGACGCGCGGCACCACCAATCTCAAGGCCGACACGCTGACGGTGACCTACGCCGAGGTGAAGCAGGCCGACGGTTCCTCCAAGACGGACGCGACCGACCTCGATGCGAAGGGCAACGTCACCATCAAGACCCCGCGCGAGACCATCACGGGCGACTGGGCCAAGTTCAATCCGCAGACCAACAAGCTGGTGGTGGGCGGCCAGGTGAAGCTCGTCCAGGGCTCCAGCGTGCTCACCGGCAACGAGCTCCGCGCCGACCTGAACACCGACAAGATCCAGATGATGGGGGGCAGGGTGAAGGGAAGTTTTCTCCCGAAATGACCGCCTTTAGCTAAAATTAAATCTATTTGGTGGACACTCACTTGGCGCGTGACGAAGACGTGGTGGCAGACAGGCAGGCTCTGAAGAAGGCGCCCCGGCGGGCTCAGGTTCCGCAGGCGGGTGTCCGCGAGCCAGCCGGTCCTGCGCAAGCCGGCCTGGTGGTGGAGGGACTGCGCAAGTCCTACAAGCGGCGGCCGGTGGTGCGCGATGTCTCCCTCTCCGTCAGGCGCGGTGAAGCTGTGGGACTTCTGGGACCCAATGGCGCCGGCAAGACGACCGTGTTCTACATGATCACGGGCCTGATTGCCGCCGACAGCGGCCGGATCAGCCTCGACGGCACGGAGATCACCCACCTGCCCATGTATCGACGGGCACGGCTCGGGATTGGTTATCTGGCGCAGGAGAGCTCGATCTTCCGCGGCCTCACGGTCGAGGAAAACATTCGCGCGGTGCTCGAGCTGACCGAGGGCTCGAAGCAGAAGCGCGAGGTCAAGTTGCGTGAGTTGCTCGATGAGTTCTCCATCTCCCACATCCGGAATTCGCCGGCTGTTGCGCTCTCTGGCGGAGAGCGTCGCCGCGTGGAAATCGCCCGCGCCCTCGCCGCCGAGCCCGAGTTCATGCTCCTCGACGAACCCTTCGCCGGAATTGACCCGATTGCGATCAGTGATATTCGCAAGCTGGTGCGACAGCTCACCTCTCGGGGAATCGGGGTGCTTGTTACGGATCACAACGTCCGCGAAACACTCGAGCTCATCGACAAGGCCCTCATCATCCATGAGGGCCAGGTCCTGACGGAAGGGACCCCGGAGGAGATCGTCGCGAACCCGGACGTGCGCCGCTACTATCTCGGCGCAGACTTCAGCCTGTGACGCCCGGGCGCGCGTCATGGCGCTGAACCAGAGGCTCGAACTCCGCCAGGGCCAGTCGCTCGTCATGACGCCGCAGCTGCAGCAGGCCATCAAGCTGCTGCAGATGTCCAACATGGAGCTCCAGGCCTTCGTCGACCAGGAGCTCGAGCGCAATCCGCTGCTGGAGCGCGACGAGCGCGGCGAGGCCCAGAACCAGAAGGATCCGGAGGAGCCGCAGGCCGGCTCCGCCGAGGCCTCCCAGGCCGACACCGTCAGCGCGCTTCAATCCAACACGGCGGCGGAAGACCGCCTCAGCACGCTCGATACCGAGCTCGAGAACGTCTACACCCATGAGGCCCGCGCCGACCAGGCCAACCGCGAGGCGCAGGGCCTGCAGGACTCGAGCTGGTCCTCGCTCCGGCCGCAGGGGGCGCTGTCACTGAATGCCGAGGACAACGACTTCGCGGCGACCCTCGCCCGCCAGCCCACCCTGGCAGAGCACCTGACCGGCCAGATGAACCTGCTGCTGACGGACGCCTCCGAGCGGCTCATCGGCCAGCACCTCATCGGCACGCTGAACGAGGCGGGCTACCTCACCTCGGACGCGGCCGCCGTGGCGGAGACCCTCGGCACCTCCACGGCCCATGTCGAATCCGTCCTGTCGCGGCTCCAGTCCTGCGACCCGCCGGGCGTCTTCGCGCGGGACCTGAAGGAGTGCCTCGGCCTGCAGCTCAAGGAGCGCGACCGCTTCGATCCCGCCATGGCGACGCTCGTCGCCCATCTCGACCTCGTGGCCCGGCGTGACTATGCCGCGCTGAAAAGCCTCTGCCGCGTCGACCTCGACGACCTGAAGGAGATGATCGCGGAGCTTCGCGCGCTCAATCCCAAGCCCGGCCATGCCTTCGGTTCGGAGCCGGTGCAGCCCGTCATTCCGGACGTGCTCGTGCGTGCTTCGCCGGAGGGGGCCTGGACGGTCGAGCTCAACACCGAAACGCTCCCCCGGGTGCTGATCAACAACCAGTACCTCGCCCGCGTCTCCTCATCCTCCGCCCGCAGCGAGGACAGGCTCTACCTCTCGGAATGCCAGGCCAACGCCACCTGGCTGGTGAAGAGCCTGGACCAGCGCGCCAGGACCATCCTGAAGGTGGCCCGCGAGATCGTGCGCCAGCAGGATGCGTTCCTCGTGCTCGGCGTGCAGCACCTGCGGCCCCTCAACCTGAGGACGGTGGCGGAGGCCATCGAGATGCACGAATCGACGGTGAGCCGCGTCACCTCCAACAAATACATGGCCACCCCGCGCGGCATCTTCGAGCTCAAGTATTTCTTCACCACGGCCATCGCCTCCGCCGAGACGGATGGCGACGCGCATTCGGCAGAGGCGGTGCGCCACCGCATCAAGGAGCTGATCGCGCAGGAGGGGGACGACGTCCTCTCGGACGACACGATCGTCGACAGGCTCAAGGCGCAGGGCGTGGAGATCGCCCGCCGGACGGTCGCCAAGTACCGGGAAGGGCTGGGGATTCCCTCGTCCGTCCAGCGCCGCCGCGAACGCAAGGTCAGGCAGCCCCATTCCCGTTGACGCAGCCGGTCCCCTCGACTAGGTTCCGCCCGGCTCGCGGCAGGCCCGATGCGGTGACCTGGAGCCCGCCGACCGCGAAGCCGACCGGAGTGTGTTTCGGGCAAGATTGACAGGCCAGTTGACGTGTTCAGCAAACGCGCCCATGTGTAGTGCTCGGGCGAAGCAGGGATATTTGCGACGACCATGCAGATCAAAGTCACCGGTAAGAATCTCGATGTCGGCGACGCCATGCGTGAACACATCGACACCCGTCTCCAGCAGCTCAAGCAGAAATATTTCGAGGGGACCGTCCACGCCCATGTGACGGTGGAGAAGCAGCGCGCCGGCTTCCGCACGGATTGCGCCGTCCACCTCGCCACGGGCCTGGTGCTCCAGGCCGAAGGCAGCGGGGCGGAGGCCCACCCCAGCTTCGACCAGGCGGCCAACCACCTGGAGAAGCAGCTGCGGCGCTACAAGCAGCGCCTCAAGGACCATCACCGCAACCGGCGCGAGCCGGTCCGCCAGGTGGACGCGCAGAGCTATGTGATTTCCGCCACGCCGGAAGGGGAAACCGAGGGCCACGGGCCCCACCCCGTGGTGGTGGCGGAAACCGAGGTCAAGCTGCCGGAACTCTCCGTGGGAGAGGCGGTTATGCAACTCGACATTTCCACCGAGCCGTTCCTGCTCTTCCGCAACGGCGGGCATGGCGGCCTCAATCTGGTCTACAGGCGTCCCGACGGGAACATCGGCTGGGTCGATCCCAAGCCGGCCGCCTGAATTCCAAGCCCCCTCTTTCACGGGACACACCCGCACATGACCCTGGATACACTCGTCGACAAGCAGTCGGTTCTCGCGAACCTCAAGGCGGCGAACAAGAAGCAGCTCCTGCAGGAGCTTTCCCAGGCCCTGGCGGCGCAGGTCGCCATCGACCACCGGGTGATCTTCGAAATCCTGATGAAGCGTGAGAAGCTGGGTTCCACCGGAATCGGGCAGGGCATCGCCATCCCGCACGGCAAGGTGCCGTCCATTTCGCGCGTCTACGGCCTGTTCGCGCGCCTCGCCACCCCGGTGGAGTTCGAGGCGGTGGACGGCCAGCCGGTGGACCTGGTGTTCGTGCTGCTGGCGCCCGAGCATGCCGGGGCCGATCATTTGAAGGCCCTGGCGCGGATTTCCCGCCTCCTGCGCGATCCGGCGGTGGTGGCGAAGCTCCGCGGCACGGATGATGCCCAGGGCCTCTACGCCATCCTGACCGAGCCCGCGGCCAACCCGGCGACCAACGCCTCGGCGGCGTAAAGACGCGCGGGCAGAGTGCCGTCACCCCTGTTGCGGGGTGACGGGCCGTTCAGTGCACGCTCATGGCGGTCAGTTCATGCTCGAAGGCGCTGCCGAGGGCCGCTTCCCGGGAGCCTGAGATCGAAACCGGCGTGCCATCCGCATTGTACAGGCAGAACAGCCTGGAATCGGGCGCCACGCTGGCGTGGTTGCCCAGGAGCCGCTGGGCTTCCTGCAACTCGATCTCGCGGATGTAGCCAAGGGCGCCTTCGCCCAGCGTTGCGAGATCCTGCGGCGTGAGCTCCACGGACTTCTTGGTGTCATTGGTGTTCATGTGATCACCCTCCAATCTGGATCCGGCGGACCACCCGCCGGGGTTCAGGCCGTTCGAGATGAAGCTCCAGCAGGCCGTTCTCCAGCCGGGCTCCGGTGACGTCCATGCCTTCCGCAAGCACGAAGCTCCGCGTGAACTGGCGGGCCGCGATGCCGCGGTGCAGGTAAGCCCTTCCGTCCTCCTCCTTCTGGCGGCCGCGGATCACCAGCTGGTTCTCCTCGACCGTCACGTCGAGTTCATCGCGGCCGAAACCCGCCACGGCGAGGGTAATGCGGAGCCGCTCCGCCTCGCCCTCCGCCCGCGGAAGCCGTTCGATATTGTAGGGTGGATAGCCGTCTCCGGAGGTCTTGGAAGCCCTGTCGAGCATCCGTTCCAGCTCGTCGAAGCCGAGCAGGAGAGGCGATGAAAAAACAGACAAACGCGACATTCGTGCCCTCGTGAAGCAGCAGTGAAGCTGGAACCCGGACGCGGCATCCTCAGCTACAACCATCATATGTGAAAGCTGTTCCCAGGTTTCAAGCCGGGCGCTTGACCGGAACAGTGCCGCAGTGTTTTGATCGTGCCATCAGGCGGATCGCAGGCCATGCCGGATTGCGGTTCGATCGGGCGCGAAACAACAGGGAGACGACAAGATGCTCAGACGTTCACTTTTCGGTGCCGTGGCGGCCCTCGCGCTGTCCGCGGCTACGGCCTTCGCGGCCGATGACAAGCCCGCCATCGTGTTCGACATCGGCGGCAAATTCGACAAGTCCTTTAATGAAAGCATGTACAACGGCTCCGAGAAGTTCAAGGCGGAGACCGGCATCGCCTATGGCGAGTTCGAGATCGCCAACGAGGCCCAGCGCGAGCAGGCGATTCGCAACTTCGCCGATCAGGGCTATTCGCCGATCATCGCCGCCGGCTTCGCCCAGGCCGCCGCGGTCGAGAAGGTGGCCAAGGAATATCCGGAACTGAAATTCGCCATCGTCGATATGGTGGTGGACCTGCCGAACGTCCAGTCCATCGTCTTCAAGGAGCATGAAGGCTCCTACATCGTCGGCGTGCTCGCCGGCATGGCCTCCAAGTCCGGCAAGGTCGGCTTCGTGGGCGGCATGGACATTCCGCTGATCCGCAAGTTCGCCTGCGGCTATGCGCAGGGCGTCAAGGCCGCCAAGGCCGATGCCACCATCTTCCAGAACATGACGGGCGACACGGGTGCTGCCTGGAACGACCCCGTCAAGGGCGGCGAAATCACCAAGGGCCAGATGGCCCAGGGCGCGGACGTGATCTACGCCGCGGCCGGCGCCACGGGCCTCGGCGTGCTGCAGGCCGCGGCGGATGGCGGCGCGCTGTCGATCGGCGTCGACGCCAACCAGAACTACCTGCACCCCGGCAAGGTCCTCACCTCCATGCTGAAGCGCGTGGACGTCGCCGTCTACAACGTCATGAAGTCCGGCAAGGACGGCACCTTCAAGCCCGGCATCCAGGCCCTGGGCCTCGCCGAGGATGGCGTGGGCTATGCCATGGACGACAACAACAAGCCGCTGGTCACGGCGGAGATGCAGGCCGCCGCCGAGACGGCCAAGGCGGACATCATCGCCGGCACGATCAAGGTGCACGACTACACCACCGACAACACCTGCCCGGTCCAGTAAGAGCGGACTTCGCGGATACCCACTCGGCATTCCCCTCCCCCGCCGGGGCGAGGGGAATGCCATTTCCAACGGAGACGGCATGACTCCGGCAATAGAGCTCATCGGCATCGACAAGCGCTTCGGCTCCGTCCACGCCAACAAGGACGTGACGCTGGCCATCGCGCCGGGCTCCATCCATGGCATCATCGGCGAGAACGGCGCGGGCAAGTCCACCCTGATGTCGATCCTCTTCGGCTTCTACCAGGCCGACAGGGGCGAGATCCGGGTCAAGGGCGCTCCCGTCAAGATCCGCTCCTCGTCGGATGCCATCGCACTCGGCATCGGCATGGTGCACCAGCATTTCATGCTGGTCGAACCCTTCACTGTGCTGGAGAACGTGGTGCTCGGCGCTGAGGGAGGCCGCCTGATCGGCCCCGCCCTCGCGAAAGCCCGCGCCGAACTGACCCGCCTCGCCGAGGACTATGAGCTGGAGGTCGATCCGGACGCGATCGTCGGCGAACTCCCCGTGGGCCTGCAGCAGCGCGTCGAGATCCTGAAGGCGCTGTTCAAGGGTGCGGAGACGCTGATCCTCGACGAGCCCACCGGCGTCCTGACGCCGGACGAGGCCGACCATCTCTTCCGTATCCTCCGTACACTGAAGGAGCAGGGCAAGACCGTCATCCTCATCACCCACAAGCTCCGCGAGATCATGGCCATCACGGACCGCGTCTCGGTCATGCGCCGGGGCGAGGTGGTGGCGACGCGCGAGACGAAGGCCACGAATGTGGAAGAGCTGGCGGAGCTCATGGTGGGCCGCCACGTTCTGCTCCGCGTCGAGAAGGGCCCGTCGCGCCCCGGCGAGACGGTACTGGAGGTGAAGAACCTCACCTGGAAGGACCGGAAGGGCATTGCGCGGGTGGACAATGTCTCCTTCACCGTGCGGAAGGGCGAGATCGTCGGCATCGCGGGCGTCTCCGGAAACGGCCAGTCGGAACTCCTCGACGTCATCGCCGGAATCACCAGGCCCAGCTCGGGCCAGGTCGTCTTCGAGGGCAAGGACATCGGCGTGCTGGGCGACCCGCGCCACGTGCGCGCCGAAGGCCTCGCCCATGTGCCGGAGGACCGCCAGCATCGCGGGCTCATCGGCTCCTTCGATGCGAGCGAGAGCGCCATCCTCGGCTGGCACCACCTCGACACGCTGGGCCGCGGCTTCCGCCTCGACCGGGACAAGGTCATCGCCCGCGCGAAGGCCGAGATGCAGGAGTTCGACGTGCGCCCGCCGGACCCCTTCCTCAAATCCTCCAAATTCTCCGGCGGCAACCAGCAGAAGCTGATCATCGCGCGCGAGATCGCCTCCAACCCGGACCTCCTCATCGTCGGCCAGCCGACGCGGGGCGTGGACATCGGGGCCATCGAATACATCCACAAGCGCATCATCCAGCTGCGCGATGAAGGAAAAGCCGTGCTGCTCGTCTCCGTCGAACTCGATGAAATCCGTTCCCTGTCGGACCGCATCCTTGTCATGTTCGCGGGCCGCGTCATGGGCGAGCGCGGCCCCGGCGCGGACGAGCGCGAGCTTGGCCTCTTGATGGCCGGCGTGGCGAAGGACGCGGCATGATGATGTCCGCGCGCGGAGAACTGCCGCACTGGGTTGACGTGGGGCTGATCCCGCTCATCAACCTCGCCGTGGCGCTCATCGTCTCAGGCCTCGTCGTCGTCATCATCGGGGAGAACCCGTTCGAGGCGATGTGGATCATGCTCGACGGCGCGATAGGCTCCCTCAAGGGCTGGGGCTACCTTCTCTATTACGCCACCAACTTCGTCTTCACCGGCCTTGCGGTGGCGGTGGCCTTTCACGCCGGGCTCTTCAACATCGGCGGCGAGGGCCAGGCCTACATGGCGGGCGTGGGTGCTGCGGCGGTGGGGCTGGGTCTCGAATTCCTGCCGTGGCCGATCGTCATTCCGCTGGCCGTGCTCGCCTCCATGGCGGTAGGCGCCTTCTGGGCCTGGATACCGGGCGTGCTGCAGGCCAAGCGCGGCAGCCACATCGTGATCACCACGATCATGTTCAACTTCATCGCGGCGAGCCTCGTCGGCTATCTCATCAATTACTGGTTCCGCCCCGTCGGCAAGATGGCGGTGGAAAGCCGGGAGATCACCGGCGCCTACATCATGAGCTTCCGCGAGGTGGCGCGCGAATTCTTCGGCGTCCGCATCGCCTCCTCGCCACTCAATTTCTCCGTCCTCCTCGCCATCGTCGCGGTCTTCGCCGTGTGGTACCTGCTCTGGCGCACCAAGCTCGGCTACGAAATCCGGGCACTCGGCGCCAACCCGTCCGCCGCCGTCTATGCCGGGATCAGGCCGGACCGGATCATCATCATCACCATGGCGATCTCAGGCGCACTCGCGGGGCTGATGGCGGTGAACGAAATTCTCGGCGTGCAGCACCGCCTCGTGCTCGGCTTCGTGGGCGGGGCCGGATTCGTCGGCATCGCAGTGGCGCTCATGGGCCGCTCGCACCCGGTGGGCATCGTGCTCGCCGCCATGCTGTTCGGGCTCCTCTACCAGGGCGGCTCGGAACTGTCCTTCGCCAAACCGGAAATCAACCGGGACATGGTGGTGGTCATCCAGGGCCTCGTCATCCTGTTCATGGGCGCGCTCGAATATGCCTTCCGGCCCTGGGTCGCGGTGCTCTTCTTCAAGGCGGAGGGGAAATAGATGGACCTCAACGTCGAACTCCTCGCCTCCTCGATCCGCATGAGCGTGCCGCTGATCCTCGCCTGCATCGCAGGGCTCTGGTCGGAGCGGGCCGGGATCGTGGACATCGGCCTCGAAGGCAAGATGCTGATCGCGGCCTTCGTCGCGGCATCGGCTTCGGCGGTCTATGGCTCGGCCTGGATCGGGCTCATCCTCGCCATCGTCGCCTCGGTGGGCTTCGCGCTGGTCCATGGCTATGCCGCGATCAACCAGCGCGGCAACCAGGTGGTTTCGGGCGTGGCCATCAACATGCTGGCGGCGGGGCTTGCCGTGGTGCTGGGCAATGAATGGTTCAAGGAGGGCGGCCGCACGCCGGCCCTGCCGCCCGAGGGCCGTTTCCTGCCCTTCGATTTCCCCGCGCTCGAGGAGGTTCCGGTACTCGGACCCCTCGTGAGGATTTTCCTCTCCCACTCGATCCTCGCCTATGCCGCCTTCGCGCTGGTGCCGCTCACTGCCTGGGCGCTGGCCCGCACCCGCTTCGGCCTCAGGCTGCGCGCGGTGGGCGAGAACCCGCACGCGGTGGACACGGCGGGCATCTCGGTCGCGGGCTTGCGCTACCGCGCGGTGCTGATCGCGGGCGTGCTGTGTGGCATCTCGGGGGCCTATATCTCCACCTCGCTCTCCTCCAGCTTCGTGCGTGACATGACGGCGGGCGGCGGCTTCATGGCGCTCGCGGCCCTCATCTTCGCCAACTGGCGGGCCTGGCCCGCGCTCGCCGCCTGCCTGCTCTTCGGCTTCCTGCAGGCGGTGGGCAACTTCACGCAGGGCGCCTCGCTGGGTGGGGTGCAGATCCCCGTTCAATTCATCAACATGCTGCCTTACGTGCTCACCGTGGTGCTGCTCGCCGGCTTCATCGGCAAGTCGGTGCCGCCCAGGGCTTCCGGACTTCCCTATACCAAGGATCGCTGACCATGCGTGACCTCATCGAAGAGGCGAAGACCGCCCGCCTCAGGGCCCATGCGCCCTATTCCAACTTCCTCGTGGGCGCCGCCATGCGTGACGAGCACGGCCGCGTCCATTCGGGCTGCAACATCGAGAACGCCTCCTACCCGCAGGGCTGGTGCGCGGAGCCTTCCGCCATCTCGGCCCTCATCATGGCGGGGAGCCGCCGCATCACCGAGATCGTGGTGATGGGCAATGGCGATGCGCTCTGCACACCCTGCGGCGGCTGCCGCCAGAAGATCCGGGAATTTGCCAGCCCCGAGGTGAAGATTCACTGCTGCACCGAGAAGGGCGAACTGATCCGCAGCTTCACCCTCGACGAACTGCTGCCCTTTTCCTTCGGCCCGGAGAACCTCGCATGAACGAACTCACGAAACGGCTTGGCTCCCGCGCGCCGAAGACCGCGATCATCCTCGGCTCCAGCCTCGGCGCACTGGCCGATGCGGTGGAGGATGCCCTCACCATTCCGTATACGGAGCTTCCTGGCTTCCCCGTGCCGAAGATCTCGGGCCATGCGGGCAAGCTCTTCGCAGGCCACCTCGGCGGCAAGGAGATTGCCGTTCTGGCGGGCCGCGCACATCCTTATGAATCCGGCAACGCCGCCGTGATGCGCCCGGCGATCGAGATGCTCAAAGGGGCAGGGGTCGAGACGCTGATCCTGACCAACGCGGCCGGAAGCCTGAAGCCCGAGATGCGCCCGGGCTCCATCATGCTGATCGCGGACCACATCAATTATTCCGGCATGAACCCGCTCGTCGGCCAGCATGGTGACGAGAACTTCGTTCCCATGACGGACGCCTATGACCCAGCCCTCCGCAAGCGCTTCCACGCGGCGGCTGCGGCGGAGAACATCGCGCTGCACGAGGGCGTCTATTGCTGGTACTCGGGCCCCTCCTTCGAGACGCCTGCGGAAATCCGCATGTTCCAGATCATCGGCGGCTCGGCTGTCGGCATGTCGACGGCACCCGAGACGATCCTCGCCCGCCGCTTCGGCCTGAAGGTCGCGGGCCTCTCCGTCATCACCAACCTCGCGGCCGGAATCGAGGGTGCCTCGCCCAGCCATGAGGAGACCAAGCGCGAGGGTGCGAAGGCGGCGGAGAACATGAAAAGCCTCGTCACCCGCTTCCTGAAGGACGCCTGACATGCTCCCGCAGGAGGTGATCCGCCGGAAGCGCGACGGCGCGGCGCTCTCCCGAGAGGAGGTGCAGGGCTTCATCGCAGGCCTCACCTCGGGCAGCGTTTCGGAAGGCCAGGTCGCGGCCTTCGCCATGGCCGTGTTCTTCCGCGGCATGAGCCGGGAGGAGGCGGTGGGCCTGACGTTCGCCATGCGCGACTCCGGCACCGTGCTGCGCTGGGACCTGCCCGGGCCGGTCGCGGACAAGCACTCCTCCGGCGGCATCGGCGACAATCTCTCCCTCATGCTCGCCCCCATGCTGGCGGCTTGCGGGTTCTACGTGCCGATGATTTCGGGCCGGGGCCTCGGTCACACGGGCGGCACGCTGGACAAGCTCGATTCCATTCCGGGCTATGTCACCCAGCCCGGCCTCGACCTGTTCCGGAAGGTCACGCGCGAGGCGGGCTGCGCCATCATCGGGCAGACGGCGGACCTCGCCCCCGCCGACAAGCGCCTCTACGGCATCAGGGACGTGACGGCGACGGTGGAGTCGATCCCGCTCATTACCGCCTCGATCCTGTCCAAGAAGCTGGCCGCGGGGCTCGGGCATCTCGTGCTGGACGTCAAGACCGGCTCCGGCGCCTTCATGGCCACCATGGAGGAGGCGCGGGGACTGGCCGAAAGCCTCGTCGCCGTCGCCAATGGCGCGGGGCTGAAGACGACAGCACTGATCACCGGCATGGACGAGCCGCTGGCCCCTTGCGCGGGCAACGCGCTGGAAGTGGCGCATGCCTGCGAATTTCTTCTGGGAAAGCGCAGTGATCCGCGCGTCATGGACATCACCCTGGCGCTCGGCGCTGAATTGCTGCTCAGTGCGGGCGTCGAAGGCGACACGGCCCAGGCCCGCGCCCGGCTGGAGAGGACTCTCGCCTCCGGCCACGCGGCGGAGCATTTCGACCGCATGGTCGAGGGTCTCGGCGGGCCGAAGGATTTTCTGGCGCATCACGCCACGCAGCTCGCAGCCGCGCCCGTCATCCGCCCCGTGCCCAGCCAAGGCGAAGGCGTCGTCTCCGCCCTCCGCACGCGGGAGCTCGGCCTCGCGGTCATCGAACTGGGCGGCGGGCGGCGCGTGGCGTCCGACCGGATCGACCATCGCGTCGGCCTGTCGGAACTTCTCGGCAAGGGCGCGAAGGTGGAGCGGGGAACCCCGCTCTGCCTCGTCCATGCGGCGGACGAGGCGACTTTCGTCAGGGCTGCGGACATCGTGCAAAACGCATATGTTCTGGGCGAAGCGCCCGGAGAATCAGCCACCGTCCTGGCGCGCATCGGAGCCTGAGGACGAGACATGCCGCGCGCCTTCCTCCTGATCCTTGATTCCCTCGGCATTGGCGGTGCGCCGGATGCGGCGGCTTTCGGCGACGAGGGCGCCAACACGCTCGCCCATATCTGCGATCACATGAAGCTCCACGTGCCGCACATGGCCTCGCTCGGCCTGGGGCTCGCGGCGGAACTCTCATCCGGCCGCAACCCGCTCAGACCGCAGCCGCTCATCGGCCAGTATGGCGTGGCGCGCGAGGTCTCGAAGGGCAAGGACACGATCACGGGTCATTGGGAAATCGCCGGCGTGCCGCTGTCCTTCGACTGGGGCTATTTCCCGCGCACCATTCCCGCCTTTCCGCAAGACCTGATCGACGGCATCGTCACGCGCTGCAATCTTCCCGGACTTCTCGCCATGTGCCACGCCTCCGGCACGGAGGTGATCAAGCGCTTCGGCGCGGAGCACATCCGCTCAGGCAAGCCCATCGCCTATACGAGTGCCGACAGCGTGCTGCAGATCGCGGCGCATGAACAGCACTTCAGCCTCGATCGCCTCTATGAGGTCTGCCGCGTGGCGCGTGAGCTGACGTACCCGATGAACATCGGCCGCATCATCGCGCGGCCTTTCATCGGCGAGGGGCCGGGGGAGTTCCGCCGCACCGGCCACCGCAAGGATTTCGCCGTGACCCCGCCCGCGCCGACCCTGCTGAAAGTGCTGACCGATGCCGGGCGCGACGTCGTGTCCGTCGGCAAGATCGGCGACATCTATGCCCATGTCGGCACCGGCCGCGAGATCAAGGTCGCGGGCAACCCGGCGTTCCTCGAAGTGACGCTTGCCAGCATGGATGGACTGGGCGAGGGCGGCTTGCTGATGACCAACTTCGTCGATTTCGACACCGAGTTCGGCCACCGGCGCGATCCCCTGGGTTATGGCCGCGCGCTCGAAGCCTTCGACGCGGACCTGCCGCGCATCCTTGCGAAGCTCAGGGAGGGCGACCTCCTCATCCTCACCGCCGACCACGGCAATGACCCGACGTGGAAAGGCACCGACCACACGCGCGAGCAGGTGCCGGTGATGAGCGTCATGCGCGGCATGAGGCCGGGCAGCTTCGGCCTGCGGGCGAGCTTCGCCGACATCGGCCAGACCATCGCGCGCCATCTGGGAGTTGGGCCCCTCGGCACGGGCGCGGCGTGGGACATCGCCCGAGCCTGATTTCGATTTGTCTCGCGTTCTTGCCGTCCCGCGTTTCCGCTTGGGCGAAACGCGCGCTGCATCGACGGGCGACCAGGTGAGGGCGATGTGCATCCCAAAAGAGTGATGCCGTCATTCCGGCGCAGGCCGGAATCCAGCTGTTTTTCCGCGTGATACATGCCCAAAGCTGGACCCCGGCCTTCGCCGGGGTGACGATCCGAAAAAACGTGAGCCGGTCTCAGTCGATCGTCCGTTGCTCTACTCCGGCCGCTTCAGCACCGCCTGCAGAACGTTCCTGACGCCGATGGCGCCGAGGAAGCGGTCGTTCTCGTCGAAGATCGCGACGGGCGCCACGTCGGTGTTGTGGATGGCGAGCATCACCGTCTTCAGTGATGTGCCGGGCCGCGCCCAGTAGACGGGCCGCGTTCCCTCCTCGATCGGCATGTCGATCCGGTCGCAGGAGACCCATGTTGCGGGTTGGCCGTCACGCTCGGCGGCCATGACCTTGCCGTCAGGCCCCAGACGGAAGCGCGTGGTCTTCCGCTTGTCGAGCCACACCCAGTCGCCCTCGCGTTCCAGCTCATGCAGGGCGCGCATCACGTTCCAGGCGGTGAGCACGGAGAGCGGGTTCACATTGGCGATGAAGTCCCGCACATAGTCGTTGGCGGGCTTCAGCACGATGTCTTCGGGTGCTCCCGACTGCACGATGCGCCCGCCCTCCATGATGGTGATGCGGTTGCCGATCTTCAGCGCCTCCTCGAGATCGTGGCTGACGAAGAGGATGGTCTTCCTGATCTGCTTCTGCAGCTGGATGAGCTCGTCCTGCAGCTTGGTGCGGATCAGCGGATCGAGCGCCGAGAAGGGCTCGTCCATCAGCAGGATCGGCGCTTCCGTGGCGAAGGCGCGGGCCAGCCCGACGCGCTGCTGCATGCCGCCCGAAAGCTCATGCACGTATTTGCTGGCCCACTGCTTGAGCCCGACGAGCTCGAGCTGCTTGTCCACCTTGGCATTGCGCTCCGCCTCCGGAACGCCCGCGAGTTCGAGGCCGAAGCCCGCGTTCTCCCGCACCGTGCGCCAGGGCAGCAGGGCGAATTGCTGGAACACCATGGCCACCTGTTTCTGGCGGATGTGGCGCAGCGTTGCCTCGTCGCAGGAGGCGACGTCCACCATGCGCGCACCGTCCTTCACCAGCACCGCGCCACGCGTCACCTTGTTGAGGCCGTTGACGGCGCGCAGCAGCGTCGACTTGCCGGAGCCTGACAGGCCCATCAGCACGCTGATCTCGCCCTCCTTCACGGTGAGGTTCGCGCCCGTCGCCCCCAGCACCGCCCCGGTGCGGGAGAGGATCTCCGAACGGTCCTTGCCTTCATGGGCGAGCTTCAGGGCATCTTCGGCTTTCTCGCCGAAGATGATGTCGACATCCTTGAACTCGATCGCGGCGGTCATTTCTTGGCTCCCGCCCTGACCGCGAGCATGCGGTCGAGGATGATGGCCAGCACCACGATGGCGAGGCCCGCCTCGATGCCGAGCGGGATGTTGCGGTTGGCCAGCGCCTTGTTCACCGGGTTGCCGAGGCTGGGTGCGCCGATCAGCGTGGCGAAGACCACCATGGAGAGCGAGAGCATGATGCACTGCGTGAGCCCGGCCATGATGGAGGGCAGGGCGGCGGGAAGCTCCACCTTCCACAGCAATTGCCGCTTCGTGGCGCCGAAGCTTTCTCCCGCCTCGATCATCGGCTTGGGGATCGAGGTGATGCCGAGATAGGTCATGCGCACCGGTGCGGGCATGGCGAAGATGATGGTGACGATGAGGGCAGGCGCCGCGCCCAGCCCGAAGAGGATAAGGATGGGGATGAGATAGACGAAGGTCGGCATGGTCTGCATCAGGTCCAGCACCGGCTGGGTGATGCGCCACACCTTCGGGTTATGCGCCGCCCAGATGCCGAGCGGCACGCCGAGCCCCATGGAGAGGGCGGTGGCGCCCGAGACCAGCACGAGGGTCTGGACCGTCTCCTTCCACAGGCCCTGGTTCAGGATGAAGAGCAGGCCGACCAGCACGCCGAGCGCCAGCTTCCAGGATTTCTGCAGCCACCAGGCGAAACCCGCGATGAGCAGCGCCAGCAACACCGGCGGCAGCATGAGGAGCCCTGCCGTCGTCCCCTCGACCACGAAGTTGAACGAGACCTTCAGGGCGTCGAACAGCCACTGGAAATAATCGACGATGAACTCGATGAGGCTCTTGCCCCATTTGCCGACGGGTATCTTCCACGACCTGATGAGATCGGAAACCGGATCCATGTGCCCCTCCCCCGAGATGCTGCAGCCGGCGTGACGTGCGAAGAGAAAAGCCCGGGAGGCGTCCTCCCGGGCTGGTGATCGCTGGCTTAGCCCTTCAGCGCCGCCTCGACCGCGGCGGCGGCGTCACCGCCGTCGAAGGTGGTCACGCCGTCGAGCCAGGCCTTGGCCGCATCGGGGTTGGCCTTGAGCCAGGCCTTCGCGGTCTCCTTCGGGTCCGCGCCGTCCTTCAGCACGGGCTCCATCATTGCGCCTTCCATCTCCAGCGTGAACTTGAGGTTGGAGAGCAGCTTGCCGACGTTCGGGCATTCGGCCGTGTAGCCCTGGCGCACGTTGGTGAGCACGGTGGCGGCACCGAAGCCCGAGTCACCCATGCCGTCCAGATAGTGGATCTTCATCTCGCCCATGATCGGGTGCGGCGTCCAGCCGAGGAAGATGATCCATTCATTGTTCTTCATGGCCTTCTCGGCCTCGGTCAGCATGCCCGCTTCCGAGCTCTCGACCAGCTGGAAGCCCGAGAGGTTGTTCTTGGGCTCGTCGATCATCGTCTGGATGATGCGGTTGCCGTCATTGCCGGCCTCGATGCCGTAGATCTTGCCGCCGAACTTCTCGGCATTGGCGCTCAGATCGGCGAGCGACTTGACGCCCGCGTCGGCGACGTATTGCGGCACGACGAGGCCATAGCCCGCGCCCTCGAGGTTGGTGCCGATCTGCTCCACCGACTTGTCATCGAGGTAGGGCTTGATGTCGGCGGTCATCGAGGGCATCCAGTTGCCCAGGAACACGTCGATGTCCTTGTTCTTGAGCGAGGCATAGGTCACCGGCACGGAGAGGGTGGACACCTGCGGTTCATAGCCCAGCGCCTCGAGCACGACGGAGGTGGCGCCCGTCGTCACCTGGATGTCGGTCCAGCCCACATCGGCGAAGCGCACGGCCTTGCAGCTCTCGGGCTCCGCGGCGAAGGCGGAGGATGCCATGGCGGCGCTGATGGCGACGGCGGCCGCGAAGCTCTTGATCGGTGAATGCATTCGTCTTCTCCCTGTCTGCCGGGGCGTTATCCGTGGCCCGCAGCGATGATCCGAGACTAAATCAGGTCCGCGACGACGCGCAAGTTTTCCTTGGACGGCTGACCAATAAAAACTAGACTTGCCCCGGAGGGTCCGCATGCCGAAGCTCGGAATGGCGCCGATCAGGCGGAAACAGCTGGTGGAGGCGGCCATCGCCGTGATCCACGAGCATGGCTTCGCCCACGCCACCGTGGCGCGCATTGCTGCCCAAGCCGGGATTTCCGCCGGCATGGTCCACCACTATTTCCATGACAAGGACGACCTGCTCTTCACCACCATGCGCCACCTCCTGGCGGAGCTCCGGGCGGATGCCGTGGCGCGGCTGTCGCAGGCCGCGGACCCGCGCCAGCGCCTCCACGCCATCATCGATGCGTGTTTCGGCGAGGCGCAGTTCGACGAGCAGGTGTTCAGCGCCTGGCTGGCGCTCTATGGCAACGCCCGCCAGTCGGACCGGCTGCGCAGCATCCTCGGCATCTACCACCGCCGGCTGAAGAGCAGCCTGCTCCATGAATTGCGCCGCCTGCTGCCGGAGGCGGAGGCGCGGCGCCTCGCCGAGGGGCTTGCCGCCATGATCGACGGGCTGTGGCTGCGCTATGCGCTGACCGGCAAGCCCGATCACCCGGAAACGCCACGCGCGCTCACGCGCGATTATCTCGACGCCTTCCTCGACGGCGCTTTCAAGAAGGACGCCGCCGGACTAAACATTTAGCTTCACAAAGGGAGGGCGACTGCATGAAACCCGTGAAGTGGGGCATCATCTCGACGGCGAACATCGGCGTGGCCAAGGTCATTCCGGGGATGCTGAAGAGCAAGGACATCGAGATCGTGGCGATCTCGTCGCGCCGGAAGAAGACGGCGGAGGACTGGGCCGGAAAGCTCGGCATTCCCAAAGCCTATGGCAGTTACGAGGAGATGCTGGCGGACCCCGAGATCGAGGCCGTCTACAATCCGCTGCCCAACCACCTGCATGTGCCCTTGACGCTCCAGGCGGCGAAGGCCGGCAAGCACGTGCTGTGCGAGAAGCCCATCGCCATCACCGCGAAGGAGGCGATGCAGCTCAAGAAGATCAGGAACGTCTTCGTCGCCGAGGCCTTCATGGTGCGCCACGCCACGCAGTGGCTCGCGGCGCGCGACCTCGTGAAGAAGAAGAAGATCGGCGATGTGCGCGCCATCCAGGTGATGTTCTCCTATTTCAACCGGGACCCCAAGAACGTGCGCAACATGGCGGAGATCGGCGGCGGCGGGCTGCTCGACATCGGCTGCTATCCGATCACCGTGTCGCGCTTCATCTTCGGCGCGGAACCGAAGCGCGTGACCGCCACCTTCGACCGCGACCCCAAGTTCAGGACCGACCGGCTGGCGGGCGGGCTTGCGGACTTCGGCGAGGGGCGGCACCTCTCCTTCACGGTCTCGACCCAGCTCGCGCCCTATCAGCGCGTCAACATCATGGGCACCAAGGGGCGGATCGAGATCGAGATTCCCTTCAACGCGCCGCCCGACAGGCCCAACCGCTATTTCCTCCAGGGCATGGACATGAATGTGGGCGAATGGACGGAGCTTCCCGTCTCCGACCAGTACCAGCTCCAGGCGGAGGCCTTCGGCCGCGTCGTCCGGAAGAAGCAGAAGCCCGTCTGGGGGGTGGATGACGCCATCCAGAACATGAAGATCCTCGACGCTTTCTTCCGCTCGGAAAAAAGCGGCAAATGGGAGAAGCCCTGACCTCACGGCTTTCCGCTCGAGGCCATTGACGGCGGGGCTGGCCCTCACTATAAGCTCGCCATCCCGATCGCGCCGGGAGGCGGGCCGTCTGCCATGAGGCATGCGGTTCTTCGTTTTTGAAGGCCGATCAAACGTATTTCAGAGAAGCAGGACCAAAGCCCCATGGCCAACACGAAATCGGCGAAGAAGGCCACCCGCGTCGCCGCCCGCCGCACCGAGATCAACAAGAACCGCGTGAGCCGCATCCGCACCTTCGTGCGCAAGGTCGAGGAGGCGATCGCCTCCGGCAACCAGGCCGATGCCCATGCTGCTCTGCAGGCTGCCCAGCCGGAGCTGATGCGCGGCGCCCAGAAGGGCATCCTCCACAAGAACACCGCCTCGCGCAAGGTTTCGCGCCTCGCCGCCCGGGTGAAGGCCATCAAGGCCTGAAGACCTTCCCTTTCCGTTGCGGAAGGGTGCCGATTTGTAAAACGCCGGACAGTTCCTGTCCGGCGTTTTTTATTTTTCCCCGATTTCCACATTTGTCCGGGGACGGATTGTCTCGCGCACGGAAAATCGTCTGATTTCAGTAGCTTGTGCGTGCCGCTCCCGACTCCGCACTTCTGCGCGGCCCGCGCGCGGGACTCGGGGCCGCAATTTGCAACCCGTTTTGACGCGGGCGAGACGCGCGTCCGGCCGCCCTCCGCCGCTCAAAACCGGAATTTTCTCAGCACCTTACGTTTGACTCTCGGGAAGCCGTCCGGGCTCCCGGCCTGTCAAGCCCGTTCCGTGTACGGAGTGAATTCTGAATCAGGTTGCTTGGGCGGATAACGCTTTTGTAAGTTCTGCCCGTGGACGGGGCCTGCGGGCCCATCTTCCACAGCGAACAACGGGACCAGGGCCGTGTGAGGCCCGGTGGTTCCGACAAGCGGTCAGTGGTGGCGTTTGCTGGGCGTCTTCCGTCCCATGCAGAGCCTTTGTGTCTGTGTGTAGGGTGGGGACGCGTGACAGGCCCTCAGGAAGCCAGACCGGTTCGTCAACGATGCTGCGGCAGGAGCATAGGATGAGTAGATTGACTATTCCGGCATTCGGCCCGGAGCCCGCAAGCCCCTAGGGGCTTTCCGGCACGGGAACACCAGACGGTTGAGCCACCGGCTCAGCCGCAACGAGGATGCGCGCCGCAGAATGCGCGCGAAGGGATGCGGTAGAATGACTGTTTTGACGGACGTAAAGACGAGGTGGGATCGCGTTGCGCAGCGGCTCCGGGCTGAACTTGGTGAAGACCTCTACACCTCGTGGTTCGCGCGCATGGAACTCGAGGAGTTCGATGCGGGCCGGCTCGTCGTCTCCGTTCCGACGCGCTTCCTGAAGTCCTGGATCGAGACCCATTACATCTCCAAGCTCCAGAAGATCGGCGAGGCCGAGCTCGGCCCCTTCGACAGCATGCAAGTGCGGGTGAGGATGCGCGGCGGCGTGCCGGTGAAGCCCGCCTCCGAGGACGCTCCGGGCCAGTCCGCTCCGCAGCAGGCCGTGGCGTCGCCGCAGCCCGCCCCCTCCGTCATGGCGGCCGCGCAGGCCGCTGCCGCCGCAGACCGCGCGCCGCAGCTCGACCCAGGCCAGACCTTCGATACCTTCGTGGTGGGCTCCTCCAACCAGCTGGCCCATGCCGCCATGTGCCGGGTGGCCGATGCGGCGCCGGGTGCCGTGGTTAGCTTCAACCCGCTGTTCATCCATGCAGGCTCGGGGCTGGGCAAGACGCACCTTCTGTCCGCCGTGGCGCACCGCATCCGCGACCGGCGCCCGGACCGCAGGGTGATGTTCCTCACCGCCGAGCGCTTCATGATCAATTTCGTGATGGCGCTGCGCCAGCGCGACACGCTGGCCTTCAAGGACCAGTTCTCCGCGATCGACGTTCTGCTGATCGATGATTTCCAGTTCCTGCAGGGCAAGACCATGCAGCAGGAGTTCTGCAACGCCTTCAACTCGCTCGTCGACTCGCGCCGCCAGGTGATCGTGGCGGCGGACGTGCCGCCCGCCCAGCTCGACTCGATCGACATGCGCATGCGCTCGCGCCTGATGGGCGGTCTCGTGGTGGACATCGAATTGCCCGATCTCGACACGCGCCGCCGCATCCTGCGGAGCCGCTACGAGACCATGCTGAAGCGGGACCCCTCCGTGGTGATCCCGGACGAGGTGCTGGAATTCGTGGCCAGCCGCATCACCGGCACGGGCCGCGAACTCGAGGGCGCGCTGAACCGGATCGCGGCTTATCAGCAGTTCAACCAGGCCGCCGTGACGCTGGACCTCGCCTCGCTGGTGCTCCGCGACATGCAGTCGAACCCGGACGGCTCGCGCATCAAGATCGATGATATCCTGAAGGTGATTGGCCGCCACTTCAACGTGGGCCGCACCGACCTGCTCTCGCCCAGGCGCGCCCGCAGCGTCGTGGTGCCGCGCCAGATCGGCATGTATCTGGCCAAGAAGATGACGGCCCGCTCCTTGCCCGAGATCGGCCGGCGCTTCGGCGGGCGCGACCATTCGACGGTGCTCCACGCCGTGCGCAAGATCGAGGACCAGATCAAGACGGATGACAAGCTGGCCCGCGAAGTGGCCTTGCTGATCCGTTTGGTGGAGCAGGGATAAACCCCCGATTGGGCTTGAATTGCGCGGCTTTCCGCGCCAATGTTTCCGGCCCGGTCCCGTCTCGGGCCGGAAACAATAACAAGCACGATCACGAGGGATTCTCCGGTTATGCGTGTCACGATCGAAAGGTCAGCCTTTCTCAAGGCGCTCACCCATGTGCAGAGCGTCGTGGAGCGCCGGAACACGATCCCGATCCTTTCCAACGTGCTGCTCCAGGCGGGCGATGGCCAGCTCAAGCTGACGGCCACCGACCTCGACATCGAGATCGTGGAGAGTGTCGCCGCCGAGGTGGCCAAGTCCGGCGCCATCACGGTGCCCGCCCACATGCTCTACGACATCGTCAGGAAGCTGCCCGACGGGGCGCAGCTCGAGATCGACCAGGCGGGTGACGGGCAGCGGGTCTCGATCTTCGCCGGCCGGTCGCGCTTCGCCCTGCAGGCGCTGCCGCACGAGGACTTCCCGGACCTCGCCGCGGGCGATTTCCCCAACAGCTTCGCCGTGTCGGGCGCCGATCTCAAGGGCCTGATCGAGAAGACCCGCTTCGCCATCTCCACCGAGGAGACGCGTTATTACCTGAACGGCATCTACCTCCACGAGGTGCCGGCGGCCGGCATGCTGCGCGCGGTCGCAACCGACGGGCACAGGCTCGCCCAGGCGCAGATCGCGCGGCCCGAAGGCGCCAAGGGCATGCCGGGCGTGATCGTGCCGAGGAAGACCGTGCTCGAGGTCGTCAAGCTGTTCGAGGGTGTCGACGGCCCGGTCGAAGTCTCGCTCTCGGCCTCCAAGATCCGCTTCGCAGCGGGCGATCTGGTGCTGACCTCGAAGCTGATCGACGGCACCTTCCCGGATTACGAGCGCGTCATCCCGCGCAACAACGACAAGAAGCTCGCGCTCGACACCCGGAGCTTTGCCTCCGCCGTCGACCGCGTCTCGACCATCTCCATGGAGAAGGGCCGCGCGGTGAAGCTGCAGATCGGCGGCAACAAGGTGGTGCTGACCGTGAACAACCCGGATTCGGGCTCCGCCGAGGAGGAGGTGGCTTGCGCCTATGAGGACGATCCGCTCGATATCGGCTTCAACTCCCGCTACCTGATGGACGTCGCCTCGCAGATCAAGTCGGACGGCATGGAGTTCCAGCTGGCGGATTCGGGCTCGCCCACCATCATCCGCGACCCCGCTGACGAACAGGCGCTCTATGTGCTCATGCCCATGCGGGTGTAAGCCTCTTTTGTGACCGAATCCCCCACCCTCGCCATCCGGCGGCTGACGCTGACGGATTTCCGCAACTATTCCGCCCTCCGCCTTGAAACGGAGGCGCAGCTGGTGGCGCTGACCGGCGCCAATGGCGCGGGCAAGACCAATATCCTCGAGGCGATCTCGCTTCTCGGCCCCGGCCGCGGCCTGCGCGGCACGCCCTTCGAGGAACTGGCCCGGCAGGGCGGGCCGCCGGCCTGGGCGGTCGCCGCCGGGATCGAGACCGCGCATGGGCCGGTCTCCATCGGCACCGCCTGGAGCGGCCAGCCGGAGGCGGGCGACGGGGGCGGGCGCCTCGTGGTGATCGACGGCGAGACGCAGAAGGGCTCCGGCGTGCTGGGCGACTACATGCGCCTCCTCTGGCTCACCCCGGCGCAGGACAGGCTCTTCGCAGGGCCGGGCTCCGACCGCCGCCGCTTCCTCGACCGCATGGTGACGGCCTTCGACCCCGAGCACGCCTCCCGCATCCTGGTCTTCGAGAAGGTCATGCGCGAGCGCAACCTGCTGCTCGAGGACACGCGGGCGGACACCGCCTGGCTCTCCAGCCTCGAGGCCCACATGGCCGAGGCGGCGGTGGCGATTTCGGCCGCCAGACTGGTTGGATTGGAGGCTCTCCAGACCCATATAGGGGAAGGGCGGGAAGCCAGTTCGTTTCCGTGGGCGGAGGTGTCGGTCGAAGGCGAGATCGAGAGCCTGGTGGCCCAAAAGCCTGCGGTGCAAGTCGAGGACGAATATCGTAAAATACTACGCGATTCGCGCGGTCTCGACCGCGCCGCCGGGCGCACCCTCAGGGGCCCGCACCGGAGCGACCTGGACGTCGTCCACGGGCCGAAGCGGATGGCGGCGGGCCAGTGCTCCACGGGGGAGCAGAAGGCGCTGCTGATCGGCCTCGTGCTGGCCCAGGCGCGGGCCGTGAAGGCGGGTGCGGGCGTGGCGCCCATCCTGCTCCTGGACGAGGTGGCGGCCCACCTCGACCGGGCGCGGCGGAAAAGTTTGCTGGAGGCTCTGGCGGCCATCGGGTCGCAGAGCTGGATGACGGGAACAGACGCCCAGCTGTTCGAAGCGATTGGTCACCAGGGCTCCGTCTTCCATGTGGAGGACGGGCTCGTCAGGGAAGTGATGGAAGACTGATGTCAGACAACGAGAACACCGGCAGCGGCAACGGAACCTACGGCGCGGATTCGATCAAGGTCCTCAAAGGACTCGATGCCGTCCGGAAGCGCCCCGGCATGTATATCGGCGACACGGACGACGGCTCGGGCCTCCACCACATGGTCTATGAGGTCGTCGACAACGCCATCGACGAGGCGCTGGCTGGCCACGCCACGCATGTGACGGTGACGCTCAACGCCGACGGCTCCTGCACGGTCACCGACAATGGCCGCGGCATCCCGACCGACATCCACTCGAGCGAGGGGGTCTCGGCGGCCGAGGTCATCATGACCCAGCTGCATGCGGGCGGAAAGTTCGACCAGAATTCCTACAAGGTCTCGGGCGGCCTCCACGGCGTGGGCGTCTCCGTCGTCAATGCGCTCTCGACCAAGCTCAAGCTCACCATCTTCCGCGATGGCAAGGAGCATTTCATGAGCTTCACCCATGGCGAGCCCGATGCGCCCTTGAAGGTGGTGGGCGATGCGCCGGGCAGGCGCGGCACGGAAGTGACCTTCCTGCCCTCCACCCAGACCTTCACCAAGACCGAATTCGACCTCGCGACGCTGGAGCACCGCCTTCGCGAGCTTGCCTTCCTGAACTCCGGCGTGCGCATCATCCTCACCGACCGGCGCGGGGTCGAGGAGAAGGTGGTGGAACTCTTCTACGAGGGCGGCATCGCGGCCTTCGTGCGCTACCTCGACCGCACCAAGCAGGCCGTCCTGCCCGAGCCGATCATGATCCATGGCGAGAAGGACGGCATCACGGTGGACTGCGCCCTGTGGTGGAACGACAGCTACCATGAGAACGTGCTGTGCTTCACCAACAACATCCCCCAGCGGGACGGCGGCACGCATCTCGCGGGCTTCCGCGGGGCGCTGACGCGCGTCGTCAACAGCTATGCCAATGACAGCGGCATCGCCAAGAAGGAGAAGGTACAGCTCACCGGTGACGACGCGCGCGAGGCCTTGACCTGCGTACTCTCGGTCAAGGTGCCGGACCCCAAGTTCTCCTCCCAGACCAAGGACAAGCTCGTCTCCTCCGAAGTCCGCCCCGTGGTCGAAAGCCTGGTGAACGACCAGCTCGGCGCCTGGTTCGAGGAACACCCTTCGGAAGCGAAGTCGATCGTCTCCAAGGTGGTGGAAGCCGCCGCCGCGCGCGAGGCCGCGCGCAAGGCGCGCGAGTTGACACGGCGCAAGGGTGCGCTCGACATCTCCTCGCTTCCCGGCAAGCTCGCCGACTGCCAGGAGCGCGATCCCTCCAAGTCCGAACTCTTCATCGTCGAGGGTGACTCGGCCGGCGGCTCCGCCAAGCAGGCGCGCCACCGCGAGAACCAGGCGGTGCTGCCCTTGCGCGGCAAGATCCTCAACGTCGAGCGCGCGCGCTTCGACAAGATGCTGGGCTCCGCCGAGATCGGCACGCTGATCACCGCACTCGGCACCGGCATCGGCCGCGAGGAGTTCAACGCCGACAAGCTGCGCTACCACAAGATCATCATCATGACGGACGCCGACGTCGACGGCGCCCACATCCGCACGCTGCTGCTCACCTTCTTCTACCGGCAGATGCCGGAGGTGATCGAGCGCGGCCACCTCTATATCGCGCAGCCGCCCCTCTACAAGGTGAAGCGCGGCTCCTCCGAGCAGTATCTGAAGGATGGGAAGGCGCTCGAGGCTTACCTCGTCGACACCGGCCTCGAGAACACCACCCTGGTGCTGGCCGACGGCACGGAGCGCGCTGGCGCCGACCTGCGCGCCATCGTGGAGGAGGCCCTCTCGATCCGCTCCGCGCTCGATGCCCTTCATTCGCGCTACCCGCGCCCGCTGATCGAGCAGGCGGCGATCGCCGGCGTGCTGAACCCCGAAGTGCTGTCGAGCCCCGAACGCGCCGCGGAGGCCGCGGCCAACATCGCCCGCCGCCTCGACGTCATCGCGGATGAAACCGAGCGCGGCTGGGCGGGCGAGCCCACCTCTGACGGTGGCCTGAGCTTCACCCGCGAGGTGCGCGGCGTGAAGGAGGCCTGGACGCTGGACGGCAAGCTCATCGGCTCGGCGGACGCGCTCCGGCTGGACCGCAGGGCCGATCACCTGCAGGAGATCTACGAGCGTCCCGCGAAGCTCCGCCGCAAGGATGGCGAGACGGCCATCCATGGCCCCACGTCGCTGCTCGATGCGATCTTCGCCTTCGGCCGCAAGGGCATCACCATGCAGCGCTACAAGGGCCTGGGCGAGATGAACCCGGAGCAGCTGTGGGAAACGACGCTCGATCCGAACGTCCGAACCCTGCTGCGCGTCAAGGTCTCGGAACTCGACGAGGCGGACGACATCTTCACCAAGCTGATGGGCGACGTGGTGGAGCCGCGCCGCGACTTCATCCGCGAGAACGCGCTGAGTGTGGCCAACCTCGACGTCTGACGACGCGATCGAACGGGCCTCGCCTTGCGCGGTTCGTTCCAATTCGCCCAAACGGCTTAACCCGGCTTTAGAAATCTGCTCCTAACGTCATGCGGCGGAAGGTGAGCTATGACGGCTCACAGGCATCATGCCGCCGCATGCCCGCACCCGTTCCTTCCACCGAAGGCTCCGAGCAAGTCTCGCACAGGGTTGGCGGGCCATTCTGCATGTCACGGATCGTGAGGTTGATGGGGGCGCCAGCCCGCGCCCCCGAACGGGAGCCCATCTGATGTCGATCGTTTCGTCCCTGACTGTGCGCCAGATCGCCTCTCTCAGCACCACCGCCATCCGCAACCTGTCGACCACCGACGTCCAGGCGCTCAGCACCACCCAGGTTGCCGCCCTCAGCTCCACCCAGGTCAACGCGATGGAGACGACCGACCTGGCGGCGCTGGACACGGCGCAGGTCCAGGCGATCTCCTCAACCGCGATGAAGGGCCTCATCGCCGGCACCATCACCAGCCTGACGGACACGCAGGCGTCCGCGCTCACCACCGGGCAGATCGGCGTGCTCCAGGCCTATGCCCTCGAGGCGCTGGAAGCGAGCGACATCCAGGGCTGGACCACGACCCAGCTTGGCGCGCTCACCTCACGCCAGCTCGCGGGCCTCACCGCGAGCGCCTTCGAGGATTTCTCGACAACCCAGCTCGGCAACCTCACGGCCACGCAGCTGCGCGGGCTGACCACCACCCAGCTCAACGGCCTGGGCACCACCCAGCTCACCGCCCTCAACGCCGCCGACCTCTCCGCCACCCAGCTGCGCGGCATGACGTCGACGGCCATCGACGCGCTCTCCACCACGCAGGCCCAGTCGCTGACCACCGCGCAGATCGCGGCTCTCTCCGCCACGGGCCTCGACGCGCTGAGCTCTGACGAGATCCAGGGCTGGACCACCACGCAGCTCGCCGCCATCACCTCCCAGCAGCTGGCTGGCCTCTCGACCACGGCGCTTGCCGACTTCTCCGAAACCCAGCTCGGCTTGCTGACCGGCACCCAGCTCCGCGGCCTCACCACCAGCCAGCTCAACAATCTCGGCACGGCCCAGCTCAACGCGCTCACCATCGCCAACCTCACGGCAACCCAGCTGCGCGGCATGACGTCAACGGCCATCGACGCGCTCTCCACCACACAGGCACAGGGGCTTTCCACCGCCCAGATCGCCTCTCTCTCCGCCACGGGGCTCGACGCGCTGAGCTCGGATGACGTCCAGGGCTGGAGCGCCGCGCAACTCAACGCCATCACCTCGCAGCAGCTGGCGGGGCTCACGACCACGGCGCTGGCGGATTTCTCGGAAGCCCAGCTCGCCAGTCTCACCACCACGCAAGCCCGCGGCCTCACGACGGCGCAGCTCAACAACCTGGGCTCCACGCAGCTCAACGCGCTCAACGTCGCGGATCTTTCCGCCACCCAGATACGCGGCATGACCGCGACGGCGGTCGATGCGCTGTCCACGACGCAGGCGCAGGCGCTCACCACCGCGCAGATTGCCGCCCTCTCCGCCACGGGGCTCGATGCGCTGAGCTCGGACGAGATCCAGGGCTGGACCACCACGCAGCTCGCCGCCATCACCTCCCAGCAGCTG
>VFQT010000329.1_pt1 | contig 71512 bp, 72 predicted proteins | sample 3512381 | NCBI WGS metagenome assembly VFQT01 (sample SAMN10412376, study PRJNA504923) | tailings metagenome | isolation source: Relicate 2 Philex TSF3 active mining site | place: Philippines: Tuba, Benguet | collected 2017-08-29
TTTGCCAACAACGAACTTGCCACAAATCTTTAATTCCCAAGAATGCAAGTCGCCCCACTTGTCGCAAAACACATTTATGGCAATCGTTATGCTTATATATACATGTCAGGCAAATAGTCTAAGAATCGAATACTTTTTATACTTTTTTGGTCAATATCTACAAGTCCTCCATAAAAAAACAGGATTGGTTTTTGGAAAAACGGTCTTTGTTGTTCGTCATACGTTTCAAGGCTCCTAATCACAATTTCATTTGATTTATTTATCTCTAAGCTTTCCTTGTATCCAGCTTCATCTTTCTCAAAAATAACTCTTACCCATACTTTTAGATGTGCTGTATATTTGTGTTTAGCATCCTCAGAATCTAGATATGTAAAGTGCTCAATGACTTCAACTCTTTCGATTTCTGATTCTACAATAGCTTTTTCATAACAATTCTTATGGTATCTATCGCTTACATAGCTGAGTAAAGCACCAATGTCTTTACTTAAATCTGTTAATATCCTCTTTGCCGTTATTTTTTGTTTGATTAATTCTGCTGTAATAAAGTTAAAGTAGAATCCTTTTTTCTCAAGAAAGTCAGTGATTGATTTTTCCACCATAACATTGTCAACATTGTATTGATTCTTTAGTTGCTGGAATAATTCATTATCTTCAAACCCCTTGTCTTTAGTGATGAAAGTGATGAGACCTTTTTTAAATTTAACTTTTCGTTTCCCAAAGCGATTTATTCTATCTATACTTTCTTTTTTCGCAAAACTTAGAACAGAATCCCAAATAAGGTAGTCACGAATTTGAATATTAGTTTCTTTAATTTCTCGGCTTTCTAAAATAAATTTGGTGAGTGTTAATCCATTAATCATTGTCGGACTAACAATGGCAATTGGATGTCCATATATAGGGTCCGCTTTTACGGTTTCAAGAAATTTATCTGTTGCCTTTTTGTGATCCTTCTCAAGTTTGTCTTTCTTTAATGCTTTTGTTTCAAAATAGGGATCTCGTACCAAGTCTTGATTAGACTTTAAAAGAGCATTTGTCTTTTGATTTAAATTAGTCTTGTAAAAATTACAAAACTCTTCAAGAACAATGTTTGAAAGCAATACTTCTCCATCTGTGTTAATAGTAAAACGGCATAGATTTTTATACTCTAGGTTATCATAGAACTTAAGGCCAAGTTCTCTATATATTGAAGTATCTATAATTACGTAATTTGCCATTTGTGCTCTTATTTAACTTATTTATGTGTGCATCTTTGGTTTAATAAAGCCAAGCATTCAGCAAATATCCTTACCTAAACAAATCTATACAATAAAAAAGGTAAATAAAAACGGTAATTATACCCTGTTTTAGGGTATAATTAATAGAAGATGTTTAAATAGCATAGCATCTCGAATTAATCTTCACTATCCTCCAAACTAGCCATTGCTTGTATCATCCGCTGTATATCTTCCTGGAAAGAACTGCGTTTAGGAACTTCAGGAATATGCATCAATCCCTTCACTTGATTAATCGCAAAGTAATTGCGTTTATTGACACGAGTAGGTGTGAGCTTCCCAGCTTTGATATAATTGTCCATGGTGCGTCGACTTACGCGAAGCATTTGCATCACGTCATAGGTGTCCACCCATTTGGATGTAAAATCGACAACAGGATTTTTCAAGCTGTTGATTTCGGCTTGCAAATTTGTGATCATCGATTTCATTTCAATGAACTGCTCCATTAGCATTTCGTTGGTGATATTTTTTACAGTAATCGCTTCCATAGACGACTAAAATAAAATCATTTTTTCGAAAGAAAAAGGGGTTGGACAATTTGATACACTTTGAGACGGAACTTTAGACTAGTATAGACTGTTATAGACAAAAAAGGCAAAAAATATTTTTAAAAACTTGAATTTCTGACGTTCATTAGTGTGAATATTCACTGTTCTGAAAAGGGTAATTTATCGGTATAAATATTTTACATTTATCAAAGTTTAAGTTGAACTTTGAACCTTATGGAAGTTAAAATTCAATATGCATCCGACCTTCATTTGGAATTTCCTCAAAACTGGAAATTTATTAAAGCTAATCCATTACAACCTGTGGGGGATGTGTTGGTATTGGCAGGAGATATAGTTCCATTTGCAATCATGAATCAATACAATGACTTTTTTAGTTATCTATCAGATCATTTTGAACAAACATATTGGCTGCCTGGCAATCACGAATATTATCATTTCGATATTGCAACTAAGTGTGGTGTGATTGATGAGAAAATTAAAAGTAATGTTACTTTGGTTAACAATATTTCTGTAAAACACAGGGATGTAAATATCCTTTTCTCAACATTGTGGAGCCAAATCAGTGTGGCTAATCAATGGCAAATAGAAAGAAGTTTGAATGATTTTCATCAAATCAAATACAATGATTTACGATTCACTACAGAACATTACAATACATTGCATCAAGAGAGTTTAGATTTTATTAAACAATCTGTAAAAAATCTTAACGCAGAAAAATTGGTCGTGTTTTCCCATCATTGTCCCACATTTTTTCATTACCCAACGAAATACAAAGGTGATATATTGAACGAGGCATTTGCTTCCGAATTATATGATTTTATCGAATCATCTAATATCACTTATTGGGGATATGGTCATCATCATTACAATACACCTGATTTTTTCATTGGAAATACACGCTTAGTAACCAATCAGTTAGGATATGTAGAACATCGTGAAAATTCCTTATTTAGCACGGGGAGATATATAAATATGTCACTTAAATTTGAATAATTGTGACGTAAAATGATTTTGCATGTCACAATTATTTGTATATTTGTGACATGAATGAGTCAATAAACAGTCAAATTGAAGCAAAAGTCAAGAGATCTAAGCCTGGTCAGATTTTTCTGCCATCTGACTTTAAAGACTTGGGGACTTCTACCGCCATAAGGAAAGCGCTCTCTCGATTGGTCGAGCAGAAAGTATTAATACGTATGGGGCAGGGCATTTATGTGACTGCTGTTCATGATAAGGTATTCGGTGAGGTACTTCCTTCCATGGAAGAAATTGCTGCCTCATTGGCAAAAAAGGAACATGTAAAAATCATGCCTACGGGACAATATGCGTTGAATAAAATTGGGCTTTCAACACAAGTTCCAATGAAAATGGTTTTTCTAACTAATGGAACAAAGAAGAATATTAGCATAGGAAAGAGTTCGATTGTATTCCAGCCAACTACAACTAAAAAATTAGCAATGGTTGGCTCAATTTCAAGTTTATTGTTTTTAGGGTTAGAAGAATTAGACTTAAATCAGCTCTCTGAATCAGAAAAAGAAAAAATAATAAGCTTACTCAAAAAAGAAGATGCAAAAAAACTGAAGCATGATTTAAAACTAGCTCCAGCAAAAATTAGTGACTTCGTAATTAAAAACTTTGTAAAGCAAACGATATGATTGGATGGCTTCATAATCTCGATGATAATTCTCGTAGAACCTCATTGAATCAGGCTTCATTGAACTCAGGAATAACTCCAAAGGCAATAGAAAAAGATTGGTGGGTCACACTTGTTTTGAGAATGTTATTTACGTCTAAGTATGCGACGTATTTTGCTTTTAAAGGTGGAACTTCTCTGAGTAAAGGTTGGGGAATAATAGATCGATTTTCTGAAGACATTGATATTGCTTTAAATTCAGAGGCCTTTGGAATCCAGTATAAAGACAAACCATCTAAAACATTCGTGGAGCAACTCCGCAGAGAAGGATGTTCATTTACAAGTATTGAAATTGCAAATGAGTTAAAGACACAGTTTGAAAAACTTCAAATACCTAATGATCTCTATTCGCTAGAGGTAGCAGACGTAAGAACTGATATGCCTGACACTGATCCCCAAACGATATACGTTAACTACAAATCCTTGTTTGATCCTAATCCTTATTTGCCTGATAGAGTAAAAATTGAATTTAGTGTACGTTCGCAGAAAGAGCCAAATGACAATCGCCAGATGCAAACACTATTGAATTTGTATTTTCCCAATGATATTTATGGTGAAGAAGCATTTCATGTTACCGCAATTCAGCCGAATAGAACGCTAATTGAGAAAATCCTGTTACTACATGAAGAATACAATCGCGAAGACGAGAGCAAAATGAGAACATATAGAATGTCTCGTCACTATTACGACCTGCACCGTATTTACGCAGCATATTCAAATACACTTACAGATATTCAGTTCATTGAAGACATTATTGAACATCGTAAATCATATTCTCGTCTAAGACATTTCGATTACAGTAGTCTTTGTATTGGTCAAATTGCAATCATTCCTTCAGAGGCAATTTTAATGAAATTAAAAAGTGACTATGAAGAAATGGCAAAGGAAATGATGTATGGAGATGTGCCAACTTTCGAGCAATTGATGGAAACTGTAAGAAGAATACAGGATGCTTTCAATCAAAAATCTTAATCATCCCCAATGTTCATTTGTTCAAATATTCACTGTTCATCGGGTACTGTTTTGAAGAGTAGATATGAAGTAAAAAACAGAAAATATTGATAGCAAAATACAAGTGTCAAAAATTTAATTTATCTTCGTTTTATCGTTCTTAATTGTTGCTGATTTGTAACTCAAGAAAGTCGAAATCTGATGAGTAGTTGCTCATTTGTTGCTCGAATTATTTCTCGAAAGTCACTGTTTACAAGGGTTTCAGCGTTTTTTGTTTCTTATCGTTTCATGTATTGGGAAGTGAGCTAACCTTCAACAATTATCGGAAAAACCTCCATCGATTTTCTCAATGCATAAAAGGGTAGGGTGGTCATCAGATGATGAACATCTTCTTCTGTTTTGTCTTTGAAGATGAGGATGGCTCCGTTCTTGGTTGGTCGCAAGTACAATTGCTCCAAAAAGCCTTCTTGTTTCCATTGTGCCACTACCGCGCGTTCCTGTTGTAGAATCTCCTGAAAATTGCTGGGTAAATTTTCTAAGTCGATGGTGAGGATAACCAATACTTTGTTCATGATATTTTTTTATTGTTTGTGCTCTGATTTATTTGGATTCATCTAAAAAAGGATAATCAATATACCCTTGGTCCTTTCCGCCATACATGGTGGCGCGGTCGGCTTGATTCAATGCTGCATTCAGCTCGAATCGCTTGGGCAAATCAGGATTGGCCAAAAACAGAGTGCCATAGGAAATCATTGCGGCTATGCCTTTTTCCAATTCAGCCTCTCCTGTTTCTCTGTTGTATCCACAATTGGCGATAACGGAATGTCGGGATAATTTTCCAAAGGTGTCAATACAATTTTCAGGATAGTGGGGATATTGTTCTTTGACAAATGGTACATTCATGATGTGCACATAAGACAATGGCAACTCATTTAAATGGTTTATCAAATGGGTGAACTGCTCAACGGGATGCGCATGCATGATGTTGTTGTAAGTACTGGTAGGGGATATGCGAATGGCGACTTTGTTTTCTCCAATGGCATTGACCATTTCTTGCATGACTTCTATGACAAATCGATTTTTATTCTCCAAGCTCCCGCCGTACTCATCGGTTCTGTGATTGGCGCTATCCGCCAAAAATTGATTGGGCAAATAGCCAAATGCAGCATGCAATTCAACCCCGTCAAATCCGGCTTGTATGGCATTGATCGCGGCAACCTTGTAATCCTGAATGATGGCTTTTACTTCTTCATGAGACAATTCATGCGGCGTTTCGTAGTCTTTTAAACCCTCCATGGTGAAGTGTTGTTGCCCCTGGATGGCAATCGCTGAAGGTGCTTCAGGAGTATCGCCATTTTTCACTAATGAATGACCGACACGCCCCGTGTGCCAGAGTTGGGCATAAATAGTACCTCCATTCTCATGGACACTAGCGGTTACCTTTTTCCATGCTTCTATTTGCTCGTCGGTAAAAAGCCCCGGAGTCATTGGACTGCCTAAAGCACGTCTACTGATGTTGATGGCTTCACTGATAATCAGACCCGCGCTTGCGCGTTGCATATAATACAATACGATTGAATCACTTACCACACCGTTGAAGTCTGCTCTGGATCGGGTCATTGGTGCCATCGCCATTCTGTTACGAAGCGTGATGTCCCCAATTTTGACAGTTTCTAAAAGTTTCATTGTTTAATTTTTGGCGAATCTAGTCCTATTGCTTTACTTTTGAAAGTAGTTACACTTTTGTACAGTAGTAACCCAATGTAAAGCAATCAATGAAAATGGGTAGTTATGAATGAAAAAAAAATTCAGGAAATTCCATACAAGTGCAGTTTGAAAGATGTTTTGGATGTGATAGGCGGCAAATGGTCGATGCCGATCATCTATATTTTATCCAAAGGCAAGTTGCGTTTTAAGGAAATTGAAAGGACGATTGAAGGTATCAATACACGCATGCTGGTTAAGGAGCTCAAGAATTTGGAAGCCAATGCGATTGTTACGCGAAAGGTGTATGCTACTGTCCCGCCAACTGTGGAATACGATTTAACGGATAAAGGAAAAAAGCTTCTGCCCAGTATAGAGTCATTGTACCATTGGGGACAGAAATACACTTGATGATCAAACAAAAAGGCCCATTTGGGCCTTTGTATTTTATTTTGATTGATGGGAATTAGGCCTTTCGAACGAATTCTGATTTCAAGCCCATGGAACCAAATCCATCTATTTTGCAAGAGATATTGTGGTCGCCATCTACCAAGCGAATGTTTTTGACTTTGGTTCCGGCTTTTACGGGCTTTGGTGCTCCTTTTACAGGCAAATCTTTGATGACAATGACGCTGTCTCCGTCGACCAAAGGTGTACCGTTTGAATCCAATACTTGACTGGATGCGGCGGCAGCTGCTGCTTCCTCTGCTTCTTCAGAAGGACTCCATTCATGAAAACATTCTGGACATACCAATAAATTATCGCTGGGGTAAGTGTAGGCAGATTGACACTTGGGACATGGGGGGAAGTTGCTATCGCTCATGATTCTTGTTTTGTGTTGCGAATATCGGCCTAATTGGCGTAATAAAAAATGCGATTATTATCAGTCAATAGACTTTCTTAAAAATCGGATGGTCAATGGAATTTCTGGATAATGCTCCGTGTGATAATTGTTGAATCCGTAACGTTGGTATACCTTGAAATTTTGGTCAAAAGCCGTTTCGGCATATATCGGTAGCTGAAGTTCAGTTGCTTTTAAATACAACGCGTCTCTTAACTCTCTGGCCTGATTTCCCCCTTTGTTTTCTTTTTTGGTTCCCAAAACCCAAACATAGAGATAATTTTCTTCCTTTGGCCTGAAGGATTCTAGTGTTTTTTCCATTTTCAAAATTTGAATGAGACGTTTCCATTCAAATGCGCTGAAAATCATTTTACAATAATCCCAAAGATCTCTTACCCCTTTTTTCCATTCATTGCTATGCATGAATATCAACAATCCTTTTCCATCGTCTGAAAGGTAGATGGCTTTTCTTCTATTGGAGAGGGCATAAATAAATTTGGCCAATTCACGAATCTTTCTGGGGAATTCTCTCGTACCCAGGAAATATTGAATTTTTGGATTGACCTCAATGGCATCGATTATAATCGCTACAATATTCTCTTTTTCATTGGGAAGAGCACGACGCATTTGGGCAAATTTTAAATACTTTTGAAAGGTAAGAAAAAAGAAATTCTTGTTGATTAATTTTCATTCACATCATCGTCCATTGGACAGAGACTCGAAGACCATTTTTAACGTTCATCGACCTGAGAATTTCTTGAGAAATATGTGTTGCTCCATCGGTTTACATCCTTGGTATCTGCAACGTGATACTTTGGAAATGGATTATTTATGGATGAATGAGCTTTCTGTCAAACCAGAGGTCATGGCCATTGGTGAATGTGGATTGGATAAATTGTGCAAGGTTTCATGGGAATTGCAATTAGAGGCATTTCACTGGCAAATCAATTTGGCAAAAGCAGTTCAAAAGCCGATGATCATTCATTGCGTTAGAGCACAACAGGATATTTTGAAAATCATTAAGGAGGTTGATGTTATTTTTGTTTTTCACGGCTTTAATCGTTCAGTGGCCATGGCCAATGATATCTTGAAAGCTGGTGGAGGTATTTCAGTGAATGTAAAATTTTTAATGACCAAACAAGGTCAAGATACGATGAAGAAAATCAATCAGAACTCCGTATTTCTTGAAACAGATGATGATTCAATTTCCATTCATGAGGCTTACCTTTGTCTCGCCAATATTTGGCAAAAAAAATTGAGCCAGGTTGAAGACATTATCGAACAGAATACCAGTCGTATTGGATTAAAATTTATTTGAGATGGAAGATATTTCGTGGTTGTCACGTACACAGTTATTGATTGGAGAGCCAGCTTTGAGACAATTGACCACCAAACATGTTATGGTTGTCGGAATGGGGGGAGTAGGATCTTTTGCTGCAGAGTTCATTGCGCGTTCTGGAGTTGGAAAGATGACCATTATCGATGGTGATGTTGTAGATCCTTCTAATAGGAATAGACAATTGCCGGCATTGGCAACCAACCACGGAGAACCCAAGGTGCAGATTATGGCCAAGCGCATCAGAGAGATCAACCCAGAAATTGAGCTGAATGTGATACAGGAGTTCGTGAACCCTGAAATCGTTTCAGAGCAATTGAATGTTAAACCTGATTATATCATTGATGCCATTGATAGCATTACTCCCAAATTGACCTTTATGAAATTGGCTTATGAAAGCCGAATTCCCATGGTTAGTAGTATGGGGGCTGGTGGAAAAGTTGATCCCACACGTCTGCATGTCGTTGATATTTCCAAAACGTACAATTGTCCTTTTGCGCACCAAATTAGAAAGCGCCTAAGAAAAATGGGAATTAGAAAGGGAATTAAAGCCGTTTTTAGTGATGAGATTCCAGATCCCAATAGTATCATGTTGACAGACGGAAGTAATTTTAAGAAATCTGCTTATGGTACAATTTCTTATATCCCAGCCACATTTGGTGCAGTAGTGGCCTCAGTCGCGATTCGCGATTTAATGAAACTTTGATTATTTGCGGTGCTTATCCCAAGTACTTTGAAGAATAAGAATAGCCAGCAGAAAGCAAAACAAAGGGATGAGCATTAGATGTGCCCATTTAGGATCTTGTATGATGTTCTCGTGATAGCCTATCATAGAACCCACTAATCCCAGTGTGAAAACAAACAGCCCAATTTTTCGGCGAAGAGGTAGGTTTTTGTCTTTTTTTTGGGCCATTAATTTATATTATATTTAGTTTTTAATATAGGGTGACAATATTAATGATTTTAGTTTTAATAACAATTATTGTTTTTGAATATTGTTAGAATTGTTGATTTTTTTTGAACTTGTTATTTGCTTCTACTCCTTTTGGAGTAGTATATATTTGTAGGAAGATGAGAATACTTTGTGTCTGTATGGGCAATATTTGCCGCTCACCGTTGGCAGAGGGAATATTGAGAAAAATGGCCACGGACTTTCAATTGAATTGGGAGATAGACAGTGCTGGAACTTCTGGTTATCATGAAGGAGATACTCCCGACAGCCGATCTGTGGCCATGGCTCAAAAAAATGGTTTGGACATTGCCCAACTCAGCGCGCGCAAATTTGTTGTAGAAGATTTTGAAGATTTTGATTGGATATTGGTCATGGATCGAGATAATTTGAGAGATGTTCTTCGGCTTTCACCTGATGAATCTTCATCAAAAAAGGTAAAAATGTTTAGGCATGATGAGATGGATGTACAAGATCCCTATTACGGTGGAGAAAGAGATTTCCAAGTGATGTATGACGTTTTATTGAAACATGCATTGATATGGAGGAATAGACTGAGTGAGTTGTCATGAGTTCCTTTATCTTTGAGCTATGCAAGTGTGTGTCTATTGTGCCTCCAGTGGGCAAATCAGTCCTGTATATTTTGAGGCTACCAAGCAATTGGCTGCTCTGTTGGTAGAGAAAGAGTATCATGTGGTTTTTGGCGGGGGGAGTTCTGGCTTAATGGGACAGTTGGCTGATGCCGTATTGGCATTGGGTGGCCGAATCAAAGGAATTATGCCCCAATTTATGAATGAGGTAGAGTGGGGGCACAAGGGTGTTTCGGATTTTGTTTACACGCAAACCATGCATGAGCGCAAGGCTAAATTTCTTGAAGGAACAGATGCTATTATTGCCTTGCCGGGTGGACCGGGTACTTTTGAAGAGCTTTTTGAGGCCATCACCCTCAAGAAATTGGGTCAGATTTCTACCCCCATTGTTGTCCTCAATACCAATGGATATTTTGATGCATTTGCCGCTTTAATGAAACAAGCCGTTGATCAAAAGTTTATGACGGATGATGGAGATTCTATTTGGAAAATGGTCAATCTTCCGGAGGATGTAATTCCTTGTATTCAACAATTTGAAACAAAAAGAATAGCAATCACTGAAGCCGGAACTCTTCGTTAATTCTGCTTGGGAATGGTGACCGTGAAGGTTGTTCCAATCCCCATTTCCGATGCAATGGAAATATTTCCGTCCAACATGTCTATCCATTTCTTAACCATGGACAAACCCAATCCGTGTCCCTTTTTACCAAATCGGTCCTTTGCAGCGAGGATGGTAAACGGTTCAAAAATCTCTTGCCAATTTTCTTGAGGTATTCCTTCCCCATTGTCTTTTATAACAATGCTGTATTGATGGTCGTTTTCATTTATTGAACAAGAAACGAAAACAGGATTTTTATGATTGTATTTGATACCATTTTGCAAGAGGTTTTGAATGGTTTGACACCAAATGGTGAAGTGGCCATAAACTTGAGTCAATTCCGTGTGGATTTCGATTTGCGCATTATCAGGATAAACACACATACTTAAAACTTCCTCCCAACACTGTTGGACTTGGAAGGTTGACCATTCCGTTTGTATATGTTCTACATTTTTACTGTAGCTCAAAATGCGCGTGACCAGCGATTGCAAATGATGGGAAGATTCTGAAATCATATTCAGCCACTTCAAGCTATCGGCTGTTTGGGTTTTGTCTTCGTCTCGTTTTAAAATCTCTGCAACCAAGTTGATATTGTTCAATGGCGCTTTAATGTCATGGGCAGCTACAGCAGCAAATTGATTGAGGAAGTGGTTTTTTTCTTCCAAAATGATTTTGTGTTTTCTCAGTTCAATCAATTGCATTACTTGGTTGGATAGCGCCTTTAAAGCCTTTTTTTGATCCTCGCTTAGTGTGCGAGGTTTGCTATCAATAACGCAAAGAGTACCCAGAGCAAATCCGTCGTCATTGACTATGGGTACCCCAGTATAAAAAACCACATGTGGTTCACCTGTGACCAGAGGATTATTTTTAAATCGATCATCCTCTCGAGAATCTTCCACAGTAAAAACGGCATCAGGATAGTTAATGGCATGAGCACAAAATGCATGTTCTCTTTCTGTCTCTTCGCTGGTTATTCCATGTTTTGATTTGAACCATTGTCTTTCTTCATCAATGAGACTGATCAATGAAATAGGGACACCGCAAATTTGAGAAGCAATCATGGTGAGATCATCGTATTCTTTTTCCGGAATGGAATCAAGTATATGATAACTCTTCAAGACCTCTAATCGAGTCTTTTCATTTTGGGGAATAGGAGGAGTCATGGAGTTTATTGAAATCAAATGTAAAAAATGTGATTTGAAAATGAAGACAGATAAAAGTCACTTTTTAAGTTAAAATTACCAACTCCCGCCGGCACCACCTCCTCCAGAACTGCCTCCTCCAAAACCGCCAAATCCGCCGCCTCCCCAAGAGGATCCACTACCGCCATTAAAGTCATCCCAATATCCTCTTCTTGGCCCCGAATTCATCAGCCAAAATGCGGTCCAAAATGGAATGTTGTTTCTTTTGGCTGAACCCCGTGCTCTGCCAAAAATCATCCATAAAAAAATCAATCCAAAAATGAGTAGTCCAATCCAACCTCCCTTGTCTGCCTTCTTCTTGTTTTTTTTGGCATAGGTGTCAAAGTTATATTCCTTCTGCGCCAAACTTTTTATTACACCAACCGCATTGTTGATTCCCACACTGTATTGATTCTTTTTGAAGGCCGGAATCATTTCATTTTCCCAAATCAAGTGAACTTTACCATCGGGAATGATACCCTCCAATCCACGACCTGTTGCGATAAAAGCTTGACCTTTTTGGGTATCCGTTTTGGGTTTAATGAGCATGACAATTCCATTATCCAAATCGGCTTGACCTACCCCCCAATGATCCATGATTTTAAAGGCATAGTCCGATGGCTCATAACCGCATAAATCCGGGGTTACTATGATGACAATCTGATTGGATGTGTTGCGAGCAAACGATTGTAGATCGCTTTCTAATTGGGCAATTTCTGCTGTTTGCAAAATGCCTGAGACATCGTAGACCAGCTGATTGTCCTTTTTTTGAACCATACACTCTTGTCCCCTTGTTGTTATTGAAAACAACATCAACATCATAAATAGGAATGGACTCGTTTTCATTTCGCGCGAGATATGGTATTGCTCAATTCGTCCTGGTCCATTTCATTCCAAGGAAATGGAATACAAAGAAGATCAGACATGGATTGTGTAACGGTTTGAATGCCTTTGAGGTATTCCTCAGCGCGAAAAGACTCAATCAAAACTCGCTTCCAATTTTCCCAATCTTCTGGTTTTACATGTTGATTGATGCCAATGTCACCAATAATGGCCAGAGCAGAAGGGTAGAGCTGAATGTAGATTAAAACGGCGTTCCGCTCTTTTGTTTTTCTCATTCCCAAATGATCAAATACAAAAGCAGCTCGATCCATAACGGAGGTATTGTTTTCCTCTTCGATATGTATGCGCATTTCGCAGCGCGTATTTTTCTCAAAAGCAACAATGCAGTCCTCGAACTGCATTGTCATTTTTTTATCCAATAAAATGTGGTCGGCCATTACTTTGAGAAATCAATTTTCGGAGCATTCTCTGCACCTTCACTTGCGGCAAAAGCATCGTATACTTTGAATTCCTCGTCTCCAACCAAGGCTAAGGCTTTCTTTTTCCAAAAACCTCGGATATAAGTGTTGGATTTTTCAACGGATTCATTGTAGTCTGTTCTGGCTTTGTTTACCCTGTTTTCAGAACCTTCTAATTGTGCTTGAAGTTCTCCGAAATTTTGCGTTGATCTGATTTCAGGATAATTTTCAAAGACAATATTGATGGCTTTGTTGATTTCTCCACCTAGCTTTTGCAATTCAGCTGGAGATTGCGCAGCTCCCATTCCTGATCTTGCACGTGTGACATTTTCCAAGATCTCTCTTTCATTGTCACGAGCTCCTTTTACGGTTTCTACCAATTGAGGAACCAAATCGGCTCTGCGCTGGTAAGCCGCTTGGACATTGCCCCATTCCTTTTTAACTGCTTCTTGCTTTTCAACAGCACCGCTGTATACACTGGTTCCGTAGAGGTAAAAAAGGATAAAGGCTCCGACGATAACGCCGATAAGAATCAGAATGGATTTTGTAATTGTGTTCATGTTTTTTGTTTAAAACGAATATATTAATTGTTTTGCAATCTTTGATAACTCTTCTGCAAGTAAGCAGTGAGTTCACTACCTGTTAAAAGGCCTTTGGACAGCTGGGCCAATGCCAAGGCCTCTTCTGCTTTGCCACGACCCTCTTCTGTTTTCATGAATTGAGCAGCAGGGTGATTGGTATTGACAATCAATTGGTAAGTTTCTGGTAAACTTCCAAAAAATCCACCTCCACCCAAAGCTTGTTGCTCTTTCATTCTGCGCATGAATTCATTTTCTGTAATGATCATTGGCGGATCATTGGGAGACATGTTTTCAAATTGAATGTTGAATTTTTGAGTATTGATCCAACCTTCCAATTGTTTTTTCACTTCCTCTTTTTCTCCGTCATTCAGCGCGCTGTGGGTGGTCAGATCTTTCTCAATCAACTTTTCTGGTATATCACTATCAATCCTTTTGAATTGTATATCGTTGTGCTTGCTTTCAATCTGAGAAAGGAATGGCGCAGTCAATGGACTGGACATCAAGAAGACCTCCCAAGATCTTTCCTTGGCCATTTCAATGGCGGCGTGCTGTTGATGCTCATCAGTGGAATAAAGGAAGATGATTTTTCCATTTTTATCTTTTTGGGTCTCCCCAATTTTTTCTTTCCACTCCTCAATGGTTTTATAATCTCCTGTTGTGCTTTTGTACAATGAAAATGTCTGAGCCTTTTCAGCAAATTTCTCTTCCGTGAGTACGCCGTACTGAATGAACATGCTGATGTCATCCCATTTTTGTTCAAAATCAGATCGATCTGTGTTGATCATACTTTGCAATTTATCCGCAACCTTTTTGGTGATGTGAGCGGATATTTTTTTGACATTGCTGTCTGCTTGAAGATAAGATCGGCTGACATTTAACGGAATATCCGGGCTATCTACGACACCGTGCAGTAAGGTCAAGAAGTCAGGCAAGATATTTTTTACCTCATCTGTTATGAATACCTGGTTGCAGTACAATTGAATTTTATTGCGCTGTACTTCCATTTGATTTTTAATCTTAGGAAAGAATAGTATTCCAGTGAGATTGAATGGGTAATCTACATTGATGTGAATGTGAAATAAAGGTTCCTCGAAACTAGAAGGGTACAATTCACGATAGAAATTTTTGTAATCCTCATCGGTCAATTCATTGGGCTTTTGCGTCCACAGGGGTCGTGTAGAATTGATGAGACGGGGAGTTTTAATTTCAATTCTCTTGGGGTTCCCCTTATCATCTTTTTCTCCTGAGGGATCTTCTTCCCATTTGGATTCTTCACCGAAATAAATTTCGACAGGCATAAAACGGCAATACTTATCGAGAATTTCTTTCAATTTAAATTCCTCGTTGTATTCTAATGCATCATCGGCAAGGTGCAGAATGATGTCTGTACCTGGGTTTGATTTTTCAATGCTTTCGATAGAGTAGGAGGGACTGCCATCGCAAATCCACTTCACCGCTTGTGAATCAGTTTTGTGAGATAATGTATGAATCTCAACCTCTTTGGCCACCATGAAGGCCGAGTAAAAACCAAGACCAAAGTGGCCAATGATTTGCGCGTCCTTGTATTTGGATACAAACTCTTCAGCACCAGAAAATGCAATTTGATTGATGTATTGTTCGACCTCAGCTTCGGTCATTCCAATGCCATTGTCTCTGATGATCAACTGCTTTTTCTCTTGATCCAAGATCACTTCAACCTTAGGACTTTCCTTGGGTTCAGGTATTTCACCGAGCCTAGAAAGGGTAGTTACCTTTTGACAAGCATCTACTGAATTGGACACCAATTCTCTTAAAAAGATTTCTTGATCTGAATACAAGAATTTTTTAATGATTGGAAAAATGTTTTCGGTCTGAACGGATATATTTCCTGCTTTCATAATTTTTTTATTTGACAACTTCCCATAGACAACGGATATGCCATCCATCATTTAAGTGACAGTTTGACGCAAAGGATGGTCAGTTAAACTTTTTCAAGCGCTTGTCTTAAATCATTAATTAAATCATCTGCTCGTTCAACACCAACAGAAAGTCTAATTAAACTAGGAGTGATTCCAATTTTTTCTTTGAGTTGAGCGTCCACTCCTGCATGTGTCATGGTGGCGGGATGCTCTGCCAAACTTTCTGTTGATCCCAAGCTTACGGCCAATTTACACAGCTCAAGTGCATTGAGCAATCGAAATGCTTCAGCCTCCCCGCCCTTAACACTGAAGCTCATCATGGCTCCTGCACTGGTGTATTGACGTTGATATATCTCATATGCTTTTCCATCTTTAGGTTGGAGATTTCCGAGATAAAATACTTTCTCAATTTTGGGATGATGATTGAGAAATTCAGCGACATACTTCGCGTTAATCGCTTGTTGCTCCATTCTAATTTTCAACGTCTCAAGGCTCCTCATCAATAACCAAGCAGTCCAAGGACCAGCCATATTTCCAAGAAAAGTACGTAGGGTTTTAATGCGAATCATATCATCCTTTTTACCGCAGACGGCTCCTGCAATTACATCGCTATGACCACCGATGTATTTGGTTGCAGAGTAGATGGAAAAATCAGCACCCAATTCCAATGGTTTTTGCCAAAGCGGACCCATATAAGTATTGTCAACGGCTACTTTCACAACATGATCACCGTGGCTTAGCTTTTTCCCCAATTCTACCAGCATGGCAATGTCAAACAAGTCATTGGTGGGATTGGCCGGTGTTTCCGTATAAATCAATTTTACACGGTCAATGGCGTTGAAACTTCTTATTCTATCTAAAATATCTTCTTGACTATCCCAAGGAAAATATTCGATGTGATCAATTTTCATTTTGGTCAAGAAGTGTTTAATAAAATGATCCGTTCCACCGTAGATGGGAGATGAAAACAAAATGGCATCACCAGGCGTCAGGTATTCCAACATGACAGTGGAAATGGCGGACATTCCGGATTCAAAACTGGCACAATCATCGGCGTTGTCCCAAAGTGCAATTCTGTTTTCAAGGATTTCGATATCAGGATTGTTTAAGCGGCTATATATGAGACCTGGAATTCTTTCGCCTTCTTTTCTTTCACGAATGCCATAGGCGATTTCGAAAAATGATTTACCCTCTTCTGCCGTATTAAAAACAAAAGTAGAAGTTTGATAAATGGGACATTTGATTGAACCTTCGCTCCATTCAGGATTGTAGCCGTGGCTCATCATTAAGCTCTCCGGCGCATAATTTTTCTTGGACATAACATTGATGTTTGTCCAAAGTTAAGCCTATCTCAACATTCTGAAGTAACCAAAATATTCCTTTTTCTCACGCTGTGGACTTTCAAGTATCAAGCGATATGCGTAGACACCGTCTTGAACATAATGTTGCCCTTCATGAGCTTCTCCCAACCAGTTTTCTTCTGGGTCAGTAGAATGATAAATGATGTCTCCCCATCGATTATAAATGAAAACCTCATAACTTTTGGCATTGTAAATAATGGGCTGCCACACTTCATTAATCCCATCTTTATCAGGTGTGAAAGTATTGGGAATAAATGCATAAGCATCACAAGTTTCAAAGTCCAAAACGATATCCCTATTGACCGTCGCGCAAGAGTTACTTGCAGTTAGGGAATAATATCCGGACTCGGAAACAACGATGGTTTCAGAAGTTTCACCAGTGTTCCAATAAAAACTGGTAGCGTGAGAGCCAGGAGCGCCTAGGGTGACAGTTGTTCCTTCACAATAAGTGGTGTTATCCGTCCATTCAATATTGGGAAGAAAAGTCATTGTAATGGTCATTTGATCTTGACTGAAACATGTGCCATCATCGTATGTTGCGGTGAGCAATCCCACTTCATTGGCCAAAGTAGTTGGACCAACATCACCATTGGACCAAGTGACGGTATTTCCTGCATCAATGAGAATCGCACCCCCTTCACAAAAATCGGCGGTCGTTGGTAAATTAACAAAGAAAGGTTGAACGATATTGATATCCACATTGTCAAAGGTGATGCACCCATTTCCATAGGTCAAGGTGGCGGTCAAAGATTCCGTTCCAGGTGAAGGATTATTCTGGGTGTAACTACTGCCAACGCTTGTAGAAGAAGTTGCACTAGAAGACCATTGAACACTCTGTGTTGAGGTAACAGTGAAGGGTTGGTCACCACACACGGTTTGAGTTGGTCCCAAATCCCAAAGCGGCGGGATGTATGCTGAGACGATTACATTGTCCGTTGCGTCACAGGTATTGATACTGAGTGTCACAGAAACTGTTTCACTTCCGTTTGGCAATACTTGAGAAGTAAAAGTATTGGAAGTGCTGTTATCAGACCATTCAATATTGGTGACCAAATTGAGGTTGGGACAATTGGTATTGTTCACAATAACATCGAAAGGAATATTGGGACACACCTGAAAATTATTTCCAAGATTGATGATAGGAACAGGAAGTATCTCAACGATGATATCATCAGATGCAGTGCATCCTTCTGCGTTGGTAACAGTTAAGTTGTAGGTGCCAGATTCTGTTACAACAGGGGTCAAAGTGTTTTGTCCGGAGGAAATATTGCCATTGGGAGAAGTAACCGACCAAGAAGCGGTGTAGCCAGCTTGGGCAGAACCACTCAAAGTAATTGTACTGTTGGTACATTGTCCAAGGAGATCATTTCCAGCAAAAGGAACAGTAGCTGCTGTTTCGGTTATGGTGATGTCATCGGTCGCGGTGCAAGTGCCAATAAGGATATCCACTGTATATATTCCGGGGGCATCAATGTCGATGGAGTTGACGTCTGTGCTACCATCAGACCAAGTAATTTGATCATAGTTGCCGACAATACTCAGAGGCATTATTTCCAAAGGACAGATGTTGTTGTCATTAAAAATCCCACCAGGTATTATGGTGACTGTGGGATTCGTGACCAACTCTATGTACACCTCGTCTGTGACCGAGCAACCCGGTCCTCCTGTTGCAGTAAAAGTATATGTTCCCGTTTGATCTACAACCAGAGTTCCATCTGGAGCGGTGCTAACAATGTTACCTGTATTTCCAGGTTCAATGGACCATGCGATGGGAAAGCCTGCTTGAAATTCGATACCTGAATTGGGATCTGATGGGGAGTGGGTATACGTTAAATTGGTTGGCGAGGTACAGAAAATAACATCATCCCCGGCATTAAATGGTTCGAGGCTCGTTTCAGATACCGTAACATTTACAGGTACTCCCGCTGTAGCACATCCCGCAATAGAAGGAGTAACCGTTACATTGGCTTGCCCCATACCGCTGAATGTGTTGCCTGTGTAAACTGGATCAGAAGATCCATTGCCACTGGTAATGTCCCATTGCAAAGAACTGTAATTGCCTCCTGTAGGTGTCAAAGTCCAATTGGCATTGGCACAAATACTTAGATTGTTCACCGTGACAGTTGGTGTTGCACTAGGCTGAACGTTGTGATTCCTGGTATAGACCAATCCGCAATTGTCTGTGTAAGTCATTTGAATAACTGTTCCTGCTCCAGCTCCTGAAACATTGACAATTCCTGCTTGTGCAGCATTGGGTGTTGAAATAGCACCGGGACCTGCGGTAATCGACCAACTAAAATTATTGGTGTTGGTGATGTCGATGGCTGTTGCATCCAAAGTGAAATTGGATCCAGGACAAATATTTTCAGTTGAAGCGGGCAGTGTAATGGGTGTGCTTGGCAGAGGACAAACTTGTTGGAGATTCATTAACCCACCTGTTGTTCCTGCAAATCCAAAATACGTTGTGGATGAACCCAAAATGGCAGGAAGATTTACTACAGCGGTTAGGTTGAAAGCATCAATCGTGCAAGTGAGCGTTTGTGTAGCGGCAATCCAGGTTATGGTTACAGGATGGAAGGCTCCATTTTCAAGATTACCAACCAATAATGGACCCGCAAGATTGTCTGCAGAATTGTGATTGTTAGAACCATTTCTTAAAAAGGCAATGTGATCCAGTCCTGTCCCTTGACTGGGATCGAAACTAGGCGCGGCATCGTTCACGTAAGTATCAAACTCAATGGCAAATGAATTGCCATTACCAGGCCACGCAAATCCCAAGGCACCGCCATTTCCCGTTGCACCTGGAACATAATTGGGAATATTCTTCATGACAAAACTAACCCCATCCGCACCATCCGTATTGGTAGCGCTGAATTTCATGTTGAAGGACTTTGTAAAATTACAATTCAAATCCAAAGATGATGTGCTCCAAATAACACCCATGGCGCTATTTTGAGTCTGAGTCGTTAAATTGTAGCAAGTCCCAGAAACGGTGGCCGTATTGATAAAACCAGTCGCTATTTGATATTGTCCCCAAATCAGCGATTGAATCCATGACAAAAACAATAATGTAAGGAATACTTTTTTCATTTGAGCATAGCGTTAAACTTGGTTTGGTGTTATTGCGTTAACAATGTGCTAAGATAATCAAACCAATGGAAAGACTAAAGAAGTTCCATTTGGGTTGTTTGAGATATGGAAAATAAAAACTACTTTAGTCCCCTAATTGATGGTATGAAAAGAATTCTTGTTTTCCTTCTATGTTTAACTGCTGAATGCTTGATCGCACAACCAGCAACTAAAAAACAAATTTTAAGGCTATACAACGGTCAAATAAAAGAAGGGGAGAAACTTACCTATGATTATCCCATTATGCAGCCGGCCTTTTTCAATTTAGACGGAAAGCACTTTGATGCGGAGAATGTGGCTTTTTTTAGAAACAACCATGGTTTTTTTGCCAACCTTTCGGAATTTTATGGTGAGCGTTCGGAGCGTTATGCCATGAGGATTAAGAATACTGGTAGAATTCAGTTGTTTGAAGAAATTGATATAACTGCCTATGGAGGGCTTGATCTAAACACCTCCAATCCGCGTAGATTGGCCACAGGTGAAGTTTGGCAATTTTATGCCAAGGATGAAGGCGTATTGAAAAAAGGAAATTACAAGAATTTAAAAGTTGATTTACAGGACAACCCCAATTGTCAGACCTATTTGAAGTCCTACAAACGATTAACGGCGCTACAAATAGGTTTAGCATCAGTGGGTGCAGGTATCATCGCACAACAGTTTTACAGCATGAGAGATAAAAATGCAGCATTTACACCACAAATTGGATTGGGCCTGATCATGGCAGGTTCTTCGTTGTTCTTTGATGGTCCAAAGACGGATGCCCTTTGGCTAGCCGTGGACAATTACAAATAACTTCATTATCCCTTTATTCATCCAAGTGCCCAAACTTTCCCATTTGAAAGTCTTGGTAGGCTTGAATGATTTCATCCCTCGTATTCATTACAAAAGGTCCATAGGCTGCTATGGGTTCCATGATGGGTTCTCCATTCAGCATCAACACGATACTTTCTTCAAGAGATTCAATGATAATGTTTTCTCCTGAATCGGAAAAAACACCAAGGTCGTTGCCTTTGAGTATTTCATTTCCATTTACTCGGACACTTCCTTTGATGACCACCATAGCGGTGTGATCGTGCTGAGGGAAATTCAAGTCAACTTTTTTATTGGTATTTAAATACAAATTAAAAAGATCCACTTTGGTGTGAGTCTTAGCTGGTCCTTGTTGACCTTGGAAAGTTCCAGCAATGATCTTGACAGAGCCGGCATCTTCGGGTAAAACAACTTCATTGATTTGTTCTTTGGTGATGGCTTGATAACTTGGGGTATCCATCTTGTGCTTGGCTGGTAAATTCACCCAAAGTTGCACCATCTGAAAAATTCCCCCTTGTGAAGCAAATTCTTTCTCATGGTATTCTTTGTGTAAAACCCCAGAGGCGGCAGTCATCCATTGTACTTCTCCCTCACCAATGGTTCCGCTATTTCCAGCACTATCGTGATGACTTACTTTTCCTTGATAGGCAATGGTGACGGTTTCAAATCCTCTGTGGGGATGAACGCCAACGCCTGGTGGTGTGCTAGATGGTGGGAAATAGTGTGGCGAGTTGTAATCTAGCATGATAAACGGATTCATGCGTTGCATGTTTACCATGGATGGAATGTAATTGTGTACCCTAAAACCATCTCCTACCATGTGCGGTGGGGGAGGGGATAATGCTACATCTAAAGTCTTTGTGTTTTGCATTTTAATACATTAAGTGCATTTTGCTTTTCTCACGCCAGCCGGCCTGATGCTGATACTGTACAAAGAAAATTTTCAAGTTGGCTTGGTGCTCGTATTCAACAAAGAAAATCTTCTTATCGGCTTGGTGCTCGTATTGTACAAAATACCAAAGGCCTTTATTTTCTTGAGCTTGGTGCTCGTAATCCACTTTAAAAACTTTCAAATCAGCCTGGTGTTCATATTGGACAACAAAAACTTTGAGCGGAGCTTGATGCGCATATTGGGTTGAATAAATCTTCTGACTCCATACTGAATTGAACGCAAAAAATAAAACCAATAGGCCAATTAACTTCGTCATCATATTCTGTTTTTAAGTCCATTACTTGAACGGTAGCGATCATCTTGATATTGGGACATTAAGAATTGTAAAGTTTCGTTCACTTTTTCAAAACCCCATTCTTTTCCCCAAAGAAATAAGCCTTTTGGATAATTCACTCCCTTTGTCATGGCCAAATCAATATCATCCTCGCTTGCAAGTCCTAGATAATGCGCATCACAGGCTTCGTTAATGAGCATACAAAGAATCCGATTTTGTATTTCTCTTGCTTTGTTGTCATTTAATTCCACATCTGGACATCCATCTGGATAAGTGTAAAAACCTTGTCCCGTTTTTCTTCCGAGCCACCTGGCTTCTAATAATTTCTTTTGGGTAATGCTCGGCTTGAATCTGGGATCAAAGTAAAATGAAGCAAATACACTTTCAGTCACGGTGTAATTCACATCATGACCAATTAAATCCATCAGTTCAAATGGCCCCATTTTGAAACCAGCTTGGCGCATGGCCGCATCTATTTCTGGTTGAGAGGCCAAACCTTCATCATAAATTCTCAAAGCTTCACTGTAATAAGGACGAGCCACTCGATTGACGATAAACCCCGGCCAATCTTTTGCAATGACGGGTACCTTTTTCCATGAAATCATCATGTCTTTCAATTGTTGAGGTAGGTTCTCTGCTGTTTGTATGGCCGGAATAATCTCAACCAATGGCATGATGGTAGCCGGATTAAAAAAATGCAACCCAATCACACGCTCAGGGTGTTGGCACACGGAAGCAATTGCAGTTACCGATAATGACGACGTGTTGGTAGCCAAAATCACAGATTCATCCAATAATGCATCCAATTGCTGAAAAACAGATTGTTTAACCTCTAGCTTCTCAACAATGGCTTCAATGATTAATCCACATCCGGAAAAGGCATTGGTGGAAGTAGAAGTTTGTATGGATTCAACAATTTGATGACATTGCTCTTGGGTGAACTTGCCTTTTTCAACCAATTTATTTAAACCTTTTTTCAGATTATCCATTGCTTTGGATAGTTGTTCTTCTTGAATGTCAACCAATACTACTTGATGCCCTGCTTGAGCAGCTACTTGAGCAATACCTGCTCCCATCGCACCACCACCTAAAACGCCAATTTTCATCCGTTATTTTTTTTGCTAATTTGGTTGAAATTGCTGAATAATTGCCATTTTTGTTCTATGCGTTTTGTCCTTTTTATCAACTTGTTTTTGCTCATGTTAATGGGAGAGGCACAATCTCCGATGTATTGGGAAAAGCAAGGAGATGATGCAGCCGAACTCGAAAATTGGTCAGCGGCATTCGCGTCTTACAAAGTAAGTTTTGACCTTGATTCAAGTGTTTTTAAAAGAAGAGTCAAATTGGCACGAGCAGCATTTGAGTCCAGAGAAGATCCGTTGGCGATTCGTTACTTTCAATCCGCATCGAGAATAGATCAAGGTAAAATTCATCCAGAATCCTATTTCTTCTTGTGTAAGATTATGCAACGCAATGGTCGATACGACGAGGCCATTTTTTATGCTAAGAAATTTAAGCAGCGTGCAAAAGGAAAGAAAGATTACAAGACGTTGTTGGAACAATCTGATGCGGTGTTGAGTGCTTCTCAGTGGGCGTTGAATCAAACTCCGGTAGATTCCATTCTTTTGAAATCCTCTTCCATCAATACAGATCAGAATGAAGGTCAGCCCTATTGGCAGAGTGATACTTTGTATTACTTGGCCTGGAATGAAGCAGGATGGCTACAGATGAAAACAGATACTGCTCAGCTTAAAAGGTACCCATTTAAAGAACAATGGAATGGCAATCCTGTTTTACACATCATTGCGCATCAGCAGGAGTGGATTGGAGTGGGTAAATCTTCTGATGGCCAACTTGTATTGTTAAATAAAAACAGCTTGACAAAGGAGTGGAGTAGGATGCAATTGTGCAATGCTCAATCGGGTAACAGCTCGATGCCATTTTTAGGAAATTGGAATGGGGTGGATTATTTGATTTTCTCATCAGATCGCGAAGGAGGAAAAGGGGGATTGGATTTATGGCTGTCTCGTTTTACAAATGGGAATTGGGGAATTCCTTTCAATGCCGGAGATATCAATTCTGTAGAAGACGATATTGAACCAAGATGTATCAATGGTGAATTGTATTTTAGTTCAAACGGACACGTTGGTTTTGGTGAATTTGATTTGTTTAAAGTTTCAGGTCAGCCCGGATCTTGGGGAACACCAATCAATTTGGGTTTGCCTCTGAATTCGTGCAAAAACGACATTGGATTAGATGTATTAAAAACCAAACAAGATCAGCGTTGGGTATTGGGATCTGCTAGAAATTCTTCGGGTTGTTGTCCTGATATACTGGAGTATTATTGGTTTGTCACTTCAGAGGATACCGTTTCCAAGATTACAGTACCCACAGAGGTTAAAAAAATACAGCAATGGTTGCCATTGAAATTATACTTCCACAATGACGAACCCAATCCCAATTCATGGGATACATTAACACAATGGACCTTTACCAATTGTCAAACGTCCTATCTCAACCAAGAGTCCAATTATATTCAACAGTTTAAGGGAGATGCCGCAGCCATCGAAGACTGGGAATCTTTTAAAGACATTGAGTTGGTGAAGACATACAATCAATTGCAACAGGTTTTATTGCTCATTGAGTCACGTTTAACTTTTGGGGATACCATCACACTCACCGTTCGAGGATTTGCAAGTCCGTTGGCTGATGGCAAATACAATCAAAATCTCACAAGCAGAAGAATTATGTCTCTAAGAAATGAGATCATTATGTTTCATAATGGTGCATTGAGACCCTATATCGATCAGACATTGCTCATACATCCCATTCCTTTTGGAGAATCTACATCCAAAAAGATCAGTGATGATAAAGCCAATCAAAGGATGAGTGTATACAGCGCAGGTGCTCGATTGGAAAGAAGAATTGAAATTGAATCCATCGATTGGAAGAGCAGAAAGTAATCAGAACGCAGCTGCTTTTGAAACGCTGAACATGATGAGTGTATTTTGATTTTTGATGTTGTCAATGTCTTTCGTGATGCTTTGTTTTCCTTCTAATTGAAATAAAAATTGGTTATCAGTTTTCAATCGCAGTGTCAAACCGATGGATGAATGATTGACTATTTTTTCACTGTTATTGAGTAGTATAAAGGAATCAGGATCAATCATTGTTTCATATCGTAAAGCAATGCTCCAGTGGTTGTTCATTTGATTGCTCACTATGGCAACAGGTGAATACCATTGGCTTTTATGATTGTTTATTAGAGCATTCCCCAAATCAAAACCAACAATGGCTTTCCAGTTTTTTTGAGTTAGGGTAGAATACAAATTGTGGTACTGACGATGGATATTTCCTGCAGTATTTTGAAATCCCCAAAAACCATTGTAGGAAAGTTGAAGGTTGTCATGAAGAACAAAATTGGAGCTCCAACCCCAGGAAGGCTTTTTGATGGGCAATTCAAGATGTGCTTGTTGCCATCCCGATAATATCAACCCTCCTAGAGAAATTTTTTCATTTTTGGAAATCCATTGAAAGTGTGCACCGCTCTCATAATAGGGACTATTCTCAGCGAGAAGGCTTCTCGTTAAGGTCAAATTGTTTTGTACCCAAGCACTTTCAAAACCGATGTGAGAAGGGAAAATTCCCATGGTGAACTTTAAAGATTTCCATGCGTGTGGTTGGAATTGCAACTGCGCCTTAGAAATCAGCTGTGCCCATTGGGGTTGATCGCTGTAATTGCGTCGGATATAGTCCCCATCTTGAATGCCCAATTGGATATTCCAATTTTTCCACTGATTTGTCCAATCCAATTGTGCGTAGTTGATTCTTGGTTTTTGAAGATGAAAATGATTGTACAGATAGGGCTGCTGTTCTGTTGAATTATTTTTTAATTCAAGTCCATAATACGTTTCGAGCTGAAGTTGGAATGGCCTCTCTTTTTTTTCAATTTGACAAAACCCCTCTAAAGAAAGCAAGAGAGAAAGGGTTGATAGTATGGGAATAAGTATTTTCATCATTGTGTTTTATGACCACCGGGCCAATTTCCATTCTTTTTCTTGCTGCGGAGTGAGGAAACTCCATGCAATAAAGCGGGTTTGCTTATTTCCATTGACCCATTCGATTGTTTTGAATTGTCTGATGGGGAGCGACTTTGCCATTTTCTCCAACGCAATGAGATGATCTTTTTGCGAAACAAGGCTCGTAAACCAAAAACAATTGCGACTCCAATCGAGGCTTTCCGTCATCATGTTTTGAATAAACTCCACCTCTCCTCCCTCACACCATAGTTCACGGTGTTGTCCTCCAAAGTTCAAAATAACATCAGGCTTTTTTTGAGCGGTGAGATTTTTTATTTTTCGCAATGATTGCTGTTTCGCCGATTCAGCTGAATCATGAAAAGGCGGATTGCATATGGTGAAATCCCAAAGCTCGCGAGAAGAAACAACACCATTGAAAATTTGATGGGCATTGTGCTGTTTTCTGAACTCAATCTTATTGCGTAATCTTTCATTCTGAGAGGATATTCTTTTCGCATTCTCCAACGCCAATTGATCAATATCTGTTGCAATAAAATTCCATTGATAACAATGAGAACCAATAATGGGATAAATACAATTGGCACCCGTACCAATGTCCAAGACAGTGATAGCGGATGGGATTTTCTTTGAATTCAAAAGATCAGCCACACGATGGATGTACTCAGCTCGACCAGGAATGGGAGGACACAAATATCCTTCTGGAATACTCCAATCCAATAGGTCATAATCTTTTTTTAGAATAGCCTTATTCAATGCAATGACCGCCAATGGATTGGCAAAGTCAATGGTGAGTTGTTGAAATTCATTTTCATGAACAAATTCTTTTAAGGTTATTTCAATGCTGGATAATGCGTTGAAATCGTAATTGCCTTGGTGAATATTTCTCGGATGAAAACTAGACATGAGTTGATGTAAAAAGTGATTGGCCTTCTATGATGTGCACTCCCAAGGCTGTACTTTTAGCAAGTTCTGCCATTTTTTTCGCGACTTGAGAACCAGCTATGGGTCTGTAGCGAAAAGGTAGTATCCAACTGAATAATGGCATGATCCATTGTCCCAATTGCTCAGCGATTCGCATCTCATGTCGCTTTCCCAAAAGCAGAGAAGGTCTTACAATACTGACACGTGGAAGTTGTTGTTGTTCAACAGCTATTTCAATTTCGCCTTTTAGTTGAAGATAGAAATTATTGCTTTTTGCATCTGCACCAATTGCAGAAACAAAGATGAAATGGGTAGCATGTTTTTGTTTTGCAATTTTTGCAGCATTTATGGTGATATCAAAATCAATTTGCCGGTAGGCCTGCTGATCTCCATTGACTTTTTTCTTAGTGGTTCCGATGCAAGAGAATAGGATGCTATGATCTGGAATTGCTTTATTCAAGGCTTCCTGATCGTGAAAATCCACAACCAACTCATGAAGCTTATTATGCGAAAATTTCATTGGTTTTCTCACTAGAGTGTGAACTTCAGTAAAGAAGGGGTCATTCAGTAAAAGTTGCAAGAGTTCGCTTCCAATGAGCCCTGATGCACCAATGAGTGTGGCTTTCATGAAGCAAATGTAGTTATCTTGAAGTACTTAAACGGCAGAGAAGTACAAATCAGCTTCGGCTTTTCTTCTTCTGATTAAGCCATTCAGGATTTTGTTATCGACCGTGATGTAAGAATTTTCCATCCAATTTCTGATGACTTCGTTGGGAGAGGATTGATTGATCAAATCAAACAAGATTTCGGACCCTCCTGTATTGTAGGTGTGCGAAACCAAAGCATCAAATTGGTGTTGATTTATTTGGACATGAATATTTTTCAAAACTTTCTTTTCGAAATGAATTAAGTTTTGACGGAGCAGTTGTTCAGCTTCTTCATGAGATATAATCATATCGGATGAGACATCTATTGAATGTATTTTGGTCGTTCCGTATCCTATGGTCCATTTTCCTGCAGGACATTGGTAAGCCTGAAGCCTTAGGCCTTCAAATTCTTTAATGAGGTCGATTCCTTTGGTTGAAGTTTTCATTTTAGAATGGATTGGTAATGAAAATTAATGATGAGCACGATACATTTGGTAAGACTTGCGATGAAAGCGGTATGCAATAATTAAACAACCACCAACAAGTAAAGTATAAATCAGCAAAGGGTTATGCATGTCTTTGTAAGGATTCCAATATTGAATCAATAACCACATGATGGTTGAGAGTATACCAGCATACACCAAACAGGGGGCGAGAACTGCACCAAAATATTGGTGTAGTCTCCATTTTTCTTTTGGTATCTGATACAAAAACACCGACCAATGTTTGACTTCTCCCAGGTATAAATAAACAGAATAGTCAATAAAACTCAGACCTTTTTGCTGAGGCGCTAAATTTTTTGTGTTGAACGAATATTGATAAAAGGCATAGATGACGTAGGCCGTTAGAGATGCTATGATGAGTAGGAGAGGACTCCAACCCAATCCCATTATACTCACCAGCGGGTTGGCCTCTTTGGATAAATCCCTTGTGTGTTCAAAGGTACTAAGGGCGTCAAAAATTCTTGAGAATATTATCCAAAAAGAAAGGATATAGAAATTTAGTTTTCTGGTCATGCTCATTAGGTTTTGTACGGAAGGTAAAATACTAATCCAAGTTCACTTACAATTATTCTCCTAATAAATGATAAAGAAAAATCCAGATGAAGATGAAGAATAGTCCAAAATATATTTCTCTTTTAACTTTTGAAAGTCGTTTTCTTTTCCAAAGCAAAGTCGTGCACCATAAGAAATAGAGGATGGTGAACAAAATTGGTATGTACAATCTAAACATGAGAAGAAGAAAAAAAAAGGTTGTCATTATTGACAACCTTTAAAATAGCTTTAATTTTTTAACCTAGATAGGATTTTAACATTCTGCTTCGGCTTGTATGTTTCAATCGGCGAATGGCTTTTTCCTTAATCTGACGCACACGTTCGCGTGTCAAATCAAAACGTTCACCAATTTCTTCCAAAGTTAATGGATGCTCTCCATTCAAACCAAAATACAATCTCACCACATCAGCTTCTCTTGAAGTCAATGTTTTCAATGAGCGCTCGATTTCTTTTCTTAAAGATTCGTGCAACAAGTCATTGTCCGGTGAAGGAGTGTCATTGGTCTGTAAAACGTCATACATGGTAGAGCTGCTCTCATCTCCATCTTTCAATGGAGCATCCATGGATACGTGACGACCGCTGTTTCGTAAACTTTGCTTTACTTCATCCAAAGTCATTTCCAATACCTCCGCCAACTCTGCTGGCGTGGGAGGTCTTTCAAATTCTTGTTCAAGTTTAGCAAACGCCTTGTTGATTTTGTTGATAGAGCCAATCTTGTTCAATGGTAAGCGCACGATGCGCGATTGCTCTGCCAACGCTTGTAGGATGGATTGGCGAATCCACCATACGGCATAAGAAATAAATTTGAAACCTCTCGTTTCATCAAAACGTTGCGCTGCCTTGATCAATCCTAAGTTTCCTTCGTTGATTAAGTCAGGCAAGGACAAGCCTTGGTTTTGATATTGCTTGGATACTGATACCACGAATCGGAGGTTGGCTTTGGTTAATTTTTCAAGGGCCACTTGGTCACCTTGCTTGATCCTACGTGCCAACTCTACTTCCTCTTCCGCGGTAATCAAATCCACGCGACCGATCTCTTGCAAATATTTGTCAAGTGATGCGGTTTCCCGGTTGGTTACCTGTTTGGTGATTTTTAACTGTCTCATGCTGGATGAAAAGTTCCTTTATCTTGTTATAACGTAATTTATTTTTATTGGTTGCCTTCTGCTGGGGCTTCAGCTGTTTTTTCTGGTTTGGGCAACAAGACCTTTCTTGACAACTTCAATTTGTTGTTCTTTGGATCTCTTCCCAAAACTTTGAATTTAACGATATCACCAACTTTTAAAACTTTGCTCACATCATCCACACGGTGCCATTCCAACTCGCTCACGTGAATCAATCCATCTGTACCAGGAAGGATTTCTACAAAAGCACCAAAAGGTTGAATGGTTTTTACAGGACCTTCGTAAACTTCACCGATCTCAACTTGTGGAGGCCAAACGATGCTCTTCACTCGGTTCACGGCTGCATCCAAGCTGGCTTTATCAGCAGAAGCAATTTCAACCACTCCTTTTCCATCTTTCTCATCAATAGAGATAGTGGCTCCGGTTGTTTTTTGAATTTCTTGAATAACCTTTCCACCAGGACCGATAACTGGACCAATCATATCCGAAGGAATTTCAAAGCTCACAATACGTGGTGCATGTGGCTTATAGTCTTCTCTTGGTTTATCAATGGTTTTTGTAATTTCTCCCAGAATGTGCAAACGACCTTCTTTGGCTTGATCCAAGGCTTCCGTCAACACTTGCATGGAAAGACCTTTGATTTTGATGTCCATTTGACATGCTGTAATTCCTTTGGAAGTTCCAGTGACTTTGAAGTCCATATCCCCCAAGTGATCTTCGTCTCCTAAGATATCGCTCAATACAGCATATTTACCGCTGCTCTCATCTGTGATCAATCCCATTGCGATACCCGATACTGGAGCAGTGATTGGAACACCACCGTCCATCATGGCCAAAGTTCCGGCACAAACGGTTGCCATGGATGAAGATCCATTGGATTCCAAAATGTCTGAAACAATACGGATAGTGTAAGGACAATCTTCATTCTTAGGCAACACGGGTTTCAATGCGCGCAATGCCAAATTACCGTGCCCAATTTCTCTTCTTCCTGTTCCTCTAATAGGTCGAGCTTCTCCAGTGGAGAAAGGTGGGAAGTTGTAGTGTAACAAAAACTTGTCATAACGAACTTCAGCAACACCATCTATCAACTGCTCATCCAATTTTGTACCCAAAGTCAACGTGGTTAACGATTGGGTTTCTCCTCTTGTAAAGATGGATGAACCGTGTGTACCAGGCAAGTAATCTACTTCACACCAGATGGGACGAATGGTGCGTGTATCGCGACCATCTAGACGAACACCATCATTCAAGATCATGTTGCGCATGGCATCTTTTAAGCAGTCGTGTGTATATTTCTTCAATAAGAAAGACTTCTCTTTTTTTTCCTCATCAGAAAATTGACCAATAAAGTCCGCTTCAATTTGATGAAATGTGGCAGAGCGCTCATGTTTTTCAGATGGCTTTTTAGCAGCATCATAAAACTTCTGATAACACTCATTCCACACACGGGCTTTCAATTCTTCGTCTTTGGGTTCGTGGCAATAGTCACGTTTTGGTCCATTCTTGCCGACTTTGGCGGCCAAATCCAATTGTGCTTGGCATTGCATTTTGATAGCAGCGTGGGCAACTTCAATGGCAGCAACCATTTCAGCTTCGCTCACTTCTTTCATTTCACCTTCTACCATCACGATAGAGTCAGCGCTACCAGCAACAATCAAATCGATGTCAGCGTGCTCCAATGCGGAGCGGGTAGGGTTAACCACCAACTCTCCATGAATTCGCGCAACACGAACTTCGGAAATAGGACCATTGAATGGAATGTCTGAAACGGCAATGGCTGCAGAAGCTGCCAATCCGGCCAAACTATCGGACATATTCTCTTTGTCAGCTGAAATCAAGTTAACAATAACTTGGGTATCGCTGTGATAATCTTCAGGGAACATCGGGCGCAAAGCGCGGTCGATCAAACGAGAAACCAAAATTTCATCGTCATAAGGGCGGGCTTCACGTTTGAAATATCCACCAGGAAATCTTCCAGCGGCGGCATACTTCTCGCGGTACTCAACAGTCAATGGAAGAAAATCCATTCCTTCTTTGGCATCTATGTTTGATACCACAGTTGCAAGGAGCATCGTATCTCCTTGTCTCACAACCACAGACCCATGTGCTTGCTTGGCCAACTTACCCGTTTCAATGGTAATGGCACGTCCATCGCCATGGTCAATGGTCATGGTAATTGCTTCTACTTTCATCTTATTTTTCGTCTTAATTTAATTCTTCTAAAAAACGACAAAAGGCAATGTAAAATTGCCCTTTGCCAAATGGTGTATGGAAAGGAGCCGACTTACCTGCGTAAATCCAATTCCTTAACAATAGCACGATAGCGGTTGATCTCAGTCTTGTACAAATAGTCCAAAAGACTTCTGCGCTTACCAACCAATTTGATCAACGAACGTTGTGTGTTGTAATCTTTCTTGTTTCTTTTCAAGTGCTCAGTCAAGTGGCTGATGCGGTATGAAAAAAGAGCGATTTGCCCTTCTGAGCTACCCGTGTCAGTAGCTGACTTGCCATGCTTGGCGAAGATTTCTTGTTTTTTTTGTGTAGTTAAATACATGCTAATACTTTTTAGTGATTGTTATGTAGCCCTTTCGGGGTGGGCAAATATAGTCAAAACAAATGGTTTTCAAAAGTTTATTCTGATTTTACCTCAAAACAAATTTCACAGGAACGATGTATTTGCTTCTGACCACCTTGCCGTTGTGTCTGGCTGGTTTGAAGGCATGGTCCAACCTTTTTAATACAGCTATGGCCTCTTTGTCAAAGTTTTTTGAACCGGGTACACTTCTCAAAACTTTGTGTTCGGTAGTGGTACCATTGCGCTCAACAATCATTTCTACATATACGCTACCTTCAATTCCATTGTCCTTTTCATATTGGGGGTAGAGCAATTTTCGGCCAATTTCGGTGCGCAGATCTGTTCCTAAATATTGGGCAGGTTCCTCAACAAAATCAAGAAGGGCATTGGTATCGCTTTCATTTCTGTAATAAGGTTCTTCAACTGGAACCGCAACATCACTGTCATTTTCTATACTGATTTCATAAGGAGATTCTTCCACGGCGGGAGGGGGTATATCCAATGGCTCTTCTCCCACTGAATATTCATACCTATGGCTGTTGTCTTCAATTTGAAGAGGTTCTGGAACGGGCTTGTAATAGCGCTTTACCTTGATACCCTCTGTCAAATACCATCTCTTATCGTAATGAATGCACGATTTAAGTTTAACAATCAATGTATCCTTATTGTCGGCTATTTTAAATTGAATATTGTAGGTCCAGAAATTTCCTTCTTTATCCGGGTCTATGCTGTGTCCAATGTATTTGGATGATTGCATATCAAAACCGTAATCTGCAATATCCGCCAAAGCCCTGTGGTATTTCTCTTGAACATTTTGATTGAGCTTCTCTGTCCATTCGGCCGTCCGCGCGGGATCGTTCAATTCTTTTTCCAAATTTCGTTGCATGGTTTCATAGTCCATGTTCAAGTTGCGCATTTCCTTTGAAATCTCCAAGATGATTTCTTTGAAGGTATTCAAATCGAAAATGTGGGGTTCCAAAAACTTTTTGTTTTCGCTTTTCAAAGCTTTGTAAACATCTGCAGTAAGCTTATCGTAGTTGCTGCTATCAGGTAGGGAGAGACTCTGCGCGTTTGCATTTTCCAATTGAACAAAGGACAGTGCTAAAATCAAAAAGGATATTTTTAAAATTCTCATGAGATAAAATTGTGTTTTCAAAAATAGATTAATCGTTGCAGCGTGTTTTCCACAATTGGTGAACACCGTTCGTTTTAACAATTGGGTTTGTTCTAATTTTGCCAAAACCCAATCAAAGTGTCCAAATCAATTTCAGAATTACAAAGCATCGCCTCTCAAGTGAGAAGGGATATTGTACGCATGGTGCATGCAGTGAACAGTGGCCATCCTGGCGGAAGTCTGGGATGCACCGACTTGTTTGTTTCTCTTTACTTTAAACAAATGCACCACAATCCAGCGTCGTTTGACATGGATGGAAAAAACCAAGACTTATTCTTTTTGTCCAATGGTCACATTTCACCCGTTTGGTATTCTGTTTTGGCCAGAAGTGGTTATTTCCCTGTGGCTGAATTGGCCACTTTTAGAAAGTTGAATACACGATTGCAAGGTCATCCCACCACGCATGAACACTTACCAGGTATTAGAATTGCCAGCGGTTCTTTGGGACAAGGTTTGTCCGTTGCTTTGGGCGCTGCTCGTGCAAAGAAACTCAATGGAGACAACCATTTGGTGTATGTACTTCAAGGGGACGGAGAAATTCAAGAAGGACAGGTATGGGAAGCTGCGATGTATGCCGCTCACAACAAGGTAGACAATGTCATTGCTTTTGTTGATTGCAACGGTCAACAGATTGATGGTTCTACTGATCAGGTTCTTTCATTGGGAAACATCAAAGCCAAGTGGGAAGCTTTCGGCTGGATGGTGATGGAAACAGATGGTAATGATTTATTGGCATTGAATACAACCATCGAAGAGGCGCAGAAGGCCGCTCACCAAGGTAAGCCCATCATGATTTTGATGACTACTTCCATGGGTAAAGGTGTAGATTTCATGGAAGGCACGCACAAATGGCATGGAGTTGCTCCCAATAATGAGGAGTTGGCCAATGCTTTATCACAATTAGAAGAAACTTTAGGAGATTATTAATCAGCGCATATGTTAACATTTGAATTGTCCCCCGCCAATGATACCCGTTCAGGTTTTGGTGCAGGTTTATTGGAAGCCGGAAAAAAGAATGATCAAGTAGTTGCCCTTTGTGCTGACTTAACAGGATCTTTAAAAATGGATGCTTTTCAAAAAGCATTTCCAGAGCGATTTTTTCAAACAGGTATAGCAGAAGCCAACATGATTGGCTTAGCTGCTGGTTTAACCATTGGTGGTAAGATTCCATTTACCGGAACTTTTGCCAATTTCAGTACGGGTCGTGTGTATGATCAAATTCGTCAGAGTGTAGCCTACAGTGGAAAGAATGTCAAGATTTGCGCTTCACATGCGGGTTTGACATTGGGAGAGGATGGTGCCACACATCAAATCTTGGAGGACATTGGTATGATGTCGATGTTGCCCGGGATGACTGTGATTAATCCATGCGATTACAACCAAACCAAAGCGGCAACAATGGCCATTGCAGAATATGATGGACCCGTTTACTTGCGTTTTGGTAGACCCAAGGTGACCAATTTCACCCCAGTAGATCAGAAGTTTGAAATCGGAAAGGCTTGGCACATTCATGCAGGGAGCGATGTTACCATTGTGGCCACAGGTCATTTGGTTTGGCCAGCAGTTGAAGCAGCTCTGCAATTGGAAGCGGAGGGAGTATCAGTTGACTTGATCAACATCCACACCATCAAACCTCTGGATGAGGCGGCCATTGTGGCCAGTGCCAAGAAGACCAATTGTGTCATCACAGCAGAGGAGCACAACATCATTGGAGGTTTGGGGAGTAGAGTAGCGCAGACATTGGCGCAGCATCATCCATGTCCCATTTCATTCATTGGTGTGAACGATTCTTTTGGAGAATCCGCCACCCCTGATCAATTGATGGAGAAATACGGGCTAGACAGCAAGAGCATTTACGCTCGTGTGAAGATGATGAAGGGGATGTAAAGGGAAGGTCTTAGCCTTCACAAATCCGAACTCACCCTCATTTGAAGTCTTCCTCCAAGACCTTCTTGGATGATGCGGACTAAGGTTGACAAGCGGATATCGCTGGCATTGTTTTCTATGCGCGATATATATGTTTTTGTTGTCCCACATTTGTTGGCCAATGCTTCTTGAGTGAGCCCTTTTTCCTTTCGCAATTCTTGAATCATTACCCCAAGTCGGAATGCTTCAAACTCTTGCTCAAACTGCTCTCTTATCACGGTTCCCCGTTTTCCGTATTGCTGGTCCAGATGTTCCGATAAGCTAGTAGTCTTTTTTGTGTTGTTTTTCATGACAATATTGTTCTTTTAACTGTTCCGCTCTTTTCATTTGGTTCTTGGGTATTTTCCATGATTTCTTTTGAAAACCATTCAACAAAATCACCAATTTATCTTCATCAAAAAAACAAAATACCCTATATATATCAGAAGCACTTTCCACTCTCACTTCATATAAACCCTTACTTCCGGTAATGTGTTTCAGGTATTTTTCAGGTACTCTTTTCACAGTCGAAATGAGAAGTAGCGTCCAATTGAATTTCTTTTTAACCTCGGGTCTTAATTGATTGAAGAATTTGAGGTAGTGCTCTTCGAAATATATTACTTCCCTGTAGAAATTATGGTTTATTTTGTTTTCTATACTCATTACAAAGTTAGCTAATTAGGTAACAATATCTATTCTTTTATTGTTAAATTGAGGTGAGAAAGTTTCAATAGCAACATTCATATAAGGTGGCATAATGCTATTATGCTTGTTTATGTTAGAAAGAGAAAAGTGGATTCCGGTTCATCACATATCTTCTCTATTTGTAGTGAATTTTGTTTCTGTTTCTACTGCATCTTTTTTCTTCTTTCCCAAAAACACTTTTCCCTTATCTTCGCTCACGTACTTATTATACTATGAATTACAATAAACTGAACGTGATTTTGGGTTGGGCCATGTTTGTGGTGGCTACCGTTGTTTACACTTTAACCTTAGAACCAACAATGCCTTTTTGGGATTGTGGTGAGTTCATTGCCTCTGCCTATAAGCTTGAGGTTGGTCACCCTCCCGGAGCTCCTTTGTTCATGATGATTGCGCGTCTTTTCTCCGCTTTTGTTGATCCAGCGCAGGTTCCTTTCATGGTCAATTTCCTTTCAGCGGTTTCCTCAGGCGCCACCATCATGTTCCTCTTCTGGTCCATTACTCATTTGGCCAAGAAATTGGCTGGCCATGAAGCTGAATCTGATCAAGGTAAAATGTGGGCCGTTTTGGGCTCTGGTATCATTGGTGGTTTGGCTTATACCTTCAGCGATACTTTTTGGTTTTCTGCAGTGGAAGGTGAGGTGTATGCGATGTCTTCCTTGTTCACCGCCGTTGTATTCTGGGCCATCCTGAAATGGGAGAGCATGGTATCAAAAGACAATAACGAATTGCGTTGGGTGATCTTGATTGCCTACTTGATGGGATTGTCCATCGGGGTCCACTTATTGAACCTCTTGGCCATTCCTGCAATTTGCTTTGTTTACTATTTCAAAAAATACGACATCACCATTAAAGGGATGGTCTACACGTTGTTGGTGTCATTGGGTCTTTTGACTTTGATGCAAACTGGTATCATCATCTATTTTGTAAAGGCTGCTGCGGCAATGGAGAAGCTCTTTGTCAATGGTTTTGGAATGGGATTCAATTCCGGCGTGATTTTCTATTTGTTATTGATAACAACCTTGATTGTTCTGGGTCTGCGTTATTTCAAAAAGAAAAACATGTTGGCCTTGCATACCTTGGTTTTGGGAATTACTGTGGCCATCATTGGTTATACAACTTTTGCAGTGATTTTGGTTCGTTCCCAAGCCAATACGCCCATGGATGAGAACAATCCAGAGAACATGTTTGCCTTGTTGAGCTATTTGAATCGTGAGCAATATGGTGATCGTCCATTATTGTTTGGTCAATACTTCAACACTCCAGAAGATGTGATGAAACCCTACAGCGATGGGGGAGAGGTTTGGATTCCTTCGTTTAGTGTGCGTGATGCCAAGGGAAGATTGGTTCAATCTTGTCGTGAGAAATACCAAGCGGAAGAATACATTGCTGCGCAAAAAGATCAGAAATTATCCATTGTTCAGGAGTACATTGAGACAGGGGAGAAGAAAAATTCCAAAGTCAATTACCGCAAAGAGTTTTCTGGTTTCTTACCCCGCATGCACAGCAATCAACCTAGTCATGTGCAAGAGTATAAGAAATGGTCCAATTATCACGATTGGAATACAGAGTCTGGAGAGGAAAAGGTGAGAAGAAAGGAGCAGCAGATAGCTCAAATGGAAGCTCAATTGAATCAAGCCAAATCCAAGCAAGAATTGAACATGATGATGCGATCTTTGGACCGCTTGTATGATGATATGAAACCATCTGCGGGTGAGGATTATCGCTTCATGATGGATTATCAAATCAATTTCATGTACTGGCGTTACTTCATGTGGAACTTCGCAGGTCGTCAGGATGACAGTCAAGGAAATGGAGATTTTTTGGATGGCAACTGGATGTCGGGTATTTCCATGGTGGACGAAGCGCGCTTGGGTAACCAAGAGAAATTACCAGACCTAGAGAAAAACAACAAAGCCAGAAATTTCTATTATTTCCTTCCATTCATTTTGGGCTTGTTTGGTTTGATTTACCAATTGGTTAAGAATTACAAAGACTTTATTGTTGTCGGTCTTTTGTTTGCTTTGACTGGTTTTGCCATCTTGATTTATTTGAATCAGACACCTTTACAGCCAAGAGAGCGTGATTACGCCTATGCAGGTTCATTCTATGCGTTTGCCATTTGGATTGGATTGGGTGTTTATGCGTTGTATTATTTCGCAACGCAATTGACACAGCAGTCATTGACCAAAATTTTTACTTATGCGGGTGGAACTGCTGCATTGTTTTATGTTTTGGAAATCGTTAGCGGTTCTGGTCATGGTTTGTCTTATTCTTTGATGGCCATGTTGGTGATTGGAGGAGTTTGGATGGGAATTGCCTGGTTATTGCAGAAAGTTGGTATGTCTGCCATGATGAAAGCCATGGTGGTGATTGCATTGACCATCCCAGTGCCTTATCTCATGGCCAAAGAAGGATGGGATGATCACAACCGCGCGGGGCGTGAGACTGGTTTGGCAATGGCCATCAACTATCTACAAAGCTTGGCTCCCAATGCCATTGTGTTTACCAATGGGGACAATGATACCTTCCCCTTGTGGTATGCGCAAGAAGTGGAGGGAATCAGAACGGATGTTCGTGTGGTCAATATGTCCTTGCTGAATACAGATTGGTACATTGACCAACAAAAACGCAGAGCTTATGAAAGTGCTCCTGTTCCTTTTAGTATGAATGAGCAGAAGTACCGTCAGGGAACCCGCGATGTGGTTTACATTCAATCGGACGAGGATAAGGCAGGTTATATGAATTTGAAACAAGCCATGCAGTTTGTTCAAAGCGATGATAAGAAAGACATGTTGGACTTCGGATCTCGTTTTGTCAATTATTTCCCTAATCATAAATTCTTCATCAACGTTGATTCTACAAAAGCTGAAAAGTTCAGAGGAATGATGAATCCTGGAGACAGTTTGGTAAGATCCATCGCTTTCCAAATCACAGATGAGCGTGGTCGTCCAAGAAGATACTTGACCAAATCACAGATGATGATTTTGGACTTATTGAACAACATGGATTGGGATCGTCCTGTTTATTTTGCCGTAACTACCGGAAGCGATACCTACATGGGATTGGAGCAGTATTTCCAATTGGAAGGATTGGCTTATCGCTTTACGCCCATTTTGCACAAACGCTCTTCAAATCCTTATGTAGATGGTGGGGTAAACAGTGACATCATGTATGAAAACATGATGACCAAGTTCCAATGGGGCAATATGGACAAGGCTGATATTTATTTGGATGAAAACAACCGCAGAATGACAGCCAACCTCCGTTTACAATTCTCGCACCTTGCAGAGCAATTGATAGAGGAAGGCAAGAAAGACAAAGCTGCTGAGGTTTTGGATAAGTGCATGACTGTGATTCCCGATAAATTGGCTCCTTTTGAACAACCTCAGATTCTTTGGAGATTGACAGAGTTGTATTTCGATGCAGGGAAGAAAGATAAAGGATTGGAGTTGTCTGAGAAGTTGGTACAATTGAATCAGCAAGAAATCGATTATTTCATGTCTTTGGAAAAAGAGAAACAAGATGCATTGGAGAGAGATATGCAAATGCGCATGCAAGTCAATGATCGCATGATTGAGAAGATTTTAGAAGTTGATCCCAACAATGCCAAAGCCAAAGAATGGAAGAAGAACAATGAGAGCTTGTTAAAAGAGTTGGGATTTGAAGTAGAAGACAGAAGACCTCGTCCAGTTCAAAAACCGAAGGCTGTTCAAGATACCACAAAACCGCAAGTGCCTGGTGAGGCAGCGCCCACCCAAACCGATACTGTAAAATTTTAATCGATAATAAAAGGACTGAGTCAAAATGGCTCGGTCCTTGTTATTTTTGAGGAACAAATATAGAACATGCGAATAAAAGCTACTTTCTCCCTCCTCTCCACCATTTGTTTTTTAACCTTAATGTCTTTTCAAATTGACCCATCTTGGAAGCGAGAGGTCATGCGTAAACACCCCAATGGAAAGCCTTATGTCATCATTTTCTTTGACAGCAAAACGGATAAAATGATGCGTGAGGAAGTGTATTTCCCCAATGGAAAAATGCAATGGGAGGGCAATTACAAGAACATGCTGGAAGATGGAAAGTGGGTGTATTATTTCGAGAATGGCAATACCAAGTCGGTGCAATATTACACCAAGGGAAAGGAGAATGGTGTTTGTTCTGATTACAATGAGTCGGGAAAGCTGATCAAAGAAAGTACCTGGGTCAATGGCAAGGAGGTGAAGGTTCAGAAGTATTAAAAGACAATATTCTTCCTAAAGAACAATAACCTGAGGAAAGGTAAAAGATAAAATACCATCTTTCCCAAGCTCCGTTCCGTAACCAGATTTTTTTATCCCTCCAAAAGGCAAGTGTGGCGCGCTCTTCACGATGTTGTTGAAGACAACCATGGGTTCCTGGATGTGGTGCAATTTTTTAATCCATTTTTCAGGTTCAGCCGTGTAAATGCATGTGCCCAATGCAAAGTGATCGTGTGATCGAAGCTTGAGACATTCTCTCGTATCTTTCCATTTCATGAAAACAACCAAAGGTCCAAAAGTCTCTTCCTGCCAAAGTACATTGTTGGTGTTGTTCAATAAAACAATTCCGGGTTGAACCATTGCTCCTGTTCGTTGCAGTGGAAGAATAACTTCGGCTCCTTGTTGAATACCCCTAAGATATTGCTTTTCCAAATGCTCCGCAGCATCTAAATTGACCAAAGGTCCAATGAAGGTATCCTCCAATAAAGGGTCACCGCATTTTATATTTTTAATGCGCTCTGAAATAGCCAGTTGTATTTCATGCCAACGCGATTCATGAACCAAGATTCTCTTGGCAGCAATACAGGATTGACCAGCATTCAGTAATCGACCTTGGACAATACCATCCATGACCTCCAATAAATCCGCATGTTCGTCGACAATCATGGCATTGCTTCCTCCCAACTCCAGAATGCTCATCTTGATATTTCTCCCTGCCAAAGCCGCAACACTGCGTCCTGCGGATTCACTTCCTGTAAGCGATACACCGCATACAGCAGGATGAGATAGTACCTCATCTACCTGATGGGAGGCAATGCACAACACTTGAAACAAATTTTCATGGTACCACGCAGCATCGATGGCTTCTTGAATCTTGAGGGCACAGCCCGTGGTGTATTGACTGTGCTTCAAGAGTATTGTATTGCCAGCAATCAAAGCCGGAATAGCATAGCGGAACACTTGCCAAAAGGGAAAATTCCATGGCATGATGCCTAACCAAACACCAAATGGACGTCGTCTTATTTGCGTAATGACTTCTTCTGACTCTGAGTGAACAGTGGCCAGGTAATCATCAGCATGTTCAAGGTAGTGCTGACAGAGCAAGATACATTTTTCTATCTCCACCATGCCTTGACCAATGGGTTTGCCCATCTCAGTGGCCATCAAATGAGCATATTCGGATTTCCTTTCGGAAAGAATATGACACAATTTTTCAAGGCCTTCCAATCTCTCGGGTACAGATAAAACCTTCCATTTAGAAAAAGCTCTTTCGGCTTTACTGATTTTTTGGACAATAAAATCACTGTTGTCGTTGTCATATTTGGCAACAACCACTTGGCGATATGGATCGATGGATCTGAGCATTAACCTTTGAACCCTAAAGACTGGTTCAAAGATAAAGGAAGCTCGGGCAATAATGAACGATTGACCATGTAACTGTTCAACTCAGCAAATCCACTGAAAATGTAATGTTTCATGGCTGCTTCTCTTAAATAGCCCTTACCCGTGCTGCCGCCGGTACCACTTCGCATGCCTATCATGCGGTGAACCATATTCATGTGACGCCATCTCCAAGTGGCCATCAATTCGTCAATGTCCAATAAATGGTTGATGATGCGATATGCATTTTGAAACAAAGGCATATCACGGTATAGACTAATAAGCATCGCAGAACGTCTGGCTCTTAGTGAAAGACTAGCACCTTCTTTTTCTTCAAAAAACATTTGGTCAAAATGAGCCATATTTCCTTTTTCTTCTTCACGAAGCGTTCCTTCATAAACGCTTCGATAAGTTTTCCAAAAGTCACCTTCACTGCCAATGGTCACCTCATCAAAAAAAGGCATACGAGACAACCAACCGTCAATCAAAGTAAGAAGTGAAGTGGTGGATGAGACATTCTTTATGTGCTCCAAGTCTTTTACATTCAGTTGACTGGTGTAGTAAGATTGACCATGACGCTGCTCCATTTTGAGACCCAATAAACTTTCTAACTCTTTGAATTGCACACTTTGAAAGCCAGAGGCTGGACGCAATAAATCTCTGAACTCCAAGAAATCTATTGGAGTCATGGTTTCTAAAATGTCAATTTGGTGTACCAAGACCCGTAAAATTTCTACAATGCGGTTCATGCGTCTAACAGCGGTGGCTGTTTCAGGAGCGTTGTCGTTGATGGTTGTATTGGAGAATATTTGATGAATGGATTTGGTTTCGAACAAAATCTGCTTGAACCAAAGTTCATATGCTTGATGAATCACAATGAAAAGCATTTCATCATGGGCATGTTGGTTGACTTTATCGCTTTCTAGATGCTGAGCATCCAATATTTTATCGAGTTGTAAATAGCTGGAGTAATACATGGTGCAATGATAATGGAATTATAGACCGCAATGAATGATTGAGGTCACTGTTTTTTTCTTTTTACGGAGAACAATTGCGCAGGCTTGTGCAATACCCCGCTTTGCTTTTCCTCCAAGGGTTCTACCGTATTGGTTCTGAGGATATTTTTTCTGAAATTTCGCTTGTCTAATTTCTTATCCAAGATGATTTCGTACAATTTCTGCAGTTGAGAAAGCGTGAATTTTTCGGGAAGCAATTCAAAGCCAATGTGATCGGCCATCAATTCATGTCTCAACACTTTGAGTGCCTCTGACACAATGTCGTTGTGATCAAAAGCAAGATTTGGAATCTTGTAGACATCCACCCACTGTGCTTTTTTAGCAAAGGATGCTGCCTGTGGATTAAAGTCGTCCATTTTCACCAGCGAATAATAACCAACGGTTATAACGCGTCGTTCAGGATGTGTTCTGAAGCTGCGCAACCAATCGCGGTCCTTTAAACCACTGACACGATTGGGATCACCAAATGCATGAAACTGTTTTAGATAGATACCCTGTAGGCTGGTCAATTCTTTTAAAATACGCTTAGCCGCCGCGTCCAATCCTTCATCTTCTTGCACTAAATCTCCGGGCACTGCCTTCTGGGGTTTGATGGTTTTTCCATCGGGTTGCTTTTGCTCAATGAGTAGAACCTTTAATTCATCATCATCAAAACCAAAGACAACGCAGTCAACCGAAACATCCATTTTATTTGAGGTTTTTTGTAGTAGTTTGTTGCGAAAATACGTGATGTTGAAAAATAGTTAGTGTAAAAGATACACTAAGTTGAAATTTGGTTATATTTGCGATAATGAATAACAATGGCATAAAGCGAATAGGGGTACTCACCAGTGGTGGTGATGCACCTGGAATGAACGCTGCAATTCGTGCAGTGGTCAGGGCATGTGTTTTCCATAACATTGAAGTGGATGGTATTTTCCAGGGTTACACAGGAATGATTGCTGGCGATTTTAAGCGATTAAACGAACGTTCAGTTGCTCGAATTTTAGGAAGAGGCGGTACCATCTTAAAAAGTTCGCGAAGCAAAGAATTCTATGAGGCAGAAGGCAGAGCCAAAGCAGCTGAGCAATTGAAGAAACACGGAGTGGATGCTTTGATTGCTATTGGGGGAAATGGAACTTTTACCGGTGCACATTTGTTGTATCAAGAGCATGGTATTCCTGTAATGGGAATTCCTGGGTCGATTGATAATGATTTGTTTGGAACAGATCATTGCATTGGATTTGACACAGCCACGAACACAGTAGTGGATGCCGTTGATCGCATCAGAGATACGGCCACCTCTCACAATAGATTATTTTTTGTTGAGGTGATGGGGCGCAACAGTGGTTTTATTGCCCTCAAATCAGGTATCGCAGCAGGTGCCATTGCCATAATTTTGCCAGAGGATGAGATGAGTGTTGATGAGTTGGTGGATACTTTGAAAGCCAGTGAAGAAAGCGGAAAGTCGAGCAGTATTGTCATTGTTGCGGAAGGAAGCAAAAGCGGCGGAGCTTATGAATTGGCCAAGAAAGTAACAGAAAAATATGCAGAATACGACACACGCGTTTCTGTTTTGGGTCACTTACAAAGAGGTGGAGCACCCAGTTGTTACGATCGCGTGATTTCCAGCCGAATGGGGGTGGCTGCGGTAGAAGGAATTTTACAAGGAAGAAAAGACGTAATGGTGGGTCTTGTTAATGATCAAGAAACCTACACATCGCTTGAAGAAAGTATCACGAGGAGAAATATGCCTAATCGTGATGAGTTGCGCATTGCCCGCATTCTTTCGATTTAAATAATAACAGAACAGTTGTTCTAAAAAACAAATTAAAAAATGAAAAGAATTGCAATAAATGGTTTCGGACGCATCGGAAGAATGTGTTTCAGAAGCATCATTGAAAAAGAAGGTTTGGATGTCGTAGCCATCAACGATTTGACGGATGTTAAAACATTGGCGCATTTGTTAAAGTATGATAGTATTCATGGAAGAGTGAAAGCGGATGTTGCTGCAGATGGTAACTTTTTGGTGGTAAATGGAAAACGCATCGAGGTCATTGCACAGAAAGATCCAGCACAATTGCCATGGGGAGCCATGAATGTAGATGTTGTCATTGAATCTACAGGAATTTTCACCGACAAAGAAGGTGCACAAAAGCACATCACTGCGGGTGCCAAAAAAGTGGTTATTTCAGCTCCTGCATCGGGAGGAATCAAGACCATTGTTTTGGGTGTAAATGATGGAGACATTACAGCGGATGATGTTGTATTGTCCAACGCCTCATGCACCACCAATTGTTTGGCCCCTATGGCCAAGGTATTGAACGATACATTTGGAATAGAAAAGGGATACATCACAACGGTGCATGCCTACACTGCAGATCAACGCCTACAAGATGCTCCACATAAGGATTTGAGAAGAGCCAGAGCTGCGGCTTTGAGCATGGTGCCTACTTCAACTGGTGCTGCAAAGGCGGTGGGTGAAGTATTACCTGAGTTAAAAGGGTTATTGGACGGTGTAGCAGTCCGCGTCCCCACTCCAGATGGTTCATTGACCGACTTGGTGGTTATCTTGAAAAGAAATGTAACGAAAGAGGAAGTAAATGCAGCCATTAAAAAGGCAGCAGAGAATGAAATGAAGGGCATCATTGAATACTGTACAGATCCCATTGTATCCATTGATATTGTAGGAAACAAACATTCTTGTATTTTCGATGCAGATCTTACCTCAGCCAACGGAAACTTGGTGAAAGTTATGGGCTGGTATGACAATGAAGCAGGATACTCTGAGCGCGTAGTTGAACTGGTGGCTCAGTGGTCCTAAAAGACAATATGAATGATAATGAATAAATAGAGATTGAAGAGAGATGGGCCCTACTAATGGGCTTATCTCTCCTCATTTTTACCAAAACCAAAACAAGAATAACATGATTTTAATTGCAGACAGCGGATCCACTAAATGTGATTGGGCCCTGATTGACAAGCAAGGCAAGCGCTTGGGAAATTTTGAAACCATGGGATTAAATCCCTATTTTCATGATGAAACAGTTGTTGAATCTTCCATTCGTGGCAATGCGCCATTGGCATTGTATGCCGATAAAGTAAAGAATATTTATTTCTATGGTGCGGGCAGCAGCACGGATGTGATGTGCGCCATCATTGAGCGCGGATTAAAAAGTGTTTTCGTTAATGCCGAGATCGTTGTTGATCATGATTTGGTAGGCTGCGCTTATGCCACTTATGATGGACAAGATTGCATTTCTTGTATTTTGGGTACTGGATCCAATAGCTGTTCATTTGACGGTAAAGAGATCCATGAAGAAGTTCCTTCATTGGCTTTCATTTTAGGTGATGAAGCCTCCGGAAGTTATTTTGGAAAAATCCTATTGCGCGAATATTTCTACCGCAAATTGCCCGCAGATTTGAAAGAAGCTTTTGAAGCTACTTTCTCCATTTCCAAAGATGAATTTATTTCTCGCGTTTACCGCGAACCCAACGCCAACGTTTTCTTGGCCAGTTTTACACGCTTTATTGGAGAGCATGCGCATCATCCTCATGTCATCAATTGGGTGGTACGTGGCATGCGTGATTTCATTGATATACATGTCAAGTGTTTTAGCAATTGGGAAACAGCCCCTGTTCATTTTGTGGGTTCTATTTCACATTACTTCAAACATTGCTTAGAAATTGCAGCACAGCAAGAAGGAATACATCTTGGACGTGTCATCAAAAAGCCCATTGATGGGTTGGTTGATTATCATGTAAAGTATGTTTTTGCTAACGCGATTTCCTAAGTTATGTTGGAAGCGTGTTTATTTGATCTAGACGGCGTGCTGGTAGATACAGCGCGCCATCACTATTCTGCTTGGCAGCGTCTGGCTCAGGAAAGAATAGGAGTTACTTTCACCCACCACGACAATGAACAATTGAAGGGTTTATCACGTTTGGAGAGTCTGAACTATATTCTTTCAAAAACCACTCAGGTTTTTTCTGAAGAAGAGAAAACACAAATGATGCAAGACAAAAACGAGTGGTATTTATCACTTGTATCAGAATTAACACCTAACGATGCTTTGCCTGGTGCGACATTATTGCTCCAATCATTGAAGGCAAACGGCATCAAGACAGCTCTAGGTTCAGCTTCTAAAAATGCACCATTGATCATTGAAAAATTGGGGATTGCTTCTTTGTTGGATGTTGTCATTGATGGCAACGTGGTTTCTCGTTCCAAACCTGATCCTGAAGTTTTCTTGAAGGGCGCTGAGGCATTGAAAGTTTCTCCTGCATCCACCATTGTATTTGAAGATGCTGTGAGTGGAGTAGCAGCTGCCAATGCGGGTGGATTTTTTTGCGTGGGAATTGGTCAAGCAGTGGATTTACCAGAAGCAGACTTTGTTGTTACCGATTTATCTTTTATCGATATTGATTTATTAAACAATAAATTTTTCAGTCATTAATACAATTCTTGTATGATTCAGTATTTGAAAACAGATCCTTGGAAGGTCATTGAAAATGGTTTTGATGCGCGATACCACCAGAGCTCTGAAAGTATTTTCAGTTTAGGAAATGGGAAGTTTGGACAACGAGCCAATCACGAAGAGCATTATTCAGGCAAACACTTGAAAGGTTCTTATGTGGCGGGTGTGTATTATCCAGACAAAACCAGAGTGGGGTGGTGGAAAAATGGCTATCCAGAGTATTTCGCCAAGGTATTAAATGCTACAGCATGGCATGGCGTACGTGTTTTGGTCAATGGTGAAGAGTTGGATTTGGCCACAATAAGGGTTTCTGATTTTGTGCGTGAATTAGACATGAAACGCAGTGTTTTGTCTCGTTCTTTCATTGCTCATTTTTCCAATGGCGTAGATTGTCGCTTTTCATTTGAGCGATTCATCAGTATGGCCGATGAAAGCATTGCAGCCATTGAAGTAAAAGTTGAGGCATTGAGCCATGGTGTGTCGTTGGAATTGATTTCGTCAATGGATGGCAATGTCAAAAATCATGATGCCAACTATGACGAAATTTTTTGGGAATCCATAGCGCAGGAAGTTGAAAGAGGTGTTGGAGTTGTTGCTTCAAAAACCAAGAAAACGGGATTTGATCTTTCTGTGGCCATGTCTCATCAAGTATCAGGTTTGGATTGGGTAAGAGATGAAAAGGAAAGTTCATTTGTGGCCTCTCACTTCAAAGGCCAATTGCAAATGAATCAAACAGTGGTACTCCACAAGTTTATTGGATTGGAGAATTCATTGTACGACGAAAATGTGATTGAACGTTCCAAAGCGCATTCGAAACGTGCTCATGAGACGGGCTATCAATCATTGCTTGAAGCACACACAGAAGCTTGGGCCAGGATCTGGGAGATGGCAGATATTGTCATTGAAGGCAACGAGGAGGCCCAACAGGGTATTCGTTTCAATATCTTTCACCTGAATCAAACCTATACAGGTACCGATGCTCGTTTGAACATTGGTCCAAAAGGCTTTACCGGTGAAAAATACGGAGGATCCACCTACTGGGACACAGAGGCATACTGTATTCCGTTTTACATGGCTACTAAGAATCAAGAAGTGGCCAAGCAGTTATTACATTATCGCCACAAGCAATTGGGTAAAGCCATTGAGAATGCTCAGAAGTTGGGTTTTACTAACGGAGCAGCATTGTATCCGATGGTTACCATGAACGGCGAGGAGTGTCATAATGAATGGGAAATTACTTTTGAAGAGATTCACCGCAATGGCGCTATTGCCTATGCCATATACAATTATACCCAATACACCGGAGATGAAAGTTATGTTCGTGAGACAGGTTGGGAAGTTCTTTTGGGCATAGCCCGTTTTTGGGCACAACGGGTGCATTGGAGTGAGTACAAGCAGCAATATGTCATGCATGGCGTTACTGGGCCAAATGAATACGAGAACAACGTCAACAATAACTGGTACACCAATTACATAGCCGTTTGGTGTTTAGAGTATGCTTATGATTGCATAGAAGGACTTGAAACCCAAGATTCTGAGCAATACAAAAGGGCAGTGTCCAACTTTAATTGGAGCAAAGAAGAGGGTGCACAATGGTTGAATATCTCAGCCAAGATGTATTATCCCACTCATGATAATGGCCAGATTTACTTACAGCAAGATGGCTTTTTGGATAAAGTTTTAATGAAGGCCGCTGACTTGAATCAGGCAGAACGCCCCATCAATCAGCATTGGAGCTGGGATAGAATTTTAAGAAGTTGTTTTATAAAGCAAGCTGATGTTCTTCAAGGTTTGTACTTTTTTGAGGATCGATTTAGTGATGAGGTCATTAAAGCCAACTTTGATTTCTATGAGCCTATGACAGTACATGAATCCAGTTTGTCACCTTGTGTTCACAGTATCCTTGCGGCCAAATTGGGCTATGAAGAGAAGGCCATTGAAATGTACATGCGAACCTCAAGATTGGACTTAGATGACTACAACCATGAGGCCCATGAAGGATTGCACATTACCTCAATGGCGGGAACATGGATGTCGATCGTTCAAGGATTTGGTGGGATGCGGGTTAAGAATGGTGAGTTGACCTTCAATGCCATGCTCCCCAAACAATGGAACTCCTACACCTTTAGAATTTTGTTCAGAGGAGAAGTAGTAGTAGTGCGCGTGGATGAACAGGGTACAACCGTCACAAGAATTTGACCGATTAAAATTGCAAATAGATGGGGGGGATGATGGTGTCGGATTTGTAATAGGCAAAAACCATCAGCATCACCCAACCGATGAGAATATATAACCATTGACTTTGGTGGGAAAGCCAGTCAATGGTTTTTTCATTCCATGAAAGCGGCATCCAATGCAATGTGATTGCTGCAACAATCATCCACAAGACAGATTGGTAATGTGCTATAAAAGCACTTAAAGTGGACAGATCAAAATTGTAAATGATTTGGTGGAGGACGATTGTACTTTTTTCTAAACTATCAGGACCGAAGAAAATCCAACAAAACACCACAAAATGGAAGGTGAGTATCATGGAAAGAACCGAAGGCAGTTGAAATTTCAAATTTCTATTTTTCAAAAAATCAATTCGCCATTTGTCCAAAGCAAGCGCTGCACCATGCAAACCTCCCCAAATAATGAAGGTCCAATTGGCGCCATGCCAAAATCCTCCCAAGAGCATGGTGATGAGCAAGTGAGCGTAGGTTCTGATCAGGCCTTTGCGGTTACCTCCCAACGGGATATACAAATAGTCTCTTAGCCAAGAGGAAAGAGAAATGTGCCATCTTCTCCAAAACTCGGTAATGGACTTGCTTTGATAGGGTGCAAGGAAATTGGTGTCAATTTTCAGCCCCATCCAACGTGCAATGCCAATGGCCATATCTGAGTATCCACTAAAATCGCAATATATCACAAGTGCATAAGCATAAACTGCGGTTAGATTATAAACGCCATTGTATCTCGTAGGATCATCAAATACCACGGAAACAATCTGATTGTACAAGTAATCACTGATGACTACTTTTTTAAAACAACCTGTGAAAATGTAGAAAAAGCCAAAAGCGATATCTTGTTTTTTTAATTCCCAATGTTGTCTTATTTGGGGCAAAAAATCGGCAGCTCTTACAATAGGTCCCATCATTAATTTGGGAAAAAAAGAAAGAAAGAAAATATAATCCAACCATTTTTTGACGGGCTTAAAGTGACCTCGATACACATCAACGGTATAACTTAAATTTTCAAAAGTATAGAATGAAATACCAACAGGTAAAATCAGATTGAGCATAGATACCTGATGTTCACCCCATTGATTCCAAAGTTGAATAAAGAAATCGGTATACTTGAAATAAAACAAAAGTCCAAGATTGATAACGATGCTGAAAACTAATAGACCCCGTTTCTTATCCTTGTTCGTGCTTTTATATATCCAATGGCTGATATAAAAATCGACAACAGAGGCCAACAAAATTAGGCCCACATAATACCCGCATGCTTTATAGAAGAAATACAGCGAGAAAAAAACAACCCAACTTAATCGCGCTGTTGTTTTTTTATACAACGCAGCATATCCAATGAAAAAGAAGGTAAAGAAGAACAAAAAGAAAGAGGAATTAAAAACCAAAGGCGAATCTGGCTGATAAATCAATTGCTGGAATAACAGCGCTGAAAATGGGTCTTCCATAGCAACAAGTTATTGAGGCAGATGATTGTCGATAGCGTTTCTCATACCCTCCCCAAGAATACGGTAACCTTTTGGAGAAAAGTGTATTCGTTTTTTGTCAGTCATTCCCAATTGAGCCCAATTTTTCATGCTGTCTTCTCCACCCATGTACGCGTACAAATCGTAGACGGGAATATTTAAAAGAGATCCAATTTCATTGATCACCCCTCTGACACGGGGAATCAGGGGGTTTGGAACGAAATAGGATTTTTTGTTTTTGTATTGTACTTTGCTCACCGCAGGGGGAGTTGTGAGTACGATTACCGGTTGTGAATCAATACTGCGGATCATTTGAATCAAGTTTAGACTTTGATCAAAAAAAGTCGTGTCATCAAATTCCCCGAATTGAAAAGCTTCATTGGTCCCCAATGAAATGACAACGATATCAGGATTTAATTTTTCCAATTGATTCCTGAACTCAATGCTTTCTGAATAATGTTGGTAGGTAGCACCATTTACACCAATGGCAGACACAATGGCACCACCGTCGCCATTGCTAACTTTAACACCATAAAGGGTTGATGATTTTTGAAAAGAGAATTGTTGTTCATGCAAGAGATCGAAAACAAAAGTGGGTTTTTCGAGAATAAATACGCTATGGCAAGGATCTGAGAGGTGTCTAAGTGGTTTAGCATATTCACCATATTCACTGATAATCTGATAAGAGAAATTAGAGTCGTATACATTGGCGTGAAAAAGGTCAATGCGCTGGACCTGATGACTAAAATTCAATGAATCAAACTCCCAAGTTATTTTGGCATTGACATCCTCTGTATGAATGGTATATCCACTGACCCCAACAGGGAATTCCTTTTTAGCATGAATGATTTTACTGACTTGCCAAGCAACATTTGATTTTGTTTGGTAACCATCATGACCATTTGTTTTTGCCACTTGATATGGAAATGCTAATCCATAACCTGCATTTCCATAAACGGAGTGAATGGCTTCGGACAATGGGATGGTCATTCCTCCAGGTTGAATATGACTATCTCCAAGATGTAAAATGAAAAGATCGTTATTGAGTTGTTTTTTCAATTGAAATCTATTTTCCAAATTTTCAGTAAAACCCTTTAAGCTATCATTCAATGAAATGCGCTGTGACCTTGATGACAAACCCATCATTAACATCATTGATAGCATTAAAAATGTGAGGATATTATCTTTTACTTTCCAAATAATAGGCATAGGAATCAATTAAGTATTTGTAAATGTATTGGGCCAAATAATCAGACCCCTTGTGGGTCATATGGGTGTAATCATTATTGGCTAATTTGGGTACGGAGTCCTGCACCCAGCTTCGCATAGAACCAGGTCCACCCATGGCATCAAATAAACTGAAGTAGGCTACTCCATGCTCGTTGGCAATTTTTTGTTGGCTGCGTAAAAGGTGGAGCACTGTTGGGTCAGTATCCCATTTACCATTCTCTTTGTAGGCCTTGTCTGTCATGCCAATTAACAAAATATCCGAATGGGGAAAACACTTTTTTAAATGTTCAATGGAGCGACCCATTGTAATCTCATAATTCCTATAGTCTTCCACTCCATGACCGATAACGTTTAATCCATAATGAGCAATGACCAAAGGGGTGTGGATAGCACTATCAATGGCATTCATCATTTCGATGTTGAGCAAGCTCAAAGAGTTTCCAGAATTGCCTCTAAAACCAAAATTGTCAACATACAAACCATCGCCTTTTTCGAAATTAATACCATACAATTTGGGCTCTCCTTCCTCAACCAATACAGACATTTTTTTAAAAGGCTTATTCCTGATATCCATAACATATCCTGTTTGAGTGGAGTCGGGCCAGGATAAATTCAATTCATCTTGATCAAAAGTGAATTTGAACTTACCCGATGATTTTGGGTGTGCAATCAATTGGGCATTTTGGAAAGGGTATGACTTGACTGCGAAAGAGCATTTAGCACCTGGTCGTCCTCCAAATACTTGTCCAGTAGGACCAATAGGAAAAGGTTGTTTTTTATGATAACTCAAGAAATCTGTGATGCTCCAAAGGTCATTAAAACCATGATTGATGGTCACCCTAAATCCGGCGACAATAGATGTAATTGGCATCCACCCAATTCCATTGCCCCCCCATTTTTTTTGAATTCGAGCGCGCAATCCTTGTGTCAACAAATCACCTTCAATCTGAGAATCCCCGAAATAGGCAATGTGAAAGCTCCCTCCTTTTTCTTTTAAGGTATCCAAACTTCCAAAAAAACGATTGAGTCGATTTCTTTCTTCACGCTGACCTTGGAATGACGCCTTTTCAATTTGAGATTCTTGCTTATACTGCTCAAATGCTTTGGCCACATTCTCCTTTTGGTTGGTTGTATTCAATTCTGAAAAATAACTGAATCGTTTGAGTTCTATCGATTGATTTGAAAACAGGGCAACCATACCAACACCTATGAGCATGGCCAATAGCATGAATGCCAATTGATGATATCCAGAGGACTGCCTAAACATATACCAAGCCTGCAATTTACTCTTTAATTCAGCGTGTTTCAGTGATGAAGCAAAAAAATATTTTCGGCCAATTTGGGAACCAAAAGTTGATTGGATTTAGGATGATACAGTTTGATGTTTTGGTAAACCCTTATTGGATCTTCAAGGCTTTCATTGCTCAAATCAAAACAACCATAGTGCATGGGTACCATATAATTCGCTTTCATCTCGTCAAATGCTTTGATCGCATTGGATGGGCTGATGTGATTGCATTCCATGAACCATTCTGGTTGATAAGCTCCTATGCCGATTAATGCATAATCCAGATGAACGCGTTCACCAATGGTTTTGAAGTGCGATCCATAACCCGTATCACCAGAGAAATAGATGTTTTTATCCGTGGTTTGAATCACAAACCCACCCCAAAGTCGATCATTAAAATCAAACAATCCCCTTTTGGACCAATGCCTTGCGGGAACAAAAATGATGGTGAATGGAGAATCGATGAAAACTTGATTCCAACCCGCACAGATGATATTACTTTTTTTGAAAACCCGCTGGAGTAATCCACTCATTTTTAGACCTGTCAATACTTTGACATCAGGACTTTTCTTTTTTAATTGCCTCAATGACCATAAATCCAAATGATCTCTATGGTCGTGAGACATTAGAATAAAATCTATGTTTGGCAAATTCTTGACATCATAGGGCAACACGCTTTTTCTTGGGTAAAAGGGAGTGGCTGAACCAAAGACAGGATCGGTTATGATTCTAGTACCATTGATTTGAATGAGAAAAGTGCAATGTCCCAACCAAACACAATAATCCTCATTTGCAAACAAATCTTGAATAGTGTCTGAAATAGGTACGGACCATTTTGAATTTTGTTTCTCTTCTAAATAGGGATTCACTTCATTCTTCCATTTGCGAAAGGCCTTGTAATCTGGTTGAAAAGGAAATTCCAGATTGACGAATTTCCCTTTGTCCAAGGGCGTTTTTAAATGCTCATCCATTGTTGTCCAATAAGACAATGCAGGATTTTCAATGTGTTTTTGGGACATGATAGGTAGATTCAGACAACAGCATAACAATAAAAGAAGCTTATTTGTTGTCATCAAAATTGATAAATGGAATAATGACTGTTTTTGCACACCAACCGGAGAAATGAAAAATGAGATAAAACCACAGGATTGTCATTTAAAATAACGACACAACGCAATCCTTTTTCCCGAAGTTCTTTTAATTTCCTTTCTTCTTTTAAATCTTCATTGTGCAAAATCCAACCTTTTCTATGTGTAAAGTACATGGGAGTAGGGTAGTCACCGCTGTTGATGGCAATGAGTTCATGTGGTTGGGTGAATTCATTCAAATCAGACTCCAATTCCAACAACGACATTTGTTTTTCTTTCAGAAAAAAATCATGTTGCTGATTGGCAATACCTTCAATGATAATGGCGAACAAAATGACTATTCTCCATGGTCTTGAGGGAATGCAAGTGACACCATAGCCTGCTATTAAAGCCATTAAGGGGACAAAGGGAATGATGTAATAATTATGATGAGAGAAAGTGAACCCCGCTTTCATCATGATGACAAAAAACAGCAAAAAGCAAATGACAAAGGGGAGAATCAATGATTTTTCTTTTCGCTTAACCGCATAAAAAAGTCCGAAAAGAAAAACCATAAACCCTACGTATTTCAAAGCTGTATCATAGAATTTTTTCAATGTCTCATGACCATTCATGAAAAGTTCAGATAGTCCAGTGAGTGAATCTTTACCCATAAAAAAATGCCAGAATCCGAAGTGGTTCACCAAGTAAGGCACCCAATAAAAATACCAAAGGAAAGCTGGAATCAAGGCAGTTGTTGTAACCAATACCAACCCTATTTTTCTTTGCTTTTCTATTGTGGTGCTGAACAAGAACAGAACCATTATTCCCAACAAAAATCCGGCAGGCAACTTGGCCAAAACACCAATCATAATAAACAAGAAATAACAAGTCAAGTAAATCGCTTTGCGTTGCTTTTTATCATTAAAGAGATATAATACACCGAAATAAATTCCAGCCATAATAATGGACATGGCAAAGGTGTCGGGCATTATTTTCCTAGAAAACTGAAACCAAATGGAAACGCTGAGAATCAGAGTAGAGTACAGGGCAATTTCTTCCTTATAGAAGCGACGTATGAGTAAATAAAAGAACCAAAGACCAAAACTAGATACGGTCAAATTAATAAGTCGCCCATACCAATGCTGATAGCCAAAAATTTTGGAGGTTGCATAGATTAGATAATTCAGAACAGGAAATTCCATTCCTGTGATTCCTGTTTTATCACCTGCAAAATCAACTCGAGGATAAAATATATTATTATCAACCTCTAAAAAATTGCGGGCAACCATTGTAACTGTGGTTTGTCGCCAATTGTGTCCAACCTCTAATGGAGGATTGGTAATCCCGATCAAACGGATAACAAAGAAAAAAGCAATCCAAAAACGAATGTCCTTAACAATGGTTATTGCCTTCATAACGGATAAGTAAAACCAATTGCCAATTAGAGTTCGTTGGTGAATCGAGTATTGACCACATTATTGAATATTGATCCAAAACGATAGCTCAAACCAATGGAATAATAATAGGAATAATTGGTGGCCACCGCCTGTTGTTGAAGAAGAACCTCATTTAAGCTTGCGTTTTGCTTGGGTAAGTAGATTTGGTTTCTGATCAAGGAATAATAGCCATAGAAATTGACAGAAAGCCCCTTGTATATCCTTGCGTTCAATTCTAGATTGATATTGGTTGTATTTTGTTTAACATTATCTAAGAAAAACTCAGTATTGATACCAATCCCAAAAGAACCCCATGTTTGATTAAAGGAACCGTTGATATTGAACTGTCCTGAAGGTCGCCATTCCTTGGTTTTAAGATAAATGGTTGTGTCTTGGTAGTGGTTGTATTGGCTACCTAAATACGTAGAAAAGGTCAATTGCTTGGTTTGAGATTCTTTGAAATCAAAAATATTGTATTCAAAAGCAACATTGTGTGAAAAACTATTTTCAATATTTTCGTAATCACTATGGGAGTAATCATGAAAAGTACCAAAAGACCAATGGGGTGTGATGGTTTTAGCATAAGCAAAATACCCAGAATAAGTCTCTCTTGAAAATTTGTCTTTGAATCCCATGTAATTGTAACGTTGTATGTTATTGTTGTAATAACTGCCAATTCTGATTTTATGGGTTTCTTTGTTTTGATTGGCAGAAAAATTACTTCCCATGCTGGTAGAGCGATAAGTATCTTGTCCATTGCTGTATCCATTTACACTAAAATTGAATACCCACGCATTGAAAGGGTCTTCTGCAGGATTACTGCCAACGCCCATTTCATTTAACTCAAGGCTATCATTGGAAACAACCTGAAGTGCGTTGATCTTTTCTAATTGTAAAGCATAACGAACCAGTCCCATAGAAACATAATTTTTCAGCTTTTCCCTGATTTCATTATCTGTATTAATCGCATTGGTATTGAATTGTACGGTATCAATAAGGTGTTTAATGTTATTGCTACCCTCAAAAATCAATTGATATTCAAATCCACCACTTCCTGTTCCCAATGCACTTATACGCAGATTGACATCGGCAACAAATTGGTCTTGAACAAAATTGGCCCAAGTAATCTCGGTTTTTAAATAGTCCGTATAACACCAGGAACTGCATCGTACAAAAACATTCAAGGATTTCGTGTTTTCTGATTGTGCTGTTATTCCTAGAGATAAGAAAGCGCAGAAAAGGAAAGGGAAAAAGGATTTCATGTAATTCATTTCGTGAAATTATAGGATTGAACAAGGATAATAACGATAATCTTCGTTAATAATGTTAACGACAGATTGAGAGGGTATATGCAGGATACCGGAAAGTTTTGAAAACCCGATCAAATCCCCACTTCCTTTATATGCTAAAACATTGATGGAATTGTTTTTAATAACAACAGGAATCCACAAATCCAATTGCTCATGTTTTTCAATGCGTTCTGAAAGTTGAACCATGAAAGTGTTATTGTTGGATGACCATTGCTGTCGTATCCATGGCATTAAATAAGCAATGGCGCAAGTTAACGTAGAAACAGGATTGCCAGGAAATCCGAAAAGCACTGTATTGTTCTTGCTGCCAAGCCACATGGGCTTTCCTGGCTTTTGCAATATTCCATGAAAATGATTTTGGAATCCTGATTGCTGCCACAATTGGGGCAAGTAATCTTTGCCACCTTTTGAAACCCCTCCAGAAAACAATAGCACATCAAACTGAGTAGCATGTTTTTCTAGCCACTCGAGGATTTCATCAGGATTGTCATTCAAATGGAAAATGTCAATCTTTTGAGAAAAAGAAAGAACCAAACTCTTCAACGCATGGGCATTGGAAGTTCTGATCTGATGGGGCAGTGGAGACTGATCAACAGGGACCAATTCATCTCCTGTTGAAACAATCCCGATAGAGGGCTGTTTGAATACCATCGGATTTATCACTCCACACGATGCCAGGACAGCTTTGACGGCCGGCGTAATTAACGTGCCTTTTTTAAGTGCTATTTCTCCACATTTGAATTCGCTTCCTTGCTTCTGAATATTCCAACCTGTTTTTATTTTATCCAATTCACGGCATTCAAATGACCCATTGGAATGCAATTTTATTTTTTCAACTGGAATAACAACATCAAAGCCGTTGGGAACAGCCGCGCCAGTTGTTATTTCGCAAGATTCATGACCCGGTAATGAAATCAAAGGTGATCCCGCCCATTGTTGATGTTGGTATTGAAAAGTACGTTGTCCTTTTTGCCAATCCACCCATCGAATGGCAAAGCCATCCATCATGGCTCTGTCGAAAGATGGAAAGTCTCTGTCAGTCAAAATATCCTCAGCCAAAAATCTTCCGTCGCATTGTTCAAATGGAATATTCTCTGCTCCCCAATGGCAAGAGATTTCAGATAAAATACTTTGCGCTTGTTTTACACTGATCACGTTAACCTCCAATTTTTGCCATACTCATTCCAAAATGCTGGTTTTCCTTTTCAGCTTCAAATCCATTGATGGACTTTCCTTTTACAAATGTGTCAATCTCTTGAAATATTTCGTCTTCCTTTTTTCCCTTTCTCAAATTGTCCAATAGGGGATAAAATTTTTCACTGTACAAACAATGATGCAAACGACCATCTGGAGTTAATCGCAATCTGTTGCAGGTTCCACAGAAGGTTCGACTGTAAGCAGCAATGTATCCGATGCTCCCTCTTTTATTTTCAATTTGAAAAGAAACCGAAGTCGCATTCAAGTTGGATTCCATCTTGGTCAACATGGGAAAGTGATGAAAAAACATTTCTTCAATTCTGCGCCAATTCCAGTGCCAGTCCGGTTGAATACCTTGTCCATTAAAAGGCATTTCTTCAATGAAACGCAAGTGTATTCCCTTTTCTAAACTCCATGTCATTAGTTGGACGCATTCCTTTTCTGTTGTATCTTTTAACAAAACCGTATTGACATTGACTTTAAAATCAAGTTTCAAAGCAGTATCAATGGAAGATAAAACTTTGTTTATTTCATTTCGTCTTGTGATTTTTTCGAATTGAATGGGATCCAATGTATCTAGTGAGAAATTGATGTGGCGGATGCCTAATTTTTTTATCTCAGGCAAATATTTTTCGGTAAGCAATCCATTGGTGGTAAGGTGCAATGAATCAAAATTCAGCTCATTGGCATGTTTAAGGATTTCCAAAAAATCTTTTCGCACCAATGGTTCTCCGCCGGTAAATCGGACTTTACCTATTCCCCAATTTTTAAACCAATACAAAAGCAACTTCAACTCATCGCTTGTCATCAAAACACTTTTGGGAATCCATGACAAACCTTGCTCAGGCATGCAATATCTGCATCTAAGATTACATTGATCGGTTAACCCAATCCGAATGTATCCAAAATTTCGGCCGTGGTTATCTGCCAGCATCAAGGTCTTGTAAATGTGTAATCGTTTTTAGTATCCTGATGAGAACAAGGATAGTCCTTTTCTATATCTACGGTGATATCACCAACAGAAAATGCATAGCGCTCAACATCATTTTGAAGGAACGAAAAAAAAGCGTCTTTGTTCAAATAAATGGTGATGCAACCGTTGATCATTTTCATGGTGTCGTCTGTCACATCTGAGCAATGGAATTCAAAATGTAAAAAAGGTGGTAGACTTAAATGACAACATTTTTGCTCGAACCAAGTATCCTTGTCGATAGTAGAGAAACGAACACGAAATTTTTTGTCTGAAATTCTAATCTTCATTTGGTTAAACCAATTTCTTCCAATCGTTGCATCAAATAAGCACCTGCAGTTATGGGCTCCCATTTGGCTTGCTCTCCCGCAGGAATACAACTCGCTAAACAATCCAAAGGCATTTCACTTCTGGGGTGCAAGAAAAAAGGAATGGAATAGCGAGGAGTGTTCCACTTTTCTCTAGGGGGATTGATTACTCTGTGCGTTGTGGATTTGAGTTTGCCGTTTGTTAAGCGCTGCAACATATCCCCCACGTTGACCACAATGTGATCGGGCAGGGCAGTAACATCCACCCATTCACCTTTTTTATTCAATACCTGTAACCCTTCTGCACTTGCACCAATCAATAGCGTAATTAGATTGATGTCTTCATGTTGGCCAGCTCTAACGGCGGACTTTGGTTCTTGCGTAATAGGGGGATAATGAATCGGTCTTAAAATACTATTCCCATTATAGATTTTTGAATCGAAATAAAATTCATCCAAACCCAAATAGAGCGCAATGGCCCTCAACATAAAGCGGCCTGTGTTTTCTAAATCTCTATATGCCTTCAGTCCAACCTCATTAAAATTGGGCAATTCCTCGGTGAATACATTGTCTGGATATTCAGATTTTATAGGATCATTGTCAGTGACTTCTTGACCAAAATGCCAAAACTCCTTGAGGTCTCCTGCATTAGAATCTTTTGCGTGTTCTTTACCAAAAGAGGTATAACCGCGTTGACCAGCTAATCCAGGAATCTCGTATTTCAACTTTTGTTCCAAAGGAAGATCAAAAAAATTCTGAACTTCTTTGTAGAGTGTTTCAACCGTTTGGGTCTGAATGAGATGGTTTTTCACAGCTACAAATCCAATGTCTTCATAGGCCTTTCCCAATTGAGAAACAAAAGCCATCTTCTCCTCATGATTGCCATTTATAAAACCAGCCAAGTCTACTGCTGGAATTCCCATTTCTTGTAAGTTCATTGCTTCAAAAGATTAGTACAAGCAATAATAGCTATGATTTATAGGCTTCTATTTACGCTCAATAGAAAGATTATCAGCCCTGATGTGTTGATAGCATTTATTGTATTCCTTATGAACATTATTGTGTGATAAATGTTAATGGTTTGTGTTTTCACTTAGAGCTCCATTTCTAATTTTGAAAACCATATTTTTTCATTATGATAGAATCAGACATCATCATCATCGGTGCCGGACCTTGCGGATTGTTTACTGTATTTGAAGCCGGATTGCTCAAATTAAAATGTCATTTGATCGATGCCTTACCTCAACCAGGTGGCCAGTTGACAGAAATTTATCCTAAGAAGCCCATTTACGATATTCCCGGTTTCCCTGAGGTATTGGCAGGGGATCTCATTGACAATCTGATGAAACAGGCTGAGCCTTTCAAACCCACTTTTACATTGGGGGAGAGAGCTGAAATTTTTGAAAAAGATGAAAATGATCATTTCATTGTTACCACCAATCGCGGCACAAAGCACAAGGCTCCTATTGTAGCTATTGCTGGTGGTTTGGGATGTTTTGAACCGAGAAAACCACCCATTGTCAATATTACCGATTTTGAAGACAAGGGCATAGAGTATATCGTTCGAGACCCGGAATTTTATCGGGGTAAAAGAGTGGTTATTTCAGGCGGTGGTGACAGCGCTTTGGATTGGTCCATTTTCTTAGCCAACGGTGTAGCTGAGCATGTAACATTGATTCACCGTTCTACCAGCTTCAGAGGACACTTAGATAGCGTTCAAAAGGTTATGGACATGAGTGAGAGTGGAAAGATGCGACTCATCACCAATGCTGAGGTAGTTGGATTGAATGGTGAAGACAAATTGGAATCAATCGTTGTCAATATTGACGGGCGTGAGCCAGAAACGGTATCAACCGACCATTGGCTTCCCTTGTTTGGTCTGTCCCCAAAGTTGGGACCATTATCAGAGTGGGGGCTGAACATTGATAAAAATTCCATTGAAGTCAATACCTTGGATTACAGTACAAATGTTCCCGGACTTTATGCCATTGGTGATATCAATACCTACCCAGGTAAATTGAAATTGATTTTGTGTGGATTCCATGAAGCCACTATCATGGTGCAAAGTGCTTTTAAACGAATTTACCCCAATAAGAACCTTGTATTAAAATACACCACGGTTAATGGTGTTCAAGGGTTTTAACGTATGAAAAAAGCTGTTGTCATTGGCGCAGGTGTTGCGGGAATGGCTACAGCCATTAGACTTGCTAAGTCAGGTTATAAGGTTTCAATTTTTGAGGCATCAAATCATCTTGGTGGTAAATTAAGTCAAAAAAAAATTGGTGACTATCGGTTTGATTTGGGTCCTAGTTTGTTTACTTTGCCCGAACTAATAAAAGAGCTTTATCTATTGTGTGGGGAAGATTTCGATACTCAATTTCCCATTCAGCGTTTGGATCCCATTGCCCATTACTTTTGGTCTGATGGAACAGAACTCCATGCTCATGCTGATCTCGATGAATGGAGTGAAGAGATATCTAAAAAACTAGGAGAATCCAAATCAATTGTACTTCGCTATTTCAAAAAGGCAGCATGGGTTTATCATACAACCAAGCCTGTTTTTTTAGAGTCAAGCCTTCGCCGGTTGCCTTGGAAGACATGGTCTTTTTGGAGAGCATTGATGTCGATTCCAGTGCTGCCTGTAATAGGGAGCCTTCATTCATTCAACCAGCGCCAATTTAAAAATCCAAAGACGGTTCAATTGATGAATCGCTTTGCCACTTACAATGGTAGTAATCCGTATTCAACTCCGGCGATGATGAGCATGATTCCACACTTGGAACATGGCATAGGTGCCTTCTTACCCAAAAATGGAATGCACCAAATTACAGATGCCTTGCTTCATTTACTGGATTTGTGCAAGGTAGATGTTCAGTTGAATTGCCCTGTTGAAAGAATAGAAAATTCGGCGATTAATAATACTGATAAACAGTTGGTAACGGGAGTTTGGGTGAAAGATAATTTTATCCCTGCTGATGTTGTGGTTTCCAACGTAGATGCCCATTTCACTTATCACCGTTTATTGCCTGATTTTCCTCGACCAGAGAAAATTCTTAAGCAAGAGCGATCTTCCAGTGCCATTATTTTTTATTGGGGGATGAAGAAATCATTCCCGCAATTGGACGTACACAATTTGTTTTTTGCTGATGATTATGCTGCGGAATTCAAGGGCATTTTTGATACCAAGAAAATTTCAGCGGATGTCACGGTCTATGTGAATATTACATCCAAAATAGTTCAAAGGGATGCACCTGAAGGTTGTGAGAATTGGTTTGTCATGATCAATGCTCCCAGATTTGAAGGAGAAGATGAGACCGAAGCAATCATTCAAGCAAGAAAGTCCATCATAAATAAATTGGGAAGTACCTTACATGAAGATATCGCACAATGGATAGAGGTGGAGGATGTTCTTACTCCAAAATTGATCCAAGAACGAACGGCATCGTATACAGGCTCTTTGTACGGAACTTCAAGCAATTCAACATTTGCAGCATTTCTTCGTCATGCTAATTTTATCGATGAATTGCAGGGCTTGTATTTTGTAGGTGGAAGTGTGCATCCTGGAGGCGGTATTCCGCTTTGTTTGCAGTCTGCAAAAATTGCCACTCAATGCATCATTCAAGATCAAGAACTATCTTGATTTTTTGACGAAGTAATTTTCCTTCCTCTTTTTTTATCGTTCCCAAATATTCAATGAGCCTTTTCTTATCAATGGCTCGGATTTGATCTACCAAAACCTGAGAAGGAACGGACAAGAATTTCTCTTTCACATTATGCCTAAGAACATCAACTTTCTCAATGCATTGGGAAGTTAGTGGACATACGATAACTGTGGGATGAAAGTCATTTAATAAAGGTGACTGAACAATGATCACAGGTCTCACTTTTCCCGGTTCTTTGCCTTTGTTGGGATTGAGATTGGCCAACCAAATATCAAAGGTTTTCATCAAGAAAGCTTTCAAAATCTTCCGCTACGTCTAAACTATTGGCGTACACCGCTTGACTCTCTTGAAAGAGTTTAGCCTTCAATCTTTTTCTTTTGTGATAACGGTTGTACATGGCCAATGCCTCATTGATGTATCGATTGCGTGGCATGTCCAGTTGTTTGATGACCTTTTCAGTCTCATCAAAAACAACATCATCTAATTTTAATGAAAGCATCTTCATTTTTTTCAAGTATATACTACAAATATATACTACTTTTTTTTATCTTCATCAATAAACAACATTATCTTTGAAACATGCCTCAAGTAATTATTGCGTTATTGTACTTCGTTGGATTTTGGGGATTGACTTTTTTTCCTTCGTTATTCATTCCGCTCAGTTCGTTGAGTTTATTGATCACTTTTTCATTGCTCTGCTTGAATGAACCCAGTTGGAAAAAGATTACATTGTTCCTGCTTGTTGCTGTTTTGGGATTTGCAATAGAGTGGTATGGGGTGCATACCGGCAGCCCCTTTGGTTTCTATCAATATGGAGAAGGATTGGGAATCAAATGGAAGGATATCCCTTTGGTTATTGGGTTGAATTGGGTATTGATGGTTTGGGGAAGTATCTCATTGTTGAAATGGACTTGGAACGTTCAAAACCGTTGGGTTTTGTCATTCTGTGGGGGTGTTCTGATGACCTTAACGGATTTATTGATTGAACAAGTTGCCCCGCAATTGGAGTATTGGATGTTTGAAATGAATCATGTTCCTTGGAACAATTACGCAGCATGGTTGTGGTTGGGAATCTTATTTTCATGGTTGTTGTCCTATATACCCATTAAAAATTCAAGTCTTGGAGCCTGGGTTTTCATAGTGAATTGGTTCTTTTTTGTTGCCTTGAATATTGTATAGGTCTTAAAGTCCAATTGCAAATTCTTATCTTTTCTTCACAAAAAACCTATTGGAGCCCGGTTCTTGTTTTTTTGAAACAATGATTGGAAAAATAATTCCAGTTCATCCTCTAATTCATACCTGTTGCTTTTGGTGATTTTTGAAATAATTCTTTGTTGATGAAAGGTTTGAATATTGGCACCCGTAAATGGAAAGCGCTCCGAAAGCTCTTGAAGTCTTGTCAGATTGGCATTAGGAAACTCTTGGCATAGCAATTCAAAACGGATGCTTTCATTGGGTTCATCAATGTGCAAATGAAATAGAAATCTTCTGTTGAAAGCCTCATCCATAGCATCAGGTCGGTTTGTGGTACATATTAGAATTCCATTAAAGTTTTCCATCTCATTTAATAAAATGGTTAATACGGCATTTTCAGTTTGTGAAAGATTTCCGTTAATGGATTGACGTGATTGAAGAATGCTATCAGATTCATTGAAGAAAAGTATGGGAGTCCGTTCACTTTTCTTGTTGAGGTCTTTGTATTTATTGAACACTTCTTGAATGGCCTTCTCACTCTCTCCGAGAAACATATTTCGTTGTTTTGAAACATCAAACAACAATAAATCTCGGTGGGAATGACGTGAAAGTTGCTTGGCCAATTCAGTTTTTCCAGTTCCTGGCCCCCCTGAAAAAAGCAATATGATTCCAGCATTTTCTCTTTTTTTCTTTACCTCATTGACATATGTTTTGTATTGTTTGTCCTCAACAATTTCAAACAATTGCTGAACACTATCCTGGGTATTTTGATTGTATAAGAGCTGTCTCTCGATGATGGATTGAAATGGAATTCTATTCAGCGTTTGGGGCAATGTGGATTGCTCCAAATCTATGTTTTCACCGGATAAAAATGCATTAAGCCAATTGGCATTTGGTTTTATAAGTACTTCACCCCGCATAGTGGTGTAACGGTCTAAAATGGATGCTTTGTACAAAGGGTGCTCACTGTTGTTTAGTTCTTTTTTTATCTGCAGCAAATCGAGTGAATTGGAGGAGAAGAGTTTAACCATTTTGGACAACTCCAAAGATTCCTCTTCTAGAGGGTAAATGGCCAGGATATAAAGCGCCATAGATTGGATTTCGATTCTTGCTTTATTTGTTTTAAGCAATTGCATAAAAGGTTTGGGGTTGGATTTAAGGGCTCTTTTGCTGATTTGGAGCCATTCTTTAAACCCCAACTCTTTGGACCTGAACTGCACAGCCTTGACATAGAGCTCCAACTGTTCTCTTTTATTCGGATTTATATTCAAATGAGGAAAATATTGCTGGTTAGAAGTCTTTAATGCTACTTCAGCATCATGCACAAAAACAAGTGCATGATTGGTGTGAAAGGGACCATCCAATTCAAATTGAATCCAACCCATTAGCGTTAATTCATATACACTTTGGCTCACCTCATTCATGGTCATATGATCCTCAAGAGATTCAACTAAATCCAATTGTTTGATATTGTTCCGTTTCCCTAATGCGGAGCACATTGCAGCCAGCACTTGACAAAAATGATCTTCCAATTTGAGAAATTTCTTGAAAGCCATCATGTCATCATTTTTCTTATTTACGGGTGTAACCTTATCAGCAAATGAATTTCTCTTGTTGCTCTTGGCGAAAACTTGAAACCAATTTCTTTTTGTGTTTGACATAGCTTTTTGATTTAGTTAAATATGTATATGATCTGTCCTCACTCTATATAAAACACAAAAGAGGCCTTTCGGCCCCTTTTGCGGGTATCAGCATTACAAAATGGATTCTAAAGATTGAAGAGTTTTGATGAGTTGATTTTGGACATGCTAGGATGGAAACTTGATTAGTTGAATGGCCACAGCCCTTTATCTACATCTTTATCCAGATCACTTATCATTTTTTCAAATAGTTGAGAAGCCACTTGTACTGCTGAACCTATAGATTTGTTCTAAAATTGAACGCATCTATCTTCTCTTGTAATTTCTCTATCTCATCCTCCAGAGATTGAATTAACCCATCTCTTTCCTCAGCCCTGATGGTGGCATACAAGTAGGTGATGATTCCACTTTGGATTTTCCGTCCATCATTGCATTCCATATACCTTAACTGACGGATCATGGTCTTAAGTTCTGACATCCTGTAGATATCAATTAAGATAGGTGAGTTGGCCAACTGTATTTTGACTTTTAAGTCAATCAGTTTATTGGTTTCCTCTCGAATCTCCTCCAAAACCCTCTGACTGTTGTACGGCTTGGTTTGACCATCTTCTGTGATGTTGTTGTCTCTCATTCTAGCGAACAAGGTTTGGATTTTCCCTGTTAACTTGTTCTTCTCTTGTAAGGCTTTTCTGATGTTCATGATTTTTTTTGTTAGAGGGTTAAACTATTGGGTTTAGAACTGAGGTGGAAAGTAATTCTTTCCTGAGGTGAGTTGATTCGGCTTCGAATCCACTCTCTGAAATGCCCATTCTTGGCTTCCTTGAATTGACTTTTTAAGTCAATCTTGGAGGTGACGACCGCGATCACGCGACTTTGGCCGTCCTTGAAGCGTTGTATTACTACCACACTTCCACCTTGAAAAGGCATTTGTCGGAGGATGTCATCAAGATCCTGACGGAACCGTTGTTCGTCAGGGGTGAGAACCTTGACAGATGATTCCCCGTGGTCATCTGCTTGTGGGCTTCGGTAGGTCCTGTGAAGCTGCAGGGAGTACTTTAAGTACCCTAATGTCAGTAAGTCTTCCATAACGTTTCATGGATTAAGTAAAACACACGCTCCCCAGACCTCTATATAGAAGTCTTTCGGCTTAAATTTTTCTTACTGATTAGAGTACTTATGAGTTTGTCATCATGCTCGCAAAGAAATAGTGTCAGATTGTAATGTATTTACAATGGAATAATTTTCTTTTTTTTTTTTTTTGAGTGATGAGCTTGACAACGATACAAGAATAATAAAATTGTCTGCAGAAAAAAAATAATCAAAAAAAAAACGCAATCAATGATTGCGTTCTCTTTTATTTAGGTAATGAAGTCTGAAATTAAGCGATGCTCAACTTCTTCTCCAAATCTTCCAAGTACTTTCTGAAATGCTTATCGGTTTCTTGCAAATTATTTACTGTACGACAAGCATGCAAAACTGTTGCGTGGTCTTTTCCTCCGCAATGCGCTCCAATACTGGCCAAAGAGGATTTGGTCATCTTCTTGGCAAAGTACATAGCGATTTGACGGGCTTGTACAATCTCTCGCTTACGTGTTTTACTTTTCAACAATTCAATCGGCAAGTCAAAGTAATCACATACCACTTTTTGGATGTAGTCAATGCTCACTTCACGAGCAGTGTTCTTCACAAACTTGTCAATCATTTGACGCGCCAACTCCAAGTTGATGTTTTTCTTATTCAATGATGATTGAGCAATCAATGATATCAAAGCACCTTCTAACTCACGGATATTGGATGTAATAGAGTAGCCCAAATATTCAACAACATCCTCTGGTAACTCAATACCGTCAGCGTACATCTTCTTTCTCAATATTTCAATACGGGTCTCCAATGAAGGGACTTGCAAGTCAGCACTTAATCCCCATTTGAAACGAGACAATAGGCGTTGTTCCATTCCTTGCATTTCAACCGGAGGTTTGTCACTGGTTAAGATGATTTGTTTACCAGTTTGGTGCAAGTGATTAAAAATGTGGAAGAATACGTCTTGGGTTTTTTCCTTACCACTAAAGAATTGTACATCATCAATGATCAACACATCCATCATCTGATAGAAGTGAGAGAAATCATTCACTGTATTATTTTTAACCGCCTCAATAAACTGATGGGTAAAAATATCCGAGCTTACATACAATACGGTTTTCTCTGGGAACTTGGCTTTGATTTCTAATCCTATGGCATGAGACAAATGCGTTTTTCCTAAACCGGTTCCTCCGTATATCAACAATGGATTGAATGCTGTTCCTCCGGGTTTATTGGCCACGGCAAAGCCAGCACTTCTGGCCAAACGGTTACTATCTCCTTCAATAAAGTTTTCAAAAGAATAATTCGGATTCAAATTAGAATCTACTTGAATCTTTCGTAAACCTGGAATAATAAAAGGATTCTTGATGCGAGCCTCGCTCATGTCTAAGGGCATGCTCACAGGTGTATTTTTCACCGCCTTGCGATCACTTGTAGGCACCTTAATCGTATACGGGTGATTGTTGTTATCCATAATAATGGAATACTCCAATCTACCTTCTGCCCCCAACTCCTTTTTGATGATTTTTTTTAATAATGAAACATAATGTTCTTCTAACCACTCATAAAAAAATTGAGAAGGAACTTGAATGGTCAAAACGCTGTTCTCTAACTTAACGGGTTTAATGGGTTCAAACCAAGTTTTAAATCCTTGTGGACTTACATTGTCTTTGATGACTGCTAAACAGTTGTTCCAAACTTGAAATTGATCCTTTTTGGATGCCATAGTATCTTTAGGTAATAAGTGTAAATGTTTGTTTAGGTGGTCAAGGTTATTCACAGTGACTAGGCAAAAAAAGGAATAAAAAAGTGAAAAAAAAAAATATTTACTCTTGATTTGTTGATTTTTTTGATTATGTAGATTTATCAAGGCTTTCCGAAGTTTTTTTGGTGGAAAAATAAACAAAAAAAAAGCTTGGATTGAATGCGTTTTTAACCTATAATTTTGCCTCCTTATGATTGAACACACTATCAATATTCGGGTTCGTTACGCTGAAACGGATGCCATGAATTTTGTTTATTATGGCAACTATGCCACTTACTTAGAAGTTGCACGTGTTGAGTTGATGCGCCAATTAGGATTGAGTTATCGATCCATTGAATCTATGGGTGTATGGATGCCTGTAATTGACTTTCATATTCAATATTACAAACCTGCTCAATATGATGATGAAGTTGTAATAAAAGTAAAAGTGGATGAACTTCCTTCTTCGAAAATGATTTTCAAGTATGAAACCTATTTAGATAATGTCTGTATCAATCGAGCAGAGACCACTCTTGTTTTTGTCAATGCAGAAACAAAAAAACCGCAGCGCTGTCCTGATCTTCTTCTAGAAAAAATTAAATCAAATTGGATTATTCAGACGAAATAATCAAATCTCCGGTGCTATTCTTTTGTTTGTCTACCTGAGGAGGCAGAAAGGGGAGAATCAAATTTCCCTTGTTTTGAAATATCACGAAAAGATAATTTTCTGTTTGGGCGTAAATATCTTGCAAACTGTTGTGATTGCAGTTGAGATATTGGGTTCTCATTTTACTGGCATCTAACTTTCCAATGGCATTGCTGTACAAGGATGTAAAATGAGATTGTCCTGAAAGAATAATATCTCCTATTCCTTTTGGCATTTCTATCACACAACTGTCTCCATGAAATAAAATACTACAATTAGAAGGAGCATTTTCATTGATCCAGTTTAATTTATGCTGATGCAGTGTGTCCATCACTTCAACTTGTAGATATGATTCATTCATTACCTCAATATACTCTGGTGCATAGAGATCAACAATAATTTTATGTTGCTTATTGCGAATGAGTTTACAATGGTTTTCGTCGCTTATTTTCAATCGACTATTTTGAACATCCACCTCTATTTCATTGATCCAATTTTCAGGTCCTGTAATTTTTATTTTATACTCATTCGAAACGTGCAATTGGTAATGAATCATATCATGGAGTTCCAATGAGGTAAAATTAGGAAGCGTATTTTCAATGATTGCAATTTGTCCAGCCCTTTGAATACAATCTGGTGCCTCGGGATTGCGACATCCCAAAACAAGAGCAACCAAAAGAACAGTTACTATCGTCTGTAAAGATCTAAACCACATCCAAATTCAAAATGATCTGCTTTGGCCCAATGGGTGAACAAAGCAGCGGTTAAAAATACCCGACTAAAGTAAGGATTGAACTTTGCCAGTCTCATGCAATTTCTCCTAATGGACAATCGCTGGTAGAGAGGTCCATTGTTTTTCCAATCTGTTTTGATGTAAACACCTTGCTGAATACAAAAAGTGGTGTAACCAAAAATGCTCTGAAAACCAATTGTTGCACCCCATTGCTGCCAATTCTTGTAAGTTGAACTTTGATTCAAATTTTCTTCAAATAATTTACCCAGAGCTGGTTGATATAAATAATCTATTCCTAAACTCCAACGGTGCTGGTAATTGATCATTCGGGCATAGTTGAGTTGAGCATTCCAAACTGGATATTTCCTTCCTAACGGTTGATACGTCTCCTTTATTCCAAATCCTGTCTGTATGCTGATGTTTCTAGACGAAAAATAATAGGGAAGCTCATCAGTAACTGCGAATGGTCTCTTTTGCAATTCCATTCGGGGCTGAATGGTGTAACTCAATTGAAATTGGTTGGTTCCCAAATTGGGCAATTGATAGGAGCCGTTGCTTAAATGTGTCATGCGCATTCCTATCAGGTGATGGTGTCGATGGGTTGTCAGTAATTTGTATTGCCAATGAAGAGTCAGAGCACAATTGATTTTTGTTGAGATGACTATTGCTTGATGGTTGGTTTCCAAATTCCACTGTTTGGAGTTGTAGCCAACACCTAAACCCATTCCATACCACCAATTTCTTTTTTTTCCGTATGGTCGATATATCATGTAACTCAGTGCCATTTGATTTCCCAATTGCTTGGGATTTCCTGTTGTACTGAAATACAAATCAAATCCGGTCATAGGATACCGCTGAAAAATCCGCCACTTGGGCATCATAGGTCGTTTCATCCATTGCAAGGATGCGCCCATTGAGTACCCTTTGATTAATGGTGTCATTTCTGGTCGATGCGGCACAATACTTCCCCCAAGAATGGATAATACAAGGTGATTGTTTCCCAATGTGTCCAATTGCGCAAAGGAACTTTTCGAAATGATTAAAAAGCATATCAAAACAAATGATCTCATTTCTGTTCCAATATCTTCAACCAATGGGACATTTGACCTTGAATATTAAAATGACGTTCAAAAGCCATGCG
>VFQT010000330.1_pt1 | contig 71431 bp, 57 predicted proteins | sample 3512381 | NCBI WGS metagenome assembly VFQT01 (sample SAMN10412376, study PRJNA504923) | tailings metagenome | isolation source: Relicate 2 Philex TSF3 active mining site | place: Philippines: Tuba, Benguet | collected 2017-08-29
GTTCTTCAACAGTATCAATTAACGAGCGCCCTGGATAATTTTTAGTCCCCTCTAAAAGCATTTCGCACATAAACGCATAAAGCCCTTGTTGATCTTCTGGATCAACATCAGAACGAGCAGCAAGGCTTAAAACTATTTCTATTTTAGGGAATTCGGCATTATTAATTGCAAATACTTTCACGCCATTAGAAAGTGTAGATTCAATAGCGCGAGGAAATATAAATTTTTTTGTTGGTTTAACTTCTATATGTTGCGCAGACTTACCTGGTTCAACAGCAGCATCACGCGTACGTCCATCTAATATTTTTGCATCTTCTGCATCAGCAATTTTTTGTAATTCTAAGAATCTTTCTTTTTCAGATTCCTTAAGTGGAAGCACTTTTCCTATAGCTACAGTAGATGGCGAAAAATAATTTTTTAAAAGGCTCTGTATTTCTTTTTCTAAATTATCTGTTTTGTATTTCAAATAATTATGTAAGTAATTTTCATCACCAGTAAAAAGATAATTTTCCGTAATAAAGCTCACCTGTTTAGAATAACGCTCTAGTTTAGAAATATGAGCAACTTTAACCTTTTTTTGCGCCCTTAAAAGTTCTTTTTTAGGAATATGATTTGAAAGGTCTTCTACTTCTTGATTAATTACTTCAAGGATTTTTTCAGTATTATGAATATCTTTTGGAGTAAAAATCATAAAGAAAATTGTGGCATCTTCTAAATAATCAGCAAAGATTTCAAAGTCATTTACTAATTCAAGATCATCGACCAATTTTTTGGTAAGCCTTGAAGCTTCTCCACCCCCAAGCAACCATGAAGCAGTATCTGTTACATAACGGTCTACTTTTTTTGCTGTTGGCAAGGTGTATGCAAGCATTACCATCGGTTGTTGAATGTCACGAAACAATGTAACAGATTTTGAAACAAGATCTTGTGAATGATAAAATTCTTTACGCTTATAAGACATATCTGCAGGAATAGAACCAAACCATTTTTCTGCAGCATTAAAAACTTCTTCAGGCTTTACATCACCAACGACCGTTAAAACAGCATTATTTGGTATGTAATGTTTTTGATAAAAATCAACAAGCGCTTGCCTGTCTAGACTCCATAAATCCTGTTTAAACCCAATAATAGGCGAATGATACGGATGATCATGAAAAATAGCAGATATAAGATCATAAAAAAGAGACCCCATATAATTATCTCTGCCCATTTTAAGTTCTTGAATAACTGCTTTCAATTCAGAATTAAGCATTTGCTCATCAAAGCGACAATTTCTCATACAATCAGAAAGCATCATAAAAGCTTCGTTTAAATACTGAGAAGGAAATTCAAAAAGATATCCTGTAACATCAAATGACGTATAAGCATTAGTGTACCCAGAAAGCTTATGTGTTATGATATTAATATCGCTCTCTGAAAGCCTTTCTGTTCCTTTAAAAATCATATGTTCTATAAGATGCGCCATGCCTTTTTCTGAAAGGCCATTTTTTGATGTGCCTTCGTCTTTTGAGCCTACATGATACATAAGCTCCATAGATATCTTAGGAATATTAGCAACTGGATGAATTAAAATAGTTAATCCATTTAAAAGCACTTTTTTAACCACGCCAGAACCAACAATCATAAGAACTCCAGAAACATAAAAGTTTTTAAATATTTTTTAAGTATATAAAAAGCTGCTACAAAAAGGAACCTTGCTATTTTTGCAAAAAATCAAAAAGGGTTTAATATACTTTATAAAAACATCTACAAAAGGCTTACCAGTGGTCCTTTTCAAGCATTTTTTACCATTATCCCTACATCCACTTTTTATAAGTCTCATAGGTCTTATTTTAGGAATAACAGGATATTGTCTTGATTGTTCTTTTTACTATTATGTTGTTGTTGCCGCACTGGCCTTAACAATTACTTTAATAACACGACAAATGTTATGGTTTTTTATCTTTGGATTTTTTTTTGGACTAGGCTCTATTCTTTCTTTTTATCAACACAAAAATTATACAACGTCCATCATTCCCTCTGACCAAAAAATTATTGGCGATATTCAAGAAATCACTCAAACAGCAAATTTGTCTTGGTCCTATAGAGTAAAAATTGCTTATTATGATCCTGCAAAAAAAACTATATACGCATATATTTACACCAAAAAACCCCCGCGTGGATTAATAGGTGATACTATATTAATAGAGGATGTTCATTTTACAAAGCCACCTAAAGGTGATTTTAAAAAGTATCTTATTAAAGAAGGAATAAGCGCTACAGGATTTACCTATACATTTAAAACATATTTAATTAAACGTCCTTATTTTTCATGGCTACGCCTTGCTAATCGCATTAAAAAATCATTACTGCGATCAATAAAAAAACATCTCTCCCCTTCTACATTTTCTTTATTTTGTTCTCTATTTATGGGAGAAAACCAGACAGCTCAATACAAACTAGAAAGCGAAAAAGAGCAATTTAAACAATGGGGAATAATGCACTATCTTGCTCGATCAGGCCTTCATTTAACCATTTTTGTTTACTGTTGGTTTTTATTATTAAGCCTTATTCCGATGCCATTTTTTTTAAAACATTTAATACTTCTTCTACTTACTATTTTGTACTTTCTTTTTTCAACGGCAACCATTTCTTTTATACGAGCATTTAATTTATTTGTTTTACATACCACAAAAAATATTTGTAAGTTACCCATGAATGCAGTACACGGCATAACAATTATAGCGCTTACAACGCTTATCTATAATCCATATCAACTACTATTTTTAGATTTTCAATTAAGCTTCTTTTTAACATTCTGCCTTGCATGGCTTGCAAAAATTAATAAGCAAAGAAGAGGCTATTAATAATAACATGATAAAGCTCTTGCTGTTTATCATTGAATTACCCAACTTTTTTCTACTATTCTAACTTAATAAAATAGAAAAAGGACGGACCTCTATGTTAAAATCTTTTAAATTTTTCGCATGCATTTTGAGTGGATTTTTTTTACTATATGCCATGCCTTTATGCTCCCATAAAGCACAATCTGACGTTTCTGAAGTTGTTACGAAGTGGCCTAAAAAATCATCTCCTGTTGCTATTAAAGATTACACTGTTATTGTTTATGCAGCAGCAGATAACGATTTAAACTGGTTTGCTCATAAAAATATTCAAGACATGAAGCAAGTTGGATCAACGGCCTTTGTTAACATTTTAGTACAACTTGATGGATACGGCCCTCACGAAAAAACCAAAAGATTTTATATCGAAAAAAATGCAGCAATTCAAGTAAATAGCAATGATATTGCCAGTCACCAAAAACTCAATAGTGGTAACGAAAAAACACTTATTAATTGTTTTAAATGGGCTGCAGAAAATTATCCAGCACACCACTACGTTCTTGTTTTGTGGAACCATGGAAGCGGCGTTTACGACAACATAAGAGGTAAAGCCATAAATTCGTCTGAGCTCTTTTTCTTTAATCCAGCCACACACATGCTAGAATTAAATCGCTCAATGGGATTTTTTGATTTTGTACAAGAAAAATATGGGAAAACACTGCCACGCGGAATTTGCTTTAGCGATACTTATGGAACATACCTCACTAATGAAAAACTTGATTTTGCACTTAAAGAGATTTCTCAAAAAATATTAAACGGCAACGCTATAGACCTTGTACTTTTTGACGCATGTTTAATGTCTATGATAGAAATAGCAGGAATCTTAAAACCTTATGTTAATTTTATGGTAGGGTCTGAAGAAGTAGTTTTAGGAACAGGGTACCCATATGCAGCGCTTTTTGAACCATTTAAATATGACACAATGACTCCGCATGAATTTGCTCTCCATGTAGTCAAATCATATAAAGAACATTACAAAATAATAACCAATGATTTTACACAATCAGCAATTAATTTAAATAAACTATATGAACTTGAAAAACAGATACGCGAAGTTAATCTTATCTTGCTTGAATGCCTTGCTACCCAAAAAAACAATTCTGTTAAGCGAGCCTTAAAAACAAGCAGGTCGCGCAGGCTCTGTACTTATTTTTCAGAACCAAGCTATATAGATCTTCATCATTTTTATACCAACATTATTCAAACTATTGAATTTATGTCTATGACTGAACAAGAAAACGCACTTAAACAAAAACTTGGCATCGCTCTTGAAAAAACCCTTGAACTGATAGATGAAGTAGTAATTTCCCACGAATCAGGACAATCTCTTCCTCATGCTCATGGCCTTTCAATTTGTTTTCCAACTCGCTATATAGACATATCATACACACGTGTACATTTTGCTCAAAATACTCTCTGGTTAGACGTTCTTGATGCCTTACTATAAGGGGAAGAATTATGAATTTGCATTGTTTTTTTGCAATTCTTTTTCTAAGTTTTGCTGTCTGCCATACAGAAGAAAATTTTTCTTACAGAAACACTCTTTACGCTACAACTCCATTAGCAGAAAAACCATGGACTGTTATGATTTTTATAGCAGGCGATAATGATCTTGCTTATTTTATTAATAGAAATATACAACAAATGGTGCGGGTAGGAAGCACTCCTTATCTTAATATTGTTGTGTGCGTTATAGAGTCGCCACATAAAAACAAGAAGCGCTTTCAAATTTTATACATAGAAAAAAACAGTACAAAAATTATTTTTGAAACAACAGATAAAGATTTTCTTGATAGCGGCGATCCTAAAAATCTTTCATTTTTTTGCAAAACAGCAATTTCATTATTTCCGGCACAAAATTATGGACTTATTTTGTGGAATCATGGAACAGGGGCCCTTGATTTACAGCAAAACAACATAATACGCATGAAACATTTTTTTATTCCAGGACTTTTCAAAAATGACACTGACGCTGTTCGCATTCCCTCTTTTTTAAATATTCAACTTCAAGAAAATAATCCTCAAAAAGGAATATGTTTTGACGACACAACAGGAAACAATCTTTCTGAACAAAAACTTATTACCGCTCTTAATGATATTGTTCATCAATACTTAAAGGGCGCTAAATTAAGCTTCATTGGTTGCGATGCTTGTTTTATGGGCGCAATAGAAATTGCATCACTTTTTAAGTCTTATGCGCACCTTATGATAGCTTCTGAAGAGTCTGAGCCTGGACCAGGATGGAATTATGAAAGAGTTTTTTCACCATTTTTATTTGGCGTTATTAATAAAGAAACTTTTGGAAAACACATAGTACAAAGCTACCAAAAAACATATCAATGTTATCCTGACCATACGCTTTCTTGTATTAATCTTTCAACTATAGAAACAATAGAGATACTTATTAAAAAATTATCATGTTTGTTGCAAAAAGCACTTGCGCTCCAGTGCAACAAATCTGTTTTTCATGCTATTGCAACAAGCAAGGAAAAACACACATGCACTCATTTCGATGAGCCTTCATTTATCGATCTAGAACACTTCTGCAAAAACATTATTAATAATGTTCCAATGATTAACTTACACAATAAAAATATTGAACCAATCATTAAAAATGATCTTATTGCAACAGCACAACAAATTATTGCAACGTCGCAACAAGCTGTTATTGCAAATGTTGCAGGCACTAAATACAGCTGTGCACAAGGATTATCTCTATACTTTCCAGAATTCGGAATTCATCGGCCTTATCGAAGCACTATTTTTTCTTGCGCAACAGATTGGAGCTCTTTTTTAACGCTTTACCATCAACATCGATAATTTTTCTTTTTTTCATAAAAATCTATACTTGCTTTAACTACGATCTCATAAAAAAGCATTGATCATGAAAAAACAACCCTTGCTTGATAAACTTTTTGAACCATACAAAGCATGTCAACTATGCCCACTTTCAGATTTAGGTAGAGCACAAGTTGTTTTTGGATCTGGCAACCCAAATGCCACACTCATGCTTATAGGAGAAGCGCCAGGAAAACAGGAAGATATGCAAGGAATGCCTTTTGTTGGCAGATCAGGAAAGCTTCTTACAAAAGCTCTTGATGCTCTTTGCATAAACAGAGATGATCTTTATATAACCAACATAGTTAAATGTCGTCCGCCTAATAATCGCGCCCCACTTCTTGGCGAAGTCAGCATTTGTAAAAAAATATTGCTAGACAATCAAATTAGCATTATTCAGCCAAAAGTAATTTGTGCCCTTGGAACCTATGCCTTTAATGCCCTTTTTCCAAACAACACTCAAGGCATAACAAAATTAAGAGGAAATTTTTTTAATTTTCAAGACATCCAACTTATGCCAACTTTTCACCCGTCATATATATTAAGAAAGCCTAAAGAATTCAAAACTTTGGTTCTTGATTTAGAGCTTGCCTATAAAACATCCATCCTCATTCAAAAACAATCATCCAATCTTTAATTAACGCCTTTATCAAAAAGAATATTTTATCATTTCTACCTGAAAAACATTTGCAAATAGAACTTTATATAAATAATTATTTAAACTTTAAAGCAATACAAGAAACAATTCGTAAAAATGTGGATAAGTGGTGGATAACTTGTGGATAAGTGGTGGATAAGTAAAAAATGATTTTTTTGAAAAAAGCGATCTATGCGCAATTAGCGCTGCGAATGCCTCTCAAAATAGCTTACTACAAGGGCTTTACGGAGTTATCCACAAGTTATCCACAAGTTATCCACCACTTATCCACATTTTTACGAAAACCAAATAAGTCGACCAGATCAATGCTTAAAGAAGCTTTTTTGGCACTTATCCACATTTTCTCTCCTGCTTATTATTATTATATTTAAAATAATAGTATTAATCTTAATAAAGATAATAATTGAAGAGTCCTATTTGTTTAAACCTCAACGAGATACTTTTATTTTTTAAGTTTTTTGGTAGAATAAAAAATCAAATAGTTTTCTACCGTAAATAATCTTAAATCAAAAGGACCCATGTGAAACTCTCCAGTGTCATAGAAGCTTTAGTTGAAGAAAAAGGTCTTGATGGGGCCATTCTTAAGGAGATTGTTTGTAATGGTGTGCTTGATGCTTACCAAAAACGTTATCCGCAAAATTCTTTACGAGTAAGATGTGAAAGTAAGACTGGTGAGTTGTTTATTGAAGTAGAAAAAAATGTTGTTGCTTCTGTAGAAGACGAAGAAGTAGAAATATCAGTGCGTAAAGCTAAAGGGCTTGGTTTTAATGTTAAAGAGGGGCAAACTGTTTGGCTGCCTTTTGATGGAACTATTGGGCGTATAGAAATTGCTAGAGCGCGACAATTGATTGCAGGAGAGATCAGGCAAATAGAAGCTTCATCTGTTTATGATGAATTTAAGCCAAAAGAAGGCCAAATTATTCAAGGCGTGGTTCATAAGGTTGAAAGAAGCGGCGTTTCTGTAAAAGTGCAAGGCGATTATCTTGCTTTCTTGCCAAAATCTTTATCAATTCCTGGAGAGCGCTTTGTAGCAGGTTTTCCTGTAAGAGCTTTATTAAAAGAAGTGCTTAGGGAGCCTAGAAATGAAAACCAGCTTGTTTTAGATAGAGCATCATCTGTCTTTTTAGCAAGATTGTTTGAATTAGAGATTCCTGAGGTGTTTGAAAAAATTGTTGAAATAAAAAAAATTGTTCGTATTCCTGGATACAAATCAAAACTTATTGTTGTGTCAAATGATATGAATATTGATCCTGTAGGTACTTGTGTTGGTGTTGGTGGTGCTCGAATTAAGCCGATCTTGAAAGAGCTTGGGCTTGAAAAAGTTGATATTATAACTTGGTCAGACAATAAAGAGTATCTTGTTAAGGATGCTTTAAAGCCAGCAGATATCAACAGGGTTGAAATTTCTGATGATGAAACTTCTGCTAGAGTTTGGCTTGACGAAGATCAACGTTCATTGGCTATTGGTAAGATGGGTCAAAACATTGCATTGGCTTCTCAATTGACAGGGATAGCTGTTGATTTGGTGCAAGCGGAAAACAGAGAAGAAGCCTTTTAAAAAGGGTGTAATTTATAAAAAAGTGTTGTGTTAAGAAGTTGTTCATAACTACAGAGAGAGTCCGATGCGTGTACATGAATTTGCAAAAGAATTTTCTTCGTCAAGCAAAGAAGTTCTTGAATTGTTAAAAGAGCAAGGGTTCTCTGTTAAAAGCCACATGTCTATATTGCAAGAAGAAGAGCTTGAGTGGTTGACGCAACATTTTAAAGACAAAGAATCAAAAATATTAAAAAGCGATGCTGAAACACCAGCCTCTGGCAGCACTTCATTAAAAGAAAAAGAATCAAAAAATATGCAACTTCAGAAAAATCAGGAAGTAAAAAATATTCAACCGCAAAGCGCGCTTAAAGAAGAAGCTTTAATAGATCTTCCTCAGCAAGAGATCGCTTTAAATCAAGAGAAAGTCTTTTTTCAACTTGAACCAAAGTCGATGGCTGTTGAAGAGTTTGCTCAAAAAGTAAAAATACCCGTCAATGAAGTTATTATTACCTTGCTTAAACAAGGTAAAATGTTTTCTAAAAACAGCATAATGCCTGAAGAAGTTGTGCTTTCTCTTGCTCGGCATTATGAAATATCTGTAGCAAAAAAGGTTTCTGCAAAAGACAAGAATAGTAGTTTGTCAGAAGCATTACAAGCTCGTGCTATTAAAAAAAGTGGACAAACTAGAGAGCCTGTGGTGGTTGTTATGGGGCATGTTGATCATGGAAAAACTACGCTTCTTGATTATATTCGTAAAACAAGAGTTGCTGCCAAAGAAAAGGGTGGAATTACTCAGCATCTAGGAGCCTATCAAGTTAAAACACAACATGGTAATATGGTCTTTTTAGACACTCCAGGACATGAAGCATTTGCAAAAATTCGTAAAAGAGGAATTTCAGTAGCCGATGTCGTCGTATTAGTGATTGCTGCAGATGATGGAATTATGCCTCAGACTGTTGAATGTATTAAAATCGCAAAAGCTATAGATGCATCCATAGTTGTTGCAATTAATAAAGTTGATAAAGCTGATGCTGCAAAAATTGAAATTGTAAAAAGACAACTTGCTCAGTATGATCTGCTGCCTGAGGAGTGGGGCGGAGACGTTATTTGTGTTCCTCTATCTGCAAAAGAAGGAACAGGGGTTGATCAACTTCTTGAAATGATCATTCTTGTTTCTGAAATGCTTGAACTAAAAGCAGAGCAAGGCGCTGTTGCTGAAGGGTATATTTTAGAAGCGCGCATGCAAAAAGGGCGTGGAGCATTAGCAACCGTTCTTTGTAGGCAGGGAACGTTGCGGTTGGGTGATTATTTTAAAACAGGTGGCCGCGTTGGAAGAGTTGCGTCTATGACAGATTTTCACGGCTCTTCAATCAATTTAGCCTTGCCTTCTGTGCCTGTTCTTGTTGCAGGATTTGAAGAGTTGCCAACAGCCGGATCTCTTTTTGAAGTTATTACTGAAGCTGAGTATAGAAAATTACGTTTTGTAAAAGAAGAAGCTTCTGTTTTTAATGCTTCACGCTCAGTACAACACGGGTCTAATGAACATGATAAGCAAAAATTTAATCTTATTTTAAAAGCAGATACATATTCTTCTCTTGAAGCCATATTAGATGCATTTGAAAAAATAGATCTAACAAAGTGTAAGCAATTAGTAGTTATTCGATCTGGAATAGGGGAAATAAGAGAAAGTGATGTTCTTTTGGCTCAAGATACAGAATCTGTAATTGTTGGTTTTCATACAAAAGTAGAAAATTCAGCGCAAATAATAGCAAGACAATCGGGTGTAAAGCTTTATATGTTTGACATTATTTATAAACTTCTTGAAGAACTTGAAAAAATTGCAGCTCGCGCCAAAGAAGTTAAAATGGTCAAAACCAAAATTGGAGAGGCTGAGGTTCTTAAAACTTTTGATATCAAAAATATTGGTATTATTGCAGGGTGCATTGTTAGAGACGGTAGGCTTTCTGGTAAAGGTGTAATGACTATTTATCGCGGTCGTAAAGAGGTTGCTACAGGTAAAATTGTAAGCTTGCAGCGTGATAAAAAATCAGTAAAAGAAGTGCATACAGGTTTTGAGTGCGCATTTCTTGTAGAAGGATTTAATGATTGGCAAGTTGGTGATATTGCTCATTGCTTTATTGAAATGCCTAGTTAGCTATAGATTTAAAATTAAAAGTTCTCTTGTTGCTTTCTTAAGCAGCGCGGGAACTTTTTTTGTATCCAACAATAAAAAATGTTGCAACCTTGTTTTTGTTGTTGCAATATTTGTTGCAAAGTTAAAAAAAGCCTTTTTATATGCAGTTTTTATTGTTGCGGTATTGTGCATAATGTTTTTTAATGTTGTTTTTAAAAAAGTTAATTATAGTGATTTCAGATTTTACAAGCTTCTTTGCCTTTTTGGTGGGTTAGTGGGTAAAACACTGCGAATCATAATGAGAGAACAGGTTAAACACGGTGTATGCGGTTCCTTCTTAGCTGGAACGTTCTCTCATTATATTATTTTATAAGGTTGCGCAACACATCAATGTTGCGAGCGTCATCAGACAGGTCTTCTTTAGGGGTTTCCAATATTTTAGGTACGGATTTAAATTTTTCGTCATTCATAATGTATTCGAATGCTTTTATTCCGATCGTACCTTTTCCTATGTCTTCATGTCTGTCTATGCGACATCCACATTCTTTTTTTGAGTCATTTATATGTAAAGCTTTGATGTTTTTAATTCCTGCTATTTTATCAAAATTTTTAAAGAGGGTTTGATATTCTTCTTTTGTTGAAAATGTGTAGCCTGCCGCAAATGCATGACAAGTATCAAAGCAAAAACCAATTCGATTTTGATGGTTTATGATTCCATTTCGTATCGTCGCAAGTTCTTCAAATGTGCTTGCTAAAGAGTTTCCTTGTCCAGCCATGTTTTCTAAAAGAATCATAGTATTGCCCTTGTTTTCTTCTAAAATCTGATTAAGCGCGTTGATTAATTGAGCCATTCCTTCTTCTTTTGAGTGGGTGACTGATGATCCTGGATGTAAAACTAAATAAGGAATAGAGAGAAGGTTGCAGCGAAAAAGCTCATCTTTTAGTCCCTTAAGGGATGCATGAAATACCCGTTTATCTGGGGATGCAAGGTTTATTAAATAACTAGCATGTACTATTACTGTTTTTACAGGGCTTTTATCGCGTGCTTCTTTAAAAAGTTGAATTTGTTCTTCTGTGAGTGGTTTTGCCCCCCATTGACGATTACTTTTAGTGAAAATTTGAATAGTTGTGCATCCCAATTTTTCTGCATCTAAAAAAGTTTGATCAAATCCTTGTTGAATAGATAGATGGGCCCCAATTAGTGGATTTAGTTTTTTAATCATAGTAAGACTCTAGTTAATTTATTTTATAAAAATATAGGCCAGACAAAGTTTTAAGTTTGACAAATATATGCTCATCCGTACAATAAATGCGCGTATTTTGAAGATAATGCTGCTTCTTGTAACGCCATTAATAACCTCTTTTACAACAAAGGAATTACTATGAGTATCGTAAAAAAAAGAACAATAAACAGCTTGTTTATATGTACTCTTTTAGTGGGATTTGCCTTACAGGCTACTCAATCTCACAAAGGAAGCGATTCACAAAAATTTATCAAATTTTCTGGAGTGTTTGAAAACGCAGCAGAATTTACCAATGGAGCATCTCTTTTAAATACCGATGCTTTAGGAGCGCAAGGGGATAAGATTGATAGAACCTGTGTTAATAAAGCAAAATTAGATCTTAAGATGCATGCAGGCGACAAAGAGCATGGAATCGATTTTAAATCGACTATTCGTGGACGCTTTGTTGCGGGAAACCCAAAACTTCTTGCGTCTACTACCGAATCAATAAAACTTAACGAAGCTTTTGTTGGAAAGCATTCTCATAAATTAGAGCCGTACCTTATTTATATGCAAGAAGCATGGTTAGGCGTCAATTTTGATAAATTATTTAAAACTGATTTAAGCAATCTTAATTTTAAGATTGGTGCGTTCCCTTACAGTTTAGGTATTTATGGAATTTCTCTTGGTGATGCTTTTGCTGTAAGTCCAGCGTCTCTTGGTTTTTATTCTGATAGAACAATTAATCGTTATGCTTATGGATTAGAACTTTCTGGTGATTTGGCAACGCCCCGTGTTGTGTGGGATGTATATACTGCTATCTTAAAAAATACCTCAACAGGTTTATCAGATACAGGTAGCTTAAGTTATGAACAGCTTCTTATTAATAATCGTCCTTGTGCTAGTTTTTCTCGTGGATTTGGTAGCATTAATATGCTTTATGCAGGGCGCTTAAAATGCAAAGCAATTGATCAAGAAAACTTGAATTTAAATTTTGAGCCGTATGTTTTATTGAATATTGATCCTTATCAAAAAATTGATAATCCTGAAGACGCAAAAAGCAATTTGATAACTACTGGTATTGCTGCAAGTGGAAAATATGAAGGATTTAATTTTGGGTTTGAAACTGCAATTAACCGTGGGGAACAAGAGGCTTTTGCATGGGATCGCAATACGGTAAATTTAGAAAATAGAGCAGGGCAATTAGTTGAAGTGTACAACAATATTTATGATGGTGTTCCTGGCGCTCCTGGCGTTCAAAGAGCTCTTTATAATCCCGCTGCGCCTATTGCTATGCCAACAGGATCTATTTCTAGCGCATTAAATGGACAACAGATTGGTGCAACTGGTTTTTATAATGGCACCAAGAGATTTCGTGATGCATACACTACAAAATATCGTGGATGGATGGCAGTTGCAGATGCTTCTGTCTGGGTATATAAAAAAGATTTAAAGATGGCGCTTTCTGCTGGAATGACTTCTGGGGATGATAATCCTAAAAACAAATCTGGCGCAGTAAGAGAATATCGTGGCTTTATTCCACTACAAGAATTATTTTCTGGTGATAAAGTTCGTAGTGTGTTTGGTATAGGGGGTAGCCTTGTGCGTCCTGCTGGAATTTTAAGTCCGGGCGGGTTTGCATCTACCATTGATGGATTTACCGACTTAATTTTTAGTGGTATGGGCATGACTTATGCTCCAGAAGGATACACCTATCCATTTTCTATTAATCCAAATGTATTGGTGTTTTGGAAAGCGCACAGAGTTCCTGCTTTTGATAGTATTACTAATGCAAACTCTACAACTGATCTTGCAAGTAATCGTTTGGGTACAGAGCTTAATACGTTCTTTACACTTAAACTTACTGATGCTTTAAAATTTAGTTCAACCATGGCAGTGTTTTTGCCTGGAAAACATTATTCAGATATAACAGGAAGTCCTCTTGATGGCGACACTGCAACAGCATTAAAAGAGGCGGCGGCATCTGGCGATAGTATTGAGCTACTGCCTACTGTTGGAGATGATGTGGCGTTTACCATTTCTGGTGGATTAACATATTCCTTCTAAGTTAAAAATGTAAGACAAAAAAAGGGAAGTTTTTGCTTCCCTTTTTTTGTCTTAAAAATGTGGTACACTGTGTTTATCTTTGATAATCATACCAGGTAAAGAGGTACATAAAATGAGTTTTATGCATGCATGGAAACGCACAATCGAATGTGGTCTTATAGATAAAGATCATTTAAATAAAGACGTTGTATTAAATGGATGGGTTGCTCGTCGTCGTGATCATGGCGGACTTATTTTTATTGATTTGCGAGATCGTACTGGCATATCTCAGATTGTTTTTAATTCAGACATAGCAAAAGATGCTCATAAGCTTGCAGAAGCGTTGCGCTCAGAATTTGTAATAGCAGTAAAAGGTACAGTTGTTAACCGTTCACCAGAAACAATAAATGAAAAAATGCCTACCGGTAAATGGGAAATTTTAGTTAAAGATTTAGTTATTTTGAGTGAGGCTAAAACATTACCGTTTCAACTTGATGAAGCACATACAGTTGATGAAGAGTTACGCCTTAGGTATCGTTATTTAGATTTGCGACGTTTTGAAATGCAACATCGCCTTGCGCTTCGCAGTATGATTACTTTTAGTATGCGTGAATTTTTTATTCAGCATGGGTTTCTTGAAATAGAAACACCTATATTAACCAAAAATACTCCCGAAGGTGCACGTGAATTTTTAGTTCCAAGTAGATTACATCATGGATCTTTTTATGCTTTGCCACAATCTCCTCAGCTTTATAAACAACTATTAATGGCTGCTGGTTTAGAACGATATTTTCAAATTGCTCGCTGTTTTCGTGATGAAGATTTGCGCGCAGACAGACAGCCTGAATTTACACAGCTTGATGTTGAAATGTCATTTGTAGAAGCACAAGATATAAGAGCAACAATAGAAAAAATGCTTGCGCATTTATTTAAGAAAATTTTTGATATAGAAATTAAATTGCCACTTCCAACTATCACTTATGATCAAGCATTTGCTATGTTTGGATCAGACAAACCAGATTTGCGTTTTGGTATGTCAATTCATGATGTTACACAGCTTTTTGCTACAACAGAATTAACTTTTTTAAAAGACATTCTAGCAAAGGGTGGAAAAGTTGGTGCAATTCGCGCTCAAGAAAAAAACTTCACCCGTTCAGAGCTTGATGCCTTGGTAAAAAAGGCTCAAGATATGGGATCTAAAGGGTTGATTTATGTTCGCTGGAACGAAGAAGGCGTTTTAGAATCTCCTATAGCAAAATTTTTACCAGCAGATTTTTTTGAACAACTTGCAACACAATTTAAAGATTTAAAAAAGAGCGATACGTTATTTTTTGTTGCGTCTAATTATAAAGAAGCATGGACAGTTTTAGGTCGCTTTAGATTACACCTTGCTGGTTTGTTGAATCTTATTAATCCACATTTATTGAATCTTGTATGGGTTGTTGATTTTCCTCTTCTTGAATGGGATGAAAAAGAAAAACGCTTTAATGCAATGCATCATCCGTTTACCGCTCCTCAACCAGGTTGGGAACAATTAAAGCCAGAAGATATTAAAGCACAAGCATATGACATTGTATGTAATGGTGTTGAGCTTGGTGGCGGATCAATTCGTATTTACGATACAAAAACTCAAGAAAAAGTTTTTGATTTCTTGGGTCTTAATAAAGAGCAAATGCAAGAAAAGTTTGGATTTTTACTTGAATCCTTTGATTATGGATTTCCACCGCTTGGAGGAATTGCGTTAGGTATTGATCGTTTTATTATGTTACTTGCAAATGCACAATCAATACGTGATGTTATTGCATTTCCTAAAACACAACGCGGATATGATCCTATGATGCAAGCACCAACTCCTGTGGATCAAAAAAATTTAAAAGAATATGGTATAGCGGTTACTAAAAATCGCGACTAAAGATAAATTCTTTTAATCAAAACTTGAACCTCCCGCATAAAACATGTAATGCTATTCTGTAATAAAGCATGTTAGTAACGCGGGAGTTTTTCATGAAGATAACGCGCATTGTTGGAAAAGAGGTTTATAATTCTCGTGGCGAGCCTACCATTATGTGTGAAATTTTTTTAAATGGAGAGTTTTCTGTTAACGCCTTAGTGCCTTCTGGCGCTTCGCGTGGAAGTCGAGAAGCTTTTGAGTTGTTAGATGGAGATAAAAGACTTGGTGGTAAAGGCGTTTTAAAAGCAATACAAAATATAGAAACAATCATAGCTCCTGAGTTGTTAGGCAAAGAGCCTGACACCCATGTTGCTGATTATATTATGCAACAGCTAGATGGAACAGTGGAAAAAAGCAAGTTGGGCGCCAATGCAATGTTAGCGGTAAGTATGGCTATATGTAAGGCACAGGCATTAGCACAAAATTTAGAGCTATTTGAAATGATTGCACAACTACAAGGAGCTGAATCAGTTTCTTTACCCTTTCCTCTTTTTAATTTTTTTAATGGTGGTGTTCATTCATATAATAATTTTCCTTTGCAAGAAATTTTAATTGTTCCTGTTGGATTGCAAAATTTTAGAACAGCGGTTGAAGCATCAGTAACAGTTTTTCAGCATCTTAAAATTCTTTTAATTAAACATGGTAAAATGATTTCTGTTGGTGACGAAGGAGGCTTTGCTTGTTCATTTAAAAACGAATTTGAACCGTTTGATTTTTTGATTCATTCTGTTCAAGAAGCTGGATATGAAGGTCTTTTTACTTTTGCTATAGATAGTGCTGCATCACAACTGTATAATCCAAAGTTGCAACAATATGAGTGGGTTGGGGGCGCGCATAAAACAAAAGAACAAATTTTTGATTTTTATGAGGAGTTGTTGCACCGCTATCCGCTTTATTCTATAGAAGATGGTGTTGCTGAATTTGATATAGAGGGTTGGAAATCATTGTATGCAAAGTTTGGTAATCGTCTGCAAATTGTTGGTGATGATTTATGTGTTACAAACATTAAATATATAGAAGAAGCTGTTCAAGAAAATCTTATTAATGCAGTAATTATAAAACCTAATCAAATAGGAACAATTACAGAAACATTAGAAGCTGTTGCATTGTGTCATGAGAATAGCTTGAATGTTGTTATATCGCATCGCTCGGGAGACACAGAAGATTCGTTTATAGCAGATCTTGCTGTTGGAGTAAGTGCTGGCCAAATAAAATCTGGCGGTTGTTCACGCAGTGAGCGGATGGCAAAATATAACAGACTCCTTTGCATCGAAGATATGTTAGCACATTCTTTAATGGATGCTTGATAATAAGAACTTAAATTTTGTTTCTATAAGGCTTATCATTAGGTAGATATGGTCCAAAGTAAGGATCAGAAGTATCATCATAATCAGAATCTACTTTTTCTGTAACAATACGCTCTAAAGGAGTTTTATCGCCATCCTTTAATGCTTTTTTAATAGCATTTTTTGCATTTTGTTCTTCAAAATAAAGTACTTCTTCAAGATTTGGTTTTTCAGCTATCTTGCGCAAATCTTCTGCTTTTTCTGTAAAAAAATTTTTAATCTCTTTCTCCGATATTGTTTCATTATTATCAGTATTATTTTTTACAACTTCTATTGACTTTTTTTCTTCGTTTTTTTCATTAAAAATAGTGTTAGTAGATCCCTTTTCAGCTTGTGTATTAACAATAGGTGTTGTTGGTGCGTTATTATGATCAGAAGTGTTTTTATTAACAATTTTTTCAGATAGCGGCGTTTCTTTTTTAGCGCTACTAGTTCCCACCTGTAAAGCATCTAGTATATCTGTTTCAGATTTATCTATATTAAAATACCACCGAGAAATAGGATCACGCAGCGCAGAAAAGTTTTCTGTGTCAATTAAGGATCCCACTGCAGCAGTAAATGTTTCTCGAGTATAAGGATCAAGTCCTGCAGAAGGCTCAATCATTTCTGCTTGAATAAATACACAAAGATCGGTAGTTATAACTTCGTTTGATTTATCTTGACCAAAAATATTTAAAAACGGTATTTTTTCCCAAAGCGGTGTAGAGCTTTTAGTGTGAGTAGTTTTCTTTTTTCCAAGACCACCTAAAAAACATATTTCTCCAGACTTCATATTAACATTTGTTGTTACTTTTCTATTGTTTTGATTGGTTCCTGTTGCGCTTGTATCTGCCCATTGATTCACATCAACATCAATTTGAATATTTAAAGTACCTTTTTTTGAAGCTCGAGGAGTAATTTTTAAAACCACAGCAGCTTGCACAGATTCATTATTTGCAACAGAAACACCTTGTTGTGAAGCAGCTTGTCCTTGTAAAATACGTGTTTCTGAAACAGAAAAAGTTATTGTTTGGTTGTTAGTACCAAATCCAAATGGTTGCGCAAGCACCTGACTATCAGTCATGGTGTTGAGAATTCGTGCAAAAAGCCATACATCATTAGGTAGTGTTGATGTAGGATCAGTTACAGTAAAGACAGTTGCGTTTTGTGAAATTGCACTATCAGTTGCAAAGTTGCTTGTTTGTGCTGTTCCATTCATTAGATTTCCAGCAAGGGATGTATTTGTAGCTGTACCATTAATAGTTGTTTGTTCTAAAAGGTTAGGGTTTTGATTAGTGATTCCGCCAATATTTCCTGCCTGCATACTTACATTTTTAATTAAACTATCTTTTCTGTTTCTAATTTGTGATCCTAATGCTTTAATTCCATTAGTTGTTAAGTCAACAATAAGAGCCTTTACCACAATTTGAGGTTGGGGTTGATCTAATTGTTCTATAAGTTTTTCAAGACGAATCCAATCATTTTTTGTTGCAGCAATAATTAATCTGTTTCCAGAAGAAGAACTTTTACCAGAAGCATCTTGTTGGTTAACGCTTGAGTCTGTTGTAATAATAACACCGCTAAAATATTGCGTAGTGGATGATGTTTGGCTGGCTGTTGATTGCCCTGATCCCGATCCATAGCCACCCCCAGCAGATCCTGAAGAACTACTATTATCAACTATTTTTTGTAAAACTGGAGCAAAAGAAAGCGCATCAAGATAGTTAAGTCTGTAAATATGTAAAATAGATGCGCCTTGTTCGGTAGCAACATCTATAGAACTTTTTATAAACTCTTCTATGCGATCTAAAGCATCTGATTTGCCCATTAAAATTAATCTATTTTTTCGTGAATCAACAACAATTTTTGTGCTTTTTTCAAAATAACCATTTGGTGTAAATGTTGCTGTATTTGGAGCTCCTGTTTGTTGTGTTGGTAGGCCAATAAGTTGATCAAACAAAGATTTAACTTCTGTTGCTGTAGTGTATTTTAAAGAAAGAATTTTAAGTGAATGTTTAAAAGTAGAGGCTTCTAAATAATCGATAATTTCAAGTGCAGTTTTAACCATAATCGAACGATCAGTTATAATTACTGCATTTAAGATAGGTTCAAAAATAATTGCTGCATCAACAGAAAGAATATCGGTTAATATTTTTTGTAAGGAATTAGCGCTGCCGCTTGTTCCAGGAACTTGGATATTTTCTAAATAACGAACATAACGCACGCGTACATAAGAATAGGGTAAATCGTCTTTTTTGGTATTAACATAAATAGGAAGGGCTTCTTTATTAAGGTTACCATCATTTTTTGTAATAAAGCTTTGTTCTTTGTGAGGAATAAAAGTGTATCCAGAAAGATCTAAAAGGGTTAGAGCGGTATTCCATGCTTTGTCTAATGTTACTTTGTAAGGCAATTCAAAAGTAACTTTATGAGTAAGAGCGTTTGCTCCTTGTGGGGGAACAACATTAATACCTTTTTCTGTGGCAAGGTATTCAATAATGTTGATGAGCGGTTCATCTTTAAAACGTATCCATATTGTTTTTTCTTTTTCATCACTTTTTTTTGTTGTTGATGAAATCTGAGAAGCTGAACATGGTTGTTCCAGAACAAGTAGGGCAAAAATGAGAAAAAAATAATGTCTGGTAATAAGCATGTTTTATATTCCTTTATATTAACTACTTTGTTGACGTAGTGTTGCTATAGTAAGCGTAACATCTAGTGTAGCATTACGTGTTTTTTTTATAGTTAAATCTTTAACATATACTCTTTTTTTCTCTTCTATAAGACTTAAAAGTCTGCACAAAGGTTCTATGGTTAATCCAGTAAATTGCGAAACTACGCGACTTTCTTTATATTTTTTATTATAAATATCGTTTTCAGAAAATTCAGGTTCTTTTCCGCCTTTTAAGTTGTCTTTAATTCCTACTGAATCTATACAATCTGATAAAAAACGTGCAATTAAAAATCCTTTTTCTTCAGCAAGAAGTGTGTTAACTTCTTCTTTTTGTCCGCGAACAAGGGCAAGGCGTTTAAGAATTTTTTGAATTTCTTCACGTTTAACATTTGTTGATTTTATGTTTTTTTGTAATCTTGATGCTTCACTATAATAATAATAGAGAATTCCTATTATCATGATAGAAAAAATAGAAAAAATTATTGCTAATCCCTTAATAAAAGATTGATTGTCGATTTTTTCTAAAAACTCTCTGCTTTTAAAAAAAATATTCATCATCATCCTCCTTGTTGTTCTAAAGGCAATGAAACTGAAAAATCAGTTTTTTGCAAATCAGGCACTGCACTAAAAAGACCAGTGTCTTGAAGTTGTCGTTGTAATTGACTTACGGCATCATAATTTTTCACCTTACCTTCTAAAGTGATTGTTTTTTTATTAATCATCATTTTAGATAATGAAAGCCCTAATGCTTCTCGATCAATTTTTTGAGAAAGTATTCTAATATATTCCAAGTAAGATTGACGAGTTTTAGTAGAAAACGAAGACCATACGGCTTCTTCTGTTTTTACTTCTTTTTGAGCGCGCATTAAAAGATCATCAATATTATTGGTATTTATAGTAGGAAATTCTCTTTTTAATGTTGTAAGAATTTCTGTTTTTGTATTGTTATAAGCCTTTGATAATTTAGAGAGTTGTAAAAAAACATGCGTAAACAAGGCTCCCACAATAAAAAGAGCCAAGCAGCTTCCTACAATCATTTGCGCATAAGTGAGTTTGTTTTCTGATGTATAATCAAGCTTGGTATTAATGTCAAACATTGATGTTGTAAGTATTGGTAAAGCTGCTGCAAGCGTTGTGTAGTCTATTTCTGGCGATGACGATACAAAAGTAGATTTTTTAGAAAAAATATCATTAAAAAATGTAACAGTAATACCAAATTTTTCTTCAAAACTTTTTGCTATATTATGACTATCATGCATTATGACTATTTTATCAAACCGAGAAACTCTTTGTGTGTTATCAAGATATGCTGTTAAGATAAATTCTATTTCTTGAATAATGCGTTCTACTTTGAATTGAGCGATTGATAAAGATCTGTTGTAGGCAAACCTTTTATTTTCAAGAACAGTTAAGATTAGTTGAGTTGTTTTTATAGTAACAAGAACAGTACATTTATCTAAATCATTATTTTTTAAATAAGTATATAAGCCGTAAAGGCATAAAGAATCAAGTGTGATAGCGCTTGGTTCAACCTTGCTTTCAGTAAGTAGCTGTAGGTGATCATTTACTTGTTTTGTTTGCAAAGCGCATGCAGTAACATATGTTTCTGTTTTTAATTCATTTTGATCTGTAATAATAAAATCAATGTTAAGATCTTGAAGTTGAAATGGTAATGCAGATTCAAGTTTATAAATAAGTGTTGGTTCTATTTTTTCTCGATTATTAAAAGGAAACTCAAGTTCTTTAAATGTTGTATAAGAAGTTGAAATGACAGAAGTAAGTTTATGATAAGGTCCTATTTTTGACATTACAAGAGGCAAGGCTTTTTTTACTTTTTCTATAAAAGATTCATTTTCATGCAAAAAGTTTTCTTGAATTGTTTTTTCTATAAAAATAGACTTACCACTTAAAAGAACTACTGTTGCGTTTATGCCGGTATCGGTAATATAAAGCCCAACACTTTTTAAAGGTAAAAGCATATATCCATTAATACTTTCTGGGGCTATGAGTCTTATAATATTACGCATAATCATGCCACACCTCTCGTTGATAATCTTTTTTTACGAGGTTTTTTTGAAGGAGCGTCGTGAGATGTTGCTATTCGTTTTCCAGCTTTGTTTTGTTCTTCGCGCAGTCTTTTGCGGCGCAAAGGCTTTTCTTTGTCAGGAGTTAAAAAATTATCCATATTTTCAAGGTAATCAAATGCTCCTTGGCCAAAAAACATTTTATCGATAGGGTCTTTTGTACCACGCTCTCTTTGGGCTTGTACAATATTCTTTTTTGCACTATTAATATGTTTTTGACTGTAAGTATTAATGTAGCCATTTTCTGCTGGAAATATGATGCGAGGAGAAATAAAGAAGAAAATGTTTTTTTTAATACGAGTAAGACTTTTTGATTTAAAGAGCCCGCCAATAATGGGCAAGTCACATACTCCGGGTAAAAACTTATGAATAGAATGTGTTACTTGGTGTTGAGTGAGCCCACCCAGCGCAACAATATCTCCATCATTAAGTGTTACAGATGTAACAATGCTTTTATCTGAAGTGTTTCCAGCTGTTGGGTCGGTACTTACACTTTCTTGGGTAAATTCTGTAAGCGCAATATTAATAGACATGGTAATTGCTCCATCAGGGCTTATTGTTGGTGTAATAGTCATAGAAAGACTTGCATCTTTTGGTTCATAGCTTGGCGACCCGCCAACCGTTGCTGTTTGAATTCGTCGTGTTTGCCCAGCCTTAAAAAATGCAGCAGTTTTATTGGTTGTTACTAAAAATGGAGTATTAACAATATTAGTATGGCTAAAAGTTTGTAATATTTTTAAAATACCCCATACACTGCTGACACCATTAAGCGCTGAAGAAATTGTAAACATTGTTGTTCCAACGCTTGCTGTTGAACCGCTAACAAGATTAATTAGGTTTCCTAGGAGTGTTGAGTTGTTGTTGGTGTCGGTAGCTGTTTGAATTGGTCCAATTCCCGTAGTTTGAAAGTTTACATTTTTAATAGGCGAGCCATCATTTTTATTCCTAAATTGTGCGCCAATGCCTTTATTATGTTGTGTGTCTACATCAACAATAAGGCACTCAATAGCAATTTGTGGTTGAGGAACATCAAGTTGTTTAATAATTGCTTTTAATTTTTCAAAATCACGATCTTCGGCTTTAATAATTAGCTTGTTGCCATTGGGTTCTGGCGTAACAGAAACTGCTTTAAAAAATTGTTCTCCAGCAATAGTTCCGCCGTATTGTCCTGCTGCGGTATTTGCGCCAAATTTTGTAACGGTGTTTAAAATATCAGCAATGTTTTTTGCATCAGTAAATTCAAGATCGTAAACATGTAAAGGAGAATAAGGAATGTCTAAAGTTACATCAACATGTTTAACAATAAATTCTTCAATTTTTGCAAGTGCTTTTTTAGGCCCTAGAAGGATTAATGAATTGGTTCTTGGTTCTGCAATAATTCGTGTATCAAGTGGAAAATAAGAAGAGCGTGGTTGTTTGCGTTGTCCACCAAAACGATTTGTCCCTGGCGCTTCTGCTGTAGTTAAGTCTTCATATAATTTTTTGACTGTGATAGCCTCTACTTCTTTTAGTTTTAAAATAGACATTGCTTCTGGCATTTCTTTGTCTAATTCATTGATAATAACCATTAAAGATCGAATATTAACTGCTTTATCGGTAATAATTAATGCTCCAAGATCATCAAAGGTGTGAATTTTTGCAGTGGCGCTTGCAAGAGATGTGGCGATGTTTTGTAGGGTTGCAAGAGGAAGGTTTTTAACAATATATGTATAGCGAACTTTTTGAGGATTGTTTGGTAGTTGTGTAATGTCGACGTTAAAGTAACAAGGTATTGGGTCTTGGTTTGCATTCGTTACTGATGTTATATGATAGAGATTTTCTATAGTGCCGGGAACAATAGTGAGATTTGCAAGATCAAGAAATTTTACAAACAAGTCCCATATTTCTTGACGCGTAAGGCGCTTATTAGTTTTAAAGGTTACTTTTTGGCCTTGTACTGTGGCGCCTCCAGCAATGAGTGGTTTTACAGCATCGTCAGGTAAAAATTTAACTTTTAATAATTCTTCCATATAGGTTACTACATTTTCAAATGAAGCATCTTTTAAATAAAAACTAAACCTTTGTTCTTCTTCTTGTTCTTTTTTATGTTTTTCAAACAAGATCTTTTCTTCAGAAGAAATAGTTTCTGCGGGTAACAGGGTGTCCTCTTTTTTTTCCGCAATTATCGGCTTTTCTGTTGGCCCATTTTCTTTATTTAATAAGGCGCTTTTGGTTGGTGGAATTGGTATAACTAAAGAATCTTCTGTATTGATAGTTGAGACATTATTTTTTAGTTCAGATTGTTCTATAGAAGGAATAATGTTAGGTATTGGGGTTTTGACAGAAATTGTGTCTTTAGGAATACGAGAAAGAAGGGTATTTTTAGATGCTTGTTGTGAATAAATATTCGTAATGACACCAGAGATTAGTATGTTAAAAAATAAGCTGCGTATAATTTTTTTTATGGTCATAACAATCCTCAATCATGTCTTTCAGAGGTTGAAAGCATGTTCATTTTTTCTTTTATTTTTAACTCTTGGTGTGTAGGAGCAAACTTATATTGTTCTTTTAATATATCAATTTGCTCTGCTTTTACTTCTTCTTCTGAAGGCCCTATATGAATACCAGCAAGTGAACTTTCTTGTTTTAAGACTTCGATTGATTCATCTAAAGGATTACTTAAATCATAAAGAGTATAAGTAATTGTTCGCTCTTGTTCACCCTTTAAAATTTTAAGGTTAATGGTATCTTCATATTTTTTTTCTATAATATCTTGGTATGCAGCATAGCGTTCATCAGTTGAAGTAGTTGGGAAATTATTTATAGAGGTTATAATGTCAAAAGATTCAAGGCCAAGCGCTGCGCCTAAAGAATCTGAGGCTAGCGTGCCTACGCGACATCCAATAGATTTGCCTTCTTTGTATACTGTTGTTATATCAAGCATATCAATAAATCTGGCAAGATTTTTACATACAAGTCTAAAGGCTTTATGATCGAGATTAAATTCATGTGTTGATACTTTTTTAACAATATGATTCCATTCATGGTGAGCTTCAATAAATGCAGGATCTTTTTCTATATCGGTTGCATTTATATAAAGAGTTTCTTGTTGTCCGTTTGAGCGAATAAGTATGATGCGATTAGAGAAGACTCTAATAAGTTGAGCGTCTTCTATTTTGTCACCGATTTTATACGCTTGTTCTGTGTTTGTTTTGTTGTCCATAATAAGAGCTTTATCATGACTATTGTCATCAACATACAAGATGCCTTTTAATGTTATATCAAGCGGAGCTAAGAATGGCTGTTTAGGTTCATCGGGTACAGTGTTTTGTCCAAGTGTTGGAGGTTGTGGAAATGGTGCAACAATTTCTTCTTTTATAGGGAGTTGTGGATCAATTTTTATATAGGTATTAAAAAGATCATTTTCATAAACTTCTTCAAGGTTTACAGTTTGGTTATCTTTTTCTTCTTTAAAAGAAGAAACCTCAACACTCAAAGACACTGGTTGAGGAATTTTTTGACTTGAAAATATTACAAAAAATATCGTTGCGACTAACGCAATCAGTAAAATTGCATTAACGAGCCATAACGGATGTCTCATGTATAATCCTTTTTTAAACTATGTCGAAACAATACTTAAGTGATATTTGCTTTGTCAAGTTTGTGCACCATTACTTATTTATGATAATGATACAAAACTTTTAAGGTGATGGTACTACGCTTATTATTTTTTGCACAAGAGAATCAGCGGTAATATTTTCAGCCTCTGCTTCATATGATAGTAATAATCTGTGACGCAAAATAGAAGGCGCTACAGCTTTAACATCATCAGGGATAACAAAATGGCGACGACGTAAAAATGCATGAGCCTGTGCAGCATTAAATAATGCTAATGTTGCGCGAGGCGATACACCACATTGGATCATAGGGGCAATATCTTTAAGCTTATATTCTTCTGGTTTTCGCGAAGCAAAAACAATATCGATTATGTAATCTTTTACTTTGTCATCAACATATATTTCTTTTACTAATTTTTGTGCTTCTAATAAATCATTTTTAGTGAGGGCTTGACGAACAATAGAAAGATCTATTTTTTTCTGTAATAATTCTCGCTCTTGTAATTTATTAGGGTATGAAACCAATAGTTTAAACAAAAAACGATCAACTTGAGCTTCTGGAAGACGATACGTGCCTTCTTGCTCTAAAGGATTTTGAGTCGCAAAGACTAAAAAGGGTTTATCTAATTCAAAAGTAGAAGATCCGATAGTAACTTGTTTTTCTTGCATTGCTTCAAGCAGGGCAGCTTGTACTTTTGCAGGCGCTCTATTAATTTCGTCTGCTAGTACAAGATTTGCAAAAATAGGACCTTTTTTAGTTTCAAATTCATGATTTTTTTGATTGTAAATTAATGTACCAATAAGATCGGCTGGAAGCAAATCAGGTGTAAATTGAATACGAGAAAAATGAAGACCAATCGTTTGATTGATCGCTTTGATCATTGTTGTTTTAGCAACGCCAGGAACGCCTTCTAAAAGAATATGCCCTTCACATAGTAGTGCTAACTGAATAAAGGTAATAATATCATGCTGGCCAACAATAACTTTATTTACCTCACTACTCATTATTTGAAATAAAGAGCTTTTTTCTTGTATTTTTTCTATGGTTTGTTCATTTAATATACCAGTTTCCATGCTACACCTTTTTAAAAAGGGTTATTTGTTACTCAATAAAATAGTACCAGGGATTTTAGAGCATGCCAATTTTGTTTTTTTAAAATATGTACTACTATAATTTTACTTTTTTTAGCATGATTATGCAAAAAGATGAGATTGATTTATCAAATTGATTTTATAGTATATTAAGCGCAGGAAATAAAGATGATCCTTTCTGGAAAAGAAATTAAAAATCAAAGAGAAAAAGGATTAACCATAACGCCTTTTAATGAAAATCAGTTAGGCCCTAATAGTTATAATTTAAGACTTCATGAAGATTTATTAGTATATGATATTGATGTGTTAGATATGAAAAAAAATAATCCTGTTAAGTCTCTGCGCATACCACAAGAAGGCCTTGTGCTTGAGCCTAACACTCTTTATTTAGGGCGAACAATAGAACACACAGAAACAACACACTTTGTACCAATGCTTGAAGGCCGTTCTTCGATTGGAAGATTAGGGCTTTTTATTCATGTTACTGCTGGTTTTGGCGATGTTGGATTTAATGGTTATTGGACACTAGAGATGTTTTGTATAAAGCCTATACGGGTTTATACAGGGGTAGAAATTTGTCAAATATTTTATCACACCATTGAAGGTTCTTTTGATAAATATAAAAGTAATAAATATCAAAATAATAATTCAATTCAACCTAGTATGCTTTATAAGGATTTTGAATCACGCTAGATTGAGTTTGTAGTTATTTTAAAATGTGTAAAGCTCAAAGTTTTATCTGATTCAAGCATGATTTTACATCCAAAGTTTTTTTCAAAACCAAAAATGGTTGGATACTCTACAGATGAAATATAGTCAAAAACAGTTTTGTTTAGCTTTACAATAATAGAGCCATGACTGTTGTGCGAATCAAGTTCATGTTTGATGCTGCGCAGTACTTTATAACTTTGTGCTTGAATAGAAGGAACAGTACCTGTGCCGTGACATTCTTTACAGGCGTCTGTTAATTGTCTATCTAGTGTTTTTCCAGAGCGCTTTCTAGTCATTTGGACAAGTCCAAACTCTGAAATTTTTAAAAGAACTGATTGAAACTTATCCTGTTCTTTTAATGTTTTTTCAAAATGTTTAAACAATTTTTGGCGATTAGCATGAGAAGCCATATCGATAAAATCAATAACAATAAGGCCGCCGATATTACGAACTTTAAGTTGTCGAGTTACTTCTTCTGCAGCTTCAAGGTTGGTTTTTAAAATGGTTTCTTCTAAGTTGCTTTTACCAATAAATTTTCCAGTGTTTACATCAACAACGGTCATAGCCTCTGTTGCTTCAATAACAATAGATCCACCAGATGCAAGCTCTACCTTTTTATGCAGACATTCTTGGATTTGTTCTTCTATCATGTAGCGTTCAAATAGTGATTCTTTGCCATTATATAAAACAATTTTTGAAGAATGTTCAGGTGCGATTTGCTGAACATAATGAGCAAGTTCTTTTTGGCGGTTTTTATTATCAACTATTACTTGTTCAATATCGTTATCTAAATGGTCGCGTACCACTTGAAATGCTAAAGGAACATCTTGATAAAGAATTTCTCCAATAGTAGCGTTTTTTTCTTTTTCAAGAACGGTGTTCCAGATATTGAGTAAAAATTGGATATCTTGTTTAATTTCTCGTTCTGTGCGGTGCTCTGTTGTAGTGCGGATAATAGCACCCATTCCTTCTGGAATGTTAGAAAGAACTAACTCTTTAAGCCGCTCTCTTTCTTCTGGAGCTTCTATTTTTTTAGAAATACCAATTCGAGGAATGCTTGGCATTAAAACAATAAATCTTCCTGGCAAAGCAAAGCAAGTAGTGAGCTTTGCTCCTTTTTCATTAATTGGTTCTTTGGTGACCTGTACAAGAACATGCTCACCTTCCCTTAAAATTTTACTAATATCATGTGGTTGATGGGAGCGACTTTGTTCTTTTTTAGAGGTTGGCTCCAACTGTCCTAAGTTGTTGCTCATTTTATTAATCGCAAGTTCGCGATCAATTTCTGAAATATGCAAAAAACCAGATTTTTCTTGTCCAATATCAACAAACGCTGTTTGAATGCCCGGTAAGACCTTGGTTACTAATGCTTTGAAAAAACAACGCTCAATGCTATTGCCTGCATGAGACCACAGATAAATATTTTGAAGTTTTCCATTATCAGTGATCGCAACGCGAGTTTGCCATGGGTCTTCGTTGATGAGAATTTTTTTCATAAAGCAAAGATCTTTCTTGCAGTGAAATAATTTTTTGATTTTACCACCCCTCATGTTTATGAGTATATAGTATTTTCAAGAAGAATTATAGTTAATTTCATGATAAGCTTGATTAAGCTTTATAAAATTGGCGAATATTTTTTTTTGTGGTACCATCACCATGAAAAGTTAAAGCTAAAACGTTTATTGATTCAAAGGAGAAAGTTATGTATAAAAAACGGTTAGTTCCTTTCTTGTTAATCGGCCTTATGGCGCTTCCAGGATGTGGTAATAAAAATGTAGAAGAAAAAAATAAAAAAGTGGCAAAAAAAGACCTGCCTCAAAAAGGTAAAGGGCTTCCTTTTTCGGGATCAGCAGATAAAGGAAAGTACTTTGACGAAGAAGTTGAAGGTTTTGCTTTAGGCGAAGATGTACTTGTTGAAGGTAAAGATGAAAATGGTGTATGGAAGCGTACTGCTCAGGGCGACTCCTTAGAGCCAGTTTTTTTTGAGTTTGATTGTCACAAGGTTCCAGCAGATCAACAACCGGTTGTAGCTTACGATGTTGAGCGTGTTAAAGAACTTGTAGAAAAAGATAATGTAGCTTTTGTAGTAGAAGGCAATGCAGACAGTCATTTTAAAAGTAGATTGTATAACGTAGCAAAATCACAATTGCGTGCTGAGGTTATTAAAGAAGAGCTTATTAATGCTGGAGTAGCAGCTGAAAAAGTAAAAACCGTTGGGCTTGGCGACGCAAAAAAACTTGTTGATGTTCCAGGTAAAGAGCGCAAAAATAGACGTGCAGAAATTGTAGAAGTGTTTTCTCAGGCTGCGTAATTAAAAATAGTTTTGTTAAATAAAAGAGGGCCCTTTTTAAAGAGGCCCTTTTTATTGTTCATTGAAAATATTATTTTCCATTTCATGCAAGAATTTCTAGCTAGTTATTTAATATTTTTAATTCTTAATTAATCTTAGTAATTATGCAATGAAACCATTATTATTCTTGAGTGCAACATTTTCGATTATCCTTTTTGCTTCTAATGGTTTCTTAAGAAGAGGTTTTTAATAGCAAAGATATCCTGCGGCAGCACAAGGAATAGTAAAACCAGAAACTGTAATTGTATTAGTATTTATATCAGGTAATCTCGAGAGTATTAGTCTTATATAAAGTTGCAATTATGATATTGTATTTGCGAATAATATTTTACTTTCCAATGCAAAATTCTTTAAAGACTGTATCAAGCATTTTATCATTGACTGATCGGCCAGTAAGCTCAGCAAGAAAAGCAATTGTTGCATTAAGACGATGAGCAATAAGTTCATATTCGATATGAGGTTTATTAAGCATATTAATAATAAGGACGAGTTCGTTTTTGCTACTTAAAAGTAGTGTTGTTTGGCGTTTATTAAGCAAAAAAGGACAAGCATTTTTTATAAAAAGAGCTTTAATTTTTTCTGTAAGAAGTGTTTTAAGATTTGCAATAGTTTCTGGATTATAGGCAGAAATAAAGCTGCCAAGATTAAAAAGAGGTTTTTGAATTAAACGGCAGTCATTTTTGTTGTAGATTACTACAACTTTTTCTTGGACTTTTTGATGAATAGTGTTGTAAATGAACTCTTCCTCTGGGGTCATCACTCTGCTGCCATCTATGACAAGTAAAACAATATCGGCTTGTTCTGCTTCTTGGTATGAGCGTTCAATTCCTTCTTGTTCAATAATGTCATTGGTTTGGCGTAATCCTGCAGTATCGATAAGTGTCCAATAGAGACCATCTTGATAAAAACTTGCTTCAATAACATCGCGTGTTGTTCCAGCAAGTGGAGTTACAATTGCTCTTTTTTTACCAAGTAATGCATTAAATAAAGAAGATTTTCCAGCATTAACAGAACCAATGAGCGCAATGCGGACTCCTTCACGCATATGTTTTGCAGAAGAAAGATTAACTGTTTCTATTTTTTCTAAAATTGAAACAAGCGCAGTGCGTATAAGGCCTGAAAAATCCATATCTTCTTCTAAAAATTCAAAGCTCGCTTCACACAGCGCCAATATTTTAATGAGACTTTTTTCTAGTTCTTTGATCCATGCAGAAAGAGAACCCTTAACCTGGCAAAGCGAACGCTTGAGTTCTTCTTGTGACTGAGCATGAATAAGATCATTGATAGCTTCTGCTTGAGCAAGATCTATCTTTTGGTTCATCACAGCTTGTCGAGAAAATTCTCCATTATGAGCAAGCCGTGCTCCGCATTCTATGATTCTTTCAATGATCGCTTCAATAATAAATGGATTGTTGTGACAGGTGATTTCTACAGTATTTTCACCCGTAAAAGTGCGCGGTCCATGCATAATAATAAATAGTACTTCATCTAAAATTGTACCGTTGGCCGCTAAAACTTTCCCATGATGTACGGTGTGAGATGCAACATCAAGAATATTTTTTGAAGATGAAAGAAAAGAGCAACGCGCAACCACATCCAAAGCTTCAGGGCCGGAAACTCTTAAAAGAGCTAAAGCTCCTGAGCCAGTAGGTGTGCATTGCGCGATAATTGTATGCGACATAATAAACTAAACAGATACGTTTAAGCGTTTGAACCATCATTTTTTTTAGGATGTTGGTAGCAACGAGTTGAAATTTTTAATACCTTACGAACAACTGGTGCTGGTTGTGTTGAATGTTTTGAACTTTCGTGTTCAACAGGATGTGCTGCTGCTTTAGCGCTATGATGTTCTTGATTTCCTGGTTGTTCAGCTCGAGTATGTCTTTCTAAAGCAGGAGCTTCATGAGATACAGAATGTGTGCTTTCTCCTACTACAGCTGCCTCTTTATGTCTTGGCGCATGATGTGGTCTTTGAGGACGTTCTGGGCGATTTTGGCGTGGAGCCCCATCATGACCTTGTGTTCTTTGAGGGCGATCAACACGCTCTGTACGTTCAGGTTTATGTTCTTTTGCTTCTACTGTTTGTTGTGGTGTTTGTTGTGGGCGTTGTTCGCGAGTATCTTTTAGTGGGCGCTGTTGCATATTATTGTTATGGCGATTTGTTTGACTGCCTTGTCTTCTTTGTCCGGTACGTGATTGTGATTGATTATGGCGCGGGGAATGTTCGTTGCTATAAGAGCGTTGAACTGCTGTTTCTTCAAAAAAGATTCCTACCTTTGCCGATTTTTTAGTAAAACCTAAAAAATTTGTTTCTGCTTCTTCAAATACTTTAACAGAAAACTCACGTGGTTTTCCTGCTCGATCCCAGGCTTTTTCAATAGCTTTGGCAATAGTTGAAGCCTCTTCGACCAATGATTTCATATCCAAGCCAACCTTTCTAAAATGTTATTAATTTTGTTTTGGACAACTTCCATTTAAGTTTGTCGGTCTGAATAATATCACAATTCAAGACTTTTGCCACCTTATGACAATTATACCTACAAACTCGTCCTTATAGAAAAGTGTATCAAAGTAAGCATTAAATAGTAATAAAAAGGATGAAAATAAAGAATGCAAGCTTAAAATGGAGCGGGAAACGGGATTCGAACCCGCGACCTTTGCCTTGGCAAGGCAACGCTCTACCAGCTGAGCTATTCCCGCGAATATGCGATTTAAGGTAACATAGTTCTGTTAATTGTCAATAAAGGAGTGTGTTTTTACTCAAAGCATTGAGAAACCTTAGTAGGTTGTGGTATTTTAAAAATAAGGATAGTAGTTAAAAATAATGGAGGATGTTATGAAAATTTCTATAAAAAAATACCTTTTACTTGCTTGTGGAATAACTCCTCTTGCAGCGCTTCAAGTTGGTACTGTTTCTACTGTATTACAACCCGTTGCTTCTACAACACAAGAGGCTTCTGAAGAAGTTGGCATTCATGAACTCTTGACTAACTTCTTAGCTTCTAAAGATCTTGATATAACAACTCCTTCAAATACTCCTATTGTGTTATCGGTTAATGATGTAGTTCGTTTTAAAAATAAAGAAACAATAGGAACGCTTGGTTCTGTAAATTATAGTGAAACTCAATATCCTAGTGAATATCAATATCAAAACGGCGCTGCTGCTTCTGATAATGCTATTTCTTTGATGCAAAATGGTGTTGCTGTTGGGTACACGTTTTTGCAAATGACTCGCCCAGGGATTTTGACTATTACTATTAAAACCAGCAAGCGTGATCCTAAAACTGGTTTTTATGTTGTTAATGGTAATGCAAATCGAACTTATCAAATCCAAATTAAATAACTTTAAGAGTAAATTCTTTTACTCTTGATAGTTGTTGTGATAAATCTTTCTTTGATAATTTTTTAAAAATTAAAGAGGATTTTATGTTTGCTTATCTTAAAGGTACAGTTGTTTCTTGCCAAGATTCATCAGTTATTATAGATGTTGCAGGCGTTGGTTATTCTTTATCTGTTGCTCGTTCTGAATATTTTGAACAGAATGCTCTTGCAAAGATTTATACATATATGCATTGGGTTCAAGAACAAGGGCCAGTTCTTTATGGGTTTTTATCAGAAATAGAGCGTGATATTTTTTTACTGGTTATTAGCTGTTCTGGTATGGGCCCTAAAATAGCTCTTGCTGTTTTGGCTCAACTTTCCCCTGTACAATTTTTGCAGATAATTCAAGAAGGCAATCAACCGGGATTAAGCGCTGTTAATGGCATAGGTGCTAAAAAAGCGGAACAAATAATTGTACAGCTTCGTCACAAGGTAGGAAAATTAATCGCTAAAGGTCTAGATATTTCTCATGAAGATAAATCATTTGAGGTGTGGAAAAATCTTTCTGATGTTTTACATTCTTTACATTACTCACGACAAGAAATAGAAACAGCACTAACCCATACAAGAACACAAGTTTCTGGAAAAGAGTATATTTTTGATGAGCTTTTGCGCCATTCCCTATCTTTTTTAGCAAAAAGATTATAAATTTTTTCAATCATAATTTTTTAAAGGATAACGAGTGGGTTTACTTGATTTGTGTACTACTATTGATGCGTATTGTGCTTTTCCTTCTACTATTTTATTTGTAGGTGTTGGTGTTTTTTTAACCATCAAGTCTGGTTTTATTCAGGTTCGTGCATTACCAAAAGCCATACAATATCTTATGTATGGGATTAAGCATCATAAAAAATCTCAAGAACAATCTATTAATCCTTTAAAAGCATTATTAACTTCTATGGCAACAACTATAGGTATGGGAACAGTGGTTGGACCATCAGTTGCAATTAAAATTGGTGGGCCAGGAGCACTTTTTTGGTTATTGGTTTTTTCTTGTATTGGTGCAGCAACCAAATTTACTGAAGTTGTTTTTGCTATGAAGTTTAGAACTAGATTGTCTGATGGAACATTGCTTGGCGGGCCAACACAATACCTTAAACAAGTTAACTATTCTTTGGCGCGCTGGTATGGTGCTTTAACCGTTATTCTTTTTGCGGGCTGGTCTGGGTTGCAGGCCAATACCTTAGCAAATATTTTTGCTTTAGAGGGAGTAAGTAAACCTGTCACTGGCTTTGTTCTTGCACTTATTGCATTAGGTATTTTAATGGGTGGTGTTAAAAGAGTAAGTCAGGTTGCAAGCAAATTAGTTCCCCTTATGTTTGTAGGATATGTGAGTTTTGCTTGTGCTATTTTGTTTCAGGATTTAGAAGCGCTAATTAACGCCTTATCTCTTATTGTTTCTCATATTGCTACGCCAGCAGCAGCAGTTGGTGGTTTTTCTGGTGCAACGCTTTTTACAGCATTACGATTTGGCATTTTAAGAAATATTCATATTACCGAAGCTGGTCTTGGAACGTCTTCTGTATCACACGCTATGGCTGATACAGATAGTGGACGGGATCAAGCTATTTTGGCTATGTATTCTATGGCGGCAGACATGCTGCTTGCTTTTTTATCGGGGTTGTTGGTTTTGGTAACAGGGATGTGGGTGCAAGAATATCATATGAGTAGTACGCTGGTGTATCAGGTTTTTAAAGAATATTCACCATTTTATGGAAAATGGGTTTTATTATTAAGCGTTTCTTTATTTATTTTAACAACAGTTATAGGTAATAGTTTTAATGCAACTCAAAGCTTTGCATCATTTACTCATTTTAAAGGCATGTATTGGTACTATCTTTTTTTAGGACTTACTATTTTTGCAGGAGCACTTTTATATGTTCCGCTTGCATGGGCTTTGATGGATCTTATAATGATTTTAGTTGCTGTTCCTCATTTAGTAGGGCTTGTTATGCTTGCTTGTAAGCATAAGGAATTGGTGCATTAAAAAGAAAGGCTTTTCTATGACACTTTTTACATTAAAAAAGCCATTTGAGCCAAGTGGAAGTCAGCCTAAAGCAATAAATCAACTTAAAGAAATGCGCCCTGGAATAACTACTTTGATGGGTGTAACTGGTTCTGGAAAAACTTTTACTTTAGCAAATCTTATTGCAAGTCAAGAAAAACCTGTATTAATTTTATCGCCTAATAAAACTTTAGCAGCGCAGCTTTATGAAGAGTTTTCATTATTTTTTCCAGAAAATAAAGTATGTTATTTTGTAAGTTATTATGATTACTATCAACCAGAATCTTATTTGCCTGCGCAAGATATTTATATCGCCAAAGAAACAAAAGTTAATTCAGAAATAGAAAGACTTCGTATAGAGGCATCTGCATCTTTGGTAAATAGACAAGATACTATAGTAATAGCATCAGTTTCTGCTATTTATGCGTTAGGCGATCCTTATGATTATAAAAATTTAGCATTTTCATTAAAAGTTGGACAAAAAATTAATCGTTCAGAATTAATTTATAAACTTATTCATATTCAATATCAAAGAAATGATTTTGAAAGAGCGTCTGGAAATTTTCAGGTAAAGGGCAATACGATAGAAATTACATTGCCGTATCAAAAAGATCGATTACGCATAGAGCTTTTTGGCGATAATCTTGAAACTCTTGAATGGATATCAAAAGATGCTAATGCTGTTGTTATGAGCCTTGATAATACTATTATTTTTCCTGCAAAACATTTTGTAACTACAGAAGAAAAAAAGCAAGCAGCATTAATATCTATCAGAAAAGAGTTGATGACTGTTTTGCCAACTATGGAAAACATAGTGTATAGGGAACGACTCAAGCAAAGAGTAAGCAGTGATTTAGAATCTATAGAACAATTTGGGTATTGTTCTGGCATTGAAAATTATTCTATTCATTTTGATGGACGAACGTCAGGGCATGCACCATTTAGTCTTTTTGATTTTTTCCCAAAAGATTTTTTATGTATTGTTGATGAATCACATATTACGCTTCCACAGCTGCGTGGAATGTATGCAGGTGATCGTTCACGCAAAAAAGTATTGATAGATTTTGGATTTAGATTGCCTTCAGCTTTTGATAATAGACCTTTGCGTTTTGAAGAAATAGAAACTCATTTAAATGATGCAATATTTGTATCTGCAACTCCAGGTGATTATGAATTGCAAAAGAGTAATGCGGTTGTTGAACAAATTATTAGACCTACAGGATTAGTGGATCCTCTTATTGAAGTGGTGCCTCGTCTTGGGCAGATAGATCATTTAATTGCGGCAATAAAAGAAGTACGCGACAGAAATGAACGCGTGCTTGTTACGGTGCTTACTAAAAAATTAGCTGAAGAGTTAGCGCGGTTTTTGGAAGAAAAGCAGTTAAAGGTTTGTTATTTGCATAGTGATATAAAAACACCCGATCGCACAGTATTGTTACAAAAATTGCGCTTGGGTGTTTTTGATTGTTTGGTTGGTGTTAACTTGCTACGCGAAGGCCTTGATCTTCCAGAAGTTTCTTTAGTTGCCATTATGGATGCAGATGTAGAATCTTTTTTGCGAGATAAAAGGTCTCTTATTCAAACTGTTGGTCGTGCTGCTCGTAATGTTCATGCAAAGGTTTTAATGTATGCAGATACTATTACAAGGTCTATGAGGGCAGCAATAGATGAAACAGAACGAAGACGTGCATTGCAAGTTGCTTATAATAAAGAACATCAGATTGTTCCAGAATCGGTTAAAAGAGAAGTAGTAAAAAGCATTACACCGCTACAAGAGGCAATTAAAAAAGCATCAAAAAGTGCTCAAAAAGAAGTACAGCAGTTGAGTGTTGTTGAGCTTGAAAAAAGAAAAGCTGATCTTGAAATGCAAATGCACCAAGCCGCTCAGGACCTTGATTTTGAAAAAGCAATTATGTTGCGCAGTGAATGGTTAAAGTTGCAAAAATAGAAAGAAAATATGGATAGTTTACACGCTCCTTGGCGAACAAGTTATGTACATGAAGTACATAAAGATGATAAAAGCAAAGACTGTGTTTTTTGTGTGCAACTTCATGAAGAGCAAGATGATAAAAATATGATTCTTTATCGTGGTAACGACTGCTTTATTATTATGAATAAATTTCCCTATAATGGTGGTCATGTGCTTATTCTTCCTTATGAACATAAGGCTACTTTGCATGATGTAACACCTAAAATTCGTGCTGAACTTATCGAATTAACTACTCTGGCGGATACCGCTTTAGAAAAAGTTTTAGGTTGTCATGGATCAAACATTGGGCTTAATAAGGGCAGAGTTGCTGGTGCTGGTATTCCTGAACATTTACATATGCATGTTATTCCTCGATGGGCTGGTGATACCAACTTTTTACCTCTTATTGCTGATGTTAAGCAAGTATCGGTTGATCTTTATAATATTTTTAAAAAGCTCAAGGTTGAGTTTTTCAAATTGAAATAATGAATAGGCTTGTATTTATTAAAGAACATGTAGTTTGCAAAGTTGCTTGTATATGAAATACTAGAAGCATGACTTTATAACATCATAACATCTTTATAGTAAAGTTGTTTAAATGGGGTATTTATATGCAGATAATAAAAAAAATTTTTAAAATAACTCTATTTTTGAGTTTTTTGGGGCAATCTATTAACGCTGAATGTTGTACTTTTTATCTTGCAAAAAAAACTATATCAGCGCTTGCAAAAACATCATTCAGTATGAGTAAAAAATTGTTAGTTGTTGAGTCTAATTTATTTGTAAAAAAACCAGCAGCATTCGCTATAGCTAATGGTATAGCCATTGCTTCAATAATTTATTTTCATAATAAAATAAAAGAAGATGCTAAAAAAACATTACATAGTGCAAAAAAAGTCTTTGATAAATGGCTTGATGTGGCAAAAGATAGAGCTGTGTATTGTGCTTTAGGTTTTGCGGCTGGATTGATTTTTTCAAATTCACGATAAATTATTTTAGATAAAATTTTGGAGAATGAAGTTTTAGGGTGAACCTCCAAAAAAAGCCTCTTGTGCATTAGTGCAAGGGGCTTCTCTTTTTTAAAATTATTTTATTATTTAGAAAAATAAGCATTATAGGTATTATAATACTTTATTTAGAGTTTATTAAAAAATAATAAAGATCAAATACACTATATTATTTTGAATAATAGTTTTTTAAAAAAAGAGTGATGTAATGGAAAAGCAAATAACGCAAGATAAATATCAAGCTCAAATAAGTAATGAAAAAAACAGTATAAAAATTGATCCACTTAAAGATGGAATCAGTAGTGTAGAATTAGTCCGCGTTTCAGGATCAGATCTTGATGTTGCTAATGCTGCACGTGTTTCTTATGGAAAGTTTTCAAAAGACCTGTCTGATCGAGATAAAAAATTGATTACATTTTTGATGGAACATAATCATACAAGCCCTTTTGAGCATAATCAATTTTCATTTAGGATTAAAGCACCTATTTTTGTTGCGCGTCAATGGATGAGGCATCGCATGAATTCTTATAATGAAATTAGTTATAGGTATGTTCAGGTTGCCGAAGAATTTTATATCCCACAAGCATGGCGTATGCAAGATACTATTAATAAACAGAGCTCTGTTGGGGGTTTTCAATCAGATGAATTAATGGATGCGTACAAAAAAAGTTTAAAGCAATCTCATGATGCGTATATAAAGCTTTTAAATGATGGTGTATGTAGGGAACAAGCGCGTGCATTATTGCCTGTTGCAACTTATACAGAATTTATTTTTACTTGCAACTTACATTCATTAATGCATTTTTTAAAGTTGCGTTTAGGGCACGGTGCTCAGTCAGAAATTCGTGATTATGCAACAGCGCTTTTGCAGTTAGCGCTTCCTCATTTTTCATTTTCGCTATCAGAATGGGCTCGACTTAATCTTGAGGATAAGGAATGGCAAGATCAACTTAAAGAATGGACTGATCAATTAGGTTAATGAGATGCAACTTGACCATATTAAAGTCATACAAAGTGGTTTATGAAAATAATAAAAATTTTTTATATAGTTGTGAGTATTAGTTTTTTTTGTGAAGCATTGAAAGCAATTGAGCCTAAAGAGGGGGCAAATGCGATTGCAGTTTTTGGTGAATGTGCTCCAAAAAGAAAGGTTTTTATTAATACACAACCCTTAAGCAAAAATACTGTAAGGCAAGCAAAAATGGACGATCAGATTATGAGTGAATGTACTGCGGCGGCAAGTTGTTGCGTGATCAGTCTACTGAGTTTATTACAATTTTTTATTACTACTTTGTGATGATAAGCTGATTTGTAAAGGGCTCTTGACTTTCTTTTTAAGGAATGTCATTCTAAGAACAGAAATTCGGGAATTCTAGAAGCTCTTCTAAAGGCCCCAAATATTTTGATGAAATCAAAAATCAACTATTCTAGTTCAATTTAAGGATAAACATGGCAACGAGTAAATCTGGCGGTTCAACAAGTAACGGTCGTGATAGTATAGGTAAACGTTTAGGTATTAAATTGTTTGACGGTCAAGAAGTGACTGGTGGTGAAATTTTGGTACGCCAAAGAGGCACCAAGGTTCATGCTGGCAAAAATGTTGGCTGTGGTAAGGATTTTACCCTTTATGCTATTGGGGCTGGATCTGTAAAATTTCATTATGGTTATAACGGACGTAAATTAGTATCAATTGTTTAATTTTTCTGATTGATTTCGTTTATTAATCTTTTGCGAAATAATAAAATTCGTGTTAGTACAATAAAAAAGATAAGCCTGTAAGGCTTTAATAGAGTAGCAACCCTTTTCTCTTTGAGAGTAATGAAAATGATTAGCTTTATTAAGTATCGATATATGTGTTACGCAATTTCTTTGTCTTTTTTAGTGGCAGGGGTTGGCGCTTACTTTTATCATCGTGGATTTCAGTATAGTGTAGATTTTACTGGAGGAACCCAGGTCCTTTTAAAGTATGATCAGGCAATTGGTTCTGAACAGATAAAAAAAGCTTTAGCACAGGGTGGCTGGAATGATTCTATTGTGCTTGAGTTTGGAAATAATGAAGTAGCTGTTCGTGTTAAAGAATTTGCAAATGATGCTCAAGGGCTTGCTCAGAAAATTCAACTTACATTAAATGAAGTGTTGGGTTTTGAAGGAAAAATTTTAGAAGCAAACGCTGTTGGTGCGGGTGTAGGTGATTCTTTGCGGACACAATCAATAATAGCGCTTCTTTTGTGCTTGCTTGTTATGTTGCTTTATATTGCGTGGCGTGCTGGGTCGTTTGCATTTGGAGTTGGCGCTGTGGTTGCTTTGCTTCATGATGCACTTGCAACGCTTGCTTTGTTTGCTATTCTTCAAAAAGAAATATCACCAATTGTTGTTTCTGGATTAATTGCATTACTTGGATATTCGATTAATGATACAATTGTGATTTTTTCTAGAATTAAAGAAAACTTTGCAAAAATGTATGGAAAGTCTGGTTATCAGATTATTGATATAAGTATTAATCAAACTTTAAGAAGAACAATTTTGACAAGTTTTTCAACGCTTTTGACAGTAGCTGCATTATTCTTTTTAGGTGGAGAATCTTTGCATACTTGGTCTTTGGTATTATTGTTTGGTATTTTTGTGGGAACATATTCTTCAATTTATATAGCTTCTCCAGTTATGTTAGCTTTGCGACGATAAAAAATCGTTGTGTGTCAATTTTAAATTTTTATCTAAAGGACGTGATTCATTGTGCTTCAACGATGTTTTGTACTTATGAAATGGAAGGGATGTTATGAAATCGTCATCAAATAATGATGAAGTAAAGCCTGTTGTAAAAACGCGTAAACCATCAACAAGATCGCAAGCAAAAACGATAAAGGTTGAATCTGGTTTAGTGGAAAAAACAGAAAATGTACAACCTGTTAATAATCAAAACGTTTTAGTACAAGACCAAGCTCCTCAAGCGGCAGTTGTAGCCGAAGCGCCTGTTGCAGTTGTGGTGCTTCCAGAAAATCCTGTTCAGGCAGCTGAACAAGCTTATGTTTCTCAGCCTATTCAAACACAACAGCAAAAATATCATCAATCAGGACATCAACATAATTATCAAAAAAATAAACCATATAATAAATTTAATAAACAGCATTACAATAGAGCTGGTTCTGATAAGCCGCAAGCAGATAGGCAACAAGAAAAACAGCATATACCAGAACAGCCGCCCAAAATTTTAACACAAGAACAGTTGCAAGAACTTTCTATGCAAGAACTTAATATTCACGCACGTCGTTATGGAATAGTAGGTGCTGGATTGCTCTCTTATAATGGTCTTATACAAAAAATTATTGATGTACAAAAAGAACCAGATAAAGAAGCTTTAGTAGAAGGTGTTCTTGAAAAGCTGCCTGATGGTTTTGGTTTTTTACGTTCATCTGCCTATGATTATGTTTCATCCCCAGATGATATTTATGTATCTCCTTCTCAGATTAGACGCTTTGGGCTTCGTACAGGAGATACTGTTTTAGGAACTATACGTCGTCCACGTGAAGGTGAAAAATATTTTGCCCTTAATCGAGTTGATAAAGTTAATTTCGAAGATCCTGTAAAGCTTAATGAGCGTCCTTACTTTGATCGCTTAACACCGCTTCATCCTCATGAAAAGTTTAAATTAGAATATAATCCTAGTTTTATTTCCACCCGTATTATGGATATATTTACACCAATTGGTAAAGGTCAGCGTGGTTTGATTGTTGCTCCACCAAAAGCCGGAAAAACAATTTTGCTTAAAGAAATTGCACAAAGTTTAATTGCAAATCATCCTGAAAGTTTTCTGATTGTTCTTTTGATTGATGAGCGGCCAGAAGAAGTAACTGATATGAAGCGTTGTGTTAAAGGTGCGCATGCAGAAGTTATTAGTTCTACATTTGATGAATCGGCAGAGCGCCATGTTCAAGTTGCAGAAGCAGTCCTTGAAAAAGCAAAACGGTTAGTTGAAGGCGGTAAAGATGTAATAATTTTACTGGATGCAATTACTCGTTTAGCACGCGCATATAATACAACAGCTCCAGTTTCTGGTAAAGTTCTTACTGGTGGTATTGATGCTAATGCGCTTCAACGCCCAAAACGCTTTTTTGGTGCAGCTCGTTGTGCAGAAGAAGGTGGTTCGTTGACTATTATTGCAACGGCACTTATAGAAACCGGTTCAAGAATGGATGAAGTTATTTACGAAGAATTTAAAGGTACAGGTAATATGGAAATGCATATGAGCCGCAAACTTGCAAATCGTCGTATTTACCCTGCTTATGAACTTACTATGTCCGGTACTCGCAGAGAAGAGCTTTTACAATCAGAAGAAGACCTTAAGCATTTATGGGTTCTTCAGAAGTTCTTGTCGTCTATGAATCCTGCAGAGGCTATGGAGTTTTTAGTTGATAAGCTTGCGAAATTTAAAACTAACGAAGAATTTTTTGAATCGATGAACTTAAAACGAACAGGAGCTTCTGTTGCTAATCCTGCAAGCAGCTCAGGAGGATTAAGTTCTTCTCAGAATGCCAGTCAAAATGGTACAGGCTTAAAAGAACAAAAGTAATAATTTCTTATAGAAATTTAAAATTAAAAGGCCTTTAAGCTTATCTTTTGTTTAAAGGCCTTTTAATTTTTGTATAGGTTTGTGTTTTTTGTAAATATATTTACAATTATACATAATTTTATTATTAATTTTGTGTTCGCGGAGGTTTATTATGAATAATTTACAAAAAATAGTAGTAATTTTAACTATTTTTTTTGGTCTAAATTTGCAATCAGTATTTGCAAGTGAGGATGTAATTGAGGATGCAATTGCATTAAGTAAAGTTGGATTGGGAGAATATGAACCAGACAGATTGATTGACCAAGTTGAACAGGCCTATCCTGATTATGCGATTCAAAGAATATCTAAATATAAGAGAACTTTTTTTGGGACGTTGTTACCAGAAGCAACAGGGTTATCACGAGTAATACGAATTAATAATGCTACTTTAGAAAATCCTAGAGGAGATAGTTGTAGTAACATACAAGGGTTGCCAGATTCAGGTGATTTATGTCTTATTGGTTTACAATATATCCCCTTGGGAGGTTCTAAAGGTGTTGGATTACAACCTTTGTATCGTTTTAAAGATTCAATTAGTCCTACAAGTTATGCTGTAGTATGCTTGGAAAATAAAGATAATCTAGAAAGATCACTATATCTTGTAAATATAGAAACAATGAGTTGTGAACCATTTCCTCCAACATATTCATCATATAGGGATGAAGAGGGTCAATTATTGGTTCCCTCTCGTATATATCCAAACTATTGTGATCATAATAATTCAGTACTTTTTGCTAGGCATAAACCTACGTGTAAGCGTGATGATTCTAATTTTTTTCCCTGCGATCATACATATTCTAAAGAGATGGTTATAAATTTTAAAGGTTTAGAAAACCTCCAAAATCAACCCTCAGAACTAGTAACCGCTACAGGAGAATATGTTGATCAAGGCCAAAATGATTTGTCAGCAGAAGGGAGTGCTACAGAAGAAGTATCGCAAGAAGTTGATTGTATCGCACAAGAAAATTCTGATCTAGGCAAAAATCCACTCTCAGAACTAGTAACCGCTACAGGAGAATATGTTGATCAAGGCCAAAATGATTTGTCAGCAGAAGGGAGTGCTACAGAAGAAGTATCGCAAGAAGTTGATTGTATCGCACAAGAAAATTCTGATCTAGGCAAAAATCCACTCTCAGAACTAGTAACCGCTACAGGAGAATATGTTGATCAAGGCCAAAATGATTTGTCAGCAGAAGGGAGTGCTACAGAAGAAGTATCGCAAGAAGTTGATTGTATCGCACAAGAAAAGTCTGACCCGGTCCAAAACCCACTCTCAGCGCTAGTAACCGCTACAGGAGAACATGTTGGTCAAGGCCAAAATGATTCTTCAGTAGAAGCAAGGGTTACAATTAGTGATTATTATAGCGAAACAGAAGAAGAAGAAAATTCTGACCCGGTCCAAAATCAACCCTCAGAACTAGTACGCGCTACAGAAGAAAATGTTGGTCAAGTCCAAAATCATTCGTCAGCAGAAGCAAGGGCTACAGAAGAAGGTTTGAATTCTGATGATGATAACCTTGATACTATCTTCAAAATTTTAACAAAAGAGATGCTACTGCAACCTACTACCGTAGAAAGCGAAGAAATTGAGTCTTGTGCTAGTGAAGATGAATGTATCAGCGATGAAGAATTTAAAGAAGAACAAGAAGAAGATTTGAATTCTGATGATGATTTTAGTTCCTGGAAGAAAGAATATTATCCTCGTGAGGTTTCTGAAATGGTAAAAAATAGGAAGGAGCGATTACATAAAAAAGCGAAATTAAACGAATCTAGTGCAAAGCAAAAAAAAGTGCAACATTTAGAGGAATCAGGCAGATCCAGAAAAAGAAGCATTAAAGGATGGATTGCAGATGATGAATTTGAAACAGAAGAAAACGAATCTTCCTCTAGTGCTACAGAAGAAGCATTGCAAGAAGTTGATTGTACCACAGAAAAAAAGTCTGACCCGGTCCAAAATCAACCCTCAGAACTAGTAAGCGCTACAGGAGAACATGTTGGTCAAGGCCAAAATGATTCTTCAGCAGAAGCAAGGGCTGTAGAAGAAGATTTGAATTTTGATGAAAAATATATTACAGATGCAGATGATGAATATGAAGAATTTAAAAAAGATCGACAAGAAAATTCTAATTCCCCCAAAGATGACTCCGATATTGCAGAAAAAAACTTTAAATATTTAAGAGATTATGAGGTCTCTTGGCAAAATATTATGTGGTATAAAAATAATCAACCTTGTGAAACAAGGTATGTACAAATACATGCTTCCCCGGATGATAAAAAAAACAATGATTCCATGCTTTATATTTTCGACACACAAACAAATAAGACTAAAGAGCTTTCTAAGGAATGGTTTTTTGAATTTAGCAGAGGTGTGGAGCGATTTTTCCCTTGCTTCATAACATTAGGAAAAACGCATAAATGTCATTACTTGTTGGGCTATCAAAGAAGACTAGATGGATCTAGATCTAGAGAAGATGAAAAACTTTTAATCTACAGAATAGATTTAAAAAAAGAGTTCGGTCTAGACCTTCCAGAACCAGAACCTTCTTTTTTTGAAAGACATCAAACAGGATTAATGATAGCAGGAATTGTTGTGGCAGGATCAGCTGCGGGATGGAAGTTGTATCAGCTTTATAAATCTGGTAAAATTACGCGTGAACAGTTGCATCGCTATGCATCACAACTGCCAGAGGTTGCTCAAAAAGCAAGTTTAGCTTTAACGCGCGCGGCTAAAGATAACTGTGTTATTTCTTAAGAAGTGAAAATTATAAAAAAAGTTAATGAATAGTATTTTGCTTATGAAAGTTTATTATGAACAAGTTACAAAAAATAGTAGCAATTTTAACTATTGTTTTTGGTGTAAGTTTGCAATCAGTATTTGCAAGTGAAGATTTAGACAAAAAAGAAACAATTTTTGATCTATGCTCACATAAATATCCTGACTATATCTTTGATGTCATTTCTGTTCATGATCAAAAATTTTATTTTGGAACATTACGAGAAGAACTTACTAGAGGATCAGCAACAAAAGATGTACCAAAAGTAATACGAATACACTATGATACTTCTAATGAAGATATAAAATACACTCCTATACAGGGCTTGCCTTGTTTAGAAGGAGCTTATTGCCCATCGATAAACAGATTAAAATTATTAATTGATTTTGATGCTCCCGGTGTTTTTCATAATACAAAGTATGCGCAATTTATTCTTGTACACAATAATCGATGTTTATATGACGACACACTTTATATTCTAGATATAGAAACAATGAAGTGTGCAAATCTTCCTGAAAAATATCTTAATTTAAAGACAGAAGAAGGGTATAAATTGGTTCCTTACCGTATAAAGCAAGACTCTGATAATCAAGTAAACAGGTTGGAGTTTTATAAAAAAGTAGTTATGTCAGATGGCGGTTTATTTGCAGATTTTAATACAGAAGAAAGTCTTTTTATAGATCTAAAAGATTTATTGACATGCCTTAAAAGAGAAAAATTTGCACAAGAAGGTTCACTAAAAGTAGATGCTGCAACGCAAACTTAAAAAGTAGTACTCTAAACACAAGTTCACTTGCAACAAAATATTCTTTTTTCTTGAAAGCCTTCTAGATATTTTTATAAAAAAAATAGTTTATTATATAAACTCATTATTTTATTTTTAAATTTTTTTAAATTTAGTATAGTCAATTTTTGATAAAAATAATTAAAAAACTTTATTTCTTTTTAAGAAAACATTATGAATTTCGAAAAAATATTAAACGCTTTAAACGTTTTTTTTGTTTTAGCTTTTCAATTAGTAGCTGCAAATCAAAATGAACCTAATTCAGAAATAGAATTGTATAACCTAATGAATGATGCATACGAAGAATATCGGATTGAAAAACACTGTACTTACTCTAAATTAGCCCCAAAAGTTTTTTTTGCAATATTAGCAGTAGCACAAAAGTCATGTAGCAATAAATTGCCACAAATAATACGAATCAATAATCCTACCTTACAAAATCCTAAAGGAGAGAGTTGGAGTAAGATAAAATATACAGAATCTTTAAAGGGTTTTGTTTGTAGACAATCATTAAGATGCTTGACTCCAAACTGTGATTTGGAAGGACTTTGTAGCTCAAAGTATGCACAATTTTTAATGTGCTATGAAGAAGATAAAGTACCGAATACTTTTCTTTATATTTTGAATACAGAAACAATGCAATGGAGACTACTCCCCGAAGAGTATCTTACAACAGCTCAAGAAAAGGCTGAATGTGAGTTAAACCCTATGAAAATAGTAAATGATGATACAGGATATAAAATACGTTTTCAGAGAAAAATATTTTGTAATCACCTAGAGGAATCGACATTTTATTATTCTATAGATATAAGAGAATTATTAGAAAAAATTAATTTTCCTGAAAAAAAAGACTTATCAAAAGCAGATGCTGCAACGCAAACTGAATCAGAGTAGAACTTTTTTATTTTATTAAAAGTATTTGCGGATTATTCTTTATAAAAAATAGTAAATTTAATTATAACGCAGGGAGTTTAAGGTGAGTGTTTTGTTTCTTAAGAAAAGTAATAATTTCATTTAAAATGATATCCCATAAATCAGGATTGCAGTACATGTGCCCTGCGTCTTTTAATGGAAAGAACTGTCCGTTTGGGATCTGTTCTGCAACTGTTTTGCCCCAGTCATACGGTACTAAATCATCTTTGGTTCCATGTATAATAAGTGCAGAAACTAAGGATTTTTTTAGATCTTTACAAAGATTTTTTGGTTTAGTATTAAAAAGCATAATAATATGATTTTTAAGATGAGGTTTTCCGCCAAATAGTTGATAAAATTCTTTGGTATATTCATTAAAAAGATCTTCATTAATGGCATAATCGCCATGGATAAGTTCGATTTTCTTTTTTAGATTTTTTTTATCAAAAAAATGAATGCCTATCGGTTTTATAGACTGAAGCTTTTGAATCAGGTTTTTACTTCGAAGCGAAAGCTGAAATTCTTTATGTTCATCTTGAGTAAAAATATCGCCAGATCCAATAATGGTTGCAGAAAGCACTATTTCTGATTTATATGCCATTAATCCTGCTACAATACACCCACCCATAGAGTGACCAATAACATGTGCTTTAGAAATATTATAAAAATTCAGCACTTCTTGAATATCGGTAATGATATCAAAAAAAGTATAAGATGGTTTTTCTGCAGACCCAATAGGATGTCTTTGTGAAAATCCACTATCACGAAGATCAAAACGAATAACAAAAAAACCATACTGTGCAAGTTTTTTGCAAAAACTATCAGGCCAAAATTTACGATGAGATCCTGCTCCATGAATAAGAAGAATAGGTGTATTTATTTTTTTACCAAATGTTTCGGTCCAAAGATAAGAAGAATGAGTGGTTATAAAAATTCCTGGTTTTTCTAAATATAACCATTCACGCACAGAATTAGCTATAAAGGTACTGCTTAAAAGTGCGCTATACATAATTTTTTTGAACATATCACATCCTTCATATTCATAATATGAGTAAGGGTACTGTAAATGATATTCTTTTCAACAGCTTTTTAATAAGCCTATTTTTCTCTTTTTTCATTTTCTGTTTGCAAATATCTTAACCAGTCGTTTTACTTTTTGTATTCTTATAAAGAAAGACAAAAAGGGTATTTATGTATTCTATACATCAATTAGAGCTTATTATTATAAAAGCTATACAAGGATTTCAAGCGCCTTGGATTATTACATTTTTTAAGACCGTAAATGTTTTTGATTATGATTATACCTATATGGCCATTATTATTATTGTATGGAATATGATTGATGCGCAAAAAGCATTTGATCTTTTGTATCTTCAGGTAATGGGTGGTATTGCGTTTTCTTTTTTAAAAGTAATTTGTGCGTTGCCCAGACCTTATGATCTTGATCCTACAGTAGCTCTTTTAAAAACAACCGGTTATGGATTTCCTAGTGGAGCTGCAACATCAGCAATGATTTGTTTTGGATTTCTCTTTTTATCTTATAGAAAGCGTTTTTATTTTTTAAAAATAGTAGCACCATGTATGATTTTTTTAGTTGGCTTAACGCGTGTTTACTTAGGCGCTCATTTTATAACGGATGTTTTGGCCGGCTATCTTTTAGGAATTATTATTTTGTGGATATATCAAAAAGTAAAAGAGCCAGTAATTGTATGCTTACATAATTATTCACTTTTTAAACAGTGGCTTTTGCACTTATTATTTTTTGTTTTTTTAGCTGTTTTGTTTGGGCAGTTGTATCTTTTGGGCCTTGTTTGTCTTTTAATGGGAATTTTAACTATGCGACTGCTTGTTTTTAAAGATATTGCTATTAGTTTTAATGTTGTTAATCCTTTAACAGTTTTTAAGCGCATTGGTACACTTGGCATAAGTTTATTAACAATGGCAGTTTGTATAGTATTACTTAAACAGTTTGATATAACAGCACCATTTTTTATCGTGACTTTTAGTGGAATATTTTTTGTGTGCGGTATTTTGGTTGACTGCATTGCGCGAATAAGTGAAAAATAGATTAGCGCGAACTCGATCTAAGATTTTCATTAAAAAAGACGCTATCTTCTTATCCAGAGCGAAAGCATTTAAACTTGAAGCGTGGGATTCAGGGATAATTAATAGGAGTCATGTTTTTTTATAATTATCTTACAGAGATGATATGCAAAAATTTTTTTACTTTTTAAAGTTATTTTGATTTTTAATTATTTAATCTGGATTGCATGCCTTCACTTCGTTTCGTATCTGAATGACGAGATTTTTCATTTTATTTATATTTTCTTAGATCGAGTTCGCGTTAATGAGCGGTCTATTCCTTGCGGTGATTATAAGATATCAAGTGATAGATCATCAAATTGACCGCGTTCTGCTTTGTATGCAGCAACAAAAGCTATCATTCCAGCATTATCAGTACAGTATTTTGGTGAAGGAAAAAATAAGTTGATGCTGTTTTTTTTACAAAAATCACTCAAAACCCCGCGGATATATTTATTACAGGCAACCCCGCCAACAAAGGCAAAAGCCTTTGCTTCTGGATAATCTATAAGTGCTTGTTTAATTTTTTGTACAAAAATATTAGCAACACAGACCAAAAATGAACTTGCGACTTTATTTTTAAGTTCGTCACTGGTATCAAGTAATGTTTTTGTTTGCAAATCATAAGCACCGCGTTTAACAAGGTCATACAGCACAGCAGTTTTAAGACCAGAAAAACTCATATTTAAATCTTTTATTTTACTGCGTGGGTAGTTAAAAAAATCTTCAAAATTAACAAGGGCTGCGCGTTTTTCTATGATTGGGCCACCTGGATACCCTAGTTCAAGAAGTTTTGCTACTTTGTCAAAAGCTTCTCCTGCTGCATCGTCTAAAGTGTTTCCAATAGTAGTATAGTTGCCAAAATCATGCACAATATATAAAGAGGTATGGCCACCGGATGCTGTTAAACATAAAAAAGGAAAAGGAATGCTGTTTTCTATGCAGGCAGAAAATGCATGACCTTCAAGATGATTAACGCCCATAAATTTTTTATTTAAAGACCCTGCAAGAGCTTTTGCAAAACAGGTGCCAATTAACAGCGACCCAGGAAGTCCAGGTTTGTTAGTAACTGCAACGATATCAATTTCGTTAAGTGATACATTTGCAGTAGTAAGGGCTTCTTTTACAATAAAATCTATTTTTTCTATATGAGCACGTGATGCAAGCTCAGGTACTACACCACCAAACTGTTTATGCATTTCAATTTGAGAAAATAAAACAGAAGAAAGTACTCCTTTTTCTGTGCTATATACTGCTGCAGCTGTTTCATCACATGATGTTTCTATCGCAAGAATTAAAGGAGATGGCGTAGTAGATGATATCATACATTAATTTCCTGGGCTAAAGAGATTGATTGTTTTGGATTGTTAATTTGAACATTGTGAGTTAATTTTTTATGAAAAGTATCGGTATCAAGTGCTCTAAGTGTTGCCTTGTCTGCATCTGATTGTAAATGTTTTTTTGAATTTTTCTTTAAAATAATTGATGGAAAAGGGATAGGCGTTCTATCAGCAGACCATTTGCAACTTTCTATGGTGTCTACATTATCTGCAGAAATAACCACAACAATTGCTTTTTCTGGTAATAAAAAAGGCCCTTCTCCTTTGCGCTTAGTAATGTGCCACGTATAACAATTTTTTGATTCTTTTTTTTCTAAAGAAAATAAGACATAAGGAGTTTTTGTAGGTACTTCAAGCGCTTTAATAATTCCTTTTTTTGGAGCACAGCATAGACAAATTGCAACATCATAGTGACTATACAAAGCTGAATCAAAAAATTCAAAAATACCATTATTGCACGGTATACTATCGCCTTTATAATATATTCTGACTGGGATTTCTTCTAAAAATTGTGTACCTATTTTTATGCTGCCAACAAAAGGTATTTTGTCATAACTTCTTACAAGATCATTTTCATGTAAAAGCTCTGAGTTTTTATGTATTTCAGAAGGGCCCATACTTTTATAATATAAAGCTCTAAAGTTGCGAGTAAGGGTTTGTGCTGGAAGCAACAATAAAAAGAAAAGAGATACTTTAATAAGCATGAATTCATTCCTTATGCTGGTATAGACGATGAAATACCTTGTTTGCAACTTTCCCATGTGGTAAAATATAGCTTAATCGCTAACTTTTTCAAAAAAGCGTACATATACATAAAGGTTTTTATGGCTTTATTACATTCCATTTTTTCTCGCATTAAAAATCTGATGCTTAAAGAAGGGCAAACATCGCATGATTTTGCACTAGCTTTTGCAGTAGCTTGTTATGTAGCAATTTCTCCCTTTATAGGGCTTCACACCCTTATGTCTTTGGGTATTGGATGGTTTTTTAACTTGAATATTCCTGTTTTAATAGCAGTTTCTTATCTTATTAATAATCCATTTACTATCGCACCCATTATGGTAGGGACCTATTTTTTTGGGTATTGGTTTTTGCATTCATTATTAAAGGTAAGCATAATTAGTGCAACTCCTGATTGGATGGCGCCTATAAATAGTTTTCTAACAACGCATGCTGGAATTTCTGATGTTTCCTTTTGGGCGTTTATGATAGGGGCTAATCTTTTAGGTATACTTTTGGCATTAATAAGTTATCCGATAGTAAAAAAATGTTTTAAACATGTGGTACAAGCTCATGAATCCTGATGTTTCATGATTAAAAAATAAGAGCATAAAGTATGAAAATAATAACACAGAATAAAAAAGCATATTTTGATTATGAAATACTCGACACGTTGCACGCTGGACTTGTTTTAACGGGTGACGAGGTGAAATCTCTTCGCGCAGGGCATGTTAATTTAACTGGATCATTTGCAACAGTGCATCAGGGAGAGCTGTTTCTTTTAAATTGTAATATTACTCCTTATGAAAAAGCGTATCTTAAAGATGAAGACAATGCAGCGCGAAGCCGTAAATTGCTTCTTCATAAGCGTGAAATTAATAAGTTAGTGGGCGATATGTCTAAAAAGGGTCTTACTATTGTTCCGCTTAAATTATTTTTTAATGCAAGAAGTTTGGTAAAAGTGGAACTTGGTATTTGTCGCCATAAAAAATCTTCGGATAAAAAACAAGCTCTTAAAGAACAAGATATTAAGCGCGAAACAAATCGTGAGCTTAAAAATATTCGCAGCCATTGACGCAACTCTATTGCTGTGGTAATGTGGAAATACTATCTGTATTTGTTCATTGAAATGTCTGGGGGCGCACCGGCTTTGACGTGTTGTTGGGGTCCAAGAGTGCATGTCGAGCTTTGATTGAGTACTCGTAAAATAAATGATCAAATAATAAATGCAAACCCTATGTTTGCGCCACAAAATACTTTTGGTAACGCTGTTTACGCAGCTGCTTAAGGTACCTTAGTGGCCTTATCAGACTGACGTGCCTATCAGTTGGAATGATTCGTAGTATATAAGATAGGACCTGTACGTGAGATTTCTTTGGTAGTAACGTGCTTGTATTATAACAAAGCGAAGAGTGGTTTTTTTGTCTTTGGAAAATACTCTTTTGTATAAACAAAGAACAAACATGTAGTACTTTTGTTCTGCGGCAGTGCGGACATGGGTTCGATTCCCATCGCCTCCACCATACTTCGCACAAAGAGCCTCGTACTTTTACTAAAGTTTTGTAAGACAAGTTGTATGGCAAGCCATTTTTAATTTTTTGAATTTATTTCTTATTGTGATCTATTCTTTTTAAGAAATTTTTTCTTAAAAAGGATTGTTGATGCTTTATCTTACCCGCCTTAAAAATAGATTTTTATTTTTGATGATGTTATTGAGTTTTAAAAGTTCCTGTATATTTGCAGTAACAGTAACAGAAGCTGTACGAAACTATATAGATACTCATCCTGGAGATACTATTGCAAATCTTACCTCTTTTTTAGGAACAGTATTAAATTTAGCAAATAAAAATATTACCGATCTTACAGGTCTTGATACTCTGGATAATGGTTTTAATTTAGATTATTCGGCAATAAAATACTTGACACTCACTGGTAACTCTGTTGCTTCTATTTCCGCTAATATATTTTCAAACTTCGTTAATTTAAGGACTTTGGCATTTATTATCAATGGCGTTCCTCTTACGTTAAATGCTGGGTGTTTTAATGGGCTTTCTAATTTGCAATATCTTGAGTTGGGACAAAATAATATTAGCACTATTCCAGGTAAAACAGAAAAAGCATTAAGAGATTATGGAGAGAGGAACGCATTCACTATAGGATATTAGTGTATTGTTTGATTATTCTTTTACAAAAAAAGCATCTTTATAATGTTTAAGTTCTTGAATTGATTCAAAAATATCATCAAGCGCACGATGCGCATTTTGTTTTTTAAAACTGAGCTTTGGATTTTTAAAGTACCAGGAATGGGCAAGTTCTTTAATAGTGCTTACATCAATAGTGCGGTAATGTAAAAAATTATATAAACGTGGCATGTGGTGCATTAAAAATACACGATCCATCCAGACGGAGTTCCCTGCAAGTTGTGCATAGTTTTCTTTGGTATGTTCACGTAAAAAACCAAGTGTTTGCCGTTCCGCATCTTCTACCGAAGTTTCTGATTTTAAAACAAGTTGATAAAGACCTGTTTTTTTATGAGTAGTAGTGCACCATTTATCCATACTGCTTAATACTGATTCTGGTTGAGAAATAATAATATCGGGTCCTTGTGCAATAATTTCAAGATTGCCATCTGTTACCACACACGCTATTTCGATAATTGCATCTTTGCGTGGATCTAAACCAGTCATTTCAAGATCAAGCCATACAAAACGTTTGTCTTTTGGTGGAATATTTTTTCTAGTATCTTTTGCTGCTGTTACTTCACAGTTATTCACACGGCTTCCTTATTTGCAAGTGCACTTATACATTTAAAGTAAAAATAGTATAACAGTGCATAGGTAATTTAACAATCTCCTTGCGGATGTTGTGCTGCTTAAGTAGACTACAAGATGTTCTTTGTAATCATTATTTTGAATAAGCGAATACTATCTATGCAAAAATTAAAAGTTGGTGTTTTGATGGGAGGTAAATCCCTAGAAAAAGAGGTTTCATTTAATTCTGGAAGAACTATTTGTGATCATCTTGATGCTGAATTATATGAAATTATTCCGCTTTTTCAGACTGAAGATAATAAATTATATATTTTGCCATGGAAATTTTTGCATCGTGGAAAAATTTCAGATTTTTTGCATAAACTTTCTGATCAAGCCGTTACTATTGAGTGGTCAGATTTAAAAAAGATAGTTGATTTTATTTATATAGCCGTGCATGGGCGCTATGCAGAAGATGGAACGTTACAAGGATTTTTAGAAGTTTTAGGTATTCCTTATTTAGGTGCAAAAGTTTTAGCAAGCGCTTTGGGAATGGATAAAATTTTACAAAAAAAATGGTTGTCTGCTGCGGGTATTTCTGTACCAAAAGATCTATCGATCTGTCCTTCTGAGATGGTGCTTTATAAAGAAGAACCACAAAAACTTTTTGATTTTATTAAAGAACGTGATCTAAATTTTCCACTTATAGTAAAACCTATCTCGGAAGGTTCAAGTGTTGGGATTTCTGTAGTATTTAATAAAGATGAACTTATTCCTGCACTTGAAAAGGCGGTGTATGTCTTTAAAGAAAAGCCACAAAAAGCACTTATCGAAGAAAAAATAGAAGGAATGGAATTTACACATATTACGGCTTTTGATGCTTATGGACAGGTGTTATTACTTCCCCCTACAGAAGTGGTACATGAAAAAGGCACACATTTTCATGATTATGAACAAAAATATATGCCCGGTAGATCATTAAAATTTACACCAGCTCGTTGCCCTGTTGAACTACAACAAAAAATTCATGATGTGTGTGTTGCAGTATCACGCATATTAGAATTTAAAACTATTGCGCGCACTGATGGATTTTTAACTGCGGATGGTCGTGTAGTGGTAGTAGATCCTAATTCGCTTTCTGGCATGGCTCCTTCTGGTTTTGTATTTAATCAAGCAGCACATTTAAATATGTCCCATAGTGAATTTATTAATCATCTTATAGAAACAGAGTTGCATGATTATTTTATTGCAACTCGTAATCCTAAATTTGATATGACGACAAGAAAAAAATCTACTCAAAAAAAAGAGAATAAAATGCGCGTAGCAGTTCTTTTTGGTGGCGACACTCATGAGCGTGAAGTATCGTTAGATTCAGGACGGAATGTATGTTATAAGTTATCATCACGGCATTATGAAGTAATGCCTCTTTTTGTTGATAGCAATCTTGAACTCTACCCACTTTCAAAAAAATTATTGGTACATAATGCAACAGCAGAAATTGAACATGAAGTTGATAGAACTACTAAAGTAGAGTGGCATCAATTACCAGAAATTACAGATTTTGTATTTATAGCATTGCATGGTGGTCGTGGCGAAAATGGTTCTGTACAAGGCACTTTAGAGATGTTAGGTGTCCCTTATAACGGTTCAGGTATTGCTGCAAGTGCATTGTGCATGGATAAATATAAAACGAATACGTTTTTAGCTTCACAAGGATTTGCAGTCGCTAAAAATATATTAATTTCACAAGAAGAATGGGTAAACAATAAAAAAGAAACATTGGCATTGATCTTTAAAAAAGTATCTTTGCCTGTAATTGTTAAACCTCATAATGATGGTTGTAGTACTGGTGTTTCAAAATTTTTAACAGAAGAAGAGTTGTCTTGTGGTATTGATGAATTGTTGAAAAAATTTTCATACGCTTTTATAGAAGAATATATTGTTGGAATGGAACTTACAGTAGGTGTTATAGGTAATGATACACCTCAAGCATTACCACCAAGCCAATCGCTTTCAGCAGGAGCAGTTCTTTCTGTACAAGAAAAATTTTTACCAGGCGCTGGAGAAAACCAAACACCAGCTCCTTTAAGTCACGATGCGTTGCTTTTAGTACAACAAACAGTAGAGCAAGTATATAAAGCAGTTGGATGTTCTGGGTATAGTCGTATTGATTGTTTTTATCAAATAGCATTACAAAGTCCTACAGGTAAAGAACGAGTGGTTATTTTAGAAATTAATAGTTTACCCGCATTAACGCCTGCTACTTGTTTGTTTCATCAAGCTTCAGAAATTGGCATTAAGCCAACTGATTTTTTAGAACTTATTATTCAACTTGGGCTTGAAAAACACGCATCATGCACGGTTTATTCAAATTTTACGCATAATCAGCATTTTAATAATCAAATTCTTGAAAAAGAAATTCAAAAATATGATGCTTTGCATCAGGATGTAGAATGTCACAGTTATGTTGAACAAAGCTCTGGAGATAAGCAAACGACACTTGCAGACATTCTTTAATAAGGAGTTTGATATGTGTTTTTCTGCACAAGCAAGTTTTGGAGCATCGATAGGATTACTTGCTATTGGCGCTTTATCTATGTACAAAAATAAACAAAGTTCTGCGCGGCTTTTTGTATCAATACCACTATTATTTGGCATTCAACAATGGTGTGAAGGAGTGGTGTGGATAACAGCAGAAAATCCTTTATATAAACATTATTATACTTATGCGCTTTATGGTTTTTTATTGTTTGCCTATATTATTTGGCCTGTCTTTATACCATTAGCTCTTTATGTGATGGAACAAGTGGAGCGTAAAAAAAGATGTCTTGCAAGTTTTATAGGTATAGGAACAGTTGTTTCTTCTGGATTATTGTGGTTGCTTATAAAGCAAGGGGCAACAGCATCAATTTCTTGTAATCATATTGCGTATATCATTAACATGCCTGTTGTTTTTCATGAATGGGCATTGTTTTGGTATACAATGGCAACCGTTGCACCATTTTTTATAAGTTCTAAAAAGTATATGTATATTTTTGGGATGGTTCTTTTAACTTCAGCAATAGCAAGCTTGGCAGTTTATTATTATTACTTCACATCTGTGTGGTGTTTTTTTGCAGCATTGCTTAGTAGTATTATTTATATTCTGGTATAAAAAGGGGAAGGGGGCTGTATAAACCCCCTGTGATGATCTAATTAATATTTTTATACAACTGCAACTTCTACTTTTACAGAAGTGGTTGTGGTATTAAGGTGTTCTTGTTCTGTTTTTATTTTTTCTTCTTCAGAAAGCCCATCAAGAAGAGGTCCTGCTTCTTCTGTAAAGACTAACGTCATAAGAACTTTTTTATCGAATTTTATAACCCATTCATCGCCATTATCTTGGATTGTTGCAGAGCTTGCAGGAACGCAGGTAATGTTTAAAGTTTTTACTTGAAGTTCTTGTGTTTCAACAGGAGCATCATTTTTTTGATTATAACTTAATGCTCCTTCGCTTTTTTTTCTAAAAATAAGTTCGCTATCTTTATGTACTTTAATAAAAGGAGGAGGTAAAAGATTATTATCAAAAACATGTCCATTAGGAATCACTGCTTGATAATTTGTAGGAATATAGCATGAATTTATTCGATATGCATTTGTGCAAAATACATTATAAAGAGTTCCTTTGTCTTCGCAAAATATACGCTGAGAATCTTCTTTAGAAATTCCCGGATCTTCATGTTCAGGATAGCCTGCTTTTTTAGTAATAAAACTACTTACACCATCATTGCCAAAATCTCCCATGTAGGCAGCCATACCCATAGTTGAGGGATTAAATGTTGGTGATGTTGGTTTTTCAAGTCTTACAATAAGTGGCTCCCAGCGCTGACCTTTTGATGTTACGTCATTTGCTTCTCCACATAATCGCAACCATGTTCCTGCTGGAGGTGGGTAACACCCATGACCATTTTTTGCAAGAAGAACTACAGGGTGAGTTGCTGGTTTATTGTTATCTTCTCCTACAAGTCTTTCAAATTCTAAATCTGGATCTGTTGCATTACGCCACTTTGACTCTCCACTTCCATGAGCAGAAAAGAAAACTCTTTTTAAAGTATAATTTTGATCATTTTTATAAAACTCTAATGTAATATGTTCCGCATCAGCAGGATGTGCACCTGCTTCATATAAACTTATATAAGAAAGAAGTCCTGCATACGGGATATGAATGCTGTATGTACCATTATATCCGTAAAAGAACCAGTATTGTAAGTAAGCAAGACCATTCTCTGTTTCGCTATAGTACACATATAAAGGAGTTTTTATAACCCCATTTGTTTTTGCTTTGTATGAAATTGTTGGATCAAATCTATTTATATATGTTGTATCAGGATTTGAGCCTTTATTAAGACATTCGGGTGCTTCTAGGTAAAGGGCATTGGTGTCTGGACCATGATAATGGTGAATAAAGCGAGGCGCAAGACCACTTTTATTGCACAAATCTTGAGCTTGTTCATTGGTCATACCATTAGGTAGTGGATAATTTCCCAAACACCACAAATCTGAAACTTGAAGCGGTCCTTTTTTAATAATTTCTCGAGCGCCTTGAATGACGTTTTCATTTTTATGATTAGGCCAAAAATTTAAAGTTGTTTGTGGATGACTTATATATTCTTCAAATGATAGAGGCATATAAGGTTCATCGCTTGCTAAATAAGCAACAGGAGACCACTTAAGCATAAGTTGTTCTATAGGATCTTTGGTGGAAGGTGTAATAAAAGGAATTTTAACTTCTGTTGCAGGGCATACAGTAGCGGTATAAATAATATTGGGTATTGATAGTAAAAATAATCCGCTTAATAATAAGCTTTTTGCTTGTATCATAATACTCTCCATTTAAAATGATATTATTTACAGAATAACTTTTATGGCTTATAGAAATCAAGAATACTCTATAGCACTGGCTTAAAAGAGCTTTAATTTTATGGATATAGCTCTTTTATAATAGTGGCAAGGGGTTGTGAATTTTTTATGCTGCTTACTGCTTTATAAAAATTTTCATCGTAAGAACGTGTTTGAACAACAACAGGCATAGTAATTGCATGACCCATAATAAGCGCCTGTTTTTTGGTGTCAAGAGTTGCAAGTACAGAACGTAATGTTGATGCATTATGTGTTCCTGTAAGTACTGCTTGAATATCGTTATCATCATTAAGCTGTGCAATAATTTTTGTACCTAATTGTGAACAAACATCAGGATCTATGCCAGAAGGCCTTTGGTCAACCACTAAAAGTGAAACATAGTATTTGCGCATTTCACGGGCAATGGTACCAAAAATAGTTTGCTTTGCAGTAATTGGATTTAAAAATTTATGTGCTTCTTCAATAGTTATAATCAGTTTTTGAGGCTCATCTTCTTTTTTTTGTGAACCTAAGAATTTTTCTGTTGCTTCTATGTATGCTGTATGAATACGTCTTGTAACAATGTTAGAAACTAATAAATAACAAAAACTAGAAGTATAATTTCCAAATTCAACACAAACGCTAATGCCTCTTGAAAGGTATTCCATCATAGCGTCTACAGGAGAGTTATGATCCGACTCTTTATGGTTTTTTGAACCTTTTATAAAAGGAAGTCGTTCAATTCGTTTTAATTTTCTATAAAGCGCTGCAATTGATTCTGTATGTGCCCCTAATTCAACAGAAAATGCTTTTAAATCTTCTTGTTCTAAAAGTATTTGTAACCAATTTTCTTGATAACGTGCTGCAATTAAATATGCTGCTTCAAGAGCAGTTGAGTGTAAGTTGAGTTCTTGTTGTAATGAAATTATGTCTTCTATTTTAATGTCTTGATAATACAAAATTAATTCAATATCGGGAGATCCTGCTCGGCGCCTGGTAGAAACAGGATCTAATGAAAATATAGCAACTTGACTAGGGAATAATGTTTTAAGGCCTTTGACAAATGAAAGACCTTCTCCTTCTTGGCGCGCTTGTAGTCCATATTCACTGTGCATATCAAAAATAAGATTGACTGCTTTTTTGTTACTTAAAAGGCCTGCTAAAACAATTCTTGTTAAGAAGGTTTTTCCTGTTCCTGTTTTCCCAAAGATGCCGGTACTTCTTTCTGTTAATTTTTCTAGATCAATACAAATGGGTGTTTGCATGTCAATAGGATAGCCGATGGTAAAGTATTTACGCGAAGGGTCGTCTTCTGTTCCAAATATGTTTGCAATATCTTGTGTAGAAGCTTCATGCACTTGTGAAAAATGAGGAGGTAATGTTTTTACGGCAGAAAGTTGACCATTATTATTGAGCATAATCATAGGACGTAGTTGTGCTGTTGCAAAAATACTTTTTTTGCGAACAATAGAAAGAAGCAATTCTTCATGTTCTGTTGGTGGATATAAGCTGATATCAGGGTGAGTGGTTTGCAGTTGCAAATCGGTAATTAAAGAAAAAAAACGGTGATCTTGTCCTATGATAGAAACAAACTTTCCCGTTTTTAAATATTCTAGTGGTGTTTGACTGTCAACGCGCATGGTGAGCCCCTCTGTTAAAGAGCCTCCAGTAATTATTCCTAATAATTTTTGCATGATTTGCTTTTTGATTTATACATCAACTATTAATAGTGCTTCTGTACGCGTTACTTCTAAAATACCGCCATCTTTTAAAATACGAACTTCTTGTTTTCCTGTTCTTAATTTAAAAATAATTTCTTTTTCTGGAGATACAATAAAAAGAGTAGGAACGTGTTCTTTTTGTATAACAAAGTTGCCATCTGGAGTGTTAATTTCTACCCATACAACTTCATATTCTTGCAATTCATAAGGTGTACATATTTTAAAGATCACCTATGCTCCTTCATGAATTTTTTTTGCTTTTTCATATGCTTGTTCTAATGTTCCAACCATATAAAATGCTTGTTCTGGCCAGGTATCACATTCACCATTAATAATGCGCTCAAAATCGTTTATAGTGGTGTCTTTAGGAACATAGGCTCCTGGAATATTGGTGAAATTTTCTGCAACAAAGAGTGGCTGCGTAAGAAACTTTTGAATTTTTTGTGCACGCTGTACCGTTAATTTATCTTCTTCAGAAAGTTCATCCATTCCTAAAATAGCAATAATATCTTGAAGTTCTTTATAGCGTTGTAAAATATGTTGAACTTTGCGGGCTACATTATAATGTCTTTGCCCAACAACGTGAGGATCAAGTCCTTTAGAGTTTGATTCAAGAGGGTCGATAGCAGGATAAATGCCAAGCTCTGCAAGTTTACGAGAAAGAACGGTGTTAGCATCAAGGTGCATAAAGGTTGTTGCAGGAGCAGGATCAGTAATATCATCTGCGGGGACATAAACAGCTTGTATTGAAGTAATAGATCCATTTAAAGTGCTGGTGATGCGTTCTTGAAAAAGCCCCATCTCTGTTGCTAACGTTGGTTGATAGCCGACAGCAGAAGGCATTCTTCCTAAAAGTGCAGATACTTCAGAACCTGCTTGTACAAACCGAAAAATATTATCAACAAACAGCAAGACATCTTTTTTTGCTTCATCTCTAAAATATTCAGCCATGGTAAGACCTGTTAATGCAACTCGTAGTCTAGCTCCTGGCATTTCACCCATTTGACCAAAGACTAAAGCTGTTTTTGCAAGAACGTTAGAGCTTTTCATTTCAAGCCATAAATCATTACCTTCTCGAGTTCTTTCTCCCACTCCGGTAAATACAGAATAGCCACTATGCTCTATAGCAATATTACGAATAAGTTCCATAACCACAACGGTTTTACCTACTCCAGCGCCACCAAAAAGGCCAATCTTTGAACCTTTTAAGTAAGGGCAAATAAGATCAATAACTTTTATACCAGTTTCAAGAACATTTGTTTGTAAATTTTGTTCAATAAGCGTTGGTGCTTCTCGATGAATAGGCCAAAATATTTTTGTAGGTACTTGTTCTTGTCCATCGATAGGGTTTCCTAAAACATCAAACATTCTTCCTAATGTTTCTGGGCCTACAGGAACTTTAATAGGGCCTCCAGAATCAATTACATCAAGACCTCTACTGATACGAGCAATATCTTCAAGCGCAATACAGCGAACTACGCCATCACCTAGTTGTTGTGCAACTTCTATCATAGCTACACCTTGTTTATTATTTTCATCTGGAATATTAATAGAAAGTGCATTAAAAATAGGTGGAGTATGCTCACGTGGAAACTCTACATCAATAACAGTACCACTAATACGTAGTACCTTTCCCTTATGTTGTACGCTTTCTTTGTTCACTTTTATTCCTTTAGCCTAGAAGTAGCAGATAAAGCCTTTTCTAGGCTAAAACTTTGATGCATTATTGTAAAGTTTAATAAAAAAATTTATAGAGATTTAAGCTATATATTTATTGGTTAAGTTCATAAGTTATGCTGTCTAATTTTGTATGCCCTGTTTTTTTAAAGTAAAAATATATCAACATACTCAATTAAATAAAAAATTTTTGATAGAGAATTTATTATCTTTTAGTTTTTTCTCTAAAGACTTTTTTTCTAAAAGACCTGCTTGAGCGCCATAGTTTTGAATGACTGAGCTTGCATTAAAACTCGCTCCTCTTAGAGCATCAGAAATTGAGTATCCAGCGGTAAGAAATCCATAAAAAGTTGATCCAAAGGCATCGCCTGCTCCAAGAGTATTAATAACAGGTTTTAAGATGCTTGGACAAAAATAGAGCGTGTCTTTTGTTATAACATATGCTCCTTTTGAGCCATCAGTTACAATGATAATTCGAATTCCATAAGTGCGTAATTCTTGGCAGTATTCAAAAAGAGTAAAATTGATTTTTTCATGTGCAATAATAGATTGTGTAAGTAGTGGTCCGTCAGAAATGAGTCCCTCTCCTGTAGAATTAAAGTGATGACTTTTAAGTTGTGCCATAATCATTCTCATTTCTTGAGTATTAGAAATGAGAATATCAGTTTCTGAAAATGATGCTTTTAATGAACTAAAGGCATGATTAATATGATAACCACTTGGGTTAATAGCTATGCGATATTTTGAATGCTGTATGCTGGTTCGCGCAGCATGACACAAATAAGGTAGCAACTCCGTACTTTTTCCGTGAAGGCCGGTAATATACATACCATCATGAGCAGCGATATGTTCTTTAGAGATATTTTTTTTATCTAAAAAACTATTTGCTCCTGGATACGCAAAAATAATGCGATCATAATGCTTTGTTGGTACAACAAATGAAAGCCCAGTTTCTGCTTGATCGTACCAGTTTGGTATTAGATTTATACTATTTTTCCCTAACAATTGGATAATCTGTTTTGCTCGAGCATCGTTGGCTACGCTAAAGAAGGCAGTCACTTCATGTTCTAATCTACTTAAAGCAACGGCGCTATTGAGCGCTCCGCCACCAGCTGCATAATGAAGTTTTTCTACGCCAATTTTGCTGCCTTCTTGAAGAAGAGTAGGTTTTTGATTGCTTGGATATTCTGCAATAATATCAAGTGTCGCGCCGCCAACAGTTAAGAGCTTCATGATGTTTAAGCAATTTGTGGCATGAGGACTTTATCAAGTACTTCATCAGCGTTTTCTACCCACAAAACATTAATACCGAGGGTTACTTCTTCTTGATTAACCAGATCATTTTTATTTTGTATAGGAAGAATAACTGTTTCGATATTATTACGTTTTGCTGCTAGAATTTTTTCTCGTACACCACCAATAGGCATTACTTTGCCACGCAGATTTATTTCACCTGTCATAGCATATGTTGCATTTATTGGTCGGTTAGTAAGTACCGAAAGTATAGAAGAAAGAAGAGCCATGCCGCCAGAAGGGCCATCTTTTGGAGTTCCTCCTGCGGGTACGTGAATATGAAGATCATATTCGGTGAATCTGTCTTGATTGATATTAAATTCAGCAGCATGAGCACGAGCATAACTTAATGCTGCAGTTGCAGATTCTTTCATAACATCACCAAGTTGACCAGTTAAAATAACCTTACCTTTGCCAGGAATTAAAATAGCTTCAATTTTAAGCATTTCTCCGCCAAAGGGTGTCCATGCAAGACCATTGGTAATACCAACTTGATTACCTTCGCCCTTTTCAAGATCAATAAGTCTTTTAGGTCCTAAATGTTTATCAAGCGTTTCTGGTAAAAAGAGTAATGATTCTTTTTTTTCTACTAGGGCACGGGCAGCTTTTGAACATAATTTTTTAATAAGACGTTCAAGATTACGCACACCAGGTTCTTGAGTGTAATTATCAATAAGTGCTGTTAAAACTTCATCGCTCAATTCTATACCTTTATTTTCAAGGCCTGTTTCTTTTAAAGAACGTTTTACTAAGTGTTGTTTAGCAATATTAAGCTTTTCTTCTGAAGTATAACCAGCCAGTTGAATAACTTCCATACGATCACGTAGGGGTTCTGAAATAGCATCGATATTGTTAGCAGTAGCAATAAATATTGCCTTAGAAATATCAAAGGGAACACCTAAATAATTGTCGTAAAAAGTTTTATTTTGTTGTGGGTCAAGAACTTCAAGCATAGCAGCTGAAGGATCTCCTCTAAAGTCAGCACCAATTTTATCAAGTTCATCAATAATGATGATTGGATTTTTACTGCCAGCTTTGCGTACTCCTTGAATAATTCTACCAGGCATTGATCCAACATATGTTCTTCTATGTCCTCTAATTTCTGATTCATCTTTAACACCGCCTAAAGAAATTCTAAAATGTTTTCTTCCTAAAGCGCGTGCAATTGATTCTCCTAAAGAAGTTTTTCCAATACCAGGAGGGCCTGAAAAACATAAAATAGGTGCGTACCCATCATCTTTTAAGTTTCTTATAGAAATAAAATCAAGAATACGCTCTTTAACATCTTTAAGTCCATAATGGTCTTCATCAAGTATTTTACTTGCATGTTCAAGATTTAAGTTGTCTTTTGTTTCTATATTCCACGGTAAAGCAAGGATTGTTTCTATATAATTTCTGGTAACCGTTGCTTCTACGGAATCAGGAGAGGTTTTTTCAAGTCGATTAATTTGTCTATTAATTTCTTGCAAAACTTCATCGTCTAAATTAAGTTCTGCAATTTTAAGACGCATAGAATCGATTTCTTCAGCATCATCTTCTCCAAGTTCTTGTTTGATAGCTTTAAGTTGTTCGCGCAAATAGAATTCTTTTTGCGCTTTATTCATAGAATCACGTGCACGGTTTCTAATTCGTTCTTGTGTTTCTGAAACTTCAATTGTTTTATTAAGTTGTGCTATAATTCCTTCAAGAAACTCTTCTTGAGTAGTTGTTTCAAGAAGTTCTTGAGCTTCTTGAGTACCAAGATTTAAATGAGAAAGTATAAAATCAGCTATTTTTATAGGATCATTCATTTTTGATAAAATAAGATGAAAGTCTGGATTAAAAAGATGATTTGAAGCACTTATTTTTTCTGCAAGATCTTTTATTTTTTTAAGATACGGTGCTGATTCTTCTACTGAATAATTGATAAGCGGTAAGGGATTAGCAACAACATGTAGCTGTTCTTCATTGGCTATAATTTCTTCTACTTGAGCTTTGCAAATTCCTTGTACAAGGATCTTTAACCCTCCTTCAGGAACTTTTATAACGCGCATGATCGAAGAAATAGTTCCTAGATCATAAAGATCTTTTGTACCTATTGCTTCATTTTCCTCTTCAACTTTTTTGCGTGCAGCAAGTAATAAAACTTTTTTAGAACCATTCATGCTAGCATTAATACCGTTAATGATTCTTTCATCAAGCACTAAAAGAGGTACTATCATATGCGGAAAAACCACAACATCCATTGTTGGAATAACAGGTAATGTTTCTTGTAGTAATTCTTCTGGTGTACCTTTATTTACAGCTCTCATTGCGTGTCCCCCCGTAATAAGTTACTTATAAAAAATATTATCATAAGTCTAGATGATCGTTTATCGTAAAAACAACACTTTGATCTGACTAAAAAGTGAATAATACTTTTAAAATGCGTATAATCTTGTATTCTTTTCAGATAAATTGCTCAACTATTTCATATAGAAAAGTTTTAGGTTAAGTGTCTTATGGATCGCTTTTTTACCATTACACTCTCTCATGTTTATAAATCTTTTGTTCAAACAAAAAAAACAAAAGAAGTAATTAAAGATGCCTCTTTGTCTTTTATGCAAGGAAAAACTTATGCATTAGTAGGGGTATCAGGTTCTGGCAAATCAACATTACTTCATCTTATTGCTGGTATTGATCAACCAACAAGTGGGTCAGTTTTTATTGGTGATGTTGATTCTAGCCAATTGAGTTTCATTGAGCGCGCATTAGCGGTAGGGGTTGTCTTTCAGCAACCATATTTACTTGAAGAACTTTCTGTAAAAGAAAATATTATGTTAGCGGCACGCATTGTTGGTATTAAATATGATGAAGGGCTAAGTCGAGCTGAATTTTTTATACAAGAAGTTGGTCTGGATGAGTATAGTAATGCTTCTGTAGGTGAACTTTCTGGAGGACAAAGGCAGCGCGTTGCCCTTGCTCGAGCATTAGTAGTGCATCCGCCATTCTTAGTGGCAGATGAATTAACAGGAAATTTAGACGAGCAAACAGGAAAAGCAATTTTTGAATTATTATGTGCGTGCCAAAAAAAATGGAATATGGGACTTATTTTAAGTACACATAATGAAGTTCTTGCAGCATGCATGGATGAAGTTTGGCGCTTGCATGAAGGGGTTGTTGTTCATTTATAAAGATTTACGTAAAATGGCGCTACGCTGCCATTCAGAAGAACCATATCGGCTGTGGGATCCAGGCTAAATTAGTTGAAAACAAAAAATTGTATTGAGGGCTGCATGAAAACAGTATTAGAAAAAAAATCTATTTTAAAAAAAACAGCACTAGTTGGTCTTAATACGTTAGCAAGTAGAATTTTAGGGTTAGCTCGTGAAATTTTATTAATGCGTTATTTGGGATTGGGTGTTTTTGCTGATGGCTTTACTGTAGCATTTATGCTTCCTAATTCGCTACGTAAAATTTTTGCTGAAGGAGCTTTAACTTCTGCATTTGTACCTTCTTTTATTGCTCTTTTTAAAAGAGAAGGAGCAGAAAAAGCTAACGCCTTAACAACGCTTTGTTTGTTGGTTTTTGAAACAGTTTTATTATTATTTTGTGCTTTAGTTATGTGGAAAGCACACTTTACAGCTCAGCTTTTTGCACCAGGATTTTCTGCAAATCAAATTGAAGCAACTGTTATAGCACTACGTATTCTAATGCCTTTTATCTTTTTTATTTCAACAAGTGCTTTACTTTCTGGGTCTATGCAAGCAGTGCACCATTTTTTTATTCCTGCTTTTTCTCAAGTGCTTTTGAATATAGTTTTTGTAGGAGCTTTAGTTGTTTGTATTGCGCAAAAACTTTCAGTTGAGTATTTGTGCTTTGCAATTTTAGGTGCTGGAGCTGTGCAATGTGTAATGCATATTATTGCGTATTTTAGATTGGGGTTTGGTTTTAGATGGTGGGATAAAGAAACATTGCGTTATTTTGGGCAAGTTATTGGAAAGTTTTTTCTTTGCTTTTTAAGTATGTGTGTTATGGAAATTAATTTAGCAATTGACCAGGGTTTTGCTTCGTATCTTCCAACTGGCACAGTAACGCTTATTAAATATGCAAATCGATTTATGGGGATTCCTTTAGGAGTTTTTGCTGTTGCATTTTCTACTATTTTGCTTCCTTATTTTACTCATATTCATATGGAAACCCCTGAAAAGTTAAAATTTTATTTTGTGGAGTCTGCTAAATTTATTATATGGGTTACGTTGCCTGCAACATTAATTTTGGGATATTTATCAGCAGAAGTTTTTCAGACATTATTTGCCTCTGTTTCGCCAACGTTTCCTGTTGATAGAATTCCAGAAGCAGGGATGATTTTAATAGGGTTTTTATCTGGTTTATGTTTTTTTGCTTTAAATAAAATTTTATTTAATTTGTTTTTTACGTTGCATGATGCATGGTATCCAATGATTATTTCTCTTATTGCAACCGTATGTAATTTTGGAACAAATTACTGTTTTATGCAGTGGTGGGGTAGTTTTGGACTTGCGCTTTCCACTTCTTTATCTGGACTTATACAGATGGTATTAGGTTTGTACTTTTTAAATAAAAAGCATGCACTTACTTTGGATTTAAAAGAGTTTTTTCTCTTTTTATTGCGTTATACCATCCAAATTGTTTTTTGTATTATGCCCTTTTATTGGCTGTATGTGTGGATTTATGGTGTTATACAAAAAACGCCTTACGCTTACTTTTTTACTCAATCATTTGGCTTATGGGTATGGGTATGTCCACTAGGCCTTTTATTGGTGGGTCTTTTGTATAGTACCCACCAACTATTTGGCATCAAGGTTTATTTTTTAGATAAAACAACAGATTAACAACTTATTTATCTTAATGAGGGATTAAAAGAGCTCACTTCTACCAAGTTTGTAATGTCAATAGACATAACTTGTTCTAAATAAGAAGAAACAGTATTTTTAGCAATTTGCGCAGCAGCGCTAACATAGTGTGCAGCAGCTGTAGCGGCGGTAGTTGTTGCAGGAATAATGTGTTCCCTTGTTCTTGTTGCGGCGGCTCTTGCTTGTTCACGTACCCATTGCTGTAATCTGTTTTTTTGAGCAGGAGTAAGCCCATAACGCCATGCACCTAATGCTGTAGCCGCTGTTGTAGTAACTCCAATCGCAAGGCGATGGTCATTAACAAATCTTAAAGTCTGTTGAAATCGTGAAGAATTTGGTTCTGCGTTAGCAGGTATGTCTTCTGTATTCTTTGTATCTTGAGATGCAACACCTTCCTGTTTAGGATCTTCAGATGTAGTACCTTCAGCAGGTTCAGGTGATATAGTAGGTTGTTTTACGTTAGCAGGAACTTCTTCTTTAATGGGTTCAGTTTTTTCTTTAAATTGAACAACAACAACGCTGATATCGTCCAGGTTATTTTGATTTTGTGCGTTTTCTGCTAAGATAGTCGCTAATCTTTGTGAAGATTCATCTTTGTTTGCTTGTATGATTTCTTGAGCTTTTTCTATTGTCAGAAAATCCCATAAACCATCAGTTGCAATAATAAGAGTATAGTTAGCTTTTATAGGTTTTTTTCCTAAATCAATATCACAAGTTAATCCTTTTTGATGAGCATGAAGATCACCAAAAGATCTGCTGCATGCAAGACCTGCAATGCGCCAAAAGTCGGATGTTCTTAGATACATAAACATGCAACTAGGAATGAAAGTATCTTTTATATTTGCTATTTCTTCTTTATGATACTGATCATAACCACCGTACTGGGGAGCATTGGGGGTTTCATCTTTTAGTTTTTCGAGCAGCTCTTTAAAATCGTATAAAGGCTTATGGTCATTAGTTGCATAAACAAGATTGCATTCTTCATCAAGAAGGATTGCTCGTGAATCACCAACGTTTACTATGTCAACAGTTTCATCTGGGTATATGCATGCGTAACATGCAGTTGTCCCACCGGTTTGAGCTATTTCTGATAATTTTTCTGTTTCTGATTCGGGTGAAGAGTTTAAATATGATTGAATATTCTTAGCGATAGTCTGATAAAAATTTTCTGAGCGGAAGGTAATACTACTATTTTCATTTAAATAAAATAGTAACATCTTAGCTACTTTATCGGCAATAAGTCCACCAAAATCCTTGGCATGGAAATTTGAGTCAATTATGGTAGCTTGATCAGCTTTAGTTTTGTAGCCGTGTCCGTCAAATACACCAAAAAGAGCACAACAATTTGTATTAGGGTCTTTTATAGCTAAGATTTTATCTTGATTTATCTCAAAACCACCATTTTTCCTAGGGTTTGAATTAATACTGTGTACACCATAATCTATGGTTAATGGCAATTGAGATAATACTGTATTTTGTTCAGGTTCAGCTGCGTGCGTTATTTGTAACCCTGTAAGTATGGCTAAAGCCATTAATGTAAGAAAACGTTTTAAAAATAAGTTCATAAGAACCTCCATCGTAAAAAACTCCCAATATGGGCAAAGTTTTATTTTCAACTACAATACAGTATAAATACGTGGAAAATACCGTCAAGGCGTTGAATGATTGATGAATTAATCAAGTATAAGGAGCTTATTTTTTGATATTATATTATTCAAATAGAATAAATTATTATAAGATAGGAAATTGGTAGCGGGGGCTGGATTCGAACCAACGACCTTTGGGTTATGAGCCCAACGAGCTACCAGGCTGCTCTACCCCGCGATCAATTCATGTAAAAGAAATTTACTGTGCTTATGATATAGGTGAATATGCTGCTTGTCAATTTATTTAACTATTTTCTTTACGTTGTTTTTCTAAATATTCAGAAAAAGTTTTTAAAAGAAGCGGTGAAGTTATACCCTGTGCAGTTAAGCGTATTGGCTCTTGCTCTTCTTGTAGGGAATTAGACATCATTTTTTGAGCTTCAGTTGTTTTTTTAAGAATGTTTTCTTTATCTATTTCAGCGATCTTTTGAGCGCTTAAAGGATATGATTTTTGGTATTTTTGTCTTTTTAAGAAATACTTCATTAAGGAAAATAAACCAGTAGATCCTTTAATAATGGCATTAGAGCCTAAAGGAAGCGTTAGTTCTCGTAATGTTTTATCAGCTATAGCATCACGCAAAAAAACAGGTTCTTTTGTTAGTTTTACCATAGTATAAAACTGCGCAGCACAGCAGACCAGTTGCTTAAGAGAAAACAAGTTTTCAGCGTGTTTAACTGGGCTCCATTGTGCAGAAAGAATAGGTAAAACACTTATAGTAAAAATATCATGCAGAGTTGCTTTTTCTGCTTCTTTTTTTAGTTGTTCCATGTTAGGGAGATATAAACAGCCAAAGGCTTCTTTGTTGATGTAGGCTCTCTCCTCTTGAGTTTTTGTTTTATAAAGATCTGATTTTACTAAAGTATAAAATTTCCAGCTGTTTGCTGCACAATCTAAAAGGTTAGTTAAAATAGATACTTTTGTATGTAGATCGGGGCTTTGTACAAATATTTTTGTATAAATTTCTTTAAAACGAACATTTTCTGCAAGCTCTAAAAGATGCGTACGTAATTCTGGCCGCTCAGTTGAAGCGTAGAGTAACTTTGTAGCCTCTTGAGATGCATTCATTAGTTGAGAAGATGCTTTATCTAAAAAATCACGACGAACACTTTTAGGCATTAAAGGATTAGAAGCTTTTGTATGTATTACTAAAGATTGAACAGAAGCATTCATAAATATTTCAAATGACTTTTTGATAGCTTCAGGATAATTTTTATTGTTTGCTACAGCAATATAAGGGTTTAATGCTCCTTTTGGTAGAAGCATGTCTACTTCAAAGTTAGCAACTTTTCTTTCAAAATTTATTCTTTCCTGTAGAGCTTTATGAGCAGCAGTTTCTTCATCATCTTCATCGGTATCTGTCTCTGCATCGTCATGATCATGACCACAATCACACGGGATATTCTTTTTAGTGGAAGATGAAACATTATTTTTTATAACAGCTTTAGGATTTTCTGGTTTAGAAAATGTTCTATCAGAAAAAGAAAGCAATGTTGCAAAGCAAAGTAATATTAATTTTTTTGTATAATGTTCCATCTATAATTTCACTAAAAATATAATGTATGCAAATAAAAATATTTATTTTTGATCAACGTCGTCTGTAGGTGTTTTTTCTAAAATATTTGTTTCATCTTTTAACGATGTTGCTTGTTCTTGAGCCTTTACTGCAGCATATAATGTTGCATAGTTTTTGATTTTATGAGGAACAAGTACATGATTTACTAATTGTTTGTTGACTGCAACAAAACTTTCAGTGTTAGCGCGTTCGTTTTGTAGTTTTTTTGTTTGTTCAAAGCTGTCTTTTGCTAGATCGTAAGCATCAACAACTAAATCAAAAGCATCATTAAACCAATCATTACCAGCAAATACAGAATCTTTTTTAATTATTTTTTTCATGCCTTGTTTATATATTTCTTGAAGTGCGTAAGTTTGTA
>VFQT010000331.1_pt1 | contig 71157 bp, 76 predicted proteins | sample 3512381 | NCBI WGS metagenome assembly VFQT01 (sample SAMN10412376, study PRJNA504923) | tailings metagenome | isolation source: Relicate 2 Philex TSF3 active mining site | place: Philippines: Tuba, Benguet | collected 2017-08-29
CTTCTCCAATGTCATTTCGTACTTGTCACCAGCATCAATTGCCTCTAATTTCATCTGTTTTTCACGCAGCTCTATGATTTCCCATGTGATTCTGTAGCTCCCATTGTCATAGGTCATAATGATATTTTCTTTGTCCGAATCAAATTCCCATGTTCCCTTTTCGGCTTCTGTTGTATTGACATTGGTGTAATATGGAAAGCAATTGTCATAGCTGGCCATCCAATCTAATTCTTGACCTATTGTGGTGTATTCTGATTGCCAATCTCCACCTTTATCAAAGCTCATTGAAAGGGTATTGGTTTGATTAACGGTGTAGGCAATGTCAAAGCCATCGATACAGGGTATGAAATCGCTATAGGAACCATTTAGAATATTTTCATTGTTCACCCAAAAAGAAGTTACCTCCCAATCCCCAGCCACTCGACCAGCTTTGGATCTCAGGCTGATGCCAGGCCCGTCTTCATATTTGCCGCAACTGGACAGTATCATTATCATTCCTGCAACGAGCGCAGTCCCCATTAAAATGTTTTTCTTTTTCATTTTCAGTATATTGTAATTTAAAGCAATAATAGTCATTTTTTTCTTATGTTCCTCACTTCACTTCCACAATACCCACTCTATCCCCGCAAGCTACACTGGCGCTGAATCTTGCATCACGGGCTACATCGTTCCAACATTCCCTCATGTTTTGCGAAAAGTTGATGTCATCAAAAATGATGATGGTGCCGGGCTGGCTGTATTGTAATACAATCTCCATTTGGGGTATCACAAACTCTCGGGTGTGTATGGCATCGATGAATGCCAAGTCTATTTTTTTTCCAGCTGGAAGGACTTTCTCAATGTTCTCCTCAAAAGTTCCAATGGTCAAAAGAAACCGGGGGCTGATTTGTTCCAAATTTTCTTTGGCCAATTTGGCCCATATGTCATTGGGATCAAAGGTGAGCAATTGCCCTTGTTGCACTTGCTCCATACCCGCCAAAAAGTACATGCCTGAAATGCCAAAGGCGGTTCCAAATTCTACTGCAAATTTTGGTTTTTTCAGGGTGACCAAATGCGTAAACAAATTGCCCATTGAAGGTTGGGTGCGCACTTGATCAGAGCTTCTGGTGTTGTTGGTTGCCCCTTTGTACCCCTCCCACAAGGGTTGAGCGCCTGCGGTATTGGTCAATTGGGCTCTTTTCTCAATGGTTGTGCTGTATCTGCCCACCGGAGGAGTTACAGATTCTGCTGCATTGAACCATTGTACCAAGCGGGCATCCTTTTCTTTTTGTATCCATTGCAAAGGAATTTCTCGGGCAATGTAATTGATAAAGTAGGGCCTCAGCGCTTGTTTTAATTTCTGGATCATTGGTGAAAGTTAAAACAAAATCACGAAGTTCAAAATGAGAATGAGTGGATAGGGTCTTAATTACCTCCCCACCACCAATCGCTTCATGCCGTATCCATTGGCAGTTTGGAAGACCAGCTGGTACACTCCGTTAGCCCATGATGATACATTGATCTCTGTGCGCTGTCCGGTGTACTGGAATTGATCTACTTGTTTTCCTTGTTGATCAAATACTTTCACCTGAACATTGCCGATGTGTGCATTGGTATAAATAACAACTTGACTACTGGCTGGATTGGGCATGATGGTCAATTGCACTTGATCCAAATCATACACACTGTTTACCGCTCCCTCATCCACAAAGCCATCACAGTCATTGTCTGTGTTGTCCAATACCTCCACCGCGGCAGGATTCAAAGTAGGATCACTGTCATCACAATCCACGTTGTTGGTAACCATGCCAACAGGTTGGATACAGAAGTAAGATGCTACACCTGCACCATAGCCATCTTCATCGATGTCGTTGTACCAGGGGGTTGTCAATCCTTCATCAGCCAATCCATCACAGTTGTCATCCAATCCATTGCAGGTTTCTGTGATGCTGGGATTGATGCCCGCAAAATTGTCGTTGCAGTCGCCATTGCACAGCGTAAATCCATCTCCATCATTGTCAAATCCTTCGTCCACAATACTGTTGCAATTGTCATCTACCAAGTTGCACAACTCCATGGCTTGGGGATGCGCAATGGCACTGTTGTCATCGCAGTCGCCCATGCAGCTGCTGTATCCATCATTGTCCTGATCAAAACCTTCGTCAATGGCATTGTTGCAGTTGTCATCATAGTTGTTGCATAGTTCAACCGCATTGGTGGCAATGTTGTTGTCAAAATCATCACAGTCATTGCTGTTGCTGACATAACCCGAAGGCAATGAGCATGCTGAAATGGTAACATCACTTCCTTCACCGTCTCCATCATTGTCCTGAAAATAGGTTACCGCCTCTGAGACTTGTATTGCGTTTTCGTACCAAATGGAATCTGAGTAGTTCCCATCCGATATCACCAATGCAAAACTGTAGGTTCCGGTGGCGGCATACTGAACTGCAACTTCGGCGGCATTGGATGTTGCCGGTGTTCCTCCTGGGAAATACCATGTGCGATTTGTGTTTCCAAAACTGTTGTCTGTAAATACAACGGGACTGCTCACACAATTGGCCTCTGTGTATATAGGGTTGTTGATCATTTCACTCACCGGAACGCATGGACCCACTTGTGTGAGGATGTTGTGCATGAACACATTGATGATTTCATCGATGTTGCCAATGCAAATTTCATTGTTGGTGATGTTGGCATAATGAACGCGCAATACCGGTAATGCGCTGAAGTTAACGGGTATCATGGTGCCCAAGTGTCCCAATGCGGCAATCTTGGTTCCCTCGTCTTCAAAGAAAAGGTAAGAACTCCAAGTTGTATTGGGTAACAAACTCTCGACACTCATGATGGTAGCTCCACTAATATCAAATTGCATCGCGTTTACCATGCCATCAGGGTTGGTAATCATTACATCAAAGTAACCTTCGTTGGTATTGAGGTTGCCAATGCTCAAGGTTGCAGTTTCGCTGACATCAACAATCTCAGGATCCCAAGCACAAGGTTCCATGAGTCCAGGTAGAATGCCTTGGTCTTGTTGGGTATGGATGCATTGATCCAAATAAGCGGCGTCAGCAATGCTCACCACGCCATCTTCATTCAAATCATTGCAATCCGTTGCTCCTAAATTCTGAGCAACAGATGCATTTCCGTAGGCATAAATGTCGCCCAAGTCGTACATCAAGTCTGTTGCAATGTCTCCTCTTTTTACTTGCCCTGGACAATTGCCTTGGCAATCGGGTTGCGCATTTCCAAAGGGTTGTCCAAGACAGTCTGTTAATATGCCACAAGCAGACATGGGCAATTTTTGGAAGTTGATCAATTGATCTAAACTGTCTCTTTCAAAGCTAAAACATACTTGTGCCCAATTGTTATTGTAGGCCAATTCATAATGCCCCAACATATCAGGATCGTGGTCCCAGTTGGTTTTTAATACAAGGTGATAAGTGCCGGCAGGAACGTCGGTTACGTCAACCCATTGGCATTGGAGCCCCGCATTGTACACGTCATAACAACCGGCAGTGATTCCCATATTGCCACATCCAAATTTTGCCACACCGGTGACACAACCCAAATCCAAAACACAGAATCCATTTTTAAATCCTACTTCCGGCATAAGGTTTCCAGCGGCATCATACAGCTCGTATTCCGCGTAACCGGCATAGTGATAGTGGTTGTGACAAAGATCCCAAACAAATTGATCATTGGCCGTATTGGGAACCCCAATGAAATAGTCCTGATTTCCAATGTTGTCAATTCTCGTTGAGAAACGTATGATTTCGCGATTGCCCAATCCTTGTAAACAACCTTCATTCACCAAGCAAGCGTCTGTTCCATTGATGGTGGTTTGGTACATAGAAGTGTACAATAAATTGCCATCAACGGAGAGATCTGGGCCTAGGTTGTTGCAGTTGGGGTCACCGTTATAGTAACAAGTAGCGGGCATTTCAGCCAATGGACTGTAGTTACAGGCCAGCTCATCCATGCATCCTTGAATAGGTCCCATGTATTCAAAAGAAACTTGATAGCCATTGGTTCCGCAATCGTTGTTGTGGTCGCCCACACGAACGTAGTAAGTTATTCCACCTTCGAGGTAAGGGGTGATTTCAGCTTGTTCGCCACAGAAGTCATCATTGTAGGTATAAGTAGCCGCATTGCTTTCATCAAAGTTGGCCATGTTGCAATAATCATACATCCAAATGGTGGTGTTGCAATTGGCCAAGCCACAGGTGCTGATGCGGTATTGACCATTCACGCTTGGGGTAAAAGCATACCAGGTGTTGGGTGCAGGTACTACCAATGTGTCCAACGTAGCAATGATGGGATCCTCACAAGTAGATCCTTGTGCGCAATTGACTTCAATGAAAGTATAATTGCCAAAAGCACCTCCAGTGGCGACAGAAACGCCGTTTAGGAAAATATTGAATCCTCCATTGCCATTGGTGCAACAAATACCATTGTTGCCGGTGTCATAAAATTCAACCCGGTGACATTCGTTGGCGATGCACAACGTGGCATCATTGGTGGTTCCTTGAGCAACCAAAACATTCTCCGCATTGAAAACTTTCCAGGTGGTTTGTTGTGGAAGATTGTCTGCAGTTACATCGATGGTCAGAATTTGAGCTTCCGTCACGATAATATTTTGTGTGATGCTACTGGAAATCCCCATAGGGTCTGTGACCACTAGTGTTGCTGCGAAGACACCGGGACCAGGGTAGGTAACAACTGGATTTTCGTCGCTGGAATTGAAGACATCCACGCTGCCGTCAAATGTCCATTGATGGCTAACTTGGTTGCCTTCACTGCTGTTGTTGTATTGGATCGTGTAACAGTTGTTGTTATTGGATACAACGTTATAATAGAAATTGGCAGCAATGGGTGGGAACTCACAAGTTCCGTTGTCTTGCGTAGCACAAGTATTGTAATTGCTGGCATCGGGATCGGTGCAACCAGCGACAGTAGCTGTGGTTAAATGGATGGAAAATAATCCCTCTGTATTGTTATATCCGCCAACTTGCACGTAATAGGTGTGGCCGATTTCTAGTTGATCATCTTCAAAAGCGCCGCCGGTTCCATTTCCCTGCGGGCAACCAAAACGGATCATGCTGTAGTTGCCTGCGGCATCGTCATCGTCACAAGCTATGATGGACCCGCCACATGATTCGTAAACGGCCATTTGAGTATCCACAAGTTGAGTGGTATCCGTGGCTGTTGAAGCGCCAAGGGTGAGGGTGTAATTTCCGCCTTGATAAACAAACTTGAACCAAACGTCTTTGATGGCTCCACCGCACCCCGGAGTTGCGCCTGAAGAAGCATCAATGTTGGTGGTATTCACTGCGCCGGAATTGGGCAACAACAAAACAGCATTGTCACAGGCGTCATTGGCATTGGTGATCAAACAATTATTCCCATCAATGGTGGCGCAGGCATTGAAATTGGAGGCGTTGGGGTCGGTACATCCCACAACCGCAGTGGATACAATAGATAGACCAAAAGTTCCGGTCAAACTTTGGTATCCTCCAACTTGCAAATAGTAGGTTGTTCCCAAAGTCAACGTAGGGCAACCAATATTGATTTGAGAAGCGTAGGTTCCTCCAAAGTCATCGTTGCAAACAATTTGAGGACCACCGCAACTGCTGTATAAGGCCATTCTGGTATCCGTCAATGTTCCGGTAAGGTGCGTGGTTATTGAAATGTTGCCCCCGGTGTAGATGAAGCTAAACCAAACATCTTTTATCGCATTGGTTCCTCCACAAGTAGGATTGGCGGCGTCCGTTACGGTTCCCGTGTTGGAAAACATAACGGTGTCGCCGTTAATATCGAGCGGTATAGCATTGATGCATTCATCATTGGCGGGCACTTGGGCCATTGAATGCAATTGACAGGTTAATGCAATGAATGCGAATAAAAATTTCCTCATTGGTTTTGGTTTGATACTTCAAATATAAACAAAACAGAGAGAAGAATAAATTATTTAGTGAAGTGAATTTTGATGATGTTGCGCAGTTCCTCGTGAATCATAGTATTGGAGGCCAAAATGTCCTCTTCAAAAATGGGATCTCCATCATGAAATCCGGTAACCTTACCGCCTGCCTCCTCAATGATGACCACACCCGCTGCCACATCCCAAGGGTTGAGTCCATATTCGTAAAAAGCTTCAAAGCGACCACAGGCCACCCAGGCTAGATCTAGCGCTGCACTGCCCAATCGACGAATGCCACGGGTGTTTTTCATGAGGGCGCGGAACAATGAGATGTACTGATCTTCTCGACCAAAGTCATCGTAAGGAAAGCCGGTAACCAATAATGCGTCGCGCAATGAAGTTTGGCTGCTGGTTTTTATGAGAGTGTCATTCAAATAGGCGCCATTCCCTTTTACTGCATGAAAACATTGGTCTTGATTGGGGTCGTAAATGATGCCAATCACAGCTTTTTTGTTGTAACATAAAGCAACACTAATGCACCAAATGGGAACGCCATGCAAGAAATTGGTTGTGCCATCCAAAGGGTCAATCACCCAATTCCAAACGTCCGCTTTTTCGCCTGTACCTTCTTCTGCAATAAATCCAGCTTCTGGGAATAAAACAGATAAGCCTTCTACCAATTTCTTTTCACTTTCTTTATCCACATAGCTTACCAAATTATTGGGTGTTTTGATTTCAATGTCCATCGGTTTGACACGTTGCTCCAACATCCAGAGGCCTGTTTTCCGGATGAGTTGGATAGCTTTGGATTCAATAATAAGTAATTCGGAAAGTTGCATGTTCAAAACTAACTATTTATTGCGTAGAAATGAGGTGGGAAATTGATGTGCTGGATCAAAGACAAAAGTAGGGTCGTCCAATGTCTTTAAAAAAGAAATGATCATGCTGATTTCATCTTCCGACAATTGATATTGTTCAAGCAGCATTTGACCATGTTCTCTAATGGCCGCACGCAACTGGGGTTGATGCCCATCGTGAAAGTAGGGATGAGTGAAGGACAAGTTGCGCAATGAAGGAACTTTGAAAAGGAAAGAATCGGATGCAATTTTCGTGATGGAGTATTTGCCAGAATCCAGTGGATAGTTCTTTGGTATCTTATGATACATCAATTCTTGATTCGTGAACAGGGGAGGAGTGTGGCATGTTGAGCAATAATCTGCAAATAGTTTTTTTCCTGAAAGTTCACTTTGGGTGAAAACATCAATACCTTCATTCACCAAATCAAATTTGGATTGCGCTGAAATGAGGGAGAGTTGAAATTGACTGAGACAGCGCAAAAGGAGATTGGCATTGATTTCTTGATGGGGAAAAACAGTTTGAAAAGCAGAGACATATCTTTTTTGTTTCTTGATTTTTAGGACAACATTTTCCAATGATTCATCCATTTCATTTTTACCAGTGATGGGCGCCACTGCTTGAAAATCCAAATGATGAATGGCGCCATCCCACATGAAACTTTTGTTCCATGCTAAATTGAATAGGGCAGGGGCATTGCGCGTCCCTTTTCGGTCTTGGATACCATGCGAAGTGGGATGGTCCGTATGGGAAAAAGCATTGTATGGAGAGTGACAACTGGCACAAGATACAGTGCTGTCCTTTGATAAAATAGGATCGTAGAACAAGTACTTTCCCAATCGCACTTGTGCTGTGTCATAGGGACTGATCTCAAAGGGATAGGTGGTTTTGGGCCACCCTTTTGGTTGAGGGAAATGCACCGAGCTCCAATGAAACCCCATTAATATGATCAATCCAATAATTAAAGATAGGGTTATTGAGCGTGAAGACATGATTTGAAAAGTTGCATCATTTGAACGGCAGCAGGCTGAGGAGACATGATTTCTAAGTCACTTTTTTGGATGAATTGAAATATTTCTTTCGTGGGCTCGAAATACAACGCAATCTCACTGATTTTCTTTGGTTTTTCCAGTCTGAAGGCGCATTGTTGATCACAGCGAAAAGGATATTGAAATCCCCCCAAGTGAAAAGTAAAAGGACTAAATTCTATTCCATTCTCAATTCCGTTCCCATTCCCATTCTTTATAACTCCTTCCCATTTTACAAAGATGTATCCGCTTTGCCACGCCCAATACATCCCATTTGTAGGAGTTAAACCATTATGGATAATACCTTGTTCATGTTGTAAGCTATCTACCCCAAGTTGAAATTGTATGGAGTCAGTGATACAATCAATACCTTGATGTAAGTTGAAGGGAAGAGATTGTATGTGTTGGTATGACGAATCTTGATAAACCAAATTCCCTTGGTGAAAAGCTTGGATTTTTCCTATCAAGAATTCCAATTTTTTCGTTTCCAATGATTGTCCTCGGTTGGTCATGGCAGAAGAGATCAGAGCCATAATCAAAATGACAATCCTATTATTCATTGTCAGGAAATTGCAATTGAAATCGATTGAACCATTGTACAAATGCATTCCATTTTTCAGAATTGCTTTCTTTCCAAAGTTGAAACTCTTCTGGATTTCCAATCATCATCAACCAATGGTTATAAGCCTCAAAGTGGCCTTGCTCAAAAATAATTCTTTGGAATTCGAATATGGGTTCTCCGTATAAGTTTTGAAAATCTTCTAAATAGTACAATTCAAGTATATTTTCTCTAACGAGTGAAATGCTGGATATGTCCATTTGATAAATCTCCTTTTGATCACACTGGGCGGTGAGAAAAGCATACGCCTCGCAGAAAGGAGGCTGTATTTGTATGTCTTGTCTTGACAGCACAGTATCATATTTTTGTCCGTTGCACCAATGCGTTCTCCATCCTGCACTGTCTAGTTCTATTGCCTTTTTAAATTGTTTGAAGAGCTCAGCACTCATGTATTCTGTGTAAGGAGAATCTCTTTCCAGATTCATGAAGGTTTCTCCTAAAAGCAGTCCTGCAATGATTTGATTTTGTTGAAAGTTGATCATGGAGGCTTTGTAGTAATTTAAAGCAAAATTCGGTTCAGCTTCAATTCCTTTCAAGTAATAAAACAAGGCCTGACCAGGCTCTTTCATTTCAGATAGTATATTGCCCTTTTCTAAGTGGAGCATGCCATTTTTTGGGAACTTACTCAATGCGATATCCAGTGTCGTTATGGATTCATTTTCTTGGTGATTCATGTAATAGGAATTGGCCAGAAACTGAAAAAACGGAGGCATAGCATCTGGGTGATCTCTATAAGGAAGCATTGTTTGAATGGCTCCTTTGTAATCCTTCAGCAGGTATTGCAGGTATCCACTTTCAAAGGTGTAGATTATGTTTTTAGGATCAAGTTTATGGGCTTCCAACATGAACTTTAAACTTTCATGAGGTCGGTCATTCTCAAAACTTTCTCTTGATAGATTGGATTTTTCAAAGGCAAGGCTAGCAGAATCAGATTGCGTATGAGCTATTGTGCTTGTCATTGTTACCAATAACAATACAATGATTACATGAAAGGGTTTGAAAAAATAAGGGGTTGTCATTTTACTCTTTATTCATTTTTATCAATTCTACTCGTATGGCATCATGATCAGAAAGCAATTGACCACTGTTGGAATGACGGAAATACTGGTATTTTGTTGCCTTTAATTCTTCCGAGGCTAAAATTAAATCAATGGGACCGGTAGAACTTTCAACGGATGCTTGAAATCCGTGATAGGTATTTCTTTTTTCCGGTGTTTTTATCAGGGGTAATTTACCTGAAAGGTTTTGGATTCCGATGTGTTCAGAGGTAACGTTAAAATCGCCGCAGATCAGTGTATAGGGTGAAGGGCAGAGTTCTAAGAGTTGCAAAATAAGCTGTGCGCTTTTTTCTTGGGCTATTTTTCCGACATGATCCCAATGGGTATTGATGCATACCAATGTTTGTTCATCACGCTTATCTGTCAATATGACGAGTGTGGCCACGCGCTCACAAGCAGCATCCCAACCTTTTCCTGGAACAGAGGGATTGGGCGAAAGCCAAATCGTCAAAGTATCTTTCAAATCAAATCGATCCGTTTTATAAAAAATAGGACAATACTCTCCTTTTTTATTTCCATCCTCACGACCAACGCCATAGCATTTGTAACCATCTAATTTTTCTTGTAAATCGATGTATTGATGGCGAAGGACTTCTTGAAAGAAATACAAATCAGCTTCCTGATCTTTCAGCCAGTTCAGGGTCGACACTTTGCGATTGCTCCATGCATTTTCTCCGTCTGAGGGATTGTCATAACGGATGTTTAAATCCACTAAAGTCAAACTTTGACAAAGTGAAAAAAATGGAAAATAAAAACTCGAGATGAGAATTAAAAGCCGAATCATTTGTTGTCAATCTGCTGATCCATTTCTTGAATTTGTTCTTCGTAGTACATAGCACCTTCCTGGTCTCCCTCGGATTTAGCCATTTCAAGGGCTATTTTGTAAAATCGTTTGGCATCTTCATAGTGTCCCAATCTCCAGTGGCAGAAGGCTTCATTGCCCACAATAATGATGTCATTGGGCGAAATTTGATAGGCTTTGTTCAGAAAAGTGAGTGCGTCCAGGTGTTTTTCCTTCATCATCAGGCAAGTTGCAATATTGGATAAGGCAATAACATTCTGATCCTCTTGTTGTATGATTAATCTTGAACTTCTCTCAATGATGTCATAGGCATAGGGTAGTCCGGATTCAAAAAGCACATAAAATGTTTCTTGAAGGGATGAGTATAGAAATGGCTGGGCTTCTTTGATTTTCTCGTTGTGTTCGGTCTTCCATCGGTGTTCCAATTTGGCGGATTGTTGAAGTGTGGCTACAATCTCTGTTTCCATCCAATCCCAGTGCTCACTCTCTCGGGTGAGGTAAATTTTTCCTAATCTAAAATCCAGACGGTTGGGGAATTTTTGAATGGCCAAATCCAAATACCGCACAGCTGTTTGGACACTGCTATCATTCACAGAAATTTCACTGAATAGGTAGCCTGCTGCCCCCCCAGAACTATCCGCCATCTCTAAATACTCCACACCCTCTGGTTTCTCTGTTGTCATTTGCACCAATTCTTGAAATGCCTTTTTTGTGTGGTAATTGGCATAAGCCACATAAAGTTCCGGATCGTTGGGGTGTTTACTTTCCCATTGTTTGGCAATCATCAGCAGTCCAGTGGTATCCGCTGAATCCATCTTGGCCCAAAAATCTTGTTCAAATTTCTGTGCTAGCAAGGAGGGAATCGACCATCCCATTATGGATAGGCAAAAAATAAAAAGCACGTTCTTTTTCATTGATGAAAAGGTAAAAGAAAAGGCCATCCTTGCGGACAGCCTTTTCAATACTTATTAACGTTGGGATTAGGATTATTCTCCTTTTCCTTCCATTTTCTCTTTCAATGCAGCCAAAGCACCGATATCACCCAATGTAGATTTCTCTACTTGAGCATTTACTGCTTTCACAGCGCTTGAATCAGCACCCTCTGCTTTCTTTGGAGCACGGGCTTTCTTTGGAGCTTCTGCACCAGGTTCGTCAGCTTTGAAAGTTGAAGTGTGAGAAACATTGATTTTGCGTTGGTTCTTGTTGAACTCTAAAACAACAAATTCTAATGTCTCGTCAACTTTGGCAGTTGATCCATCTTCTTTTTTCAAGTTTTTGCTTACGCAGAAACCTTCCAAACCGTATGGCAACGATACCACCACGTGACCACCTTCTTTGCGGATAATGGTTCCTTGGTGACGTGTACCTTCGGCAAATGTTGCATCAAATACATCCCATGGATTCTCTTCGATTTGTTTGTGACCCAAGCTGATTTTACGGCTGTCCTTGTCCAATTCTAAAACAACAACTTCCATATCATCACCGATAGCACAGAACTCAGATGGATGCTTGATTTTCTTGCTCCAAGACAAATCAGAGATGTGAACCAAACCGTCAATGCCTTCAGCCAATTCGCAGAATACACCAAAGTTGGTGAATGCACGAACTTTAGCGGTGTGCTTGCTTCCAACTGAGAAACGACTTTCAATTCCTTCCCATGGATCAGAAGACAATTGCTTCATACCCAAGCTCAATTTACGCTCGTCTTTTTCTACAGCCAAAACAACACACTCTACATCTTGTCCTACTTTCAAGAAATCTTGAGCAGAACGCAAGTGTGAGCTCCATGACATTTCAGATACGTGGATCAAACCTTCTACACCAGGTGCAACTTCTACAAATGCACCGTAGTCAGCCAAAACAACTACTTTACCAGTAACTTTTTGACCTACTTGCAATGTGTCTTGGTAAGCATCCCATGGGTGAGCAGAAAGCTGCTTCAAGCCCAATGCAATTCTCTTCTTGTCATCATCGAAGTCAAGAATAACCACGTTGATTTTAGAATCCAATTGAACCACTTCTTCTGGGTGGTTGATACGTCCCCAAGAAAGATCGGTGATGTGAATCAAACCATCTACGCCGCCAAGGTCGATGAATACACCATAGCTGGTGATGTTTTTGACAACACCTTCCAACACTTGGCCTTTCTCCAAACCTGACATGATTTGCTTCTTTTGCTCTTCGATTTCAGCTTCGATAAGTGCTTTGTGCGAAACAACAACGTTTTTGAATTCGTTGTTAATTTTAACAACTTTCAATTCCATTACCTTTCCAACATACACATCGTAATCGCGGATTGGCTTAACATCGATTTGAGATCCAGGAAGGAATGCTTCCAAACCAAATACATCGACAATCAAACCACCTTTGGTACGGCACTTCACTTCTCCTTTGATGATTTCGCCTGATTCCAAAGCTTTGTTTACTTCAGTCCAAGCACTCAACAAACGAGCAGTCTTGTGCGATACGCGCATTTGACCTGTTTTGTCTTCTTGTGTTTCAATGAAAATAGGAACAACATCACCCACTTTCAAATCTGGGTTGTAACGGAATTCCGTTACCGCAACAACACCCTCTGATTTGTATCCGATGTTGACGACAACTTCTTTTTTACCAATAGAAACGATGGTTCCAGGAACCACTTCTTTTTCAGTGATGGTAGACAAAGTTTTTTCATAAACTTCGTCATAGCGAGAACGCTCATCTTTGGTGTAACCACCAGCTGCCTCATAGGCATCCCAGTTAAATTCACCTGTACTGGTCATGTAAGCCGCATCATCTGCAGTGCTATACAATTCAATGGGCTCTTCTTGAGAAACTTTTTCTTCAACTTGAGCGGGGGTAGATTCTACTACAGAATCCAAATTTTCAGCGTTTTCAGCTGGGTTGATTTCTTCTGCCATGTGGCATTTGTTAGTTGTATTTGCGCTCACAAAAAGTGGTAAGCAGAGTGCAAATGGGTTAAACTGTTTTGTTTTCTCGGGCTGCTTACTCCTCCAAGTCCTTTTTCAGGGAGTGCGAAAATACGTCATTTTCATTGGTAGACAAAAGATTATGTCAATTTTGTTGTTTATTTGGGGCATGAGATTGTTATTGATCATTGTATTGGCTTTTTGCTGGAGTTGTAAGGACAAAGAAGAGCCCAAAGAAGATCCTGTTGTCATCGTAGATCCTGGTGTATCGGGTTATCAGCAATACGGGGTTCCGATGGACAGTGTGCCTCAGGGCAGAGACATTCAAATGTATGAGGTCAATCTCAGAGCCTTCTCCAGTTCTGGTGATTTGGATGGCGTGACGGCCCAATTGGATCGTTTGGACTCTCTGGGCATCAATGTCATTTGGTTAATGCCCATTCATCCAACTGGTTCAATCAATAGTGTCAATTCTCCGTACTCAGTAAAGAATTATTTGGAGGTGTCCGCTGAATATGGTGACTTGGATGCTTTGCGTTCCTTAACGGATGCAGCTCACGAGCGAGGCATGGCAGTTATCATGGACTGGGTGGCCAATCACACATCGTGGGACAATCCTTGGATGCAACACAAATCTTGGTACACGCAAGATGCCAATGGCAATGTGATTAGTCCTGCCGGAACGAATTGGGCCGATGTTGCGGATCTCAATTTTGACAATGACTCCATGCGTACAGCCATGATTGATGCCATGCGTTATTGGATCTTGGAAGCCAATGTGGATGGATTTCGTTGTGATTATGCCGATGGTATTCCCTTTGATTTTTGGCAACAATCGATTGGTGAATTGCGCAACATTCCCAATCGTTCCATCATTATGCTGGCGGAAGGTGAGCGCTCAGATCATTATGCTGCAGGGTTTGATTTAACCTATGGTTGGAGTTTTTACAGTGCGATGCTCAATTTGTATAACGGAGCCCCAGCCAGCCAATTGAATGGTTTGCACTTGGCGGAGTATACCGCCATTCCAGTGGGAAAACACAAACTGCGCTTTACATCAAATCACGATGAATGTGCATGGGTGGATAGTCCTGTCGGATTATTCAATGGCTTTCAAGGTGCCATGACGGCCAGTGCCATTTCGATGATGTTTGGTGGCGCGCCAATGCTGTATACGGGACAAGAAATTGGTTACGCCAATCCCATCCCTTTTTTCTCCAATACCAACATCAATTGGAATTTAAACCCCTCTATTTTCCAGTATTATAAACGGTTAGGCCAGTTTTATAAATCAAGTGTAGCGGCCAAGAAAGGATTCTTTAGCCATTATTCCACAGCACAACTGGTTTGTTTTAAAAGACAATGGGAAGACGAGGAAGTTTTCATCATCGCCAATCCAGGTTTTAATACCGTTGATTTTTCCGTCCCTGCTGCTTTGCAAAATTCAACATGGATCAATGTGATCACAGGAAACAGTTACCCAATGGGGGCAACAATCAGCATGAGCCCATACGGACTCATGCTGTTAAAGCGATAGTTGTTTTATTGAACAATGAGCTTTTTGCGCGATATCTTGTAACAATTGTTCACTTCAATCCAATAGGTTCCAGGTGCCAATAGGGAGGAAGGGATTTCAGTACGCACCATGCCAAAATGCTCATTGCTATAAATGGTGGCCGCCGTTTTTCCTTGGATATCAATGATGCGCAATTGCGCTTGCCCCATGCTCTTCCATTCTATGAAACAATTGCCCAATGTCGGATTGGGGTACAATTGGATGTCTTGATTCTGGGTATTCTCTTCGAGAATAAATGTGGTTTGACTGGGGGGCAGAATGATGTTGTCTACCCATGCTGCGTCGCTGCCAGAGGAAACAATGTTATCCTTTGCGTATATCCACCTCAAGGTATGACTTCCAGCGGTAACATTGGTGCTGTAGTTTGCCCATGCATTTTCTCCGCTCCAAGAATTGATGACGGCATTGTCCACTTTGAAGGTCAAAAAGTCATAAGAGCCTTCAGTGCTGGTTTTGTACATAAAGCTCACAGGACCCGCTGATGCAAAATCAGATACCAACATCAAAGTGGTGCTTTGACTGTTGTTGATGTTTCCACTTTCCATACAGTAAGTCCCAGCATAGGGTGAATTGGTAGAAACAAACCAATCCACATTCCCCTCGTATTGCCAATTAAAAGTTTGGTCATTTCCAGATTCCCAGGTTTCTATGATTTGGTTGATGATGGTATTGGCAGAGCAATCAATTCCTAAAAGCCCACTGACAGCTGAAAAATTGAACGTAACATTTTCCGTTGTTCCAGCGGTTCCACCCACAGCGATATCCGTGCTGAACGTATAAAGGCCATCAACAGGTATACTTGTCATCGTAGCGTTTTCAGTGGTTAAGCTAGTGCTGTTGCTATTGTCCCCGATGGAGAAATTTCCAGGATTGCTTGCGGCGTGACCGGTATTGATGATGGTGTATGAAAGCGTGGCTGTTTCTCCAGTTTGCAGATAACCATCACCATTCCCATTGTCATTAATAACAAATTCTCCACAACTTAATATTGGCGCATTGATGGTTTCAGTGAAGGTACTGGTCCACGTGTTTCCGGCATCGTCAGTGATGGTTACAGTGAAAGTAACAACCGTTTGATCGGCAATGTTTCCACTCACATTGTAGGAAAAAGCACTGTTGATGTCTAGGTTTTGGTTGACATTGATCCCATTGCTGTTGGCAGAATTATCGGTAATGGTGATATTGCTGTTGTCACAACTCAATGTGATGGATGTGTTGCCAGATACCTCAACGCCCACATTGGAAAGATTAATGTCGAGGTTGATTTGTTCACCAAAATCAACAGCGTTGTTATTGGTATTGATTCCATTGCTGTCATGATTCACATGATTGTTCAAAACGACATATGGTCCCGCAGCAGGGATAATTTCAACTGTTTGCTGGTAGGGGATGGTGTTGAAATTGGTAAGCGTTACCAACATGTTTCCTGGGTTGTTGATGGCTGAAAAATTCAAAGTGCACGTGCCTCCTTGAATGATACCTGTTGCCACTATTGTATTCCCGATGGTCAGAGAAACCAAAGCATTTTCTGAAACGCTGGTTACAGTAAAAGAAGACATCCCCAAGAAAATCGTTGCGGCATGTTGGGCTTCTATCTGGGTCGGGAAATCGGTGCGCAATTGAATGGAAGGATCACCCATTAAAATCCATGTATCGGTCATATCATCGCCATCGCCTCCGTATACGTCATTCATTCCAGCGCAGCCATGAACATGTATGCTGCCCAAGGTGTGACGAGTGGAGGTAACCGTTCCAGAAATCTCAGCAATGACTGCATTCATTTCGTCCTGACCTTCCATGGGTGGTGCCCAACTTTGGAACACCGTACTGAAGGCACCTCCAATTCCGCCCGTTGGCGTTGATGGATTGGGGCTTTTCAACCAAGCCTCTCCAAAAGTATCTCCTGTCCCACTGTCATCATCAAAGTCGCCCACACAGCATCCTACGATAATGAAATAAGGAAATTTGTGATAGTTGGTAAGCTGGTTGATTTGTGCATTGGTGTAACTTCCTGTGACGATTAAACTGTGGTCCCCATGTCCAGTGTAATTGATCAAGCTGCATCCACCGTTGATGACATTGGTGAGCTCTGTGGCTGTTGCGTTGCCTGATCCATCTGCTGTTGTTCCTCCCGTTGGACTATTGGCGGTGTGATTACCATCGTATTTTTCATAAACAAAATCATACGTAAAGCCCAGTAGGTCCTCCTTTAAACCATTTTGATGCTGCCAGTCAGCTTGGTTGTCATCGCCAATGCCAGCACCTTCATTGGAACCAATGCCCATTGCTGTCGAAAACCAATCGGAATCGGTGTTGGGGTATTTTTCATATTCCATTATCTTGGAAATAACCCCATTCAATTCATTGGTGTTGTGAACCAATAAGCGACCCACAAAAATTTCTGGATAATGGTCATTCCCTGAAATATATCCAAAGCAATTGTCGCAGTATCCTGTTCCGTTGGGATTGGTCACCAATTCAGAGGGTACTTGGTCTTCATCTCCAACCAACACAAGATAGGTAAAGTCATTTCCTCCGGTGTTGTAATAATTAGCAATGTAGCTGTCCATTGCGGCTACAGTGGGAACTTCAGCCACATCCACAACACGCACATCGATCCCTTTTTCAATTTTCCATTGGATCCATGGTTGCAATGCACCAATGTAACTGCCGTGCGTGATGACGAGCATGTTGCCAATCTCATCTACTACGTTATAACGATCACCATGCGCGCTGTAATTGATGAATTGTTTTTGATACATTTCTTTTCTCAACGTATTGGTTGAAAGGTGAGAGGTCACAAATGGATTCTCACCCATTTGCTCAGATGTGACTACGATAATTTCAATTTCTGTATACACCCGCATTTTGTGGGTTACTGGATTGTACTGAAAGGGATAGAAGTGAATATTTTGACCTCTAAAGTCCCCGAAAATATAAGGGCTGCTTGTTTTTGCAAGGCTACCTGGGAAAAATGCATTTGTCCCGTAAACTTCGCCATGAAGTGCTGGAAGGGTAGATGGATCAATGGTTCTGGACAGATTTCCTTTAGAGGCGGCCAATTGAATATTATCCAATTCGTAAAAAGAAGCATGATCCACAATGATCTCTGTTTGATGCAGATCGTCGATAATAATCGAGGTGGAACCGTAAAGCACTTCAGGACTGCCTTGTTCTAACAACGGGTTCAAATCCTTGCACTGCAACCTTTGTTCTTCACCTTGGCCTGCTGTCCAATTGAAATTACTCAATTCAAAACGTATGCGTTCACCATTGTTTTGTCCCAAATACTGAATGTTGGATTGGGCTTGAAGGATGGTGGTGATGCATCCAAAAAACAAAAACAAGACATTTCTTTTCATGCCCACAATTTAATGGCTGCGAATGAAATTGACGCCTATTGGCCATTAAATTTTATCGAGAAGTTATGATTTTTAACATTTCGCCTGTCCTGGGCCAATGAAGAATCATTGGATCCGAGTTTTCATTCAAATGTTCTATCTTGAAATGGGCACTTGTATTTTTTCCTTGGTCCATTATACGACCACTCAGATCGTACAACTTCCAATTTTCTTGCGGGGCATTGAAGATGGAAATTTCATTGCCATGACACTGGTAGGAGATGGACAATTTTATTTTATTCCCGACGGATAGGCTCCCAGGTGTATGGTAATAAAAATAGATGCTTTCGTGCAAGTCCATGCTGCCTGTCGGAAATATCCAAAAATGCAGGTATCCACTGCCTTCCACCATGTGCGGATGAGCACTGATTTTTACCAGTGCGTCATATCCGTTGGGTAGGGGATGCATGTCATCTGTATTGGGCATATTGATAAAACAGTCAGACCAATCACACAGAATAAATTCCCACTCAATTGGACAGGTATTTTCAATCAATCGGTAACTGAGATAGGCCGTGTCATGCGGATAAGTAGGCGTGATGTCAATTTGATCAATAGAAAAAACATCCAAAGGCAATTCACGATAAATGTTCACCGGATTAAAGTCGAAGTTTTGAGCCAATCCCCTTTCAACGAGCAATAGAAAAAGTGCGCATATGCTCAATATTTTGATTTTAGCCATGAGTGGGGTTATTGAGAAATGATTGTATTCTAATTCTACAAAATTCTGCGAGCTCGCCATGACTCATTCCTCTGTAATCATCTGCTGTGATGGCTTTTCCAATGTGGACATGAATAGGAGAGGCATTGACCCAAAAGCTTCCTTTTTTGAGGGCTTTGTCAGCACCAAAAATGGCCATGGGCACTATGGGAATATTTCTTTTTTGAGCAATGATAAAACTGCCTTTCTTAAATGGTAAAAGTTGTCCTGAAGAACTACGTGTACCTTCAGGGAAGGTCACCAGGTTTTTTCCTCGACTTACTTTTTCTGCAGCCTCATCCATGCTTTTAATAGCGCTCTCTCTGTTACCACGGTCAACAAAAATCATCCCCATTACTTTCATGTACTGCGCCAACAAGGGAACGTAGGATAGTTCTTTTTTGGCGACAAAAAATAGTCCCTTGGGGATGCTTCCAACGACAGCAGCGATATCCAATTGTGAGAGGTGATTGGCGATGTAGATGGATGGAACTTCAGGAAGGTCCTCTTCAAAGTGGTAAGTAAATCGTATGCCAAACAGGAAGAAAATGACGGGCGCCCAGAGATGATACGCAATGATTTTAACGCAACGATCTGCAGGAAGAAAGATGCGAAAAACGATGCCAAGCAATCCGCACATTATGGTCCAGGTCAAAACAATAGGCAATGCAATCAGTCCTCTCATGAGTTTTGGAATATCGATTTAGCCATGTCGCTCGCCAATTGGAAGGCTTTCCAATCGTAGCGTTCATTTGGGAACAATAAATCCTTTAAAACTACTGAATCCAAATTACCGGTCAATTGGTTTGTGGCCATCGGACATCCACCCCATCCGCCCATCGCAGTGTCAATCCTTTGGCATCCACTTTCCAAGGCGGCCTTTGCCTTTGCCATGCCATCAAAAGGTGTTGCGTGCAAGTGAAGTCCTATGGTCAGCTCAGGGAAGTTTTCAATGGCATGGAAATACAAATTTTTAATGTGCTCAGGCTCTGCTGCACCGATTGTATCACTCAGTGAAAAAACAGATCCAGGATAGCGAGCGGACAATTGTTGACACCAGTTCAATACAAGTTCGTTATTGTGGACTTCACCGTAGGGGTTACCAAATGCCATGCTCAGATAAATAACCATTTTCTTTTGTGCTGAAATGGCCATCGCATAGATGTCGTCTAACCTTTTCAAACTATCCTCTTGTGTAGCGGAAGTATTGCGCAATTGAAAGGTTTCAGAAACGGAAAAGGGAAACCCCAGGGTATCTACTCGTTCTTCTTTACAAGCTTGTTCGGCCCCTCTCTCGTTGGCTACGATAACTAAAAAATCAGGTTTGTTCTTTTCCCAACTCACACCATTGATGACGTCATGGCTGTCCCTCAATTGAGGAATGGCTTTGGCGCTGACAAAACTGCCAATGTCTATGACTTCATATCCAACAGCAATGAGCGAATTGATGTAGTCAATCTTTTTTGCAGTTGGGATAAATGGGATTACGCCTTGCATGGCATCCCGAGGACACTCAACCCATGTAAATTGACTCCATTCCATTCAACAAATTTATGGGCTTTGATTCAATTCAACACCTTTTTGCACCATGAATGTGGACAAGCGTTTTTCAGGGCTTGTAACGAACCCTATGGATTGATGACTCCATAGGATGTTTTTTTGACCATTCTTGCGCCAGCAATGGATCTCGGGCGGGCTGAGTAAAATGTTAACAGTGCTCAAAATCAGGATGGAGTTTCCCCCCATCAATGCGATGGAAAGTCCTTTTTTCCATTTTGATTCGAGAATGAAATAATAGACCATCACGATTGTGATGATTCCCACCAATACCAAGAACCAGGAGGCGTGCAGTTGATATTGCAAGGAAGGAAGATTGGAGAGCTTGGAAAGAATGCTGTGAATCCAATGAAAAATTAAATCATTGATTTGGAAGAAGGGGATTGTATTGAAGCATAAGCCAATGATCCATTCAATAAAACAAGTAAAGAGTAAAACGGAGAATAAAGGCACCAGCAGAAAATTGGAGATGAGAAAGTAGGTGGGTATGAGCAATGTAATGGGAACAAGAAAAATAGAGGTGTACAATTGTGCTCCCCAAGTGGTGACCAATGATTGAATAATCCAACGTTTCCAAACTTTTAGGTCTTGAGTCAAAGCCTGCCATCTTCGGTGGTGAAGTATTATACCCAGTACAGCCAAATGCGATAAAATGAAACCCCAATGGAATCTCATCAAAGGGTCAAAAATCAACATGGAAACAAATGATACGCACAGCGCATTGATGGCTCCGCTCTTGGTATTGAACATTTTTCCGAGGTGGATAATGGAGAACATGATGCAGGCTCTTACCAATGAAGGGCTGTAATGGGTGATGTGCGCGAAGCCCCAAATGATAATGAGTCCGGTGATAGCGGATAATTTGGGAGTTTGATACCTCGTTGTTTTTTGTAACAACAAAAGAACAGATTGAAATATCAATCCAATGTGCATTCCACTCACTGCCAAAAGGTGACTCAGACCGAGTATTTGATATTCCTGTTTTTCTTCAGAGGAAACGTATTGGGTGTCACCCACCAAAAGGGCAACCATTAAACCTGCATCTGAACTGTCATGGTGTTGCAGAAAAACCTGAAAGATGGACTCATTTTCTTTGTTGGTTGATGTTTGTTTAAATGATGAGAATGGTTGCGTAGCGATGAATTCTTTTTTATCCAATGGTTCAATGAGAAATTGTTGGGATGATCCAAGTGCCAAAATCACCCCGGCCATCAAAGCGGAATGAAATATTTTGGTCTTTATAAAAGGATATGCACAGATACCAAAAGCACATGCAGCCAATTGTCCCCAAAATAAAAGAGGAGAATCCAGTAGATAAATACCAATGCCAAAAAAAAGTGCAACGCGAAGAAATGGATTCTGCCTAAACAGTTGGTTCATGTGTTTTTACACAAACCTATCTTTTTTCAGGGTATTCCACTCCGTTTTATTGCCTATAAAAAATGCATATACGATGCTGTCTTTGTAAAGGCCTTTATTGTTAATGTTTCTGAGCTGTGGGGTTTCCGAAGAACGTTTCTTGAGCATATTGGGCAGCATAACATAAAATGCAAAATGCCCACGGACAATGGCCCAAAGATGTTGAATTTTGCCTTCGGACAAGAATCGTAAACCTGCCAATCCATCCAAAAAAAGTCTTTTTATTATCTTTAACAACAAATTAGAATGTCGGTAATTTTTTGTAATTAAGTACAAGTTGTTTCTGAAGTTCAAAAAAGTTTTCATTGGGTTTTGTCTGTCAAGTGTACCTCCACCAACATGGTAGACCGTTGCCTCTAGACAAGCTCCAATTGAAAAACCTCTATTTTTCAGTCGCCAACACAAATCAATCTCCTCCATGTGGGCAAAAAAATCAGCATCAAAACCATTGACGGCTTTCCAAGCGCTGTTTCTTATCATGAGCGCAGCACCTGTTGCCCAAAAAATTTCTTGATTCCCTTTGTATTGCCCTTTGTCATCTTCAAATTGATAGAAAATACGACCGGCGCAAAAGGCATAGCCGTCACGATCAATGTATCCGCCTGCACCTCCGGCGTATTCAAATCTTTTTTTGGTCTGATGGTCTATGATTTTGGGTTGAACAGCAGCAAGGTTTTCATCTTTTTCCATCCAATTGAGCATCGGAGTTAACCAGCCAGGAGTAACTTCAACGTCACTATTGAGCAGAACCAAAAATCGATGATTCAATTGTTTTAAACCCTCATTGTATCCTCCTGCAAATCCATGATTTGTATTTAAACTTATCCATTGCACAGAGGGGTGATGAGTAGAGCAAAAGTCATAGGATTCATCGGTAGATCCGTTGTCAATAATTACAATATCGGCAGATGATTGGCTGTTCAGAATCACATTGGGCAAAAACTTTTCCAGCCAATGTTTTCCATTCCAATTGAGTATTACAACCGCTACTTGTTTCATCATCAATGCGGGTTGTACCATAAACTTTCTAACTCATCACCAGAGTAGGGATCTTGCCTTTGGTTGGTCTTTAAGCGGTTAACTGTGGTGGGATCATTCATTTGCCTTGATCGTACCAAATTTTTCCAGTCAAAGTTGGTAATTTCATTCGGGATGTCACTGTGTAACAACTCAAAATCACCATTCAATGTAGTGTTGTAAAACAATAGTCGTTTGTTGTGAAGGTTGTTGTTGGTTTGGTAATAATGCCAAATTTCAAATGGCCAATAGTCAGGATCATTGTTTCTCACTACTCGTGTGGAAGGTTTTCCATATTGGAGGTACACGCGACCTCTATCCGTCTCCCAACCTTTCTTGATGGCAGTGCCAAATTCTTTGTCGCATGCGGCTACTTCTTTCTTGTATTCAGTCCAAGCCAATTCAGGAGAAATGGGGTTGCGCTTGTACCAAAATTGATACATGAATCCTTGCAGTTGTTTGAGTTGGTAGGCAGGTAAAATGTCTACTATGATGTTTTTTTCATTGCCCTGAGAAATGGGCGTTAATGATCTAATGTGCTCCACCAACTGAGCACTATCTTGAAATTGTTGAATAAAAGTGATGTCCATTTTTGAACCATCTGCAAGATCATTTTCAGTAGCCGTTTTTCTGAAAAATCTTCTTTCTTTAGCAGCAACAACGTCGTTGTTTTTATCTCTTATTTCTAGCTTGAAAATATACTCTCCCGCATCAAGTTTCGAGATGTCCAATTTACCAAGAACGGGAAGCACTGATTTTGGGGTCTCTCTTTTAATTCGGCTGTGACCTGGAATAATGTTGTTTTTTAGATCAAAAATGGAATATTGAACAATAAAGGCATCTTGCAAAAAATAAATGTCCGTATTGTACAACTCGCCATAAAATTCTATTTCGTTTTCATCCGCAAATCGGGTATCAGAAATCAGGGGTAAAATATCAACGGCACCTTTGGTAAAGGCTGTGGGTTCCTTGCTCGGTAACGCTGCTTTTACCCAAATAATATCGGATACAAACGCCCCTTTGTCGAGATTAATCACCTGAATTTCATCTGTCAATTGCTCTGCTTTGCCATCCACCAAGCCCAAGTCTCTCATCTCAATGTCAATCTGAATGTTGCCATTCTCTGTGGGGATTCGCTCAAGTGCTGAACAGTTTTGAAGTTGATCCTCTTTGGTGTTCCAGGGGAACAATGCCTTTACTTTTTTGTATCCAATGATCTGCTTGTTTTTAGTGAGTGTAATGAGAATTTCAGCCCCAATAAAATCAGACTGATTTTCTGTGAAACTCTTCAAGGAAGCACCGTCAAAGTCAAAATAGAACTCGATATAAGGTTGGTCTTTTCCTTGATTGATAGCCGCCGGTAAATGAAAAACACGGTAATCGGTGTAACAGCGAATAGACCATCCAATCTGGGTGAAAAGGGAAAATAGGGCTAAGGCAATAAAGGACTTCATCTTTCAAAAATACAACAAGTCAAGTTGCTCAACGTAAGCAAAATTTGATAATGGCATTCAATCCTGGCAAGTGCATGGGGAGTTGAGTGAGCAACCATCCATACGTGGAAAGCAGTAGTTTTTGTCTTTTCAGAGGACAGGCTTCTACGCCCATTTTAATCAGAGATTCAAGCTGCTTTTTATCAATGTGATGGATGCGATGGTAATGCCCTGCAACAGACAAAAAGGCCAAAATGGTTCTACTCAATTTTGGTCTCAGTTCAATGGGTAATTTCCCCCAAAATTCTTGAACATAAAGTTGACATCCATGGCCCCATTTTTCAAGGTATTGAAATCGACTGCCAATGACGAGTTTTTGCTCATCCAAACGATAATAGCAATCGGGCTCCTCTTCGGGAAAAGTAAATATGGGCTCACCCTTTAAAAGGATGTGGGTGTGAAATTCGATATCTTGAAGCCTTGGATAAAGAGAATTCCAACGAAATTCTGGAACAACTGCGGCCGTTTTCCACAAGGGAGACATGCTGGTCCAGGTGATATCATGTTCAATAAGGCGCTCTAGAAATTGATCCTGCGGAGGTATCCATGGGGCTATAAATGATTGGTCTGCGAATTTCCCTTTAAAGGGCAAAAGTGGGAATACCCATCCTATCCCTGTTGGGTGTTTTTTGGCCAAATACAATCTTTTTTCAAGGCAGTGTGGTGAAAGCAAATCATCAGAATCTAGAAACAACAAATACGCTCCATTTGCTTTTTCCATTCCCGCATTTCTTGCAGCTGCCCCTCCTTGATTGCTTTGTCGAATACATTCAATGCGATGGTCTTTTTTTACGTAGGCTTCAATGATGTCTAGGCTATTGTCTGTAGACCCGTCGTCAATGATGATCAATTCCCAATGTTGAAATGTATTCGCAAGAACGGACTCTATCGTCTCTGCGATAAATGCACCCTTATTGAAATTGGGGCATATGATTGATATTTTATCCGGAATAAGCACGCTCTAAAAGGAATTTGGCCATTCGGTTGGCGGTGTGCTGCTGCGCAAGCGTCATTGCCTTTTCATGGGAATAGTGCAAAAGTGCATCTCGATGGTATTGCTCTATAGAACAACCCAATTGATGTTCTTCAATGGTTTTAAAGACCTTTCCTTTAGGGCCAAAATACAAATAGGGTTTACCCAAAGGAAGAAAATCAAAAAATTTGGTAGTATGAAAGTCTTTGTTGTTATCACTCAATAAAATGATTAGGCCACTGCTGGATTCCAATTGATGGTCTAATCCGTCATTCATCCAAGGTGAAAAGATGATGTTGTGATAATTGGATATCATTTTTTCTTTTGTTCCTTGGTCAATGTCTCCGATAAAATGCAATGTGGGCTGATCACCTGATGGGAGTGATTGAAGTGTCAACAACCCTTGTATCACGAATGGCAATGCACCTTCATACAAATTACCAGCATAGGTGAATTTTGGATTTTTCGTCATTGCTGAATTGATTTCACTATTCACTTTGCGGTCAGTGAAATGAGGGATCAATACCAATCTGGCTTTGGAGGATGTCGACTCAAACTCAGATAAAATTTCTTGGTAAGGTGCTGAAATGAAATCCACACCTTGGTTCACCTCTTGCTGAAAGTTGAGTTCACTTTTTAGCTGCCTTCTGTTCAACAATTGAAGTCCATAGTTGACGGCATATTTCCAAGGGTCCCGGAAATCGCACCAAACCAATACTTCGGGGTGAAGTATTTTGAATCGTGCAGCATAAACACTCAAACTAAAAGGTGCACAACTGACAAACAACAGATCAATGGGCTTGGTTTTGTGGATGTGCTTCAACTGTTGAGCGATCTCTTGACCTGAAAATCGGCAGTCATCAATGGGATTGCCAAGCGTAAAAAGTCCGTGCCATTTTTTTAAAAACCAAAGCAAGGCTGAGTTCAATAAGCCGGCCTTGAAGTACAGCGCATTAAAGCTGTTTTTTTTTTGAATAAAAAAGTAATCAAACGCTTGGATATCTTCATCATTGATCCAACTCTTAGAACTATTTTCTGTCCCACTTGTTTGCTGGGTAAGAATTGAAATCTCGTGCCCCAAATTTTTCCACTCTTTGGCCAATTTAGCACTTCTTCGGCCTCCAATGCCCACATTGGGAGGGAACTGCCAATTTAAAATCACGATGTGTTTTTTGACCATTGCTGGCTAAATTAGAATAAAATTGCACTTTAAAAGTTGAAAGGATGAATAGAATGGTGAATGAGGATCAAGAAAATTGGAAGAATACAACACTTCTCGGAGCGCTGGGAATAGAAATGTTGGAAATGACCAAAGAGAAAGTCACTGCCAAAATGCCAGTCGACGCTAGGACGCATCAGCCTTATGGCATTTTGCACGGTGGCGCCAGTGCTGCTCTTGCTGAAACGGTGGCCAGTGTCGGTTCGTATCTGATTGCAAAGGAAAATGACAGCATTGCGGTAGGGGTTGACTTGAATATAACCCATCTCAAATCCAAGAGACATGGCTGGGTTACTGGCATTGCCACACCCATCAAGATAGGAAGAAATCTGCACGTTTGGTCGGTTCAAATTGTAGATGAAGAAGGTGACTTGATTGCCACTGCTAAATTGACAACTATGATAAAAGTGGCCAAATGATTCAACGTGCCATCGAATTGTTGGAAGGCCAAAATTTTGGTTATCAATTGGTGCTTCCTGAATCACAAGGAGGTAGGGTAATTTCCGGAAATTGGAATCAAGATAATGTGGTGATTCCTTTCAATCCTCGCGCCACTCCGGGTGAGGTCGGCGGGAAATCATTGAATAAAGATCAATACGTCCAACTGGTTGACAAAGCCATTTCAGCTATGGCAGAAAACAATTGGCAAAAAATAGTAACCAGCAGGTGTTTCCACTTCGATTACCAATCATGGGATAAGGCACTTTATATTCAATCTTTGAGAGACCGCTTTCCGGAGTCCTACTTCATTGTTTTGAATCACCCCGATTGGGGCATTTGGATGGCCGCAAGTCCTGAATTGTTGATGAAACGAACAGGAACTCAATTGGAGACCATGGCGTTAGCGGGTACGTTAAGTGCAGCGTCTAAAGAGGATTGGGGAAAGAAGGAATGGAAAGAACATGAGGTAGTGAGGGATATGATTGTACAAACCTTATCCGAAAATGAAGTAGACGAAATTCATGTACATCCGAGAAATGAATTGTATTTTAAGACAGTACGCCACTTACAAACCAAAATTACTGGTCATTATAAAGGTGATGATCTAAAACTGATTCATGCGTTATCCCCAACGCCAGCGCTAGCAGGAATGCCGGTGCAACAGACGGTAGAGTGGCTTGTTGAAAATGAGGGGTACAAAAGAGGATTGTATGGAGGTGTTATCTCAGTTAAAGAGGGCCGTGAGGTATATGCAGTGGTTATACTGCGTTGTCTGCATGTAAATGGGGAGCAAGTTTTAGGCTTTGTGGGTGGGGGGGTAATGCCCAACAGCCATCCTGAAATTGAGTGGAAAGAGACAGTGATGAAGCAGAACGCCTTTATCTTTGCAGCTGATGAGAGTAACCAATAAAACGGCCGTTCAATCCTTGTTGTTTTTACTGCAAGAGAGGGGTATTCAGAATATTGTTTATTCTCCAGGCTCTAGGAATGCTCCGTTCGCCATCGCATTGGATGGGCATGTGTTTTTTAAGGTGCACATTAAAGTAGACGAAAGGAGCGCGGCTTTTTTTGCATTGGGCATGGCACAGCAATTGGGCAAGCCTGTTGCTTTGATTTGCACCTCGGGAACGGCTCCCCTGAACTTTGCTCCAGCTATCGCAGAGGCCTATTATCAGGAGATACCTTTAGTGGTGATTACAGCTGACAGACCAGCAGAAAGCATCAATCAAAGTGAGGGCCAATGCATTGATCAAATAGGCATTTATAACAACTTCATTAAAGCACAGTACAACATTATTGAAGAGGCGGAAGATGAACAGGATGTGGCATCCAATCATCATGAAATGTCAAAAATTTTGAATCAAGCCCTTCAATTCCCATTGGGTCCTGTTCACCTCAATACTCCTTTTAAAGAACCTCTGTACAAAGAACAATCGTTGGCGCATCCAATGACATGCGTAAAGACAGAGGGTCCTGGTAAAGTCCACTCAACGAATTTCCCCGAATTCAATAGAAATGAGAAATATTTGGTTTTGATGGGGCAGAATACCGATGAATCAATTGCGCCTTTCATAAAGCAATTGGCATTATTAAACAATGTGACGGTTTTGACAGAAACGCACAGCAATGTGCATGCTTTGGGGGGTATAGATTGTATTGACCGCTGGGTGATGTCTTTGAGCGCTAAAGAATTGGAATCACTTCATTGGGATGTTGTTATTTCACTGGGGCACAATGTTATTTCACGTAAAATAAAAACACTCATAAAATCTAAAGCACAGGCGCATTGGTCGGTGCAATGGCAGGACAAACCCATCGATACCTATCGCTTGAATCCTTCGGTCATTCAATGTTCAATACATCAATTTTTGTCCAATTGGGTCAGTCAATGGTCACTAGAAATGTCAGAAGAATTGACCCACATGGATAAAGAGAATCCTTTGGAAAGGTTAGAAGGATATTTTCAAAATCGACCTTTTTCTGATTTAAAGTTTTTTTTCACCTTATCCAAATCATGGCCATTGAATGCACAAGTTCAAATGGGCAATAGTTCCGCGGTAAGGTATATACAGCTTTTTGAACAAAGGCGTGATTTGCGTTTTTATGGGAATAGGGGCGTAAGTGGCATCGATGGCTCTACCAGCACCGCTGTTGGTGCGGCTGCTGTTGTAGAAAAGGACGTGGTTTTAGTTACAGGTGATTTGTCTTTTTTATACGATGCCAACGGACTTTGGCACCAACCATGGCCAACCAATTTAAAGATCATCGTGGTAGACAATGGTGGTGGCGGCATATTCAAAATTATTGATGGGGCCAAGACTGAGCCTGCTGTTCCAAGATTTTTTGAGACTCCACATCAACGGGACTTGGTAAAGTGGATTGAGGGTTGGGGACTCAAAGTGGCTAATTACACTGAGTTGAATGTTGACAACTTGAAAGTCTTCTTTTCAACGAATGAATATCATGTTTTGGTTGTCAAAACACCTGCTGAGGTGAACCCAATTGAATTAGATTTGTTCTTTGAATACTTTAGGAAACAAAATGAGAGAGTGGAAAACAATTAAAGAATATTCTGATATTCTTTTTGAATGGTATGACGGAATTGCAAAGATTACCATTAATCGTCCAGAGGTGTACAATGCTTTTCGACCACAAACCAATGTGGACATGATCGATGCAATGGACATCTGCAGAGAGCGTCAAGACATAGCGGTAATAGTATTAACAGGTGTTGGTGAGAAAGCTTTTTGCAGTGGGGGGGATCAAAATGTGAAAGGTGTGGGAGGCTATGTTGATGACAATGGCGTTCCTCGATTGAATGTGTTGGATTTGCATAAACGAATCAGAGAAATTCCAAAACCCGTCATCGCTATGGTCAATGGTTATGCGATAGGAGGAGGTCATGTACTGCATGTCGTTTGTGATTTGACCATTGCCTCTGATAATGCCCGATTTGGACAAACAGGTCCAAAGGTCGGTTCATTTGATGCTGGGTTTGGATCCAACTATTTGGCAAGACACGTAGGTCAAAAGAAGGCAAGGGAAATTTGGTTTTTGTGCGAACAATATTCAGCGCAAGAAGCCTGCGATATGGGAATGGTAAATAAAGTGGTACCTCTTGCAGATTTGGAGGAAACCACCATTCAATGGTGCAAGACCATCATGAAGAGAAGTCCATTGGCCATCCGTATGATCAAGCGTGGTTTGAATGCCGAGTTGGATGGACAGCGGGGACTCATGGAATTTGCAGGAGATGCTACGCTGTTGTATTATTTGACACAAGAGGCGCAAGAAGGCAAAAAAGCTTTTTTGGAAAAAAGAGACCCCGATTTCCAACAATTCCCAAAGTTTCCTTGATGAAGATTGGTCCTTGGATTTCCGCCTCTAGATTAAGAACGCTTCCATTGGCGGCTTCAGGCATTTTATTGGGAGCCGCGAACTTTCAGACAGACGTGATTAATGGATGGACCCTTGTATTGGGATTGCTCACCGCTTTTCTATTGCAAATATTGTCCAATTGGGCAAATGATTTGGGCGATTTTGAAAATGGAGCCGACCAGGTGCGTATGGCTGGTCCGTCAAGGGCGGTTCAGTCCGGAAGCATAACCGTCCATCAAATGAAAAGAGGAGTCTTCATCATGGCGTTGACAACGCTATTGATGGGAGTTTTGTTTTTGTACCAATCCTTGTGGTTAAAAGGCAGAGAAAATGATTTTTGGATTTTCCTTGCTTTTGGTTTTTTGGGGATCATTGCGGCATATGCTTACACCGCTGGGCCTAGACCATACGGATATATCGGTTTAGGTGATTTGTCTGTATTTATTTTCTTCGGATTGATGAGCGTGTTGGGCATGCACTATATTCTTTTTGGTTCCATCAATGCCAACGCCATTTTACTCTCTTTGTTCATGGGAACCATGTCCGTTGGTGTTCTCCATTTGAATAACATGCGCGATATTGATGATGATGCTAAGGCGGGAAAAATTACCGTTGCACTTCGCTTGGGATGGAAAAAATCAAAATGGTATTTGTATTCATTGTTATTGTTAGGCTTTGGCTCCTTATTGATTGTTCTATTCCCATTGCTGAAAAGCAGTGTTTTGTTGGCAGTAATTCCTATGCTTTTTATGACCACAATTGCTAAAATTCATGAGCCTGTCAAATTAGACCCCTTTCTAAAAAAATTGGCGTTGGTTGTTTTTTTTAATGCTATCTTCGTTTTCATCCTATCAAGGGTATAATCTAGTTTATGAAAGACAATTCAAAAAAGGCGGCTCATTTTTATGGAGTTAACTTTCTGCAATTTATTTTCTCGAGCCTCGTGGCGCTCTATTTGGGTTATGTAGCCGTTGGAGGAATTCCCGCTTTACTGGATCCCAAAAGAATGCAAATCCCTGTTTATTTCGTGTTCTTTGATTGGCTAGTGGGTGTGTTGCTTTTTGTCTTGGGTGTGGGAGCCTCTATTCAAATGAGAAATAAGTTCATCAACCAAAAAAAGGCTTCAACCAATAATATGAGAAAGGGATTAATTCTGTTTCTTGTCGGTTTGATCTTTTTGAATTGGGGGATGAATATTTTTATCATCGCGGGTGCTTCTTTTGTTGTGTCTGGATTGTTTAGAAAAACCGATGCCTTGTGGTTACATGGGTTATCATTGGCCATTATTTTGGTTTCCATGGTTCTCATCAATTTTGACATCCCATTTCGTTTGAGTTATTTTGGAATCGACTTCCAAAATGATGGTTTGGTCAAGCTAACAGCATTTTTACTGTTTAACGGTTACTATTCTTTCTTTCCATGGGTTGCTATTTTTCTGAGCGGAATGGCTGTTGGTAAAGGAGCATTAAGACCACGCGGATTTTTTCCTCCCTCTTCTTTGGTGGCCATTTTTATTATCGTAGCAGGTTTCATGGTGAATCAATATTGTGAAGGCCTATATCCTCAAATGGACATGTACCGAGCGAAGTTTTTGTACCCATTCAATCAGTTTGTTTATCAGCCTTCTTTTATGCTTTTCATTATAGGGTTTTCATGGCTGCTGATTAATTTCATCAATCACTTTTTCACCTTTATTCATGCGGAGAGGACATTGGATGTTATCAAAGATTTAAGTTATCAGAAGTACTCCATTTTGTTTTTATTTTATTTCTTCTGCACGTTATTCATCATTGGATTTGCACACAGCGGTACCATCATTATTGGTTTCTCATTTCCAGGAACGTTGATGATTTCATTGTCATTGCTTTTCATTGGAATGATGTTCCTACTTAAATTATGGAAAAAGAAAGTGAACAAATACACACCAATGGAGTGGCTGATAAAATCAGTTTCTTTAAAGAACAATTCAGCCAGTTAACATTCAGACATTGGGATTTGGTATTTAAACGTCCTGCTAAGACGTCCAGAAATACTTTGCTGAAACATAGGGTTTGTTATGTTTTTTTGCATGACGCAATGGGTAGTGTTATGGCCAAGGGTGAAATAGCCCCAATTATTGGTCTGTCCTCAGAATCATGGGACGACATTGAGAAGACAATTCAGGATTGGAATCGAGGAGATTTTCATGACGCCGCAAATTGGCCCTCCTCTGTTAAAGCTGCGATTGACATGCTTTGGCAAGACTTGTTTTCAACAACAATCCCTACGCGTCAAAAGATCAATGGCCTTGTTTGGATGAATGAAATAGATGCCATGTTCCAAGAGGCCATTAATAAATTCAAGGCGGGTTTTCAGTGCATTAAGTTAAAAGTAGGTGCCTTGAATTTTGATGACGAACTAATTTTAATTCAGAAATTGCGCAGTGAATTTGGGTCGGATATCACGCTGAGATTGGACGCCAATGGAGCTTGGACCCCCCAAGAAGCGCTTTCTAAACTGGATGCCTTGAGCCATTGGAATATCCATTCTATTGAACAGCCCATTGCCGCCCGCCAGTGGAAAGAAATGCAACATCTTTGCAAGAATTCACCTATTCCCATTGCGCTAGATGAAGAATTGATTGGGGTTTCAGGAAATGCGATGAATCAGTTGTTGAGTGAAATAGCACCCCAATATTTGGTCCTAAAACCATCCTTGCATGGAGGACTAGATGGCGCTGCTCAATGGATACATTGCGCACAGCAATACAACATCAACTGGTGGGCTACTTCAGCTTTAGAGAGCAATATTGGTCTATCTCACATTTACCGATGGGTGAGCGGTTATCAAAATCCAATTCCTCAAGGCCTTGGTACGGGGCATTTGTACATCAACAACTGGCAAAGTCCTATGGAATTGAATGGGGAATGGATGAGTTGGAATGATAAATTAAGTTGGATGGAGCCATGGAGTTAATCATCAAAGAAGGTCAAATTCAGAGCGCCATAGAGAACTTTCCAGAAGTTTATTTTTGGTCAAAGCAATGGTTGTCTGATAAGTCAATATTTGAATTCACCACATCGGGAACCACCGGGGAACCAAAAGAGTTGATTTTTTCCAGAGAGCAACTCATGGCCAGTGCTCAGCGTACCTGTGATTTTTTCCAACTGTCATCAGGAGCAAAAGTTTTGCATAGGCTGCCGATGAGTTTTGTCGCTGGGAAAATGAATATAGTGCGGGCTTTGATAATGGGCCATTCCGTATGGGCAGAGCAGCCCTCCATGCATTTTAACGACAATTGGAATCCAGGAAAAATAATTTGGGACTGGTGGACAACAACACCCGCCATGTTTACGGCTTTTTTGGAGACGGGTCTGGATCCCAATTATTTCAGAAAAATATTATTGGGTGGAGGAAAAGTGCAGCCGCATTGGCAAGCGCTACTTTCCAATTACTCCGGGGTTTGTTATGAAAGTTATGGGGCAACGGAAACACTGACTCATGTCGCTGTAAGAGAGGTTTTTCCGCAAAGTTCTTTGTTTAAACCACTTTCAGGTGTATCCATTGTTCAGGATGAAAATGGACTAAAAATAGCAGATGATGTCACCCATGTGGATGTATCCTTGAATGATGTTTTGGAATTTAAAGGGGATCATGGCTTTGAAGTTTTGGGAAGGTTGGATGACGTCATCAATTCAGGAGGTGTAAAAATTCATCCATTGGCAGTGGAGAGTGTATTGTTGCCTCATACCTCACTGCCGTTCTACATTACCCACTCACAAGATAATAAGTGGGGCAGTGTAGTGACCATAGTGGTGAAGGACTCTGACTTACCCCATTGGAATGAAATAAATTGGCAAGCCATTTTTTGTGATCATGCCATTTGGAAGCCAAAAAAAATAATTGCAGTTACCAATATTGATAGAAATGAAAATGGAAAAATTGTCAGAAAAAACAACCCAATCGGAGTGGTTAATAGCATCCAATAATCAACACAAAATTGATGAGATAAAATTGTTTTTTCTTCAAAGGGGTATTAAAATAAAAACGCTGAGCCTAAAGGAAGCGGGTATCCAAATGGATGTCGATGAAAGTGAAAATACATTTGAAGGAAATGCATGGTTGAAGGCTGACGCTTTAAAAGGATTATGGAATGGGAATATTTTAGCAGATGATTCGGGATTGTGCGTAGATGCGCTGAATGGTGCCCCCGGTGTTCACTCTGCAAGATATGCGGGAGAACCCACTTCTCATGCCAATAATGTTTCCAAACTGTTGGATGAAATGAAGTCTGTTTTGGACAGAAAAGCTTTTTTTGTAACTGTTTTGGCAGGGTATTACAACGGGATGCCATTTGAAGTGAAAGGACATGTTTTTGGTAAAATTGCCAGAATGCCTATGGGTTGGGATGGTTTTGGATATGACCCTGTTTTTATTCCTAATAAGTGTTCGAGAACTTTTGCAGAGCTTTCTCATGATGAGAAGAATTTGCTATCTCATCGCGCCGCGGCATTAGAACAGTTGGTGCTAAAAATCAAAGGATGAGCTTGAGCGTTTTTGGCGTAATTTGCACCCCCAAACCATTATTGATATGAGAAATTACTTGGATTTTGAGTCGCCTATCAAGGAGTTGAATGAACAGATTCAGAAGTTGAAAGATAGCGCCGTAAAAACAGGAGTAAACGTTGATACTGCTGTTCTAGAGTTGGAGCGAGCTCTGGAGGAAAAAACCAGAGAAATTTATAAGAACTTGGACCCTTGGCAGCGTGTTCAATTGAGCCGACACCCCGATAGACCATATGCGCTAGAATACATAGAGGCACTAACTGAGGGCACTTGGATTGAGTTGCATGGCGACAGAACAGTCAAAGATGACAAAGCGATGATTGGTGGATTTGGAATGGTCGATGGACAATCCATCATGTTCATTGGTCAACAGAAGGGCGTGAATACCAAAATGCGTCAATATCGAAATTTTGGAATGGCCAATCCCGAAGGATACCGAAAAGCGCTACGCTTAATGCGCCTAGCAGAGAAATTCAATAAACCCATTGTTACTTTGATTGATACCCCTGGGGCATTTCCAGGATTGGAGGCCGAGGAAAGAGGACAAGGTGAGGCCATTGCTCGAAATTTATTTGAAATGATGCGTTTAAAAGTTCCAGTGATTTGTATCATCATTGGAGAGGGTGCATCAGGAGGTGCTCTGGGAATTGGTATCGGTGATAAGGTGTTGATGATGGAAAATACATGGTACAGTGTTATCTCACCAGAGTCTTGTTCATCTATATTGTGGAGAAGTTGGGATCATAAAATTACAGCAGCCAAAGCACTGAAGCTGACAGCAGAGGATATGCACAACAATGGATTGGTGGATGGTATTATAAGAGAACCACTAGGAGGAGCTCATGCTAACCATGCTGAGGCGGTTGAAATTTTAAAGTCCGTTATTGTAGATTCAATAAAGGAATTATTTGCACTGGAAACAGAAAAAAGAACTGCTCAAAGAATTGAAAAGTTCTGCGAAATGGGCAGATACGTTGAGCCTGAGGTGCAATAACTTGTTAAAAAAATAACAATGTTCTACCGGTCAACGCACAATAATCTCGTAATTTTGCAAACGATAAAGAAAAGAAAATGAAAAAAAATAATTTGTTCGTTGTTTCGACAGTAGCCCTTGCCATGGGTGTTTTTTCTGCTTGTACCAATATTGGTTCCATGCAAAAACGAATGGCAGAATTCAATGCCAAAGTAAATCCAGATCCCCTAGAAGTGCATGGTGATACAGTAGCTGTATCTATTTCAGGAAAATTCCCACCAAAGTTTTTTGCAAAAAAAGTGGCTGTAGTGGCTACTCCCGTTTTGGTTTATGGTTCTAGTGAAGTTAAATTAAAGGACAAACAATTTCGCGGAGAAGCTGCGCCCGGAAATGGAGATGTAGTTCCTTTTGAAGCAGGTAAAACGTTTACCTATTCAGATAAATTTGCCTATGCACCTTCAATGCAGAGCAGTGAATTGAAGCTTCGCATTGTTGGATCTCAAGGAAGCAAATCTGCAAACCTTCCTGAGGTAAGTTTGGCTAAGGGCGTTATTACTACTTCTTATTTGGTAAACAAAAATGAAGGAAAGGTGATGTCTTCTAGCGACAAATTTGTGCGTTCAACTTCTAATTCATTCGAAGCAGAGATCTTATTCGATTACAACAGCGACAAAGTTCGTCCTGCAGAGTTAAAAGATAAGGATATCGCTGCTTTGGTTGAGTTTTTATCCAAGACCATGCCCGCCAATCCACGCATGAAGATTACCAACATCGAAGTACAATCTTATGCTTCTCCTGAAGGGGAAATCTTTTTGAACAACGATTTGGCCACAGGTCGCGGTGATGCAGGTAAATCTGTTTTAGTAGATCTTTTGAAGAAAAACAAATTGGATGCGCAATATGCTTCATTGATTCAGTTGAATCCAAAAGGAGAAGACTGGGCTGGTTTCAAATCAGCAATGGAGAAATCAGCCATTGAAGACAAAGACTTAATCATTCGAGTGTTACAACGCACTACTGATCTAGAAGCGCGTGAGCAGGAGATTAAGAACATCTCTAAGACTTACCAAGAGATTGAGAAGGTAATTTTCCCTGGCCTTCGTCGTTCCATTATCCGTGTTAATTATACATTGGAAGGATACTCTGACCAAGAATTGAAGTCAATGGCTGCTAATCCATCTTCTTTGAAATATGAGGAGTTGATGAAAGCGGGTAGTTTGGTTACCGATTTGAATACACAAGTTGCTGTCTATAAAGAGGCTTCTATGAAACCTGAGGCGGATTACAGAGCTTATAACAATTTGGGTGTTGCCTATTACAACCAAGGAAAGACAAATGAGGCCAAGGCTCAATTTGAAAAAGCTTACACCATGAACAAAAATGCGGAGACTGCTTGTAACTTTGGTTTAGTAACGCGTTTGGGTGGAGACATGAAAAAGGCCTCTGCTTTATTGAACGAGAGCGGTTCTTCTGAAGCAAAATTCAACTTGGGTGTTGGTCTAATCATGGCTGGTAATTACGGTGCCGCCATCAACAACATGGGCAACAACAAAACATTCAATACGGCTCTTGCCAAATGTTTGAATAAAGATTTCTCAGGTGCTAAGGCTGATTTGGATGCTTGCAACAATGATAACAATAGTGCCATGGGTTACTACTTGAAAGCGGTTGTTGGAGCGCGTTTGAATGATGCCAACATGGTAAAGGAAAACTTAGCAAAAGCCATAGAGAAGGATGCCAAATTAGCAGAGAAGTCTGCCTCTGATTTGGAGTTTAGAAATTTTCAAGGAAAGTAATCGTTTTTGAATGATATAAAAGGAGACCTCGGTCTCCTTTTTTTATGACAGTTTTGAAGATGAAAAAAAAGGTTGTCAGAAATGACAACCTTTTACTTTTTAATAATCGAAGTATACATTACATCATTTGGCGAATGCTTAAGGCAACCTTGGTCTTCAGTTCATTTCGTTTAACGATATAGTCCAAAAAACCATGTTCCAATACAAACTCAGAGCTTTGAAATCCGTCGGGTAAATCACGCCCAATGGTTTCCTTGACAACCCGGGGTCCTGCAAATCCAATTAAGGCTCTCGGCTCAGCGATATTGATGTCACCAAGCATCGCAAAGGAAGCTGTGACCCCGCCAGTGGTTGGGTCTGTTAAAAAAGAAATATAAGGAAGTTGATGGTCGGCAAGTTGTGTCAATTTTGCCGATGTTTTGGCCATTTGCATCAATGAAAAACCGGCTTCCATCATCCGCGCCCCTCCACTTTTTGAAATACAAATGAATGGACACTTTTCTGCGATGGCTTTGTCTACACCACGAGCAAATTTTTCTCCGACGACAGATCCCATTGATCCTCCAATAAATCCAAAGTCCATACAGGCAATGACAGCTTTTTGACCTTCAATTTTGCCCAATCCCACGCGTAAAGCATCCTTGAGACCAGATTTGGCAATGGTTGTTTTAATACGGTCTTTGTACGCTTTGGTATCAGTAAATTCAAGAGGGTCGGCACTGATCAGATGAGAGGCAACTTCTGTATACTCATTCTCATCAAACAAAATAGAGAAGTATTGTCTGGAATTGATTTTCTCATGATATTCACAAGAAGAACATACCCAATCGTGCTCAGCATGCTGCTCACTGGTGACAACGTGTTTACATTCAGGACATTGATACCATAATCCTTCAGGAATTTCTTTTTTCTCCTGACTTTGGGTAGTAATCCCTTTTTTCATTCTTTTAAACCAACTCATCTCATCCTAGATTATGGTTCAAAAGTAATAAAAATAAGGGTTGAAAAAACGAGTCTCAGCAGAGTACTATTCCGTTCACAGCAACAACATCCTGCAATGGAAACTGGCCAACCTCCTCGAGTTCCAACCACTCTGCTTTTCCAATCTTTTTGAGTTGCTTGAATTTTCCTTTGAACTCTTGGATTTGATCTTGGATTTGAACACTAATGTGTAACATAGGTTTAATTTATTTGTGCAAATGTGAGTTGTCAAAACGGATTCAATTTTTCCTGAATATGAAAAAAAGGTTATTCCATGTTAATTATTGGTTTTTCTAACTCAAATTTGCGACATGCCCATAAACATAGATAGAAATTTAGCAGAGTCCATCGGCAACCTGGAATGGATGGCCAAGCAAGCTGTCGAAGGTTTCATTACAGGTCTCCACAAAAGCCCATTTCATGGCTTTAGCGTGGAATTTGCAGAGCATCGTTTATATAATCAGGGCGACAGTTTAAGACACTTGGATTGGAAGTTAATGGCAAGAACCGACAAAATGTTCTTGAAACGCTATGAAGAGGAAACCAATTTACGATGCCAATTGATTATAGATGCCTCGGGGTCTATGCGCTTTCCTGAAGGTCAATACAAAGAAAATGGTAAACACAATAAATTCAGTTTTTCAATCTATAGCGCAGCAATACTCATTGAGTTGTTTAAAAAACAACGCGATGCAGTAGGATTGACCATGTTTCAAGATCAAATTGTATTTAATGCCAAACCGGCTACTTCCAATGCTCATTTGCAAAGATTGTATCTTCATCTGGAAAATAGTTTGGATGCGCATTGGACAGCAGCTGATTATTGGAAAACGGATATTGTGCAAACACTTCATCAATTGGCTGAGGAGTCCTCCAGAAGATCGCTTACCGTGTTGTTCAGTGATTTGCTTGATTCATCTGCTGAACAGGATGATTTATTTGCAGCCCTTCAACATCTCAGATACAATAAGCATGAAGTTGTAGTCTTTCATGTAGTAGATGATGAAAAGGAATCACAATTAAATTTTGATGCCAGGCTTCATACTTTCATTGATCCAGAAACAGGTGAAACCATCAAATTAAACCCTAATCTTTTTCAGTCAGAGTATCAAGAAAAATGGAGGAAGTGGAAAAGTGAAATTGTTTTAAAGTGCAATCAGTTTTCGATTGATTTTGTAGAGGTAGATATTTCCAAAGGATTCCAAGAAGTTATGACGGCATATCTCTTGAAGAGGCAAAAGATGTTGGTGAGATAGTGCATTAAAAAGGAAATCCAATTCCAAAGTTTAGAATCCCTTTTAATTTGTATTCTTCAGTAATGCCAAAGTATTTTTCTCTGAATGCATTGTACTGACTTTTAGGCTGCCAACTCCAACGTTCACCTATTGTTTTTTGCGGATCCTTGATGGGGAAGCCCGCATCTAGTCGAATAATGAAATAATCGAAATCTAATCGAATACCAGCGCCAGCCCCAATAGCAAACTCATTTATAAAACGATTCCATTTGAACTCTGCATTCGGACGTGACAAATCCTTGCGGAAAAGCCAAATATTTCCTGCATCAAGGAAAAAGGCAGGTTGGAATTTTTTGGTTACCTTAAATCGGTATTCAGCATTAAATTCTAATTTGATGTCCCCAATATTGTTGAATGAGATGGCATTGATGGTATCTCTGAAAGCACCAACCCCTAATGTTCTGGCCTGCCATGCTCTAATTCCATTGGATCCCCCCACAAAATAGCTTTTTTCAAAAGGGATGGACTCCAAGTTCTTAAGCGGCATGGCGCATCCAATAAAACTTCTGACAACAACGGTATTTCTACTGTCACGAGAGTAATACAATCTAAAGTCATGATCTGATTTTAAATATTGTGCAAAACGAATTCCTTTAATCTCATAGCTGCCAAATTCATCTTTCTGGCCAGGAGCAATTATGTTAAATGCGCCCCTCAAGGCATTCCCAGCACCTTCTAAAAGTAGGCCATTATAGTAATAATATAGTTTTTGAAAATTTGCTTTTTGGGTATTGATGGTTAACCCAATTTTTGATGCCGCAATAAAGTGATTTTGGTACGAATTGGCCAAAAATTGGTCGTTGAAATTGGCGATGTAAGATTCGAATGAAGGGGATTTATCTATTTTGATTACTGAAAATTCGGCCCATTCTATGTTGACTTTACTCACTTTGTCGGGGTTCTCAACAAAGCTCCAATCCATACTCACTTGTGTCAAATAACGTTCGTAGTCAGGACGTATTTGATAGTTGTAAGTGGCTTGAATAGTGGACTTGGGTTCACTGCTTTTTTTACTGACACCAAAAGAAAACGGGAATAATCGTGGGAACGACAATGATACCTGTGGGCCTATTTCAAAGGTGTTGAGTTGGAAATTATCTTGAATATTTTCTTGAATGTTATCTTGACCTGTGGTATTACTTCCCAATAGTTGAGAAGCCTCAAAACCCAGCATGACTTTGGTTTCTAAGTTTTCAGCTCCTCCAAATACATTTCGGTGTCGATAAACCAAGTTCCCAAAAATACCAGCATAACCCGATCTATTGGTAACCTTTGGTAAAACAGAAACACTCTGTCTAGGAAGGGGATTGAGGTGAACATGGGCATCCAAAGCGTAGGTACCATCCTGGAAAGATTTGTTTTTGGTCTTTAATTCAACATAAATATTCTGAGTTAATCCCAATTGTCCCAAGCGCTTATAGGTTAAATCAATTTTATCTCTGTTGTATAGTTGCCCAGATTCAATGGCCAAATGATGGGACAACAACCGCGGTTTCATGTAGTTTTTATTGTGGTAATGAATCTTTAAACCATCAAAAAGGATGGTGTCATCTCTGTTTTCATGAAGTGTAAGCGGATCGTAGTCTGTGTGAATGTAGATTCGATCAATCTTATATTGCTTGTGATTAACTGATTGCGTCTCTTCGTTGATGATTTGATTCACTTTTTTTAAGTTGTATGTTAAATCAACTTTGTTTTTTTTATTCAAGCTATCGGCTTTGATAATAATGTAGTCCTTGGTGAAGTCAAAGTATCCTTTATTATTGAGGTATTGGGCTATTTTGTCCCGTGAATCATCTAGGATATTCACATTAAAATTTTCTTGGGTTGATCTTTTGATGACCTCATTAATGTCGGCAGAGTATTTGGCCATTGCCTCGTCTTCTATCTTTAAGGATACCTTGTCTATTTTAGTAGCTGAACCCGGATAAACATGATAGGTTACGTAATAGGCATTCTTATCCCACTGCATCCAGCGTTTATAGAGCCCTGCTGTGTAGATAGGTCGCACTTTTACTTGAAAGTAGCCTTGCTTCTTCAAATGTGTTTCTATGATTCGCGCAGATTTTTCAACTTTTGATGAGTCCAATAAAACAGGGGGCTCCCCTACAGTATAGGCCAACCAACCCCAAAAACTATTGCACGTTGTAGGAGATTTTCCTTTTTCTTGTCTTTTGGCATTTTTGACAATACATCGCTCCTCTGCCCTTTTCAAGCTTCTTTCCAGCGGTTTATTGGGGACAAACCAAGTGTGTATTCTCATATTGAGACGAAAAAACACAAGCTTTCTGTTCGGGCTAATTTTGGTCAATCCCAATAATTCGTCTTTGTTGAAATCCAATATGGGCGCGTCATGGATGACAACATTATGCTCTTTGAAGTAACTCTTTCCTTCCGGGATTTTATTGAAAATGGTGCAGGAGCTGATGAAGAACATCAACATGGACAGAAGAAAAAAGTTTTTTTTATGCAGTTTCAACACCACTAAATTTACCTTTGCCGAAGGTACAAAGTCTTTTCTTTATCATGCCCATTTCAAAAGCGCAAATTAAAAATATCAAATCACTTCATCAATCCAAATTTCGAAAGGAAAAAGGATTGTTCATCATTGAAGGTGAAAAGCTCATTGCAGAAGCGATGAATGCGGGCGTCATATTTGATTCTATATTCGTGACAAATACTGCATTGCCTCGAGAGTGGAAGATGGAGTTGATAGCTGAGCATGAAATGGAACAGTTGACATGCCTCTCCAATCCTTCCCCTTGCTTGGCCGTTGTTCATCAATTGAATTTTAACCCCATTCCACAGAACAGTAAGGTCTTGTATTTGGATGGAATAAAGGATCCCGGAAATCTAGGAACCATCATTCGTAGCGCAGATGCATTTGGATGGAACAACATCGTCTTGGCTCCTCAATGTGTAGAATTATACAACCCCAAAGTAGTGCAATCTACAATGGGCAGTTTGTTTCATGTAAATGTTCATTTGGACAAAGATGGAAGTTTTATTCGCAATGCAAGGTCGAATCAGCGGTCCATTGTAGGGGCAGATTTGAAAGGTGAGAAATTGTTGAATAGTACAATTCCAGGCGCTAACGCAGTGTTGGTAATAGGGAGTGAATCACATGGTTTAAGTGATGCCGTTCGGGAAAATATCAATCATTATGTGAACATAGAGCAGGCTGGAAACGCTGAGTCACTCAATGCCGCCATTGCCGCCTCCATCATCATGCATCAGTGGGGCGCATAAAAATGAGCGCGATTTATTTCAGGAAAGATTGTAATGGCACTGTGATGGGGTCAAAGACATACCGCTGTGCTAGACCTATTTCTCCTTTGTCGTTCATCGCCCAAAAGTATTCAGCATCCCATGGTGTTGGGTTACCATTTGCATCAACACCGCCGTCTTTTCCTCTTTTCAAAAAGAGTGAAACGGTCTCTTTTTTACCTTTTGTGTTGAATACATTGATTCTAACTACAGGGGGCATTTTACGGATTGAATCTTCTACAGCGGGTTTAAGAAAGGTTCTGTATGATTCTATGTGAACTTTTTTAAAGCTGAGCAAAAAGTCTTTTACACTGACAGAATCAAATTTCTCGACTCTTTTGTTGTTGTGCAATAATGCAATTTGATTACCCCCGTTGTAGGTGACATCAAAAGAGTAGTCGGGAATACTATGTTGAACTTCTATTTTTGCAATGTCTAATTTGGGGTGGTCAAAAATCCCCGTGTAACGCCATTCCATTTCTTCTGCAAAAAAACGTGGATTTAAAAAACCGGTGAATCCTTCCATGTGACAGATATACGGCTCAGGTGATTTACCATCCTCAGGCAACTCCAACAGCATAATCGTTCCAGTGTGATCTTGTGTGTTAGGACCGATGTAATAAACTTTAGATGGCTCGTTCTCACCGTTGACATACAATTCAACTTTTTTTGCAGAGGATGCCAAGACCTTCATCATATTGTCACGGGATTTAGAAGAAACATTGCCGCGTACTTTAATCCGGTTGACTACCTGAAGCAAATTTTTAATGGCATCTTCTCTGGCCTTGTATTTCTTGTTCAATGTCCACAAGCGACCTTCTTGCGGACGCTCCAACAGGGCAGTATTCCCTTGATTGTCAGCAATGAAAATCTTGGTCACAGCGCTCGTGTCTGTTATGGCAAATTGAGTGAACGGATTTTCTGCAATACTGCTGTTTTGATTTTTATTGTAGTAATAAAAAGCAACACCCATCAAGGTGATCAGAATGATGATGGATACTATGTTCTTTTTGTTTTTCATTTTCCCCACTTTCTTTTTCTCCACAAAAATTGACCAACGCCCAATACCATCGCAAAAATCAAAGGCAAGGCTGTATTGGCCATTTGAATGCTTGTCTTTTGGTGAGCTATTTTCTTGGCATCTAGTTTTCGTAACTTGATGGTTCTGGATCGAACACTGATCAAAGCTTGATCATCCATCAAATAATTGATACAATTCAGTAGAAACTCCTTGTTGTCATATAATACAGCTTTCGCATAACGGTCATATCCAAGGGGTAGGGGAGTGTATCCACTTTGCGCTGGCATCAATCCGTTTCTAATGATATCGCCATCTCCTACGACAATGATGGCTGTTTTTTCGCTGTTGTCTTTAAAGCCAATGCTTTTATCTTGCCTGATATTACTTGGGAGTTGATCATAGTAGGCGGAATGAAAATTACCCTCCAAGAGCATCGCCATGGGCATTCCGGCGTTTTTATTGGCCTCAAAATAGTTTTGCTCAAGGCTTACAATCGAGGTGTTGATGCGCACTGGAGTATTCCATGCCTTGCTCAAAGGTGAACTCTTCAGCAAAACCGTTTTCTTGATACCTTTTCCCGCATTCACAGAATCCAAACTAGAGGCAAATTCCAATTTGATGGGATCCAGATGTGAAACAATAGGATGGGTCTGTCCTTGGGTAAACATGAGCGGTGCGTAATACCAATTAAACATCTGAACATCACGCTGATTACCATTGGGTCCTGCATCAAACGCGATGGGAGCACACTGATAGTCGATGACAATATTTCGGTTCAGGCGCACTCCATATTCAAACAGTTGTTCGTAAACACCATTTTCATTGGAAATCGCCATGGTTTCCTGACGAGTGCGTAAACTATCAAGATCCGTTCTAACAGGATCAACAAGCCACAAGACCTTTCCGCCATTCATGATGAACTGATCAATGATCACGCGATCTTTTTCACTGAGAACACTATCAGGCTTTGCAATGACAAGGGTTTGAAAACGATTTTTACGTCCTTCAAATCCATCTACTTTATCGGAAAAGGCGTTGATTTTCTCATCGATTTTTACAAAGGCTAAATTGTAATTCTCCTCAACGGCGGTAAGGAAATCAGCCATTTGTATTGGTGCTAATTCTTTATGACCTTCTAGAATGGCAACAGCGGGTTTTTCGGGACGAATGGCCATTCGCAATCGACTCGCTAATTCATATTCTAAATTGTTCACGGAAGCATTGATCATCTCATCTGTGAAAGTGGGGGATTCACTTTTGAAAAGTTGTACTGGTGTCTCTTTGCCGCGGTATTCAATGATACAACCAGGCCAGATCAACTTAAATTGCTGCGCTCCGCCTTGTTTTAAGGATAATCGCGTAAACTTTATTCCTTTTTCATCCAGGGCTTTTTCTTGATCAGCAATCCTTTTCTTATCTGGATTGGCGTAAGGATCGATGAATTCAAACTGAACTTTTCCATCACTGTAATCTTTAAACTCCTCTAGTTTCTCACGAATGCTGTTTTCCAATCTTTTGAAGTTAGCAGGGAATTCTCCGTGGAGATAGCACCTCACAAAAACCTTGTCTTCTAGGTTGGTGAGCATGTCTTTGGTGGCCTCTGTTAGTGTGTGTCGTTTTTCTTCGGTTAAATCCCACTTAAAAAAAGAGAACTGAAGGATGTAACCGGTGACCAAAACAATTAAGGCTCCGATAAGAAATTGGATAATGTCCGTTCTTCTTGCATTCATTGTCTGCAAAAATGAGCAAAATGTCACGACATTATTCACGCACCCTCAAAAAAATACCATCTTGGTTTTTCAAGAATGCGTGGTGGATAATTTTAAGATTAAAAAAAGGTTAAACACAAAAAAAGCAGTGGAAATGTTGAAAAAAAAGCTTTTTTGACTCATTTTTATTTTGTTGAAAATGAATGGTTTACAAACAAAATTTATCAAATTGAAAAAATAATCAACAAGAGGTCTTGTGAGATTGAAATAAAGATGTACATTTGCAACCCGAATTTCGCGTAGAGTGACTACGTTAGAAATCAGTGAAACAAAGGAACTTAGAACGAACATGCCAACAGTTCAACAATTGATTAGAAAGGGCCGAGAGCCCAAAACGTATCGCAGTAAGAGTGCTGCGTTAACGTCATGCCCACAGCGTCGTGGAGTATGCACCAAGGTTTATACAACAACCCCTAAGAAGCCAAATTCGGCTTTGAGAAAGGTGGCCAAAGTGCGTTTGACCAATGGATTTGAAATTATCGCCTACATCGGTGGAGAAGGGCACAACTTGCAAGAACACAGCATCGTGTTGGTTCGTGGAGGTCGTGTAAAGGATCTTCCAGGTGTACGTTATCACATCGTTCGCGGAGCGTTGGATACAGCCGGCGTAAATGGTCGTGGTCAGCGCCGTTCAAAATATGGTACAAAACGTCCAAAACCAGGTCAAGCTCCAGCAGCTGCAGGTAAAAAGAAATAAGCTTAAGTCATGAGAAGAAGAAAAGCGAAAAAAATCGTAGTATTACCCGATCCAAGGTTCAATGATACCGTTGTAACCAAGTTCGTCAACAACATCATGTTGCAAGGTAAGAAGAATGTTGCTTTCACCATTTTCTACGATGCAATCGAGAAAGTGGCTGCAAAGACACAAGAAGAAGGTTTGGAAGTATGGCGTCGCGCCTTGGAAAACGTAACCCCAGCCGTTGAGGTACGTAGCCGTCGTGTAGGTGGTGCTACTTTCCAAATTCCTTCTCCTATCCGTGAGGAGCGCAAGAGTTCAATGGCCATGAAATGGTTGATTGGATACGCTCGTAAGCGCAATGAGAAGAGCATGTCTGAAAAATTGGCCGGTGAAATCATCGCTGCTGCTAAGAATGAAGGTGCTGCTTACAAAAAGAGAGAAGATGTTCACCGTATGGCTGAAGCCAACAAGGCCTTCTCACATTTCCGTTTTTAATTTTTAGAGAGAAAGAAAAATGTCACGCGACCTTAAATTCACAAGAAATATTGGTATTGCAGCTCACATCGATGCTGGAAAAACCACTACCACTGAGCGTATCCTTTATTACTCAGGGGTTAATCACAAGATAGGTGAAGTACATGATGGTGCTGCCACAATGGACTGGATGGTTCAAGAGCAAGAGAGAGGAATCACAATTACCTCTGCTGCTACAACCGTATTCTGGAACTACCGTGGTGATAAGTACCACATCAATATCATCGACACTCCTGGTCACGTTGACTTTACCGTAGAGGTAAACCGTTCATTGCGTGTATTGGATGGTTTGGTGTTTTTGTTCTCAGCGGTTGATGGTGTTGAACCACAATCTGAGACCAATTGGCGCTTGGCCAACAATTACAATGTAGCACGCATCGGTTTTGTGAACAAAATGGACCGTCAGGGTGCTGATTTCTTGAAGGTTGTTAAGCAAGTTAAAGATATGTTGGGTAGCAATGCTGTGCCATTGCAATTGCCCATCGGTGCTGAAGATGATTTCAAAGGGGTAGTTGATTTGATCAACTTCCGTGGAATGATTTGGAACGAGCACGATAAAGGGATGACTTACGAAGTTGTGGATATTCCAGCTGATATGATGGATGAAGCCATGATGTATCGTGAGAAGTTGTTGGAAGCAGTTTCTGAATTCGATGACAACTTGATGATGAAGTTCTTTGACGATCCAAGCTCAATCACTGAGCGTGAGATTTTGGATGCTTTGCGTCAAGCTTGTTTGAATCAAACAATTGTTCCAATGGTTTGTGGTTCTTCTTTCAAGAACAAAGGAGTTCAAACCATGTTGGACTTGGTAATGGAATTGATGCCATCACCAATGGACAAAGAAAGTATCAAGGGTACTCACCCTGATACTGGCGAGGAGATTTCTCGTCAACCAAGCTTCAGTGAGCCATTTGCTGGTTTAGCGTTCAAGATTGCTACTGACCCATTTGTAGGTCGTTTAGCTTTCACACGTGCTTATTCTGGTAAGTTGGATGCTGGTTCTTATGTATTGAACACAAGAAGCGGTAACAAGGAGCGTATTTCACGTATCTTCCAAATGCACGCGAACAAGCAAAACCCAATTGAATATTTGGGCGCTGGAGACATTGGTGCAGTGGTTGGTTTCAAAGACATCAAAACAGGCGATACCTTGTGTGATGAGAAGAACCCAATCATTCTTGAGTCTATGGTTTTCCCAGATCCAGTTATTGGATTGGCCGTGGAGCCAAAGACCCAAGCAGATAGCGATAAATTGGGAATGGCTTTGGCCAAATTGGCTGAAGAGGATCCTACATTCCGTGTAAAAACTGACGAGGATTCAGGTCAAACCATCATCTCAGGTATGGGTGAGTTGCACTTGGAAATCATCGTTGACCGTTTGAAGCGTGAATTCAAAGTAGAATGTAATCAAGGTGCACCGCAGGTATCGTATAAAGAGGCGTTGACTTCTTCTACAGATCACCGTGAGATTTACAAGAAGCAAACGGGTGGTCGTGGTAAGTTCGCCGATATCGTTTTCACTTTAGGTCCAAATGATGATCCAGAGAAAACAGGTTTGGTTTTCGTAAACAATATCAAAGGTGGTAACATTCCTCGTGAATTCATCCCATCCATTGAGAAAGGTTTCAAAGAGGCGATGAACAATGGTATCTTGGCTGGTTATCCTATCGATTCATTGAAAGTAGAGTTGAATGATGGATCATTCCACGCGGTTGACTCGGATGCTTTGTCATTTGAGTTGTGTGCCAAGATGGCTTTCCGTGAGGCAGCACCAAAGTGTCGTCCGATCATCATGGAGCCTATCATGAAGCATGAAGTGGTGACTCCAGCAGAGAACATGGGGGATGTGATTGGTGACTTGAACAAGCGTCGTGGTTTGATCGAAGGTACCAATGAGCGTAATGGTGCAACCGTTATCAACGCTAAAGTACCGTTGAGTGAAATGTTCGGTTACGTGACAGATTTACGTACCATCACTTCAGGACGTGCTTCTTCAACCATGGAGTTCAGCAATTACGCTCCAGCACCCAACAACATCGCTGAGGCAGTTATCGCTAAAGTAAAAGGAAAGAACTGATAATATATCGATATAAAGAATCAAATGGCGCAAAAAATTCGCATTAAATTGAAGTCTTACGATCACAACTTGGTTGACAAGTCAGCTGAGAAAATCGTAAAGACGGTAAAGAGCACCGGTGCGGTAGTCAATGGACCTATTCCATTGCCAACCCACAAAAGAATCTACACCGTGTTGCGTTCACCACACGTGAACAAGAAGGCACGTGAGCAGTTCCAATTGGATAGCTATAAGCGTCTGTTGGACATCTACAGCTCATCTTCCAAGACAGTTGATGCCTTGATGAAGTTAGAGTTGCCAAGTGGAGTAGAGGTAGAAATCAAAGTGTAATTAATCAATAAACTATAAACACATGCCAGGTATAATTGGTAAAAAAGTAGGGATGACTAGCATCTACAGTGCCGCTGGAAAGAATATTCCATGCACGGTGATAGAGGCTGGTCCATGTGTAGTGACTCAAATCAAGACACAAGAAAAGGATGGCTACACTGCTGTTCAAATTGCCTTCGGAGATAAGAAGGAAAAGAACACCAGTAAGCCCATGCAAGGTCATTTCAAAAAGGCTGGCGTTACGCCAAAGCGTTTCGTTGCTGAATTTGATGGCTTTGATCAAGAAGTAAAAATGGGTGACACCATCACTTTAGAAAGTGTTTTTACTGAGGGAGAAAATGTCGATGTAGTAGGTACTACAAAAGGTAAAGGTTTCCAAGGCGTTGTTAAAAGACACGGTTTCTCAGGGGTAGGTGAAGCTACGCATGGTCAGCACAATCGTTTGCGTGCACCAGGTTCCTTGGGAGCGTCTTCTGATCCAAGCCGTGTATTCAAAGGTATGCGCATGGCGGGTCGTGATGGTGGTGCTCGTTGTACTATCCAGAACTTGGAAGTCGTGAAAGTTTTGGCAGATCAAAACTTGATTTTAGTAAAAGGAGCTGTACCAGGCTTCAATGGTTCAACCGTTTATATCGTGAAGTAATATGCAGATCGAAGTATTAAATACAGAAGGTCAAAAGACCGGCAAGAAAGTGAACCTCGATGATGCAATCTTTGCTATCGAGCCTAACGATCATGCGATTTATTTGGATGTGAAGCGTTACTTGGCAGCTCAGCGCTCAGGTACCCACAAAACCAAGCACAGAGGTGAAATCCACGGATCTACCCGCAAATTGCACAAACAAAAAGGTACTGGTGGAGCTCGTAAGGGTAGCATCAAGAATCCTTTGTTCCGTCAAGGAGGTAGCATTTTTGGTCCTCAGCCTCGTAATTACGATATCAAAGTAAATAAGAGCACTCAACGTTTGGCCCGTGCTTCTGCTTTGTCTTATAAAGCAAAAGAGAATGGAATCGTTGTTTTGGATGCGTTAACTATGGCTCAGCCAAAGACACAGTCCTTCATTCAGGTGTTGAAAAACATGAATGTTTCAGACAAGAAAACTTTGATCCTAATGGGAGAAAAGGATAACAACTTGTATTTGAGCTCTCGCAATGTTCAGGGAACACAGGTGCAAATGGCTAATTTGGTGAACACCTATGATATCATGAATTGCCACCAAGTAATTTTCGTTGGCAATGCACACGAAGTATTGACAGAAATCTTAAAAAAGTAAACAGATGAATCCAGTTCTAATTCGCCCACTGATCACGGAGAAAATGACCTCCATTCAAGAGAAGCAAGGTAAGTTTGGCTTCATCGTAGATGTCAATGCCAACAAGATTGAAATTAAAAAGGCTGTAGAGTCTGCTTATGGAGTGAATGTAGTGAAAGTAAATACACTACGTTATGATGGTAAGGCCAAAAGCAGATACACCAAGGCTGGAATCTTAACAGGAAGATCGGCTTCTTACAAGAAGGCCTTGATCAAGTTAGCTCCAGGCGAAACAATTGACTTTTATTCCAACATCTAATATTGAAGAGTAATGGGAATTAAAAAATTAAATCCAATCACAGCAGGAACTCGTTTCAAAGTAGCTGCTACTTTTGAAGACATCACTGCGGATAAACCATACAAGCCTTTGGTGGTACCGATGAAAAAATCGGGTGGCCGTAACAACCAAGGTAAGCGCACCATGAGAATGATCGGTGGTGGTCACAAAAGAAATTATCGTTTAATCGATTTCAAGCGTGACAAGCATGGTATCAATGCAACGGTAATGACCATTGAGTATGACCCAAATCGTTCAGCGCGTATCGCTTTGGTAGAGTATGCTGACGGAGAGAAGCGTTATATTTTGGCTCCACAAGGCTTGACTGTAGGTACCGTAATCGTTTCTGGTGACAAAGTTGCTCCAGAAGTAGGAAACACTTCACCTTTGCGTGATCTTCCTCTAGGAACTGTGATCCACAACATCGAGTTGAAGCCCGGTAAAGGTGGATCAATGGCGCGCAGCGCGGGTAGCTATGCGCAGTTGTCTGCAAGAGATGGAGAGTATGCGGTTATTACATTGCCATCTGGTGAAACTAGAAAAGTTTTGGCCAAGTGTTTGGCAACTGTGGGTGCAGTATCCAATTCAGAACACAATTTGGTTCGTTCTGGTAAAGCTGGTCGCAGCCGTTGGTTAGGACGTCGTCCACGTGTACGTGGTGTGGCTATGAATCCAGTGGATCACCCAATGGGTGGTGGTGAAGGACGTCAGTCTGGAGGTTTGCCACGTTCTCGCAAGGGTACACCATCTAAGGGTTACAAAACCCGCGCGCCTAAGAAGGCATCTAATAAATTGATTATCGAACGTAGAAAGAAGTAATATAAGCAATGGCTAGGTCATTAAAGAAACCACCTTTTATCCACTACAAGCTCAATAAGAGAGTAGAGGATGCACAAGCAAGCGGCAAGAAAAATGTCATCAAGACATGGAGTCGCGCCAGCACAATCTCTCCAGACATGGTTGGATTGACCATCGGTGTGCACAACGGAAAAACATTTATTCCTGTTTATGTTACCGAGAACATGGTAGGTCATAAGTTGGGTGAATTTTCTCCCACACGTAACTTCCGCGGACACGCCGGTAACAAGAAATAATAATACGCACCAACGATAAATAATAAGTCATGGGAGCTCGTAAAAGAGAAATGGCCGATAGGCTAAAAGAGGAACGCAAGAGTTTAGCGTTCGCCAAGTTGAATAGTTTTCCAACTTCACCTCGTAAAATGCGTTTGGTGGCGGATACCATCCGTGGTAAAGAAGTGATTGCAGCTTTGAATATTTTGAAGTTCACTCGCCGTAATACTGCAACTCCATTGGAAAAATTGTTGAGATCGGCTATCGCCAACTGGCAGGCCAAGAACGAAGGTCAAGACATCACTACTTCTGAGGTTGTTGTAAAAGAAATCAAAGTAGATGTATCTCACACATTGAAGCGCATCAGCGCTGCGCCTCAAGGTCGTGCTCACAAAATTCGCAAGCGCAGTAATCACGTAACGATCATTTTAGATAAAAAATAAGCAGTAAGCATGGGACAAAAGTGTAACCCAATAGGTAATCGTTTAGGTTTCATCAAAGGATGGGACAGCAATTGGTTTGGTGGTAAAAATTACGCTGACCGTATCGTAGAAGACGATAAGATCCGTAAGTATTTAATGGCCCGTTTGAAGAAGGCTTCAGTATCTAAAATCGTTATCGAGAGAACTTTAAAGTTGGTAACGGTAACCATCAACACGGCTCGTCCAGGTGTAATCATCGGGAAGGCGGGTACAGAGGTGGATAAGTTGAAAGAGGAGTTGAAGAAATTGACAGGTAAGGATGTTCAAATCAACATCTTTGAAATCAAACGTCCTGAGTTAGATGCGCGTTTGGTTGCAGATGGTATCTGCCGTCAGATTGAAGGTCGTATCTCTTACCGTCGTGCAACTAAAATGTCCATTGCATCAGCCATGAGAATGGGTGCAGAAGGAATCAAGGTTACCATTGCCGGTCGTGTAAACGGAGCAGAGATCGCACGTTCTGAGTCATACAAAGAGGGTCGTACCCCATTGCATACATTGCGTGCTGATATCGATTACCATCATGCTGAGGCTCATACCAGTTACGGACGAATTGGTGTAAAAGTTTGGATTTGTCGCGGTGAGGTGTACGGAAAAAGAGATTTATCACCTAACTTTGGCGCCCCTCAACAAGGAGGAAATAGTGGCAACAAGCGTGGAGGTTCACAACAAGGCGGAAATGATCGCCGTGAAAACCGCGACAGCCGTGATAGAAGAGGAGATCGCAAGAGCCGTTAATTAAATAAGAACTCGCTAAAAGAATTGAGAGATGTTACAACCAAAAAGAACCAAATACAGAAAACAGCAGAAAGGTAAGATCAAAGGGATTGCTTACAGAGGATCTCAGCTGGCTTTCGGAAGCTTTGCGATCAAAACCTTGGATGAAGGGTTTATCACTTCCAGACAATTGGAGGCGGCTCGTGTGGCGTTAACACGTTTCATGAAACGTGAAGGTAAAGTGTGGATTAGAATATTCCCAGACAAGCCTATCACTGCTAAGCCTGCTGAGGTTCGTATGGGTAAAGGTAAAGGAGCTCCCGACCATTGGGTAGCAGTAATTAAGCCAGGAAGAATTTTGTTCGAAGCAGAAGGAGTTCCATTGGCTACTGCACAAGAAGCGTTGCGTTTGGCTGCTCAAAAGTTGCCTTGCAAAACAAAATTCATCGTTAGACCCGATTATACTGAATAATAGAAGTTATGAAAGCCGCCGACTATAGAAACATGTCTGAAACTGATTTGTTGGCTCAAATCAGTGAAAGCGAGACCGCATTGGCCAAAATGAAATTTGGTCACCAAATTGCGGGGACAGAGAATCCAATGACCATCCGCAATAAGCGTCGTGAGATTGCTCGTATGAAAACAGTATTAACCGAATTGAAGAATAAATAATAAGCCGTGATGGAAAGAAATCTTCGTAAAGAACGTGTCGGGATCGTTACCAGCAACAAAATGGAAAAGAGCATTGTTGTGTCGGTAGAGACAAAAATTCGTCACCCGAAATATGGAAAGTTTGTGAAACACACAAAACGATTCATGGCGCATGATGAGAAGCAAGAGTGTGGTATCGGTGATACTGTAAAGATCATGGAAACACGCCCATTGAGCAAATTGAAGCGCTGGAGAATGGTGGAAATCATCGAAAAGGCGAAATAACGAAATAAGGAGATTGAGTCATGGTACAAAATGAATCACGCCTAAGAGTGGCAGACAACAGTGGAGCACGCGAAGTATTGGTGATCCGTGTTTTGGGCGGTACGCGCCGCAGATACGCGTCATTGGGAGATCAAATCGTAGTAACGGTTAAAGATGCTCTTCCTTCTGGAAACGTTAAGAAGGGTGCAGTTACCAAAGCGGTAATAGTAAGAACCAAAAAAGAGGTGAGAAGACCCGACGGTAGTTACATCCGTTTTGATGACAACGCAGTTGTATTGTTGAACAACAACGGTGAGATGCGCGGAACCCGTATATTTGGTCCTGTTGCTCGTGAATTGCGCGAAAAGGATTACATGAAAATCGTTTCATTAGCGCCAGAGGTGCTCTAAAACTTAAGTACGATGTTTAAACGTTTGAAAATAAAGAAAGGCGATATGGTAGTGGTTACTGCCGGTGATAACAAAGGCAAGCAAGGGCGTGTTATCGAAGTTAATCGCGAAAAGGACACGGTGATTGTTGAGGGTGTTAATTTGGTAACCCGTCACAAGAAGCCTTCTGCTCAAAATCCACAAGGTGGAATCGAGAAGAAGGAAGCCGGAATTAACATCAGCAACGTAATGTTGTTGGATGCCAAAGGCAACGCCACAAGAGTAGGCCGTCGCAGAAATGAAAACGGAAAGTTAGAACGTTATTCCAAAAAGTCAGGGGAGGCAATCAAATGAGCTACACACCAAGATTACGCAGTAAGTACAACGACGAAATCATTCCAGCGTTAAAGACGCGTTTTGAATACAAATCGTCGATGCAAGTTCCAAAGATTACCAAGATTTGTTTGAATCAAGGTATCGGAAAGGCGACAGCAGATAAGAAATTGGTAGACTCTGCAGTAGAGGAGATGACCATGATTGCTGGACAGAAGGCCGTGGCCACTGTTTCAACAAAAGATATCTCGAACTTCAAATTGAGAAAGGGAGTTCCTATCGGCGCCAAAGTAACGTTGAGAGGTGACAAGATGTATGAATTCTTGGATCGTTTGATCGCCGTTTCTTTGCCTCGTACACGTGACTTCCGTGGCGTGAAGAACACAGGTTTCGATGGACATGGCAACTTTACCTTTGGGGTAAAAGAGCAAATCATTTTCCCAGAAATTGATTTGGATAAAGTGAAAATGATCAATGGTATGGACATCACCTTGGTGACAACTGCCAAAACAAATGAAGAGGCCAAAGCTTTATTGGAAGGATTCGGTTTCCCATTACAGAAATAATAATAAACGAGATATAAAGAAGTACAATGGCTAAAGAATCAATGAAAGCCCGCGAGCGCAAGAGAATTGCACTTGTTGAAAAATACGCTGCAAAGCGTGAAGCTTTGAAAGAAGCAGGAGATTGGGATGCTTTGCAAAAGCTACCCAAGAACAGCAGCAAGGTTCGCGTACACAATCGTTGTCAATTGACTGGACGCCCTCGTGGATACATGCGCCAATTCGGTATCTGTCGTAACCAATTCCGTGAATTAGCCTTAGAAGGTAGAATTCCTGGAGTGAAGAAAGCAAGTTGGTAATATAATTAAGAAGGACTAAGAAAATGAATACTGATCCAATAGCAGATTACTTGACCCGCATCCGCAACGCGCAGATGGCACGTCATAAAGTGGTGGAGATTCCAGCTTCAAACTTGAAGAAGGAGATTACCCGCATACTTCATGAGTCTGGGTATATTTTGAATTACAAATTTGAAGAGGGTGTACCCGGGGTAATTAAAATTGCCTTAAAGTACAATGCCAAGAGCAAGCAACCAGCCATTTCTAAAATTGACCGTATTTCCTCACCTGGATTGCGCAAATATGTAGGAGTAGATGAATTGCCTCGCGTGTTGAATGGCTTGGGTATCGCAGTGATGTCTACTCCAAAAGGAGTAATGACAGACAAGTCTGCTCGCAAGGAGAATGTTGGTGGTGAAGTATTGTGTTACGTTTATTAATACCAAAAGATCATGTCAAGAATAGGAAAATTACCCATCACCATTCCTGCAGGCGTTAACGTATCCATGAGCAATGGAATAGTTACCGTGAAAGGTCCAAAAGGAGAGCTTTCTCAGGAAATCACTGGAGCAGTGAGTGTGGAAATTGCAGAAGGACAAATCGTGTTGACTCGCGCCAATGACCACAAAGATTCACGTTCAAAACACGGGTTGTATCGCGCTTTGATCAATAACATGATTGTAGGTGTAAGCACAGGCTGGAAAAAGAATTTAGAGATGATCGGTGTCGGTTATCGCGCCAAGACCACAGGTCAACAATTGGAGATGACCCTTGGATTTAGCCATCCGATTGTTTTTGAATTACCATCAGAAATTACAGTTACTGCCAAGGCAGAAAAAGGAGAAAACCCATCCATCACTTTGGAGTCTTATGACAAGCAATTGATTGGACAGGTGGCAGCAAAGATTCGTTCATTGCGCGCTCCAGAACCATACAAAGGAAAAGGTGTTCGTTACGTTGGTGAATTTGTACGCAAGAAAGCGGGTAAATCAGCAGCTAAATAATAAAAGATTATGGCATTCACAAAAGAAGCAAGAAGAGCTAAAATTCGCGCACGTGTTCGCTCTACCGTTCAAGGTACAGCCGAAAGACCTCGCTTGTCTGTATTCCGCAGCAACAAGCAGATTTATGCGCAAATCATCGACGATAATCAGGGAAAGACATTGGTGTCTGCAGGATCTGCCTACATCAAGGAATCTCAGAGCATGCCCAAGATTGATCAGGCCAAAGTAGTAGGTAAGGCAATTGCCGAGCGCGCTATGGCAGCAGGTATCCAATCAGTGGTGTTTGATCGTGGAGGATATTTGTATCACGGAAGAGTTAAATCATTGGCCGAGGCTGCTCGTGAAGCAGGGCTTAAATTCTGATAAAAATGGCAGAGGTAAAAAATGTTCGCTCTAGCGAAACAGAATTGAAAGACAAATTGGTAGCGGTAAACCGTGTTACCAAAGTGACCAAGGGAGGTCGTACTTTCGGATTTGCAGCCATCGTCGTGGTTGGGAATGAGAATGGAGTAGTAGGTCATGGCTTGGGTAAGTCGAAAGAAGTAGCGGAAGCGGTGACCAAGGCCATCGAAGATGCAAAGAAAAACTTGGTCAAGGTGCCTATCAATCATGGAACAATACCACACGAAAACTCTGGAAAATTTGGTGGAGCACGTGTTTTCATCAAGCCTGCTTCTCATGGTACTGGTGTTATCGCCGGTGGTGCGATGCGTGCGGTGTTGGAGTCAGCTGGTGTAACCGACGTATTGGCTAAGTCCAAAGGTTCATCTAACCCGCACAACGTGGTGAAGGCAACATTGAATGCACTTGCAAGTCTTCGTGATCCAAGAGAGATTGCCCGCATGCGTGGAATTACATTGGATAAAGTGTTCAACGGTTAATATTTAAAGAAATGGCTAAAGTTGTTATAACTCAAGTAAGAAGCGCGATTGATTATCCAAAGCGCCAAAAAGAAACCATCAAAGCGTTGGGCATTAAAAAGTTGAACGTTTCAGTTGAGAAGGACTTGTCTCCCAATATTGAAGGTATGATCCGTGCGGTGAGCCACCTTTTGAAAGTTGAATACAAATAATATTTATTCGCATTACGATGAAATTAAATACCCTTAAACCTGCAGAAGGTTCAGTAAAAAATAGAAAGCGCATCGGTCGTGGAGAAGGTTCTGGTCACGGTGGTACTTCTACTCGTGGTCACAAAGGTGCTGGATCTCGTTCTGGTGCTAAGCGCAAGATCGGTTTTGAAGGTGGTCAAATGCCTTTGCAACGCCGTTTACCTAAGTACGGTTTCCGCAACTTTAACCGTGTGGAGTACAAAGGAATCAATTTGGACACTTTGTCTTTGTTGGCGGAGAAATTCAACCTTACCGAAGTTACTCACGACATCATGGTTCAGAACGGAATCTGTTCTAAGAATGATTTGGTGAAGATCTTGGGTCGCGGTGAATTAAAAGGTAAAATGAATGTTTCTGCTCATGGCTTCTCTGCAACAGCAAAGGCGGCTATTGAAAACAACGGTGGTGTAGTAACTGTTCTTTAATCAGTATTATGAAAGGCTTTATTCAAAAAATCAAAGATATTTGGAATCACGATGAGTTGAGACACAAAATTGGGTATACCCTTTTGTTGCTCTTGATTTATCGCGTAGGTTCCTTTATCGTTCTTCCAGGTGTGGATTCTGCAAAATTAGACGCAGGTGCACAAGGTGGTTTATTGGGATTCTTGGGATTGTTCACCGGTGGTGCGTTCTCTCGTGTTTCCATCTTTGCTCTTGGAGTAATGCCTTACATTTCAGCCTCTATCATTATTCAATTGTTGGGTCTGGCCGTTCCTTCTATCCAAAAGATGCAGAAGGAAGGAGAATCTGGACGTAAGAAATTGAATCAATGGACAAGAACGTTGACCATTGCCATTGGTTTGGTTCAAGCTCCTGGTTATGTAGCGCAATATGTACCCTCAAATGCCCATCCAGCAGGATCTTTGTGGTTAATTTCCGCCGTCATTATTTTGACTTGTAGTACACTTTTCGTGATGTGGTTGGGTGAGCGTATCACCGACAAGGGTATCGGTAATGGTACTTCTTTGATCATCATGACGGGTATAATCTCTGACATTCCTCGTGGTTTATTTGCTGAATTTGCAGCGCAAACGCCATTCTTCTTTTTGATTGAAATGGCGACTTTGGTTGTGATTATCGGAGCAACCATTGGAATTATTCAGGCTGTACGTCGTATTCCTGTACAAATGGCTCGATTGAGTGCCGGTTCAGTAAGTGGAATGCCTCAAGGTGAAGCGGCTCGATCATTTATCCCATTACGCGTGAATTCAGCAGGTGTAATGCCCATCATTTTTGCTCAGGCCATCATGTTTATTCCATTGTACCTTCAGAATACAGAGTCATTCCGTGATAGTGCAGTTTTGGCGAGTTTAACAAGAATAGATGGAATTGGTTACAATCTCTTGCTTTTCATTACCATTATATTGTTCACATTCTTCTACACTGCAATCGTTACGAATCCAACACAAATCGCTGATGATTTGAAGAGAAATGGTAATTTCGTGCCTGGTGTGAAGCCTGGAAAGGACACTGCAGAATTTATTGATAGAGTTTTGTCCAATATTACTCTTCCTGGTGGTATATTTGTCGGCCTTATCGCAATCCTCCCATCTATTTTAATGATGCTGGGGTTAGCCAAGGCACAACAATTCGCTCAATTCTTCGGAGGTACATCTCTGTTGATCACAGTGGGAGTTATGTTGGATTTGTTACAACAGATTGAAAGTCACTTGTTATCTCGTCACTTTGACGGATTGATGAAGTCCGGTAGAGTGAGAGGTCGCAACACAGGAGGTGCTGCTGTCAGCACTGGATATACTGTTTAAACAGTGACGAGGGGGGCGAAACCGGTTGTAAAAACCGAGGATGAGATTGAGCTCATCCGAGTGAGTTCTTTACTTATTGGAAAAACACAAGCGATGTTGGCGTCGCACATACGACCCGGAGTTTCTACTGCGGAGTTGGATAAGTTGGTACATGATTTTATCAAAGATCATGGTGCTTATCCAGGCTTCCTAGGTTACAATGATTTTCCGAATAGTATTTGCGCAAGTGTCAACTCAGCAGTTGTTCACGGTATTCCCAACAAGGAACCTTTGAAGGAAGGCGATATTGTTTCGGTGGATATCGGCGTGGTGAAAGATGGTTACTGGGGAGATTCAGCATTTACTTTCGCAGTGGGAGAAATTTCACCTGAAGTAAAGAAGCTCCTGATGGTAACCAGAGAATGTTTGGACTTGGCGATTGCCAAAGCCGTCGCGGGTAACCGGATAGGTGATATCGGAAACGCCGTTCAAACACATGCTGAAAACAATGGTTTTGGAGTGGTTAGAGAATTGGTGGGTCATGGAGTGGGAATTAACTTGCATGAGGCTCCTGAAGTTCCCAATTATGGGAGAAAGGGAAGTGGCCCCGTATTACAAGAAGGATGGGTATTGGCCATTGAGCCAATGATTAATCTCGGTACCAGAAATGTCCGACAACTAAAAGATGGTTGGACCATTCAAACCACTGACGGAAAACCAAGTGCTCATTTTGAGCATACGGTAGTGGTCAGAAAGAGCAACGCTGAAGTGTTATCCAGTTTTAAAGAAGTAGATTTGGTATTAAATAACAATAAATAAGGGCTTGCCCTACGAGAAAAAGAAAAATGGCGAAACAATCATCGATCGAACTAGATGGCGTAATTGTAGAGGCTTTGTCCAATGCAATGTTTCGTGTAGAGTTGGAGAATGGGCATGTGATTATTGCGCATATATCGGGTAAAATGAGAATGCATTACATCCGCATTTTACCTGGTGATAAAGTAAAGGTGGAAATGTCCCCTTACGATTTGACAAAAGGAAGAATTAGTTTTAGATACAAATAAGTAACTTAGAAAAGATGAAAATAAGAGCCTCTATCAAGAAGCGTTCGGCAGAATGTAAGATTGTTCGCCGCAAAGGGAAGTTGTATGTAATCAACAAGAAGAACCCTAAGTACAAACAAAGACAAGGATAAACCCCAATTGGGATATAACTAATATCAGAAAATGGCAAGGATTGCAGGTATCGATTTACCACGTAACAAAAGAGGAGAGATAGGTTTGACCTATATCTACGGTGTTGGTCGTAGCACAGCTCGTCGCATTTTAAGTGCAGGCGGAATCGACTTCAACAAGAAAGTATCAGAATGGAACGACGACGATTTGTCAAAGATCCGTGGTTTCATCACAGAGGAAATCAAAGTTGAAGGCGCATTGCGTTCAGAGGTTCAAATGAACATTAAGCGTTTAATGGACATCGGTTGCTACCGTGGTATCCGTCACCGTTTGGGTCTTCCATTGCGTGGTCAATCTACCAAGAACAACTCTCGCACTCGTAAGGGTAAGCGTAAGACAGTTGCGAACAAGAAAAAAGCGGTTAAATAATCAATAGCACCATAGATACGAATCATGGCTAAAGTAGAAAAAAAGAAAAAGAAGAATGTTGTAGTAGAAGCGGTGGGACAATGCCACGTGCAATCTACTTTCAACAACATCATTATCAGCTTGACCAACAACAGCGGTCAGGTGATTTCATGGTCATCAGCTGGTAAGATGGGTTTCAGAGGATCAAAGAAAAACACTCCTTATGCTGCGCAAATGGCAGCAGAGCAATGCGGTAAAGAAGCATTTGACTTGGGTCTTCGCAAAGTGAAAGTTTTTGTAAAAGGACCTGGAGCAGGCCGTGAGTCAGCTATCCGTACCATCCACACTGTTGGTATTGAGGTAACGGAAATCGTGGATACCACTCCACTACCTCACAACGGATGTCGTCCTCCTAAAGCACGTCGTATCTAATTAATTGAACTAAGAAAATGGCAAGATATATTGGACCCAAAACAAAGATTGCACGTAAGTTTCGTGAGGCAATCTATGGCCCTGATAAAGGTTTAGAAAAGCGTAATTACCCACCCGGACAGCACGGTCCTAACAAGCGTCGTGCAAAGCAGTCTGAATACGCTATTCAGTTGGCTGAAAAGCAAAAAGCAAAATATACTTATGGTATTTTGGAGAAGCAATTCGAGAACCTTTACAAAAAGGCCTCTGCTCGTCCAGGTGTAACGGGTGAAATTTTGTTGACTTTGTGTGAGTCTCGTTTGGACAACGTCGTTTACCGTCTAGGTATTGCTCCAACCCGCTCTGGCGCTCGTCAATTGGTTGGTCATGGACATATCACTGTAAATGGTCACGTAGTGAACATCGCTTCTTACTTGTTGCGTGCGGGTGATCGCATCGCCGTTCGTGAGAAATCAAAGTCTTTGCAATCCATCGTGATGTCTTTGTCTAACCGTCAAAAATTTGACTGGTTGGATTGGAACGATGCTGACAAGGCAGGTGTTTACATCAAGCATCCAGAGCGCGTTCAAATCCCTGAGAACATCAGAGAGCAGTTGATCGTCGAATTGTATTCTAAGTAATCTATAAACTAAAATATTGTATAATGGCCATTATTGATTTCGTAAAACCAGACAAAGTAATCATGCTTGAAAGCAATGATTTCACTGGTTCATTCGAATTCCGTCCGTTGGAACCCGGATTCGGAATTACCATCGGAAACGCGTTGCGCCGCATTTTGCTTTCCTCTTTGGAAGGCTTTGCCATCACCTCCATCAAAATTGAAGGTGTTGACCACGAATTCTCAACCATCAAAGGCGTTGTTGAAGATATCACTGAAATCATTTTGAATTTGAAACAGGTACGTTTCAAGTGTCAAATTGATGGTACTGACTATGAGAAGTTCTCCATCACTGTTGGTGGTCAAGAGCAATTCAAAGCAGGTGAAATTGGTAACTTCACAACGGCATTCCAAGTTCTAAATCCCGATTTGGTGGTTTGTAACATGGACCCAAAGGTGAAAATCAAAATGGATTTGGTGATTCAAAAGGGTCGTGGATATCGTCCAGCTGAGGAAAACAAGACCAGCAGTGCTCCTGTTGGAACCATTTTCATCGACAGCATATTTACACCCATGAGAAACGTGAAGTTCAGCATTGAAAACTTCCGTGTGGAGCAAAAGACGGATTATGAGAAGTTGATTCTTGAAATCCAAGGTGATGGTTCAATCACACCTAAAAACGCCCTTCAAGAGGCTGCTAAGATTTTGATTCACCACTTTATGTTGTTCAGCGATGAGCGCATCACTTTGGAGACAGAAATCAAGCGTGAGTCAGAGGAGTTTGATGAGAGCAGCTTGCACATGCGTCAATTGTTGAAGACCAAGTTGGTTGACATGGACTTGAGCGTACGTGCCTTGAATTGCTTGAAAGCTGCTGATATCGACACGTTGGGTGATTTGGTTTCTTTCAATAAGAACGACTTGTTGAAATTCAGAAACTTTGGTAAGAAATCTTTGACCGAGTTAGAAGAATTGGTAGAAAACAAAGGATTACAGTTCGGAATGAACGTATCAAAATACAAATTGGATCGCGATTAATCGATCAAAATAGCGTAAAGAAATGAGACACGGAAAAACAGTAAATCATTTAGGAAGAAAGGCAGAGCACCGCGAAGCTTTGTTAATGAACATGGCTAACTCTTTGATCGAGCACAAGCGTATCAATACTACTGTGGCCAAGGCAAAAGCATTGAAAAAATATGTTGAGCCATTGTTGACCAAATCAAAGACAGACAGCACACACTCTCGCCGTATTGTTTTCAGTTACTTGAAAAACAAAGAAGCGGTTACGGAATTGTTCCGTGAGATTTCTCCAAAGATCGCAGACCGTCCAGGAGGTTACACACGTATCATCCGTTTGGGATTCCGTCAAGGAGACAATGCTGAAATGGCGATGATTGAGTTGGTTGATTTCAATGAGATCTACGGAAAAGAAGCGGATCAAGCTGCAGCTAAGAAGCGTACACGTCGTGGTGGTGCTAAAAAGAAAGAGGATGAAGGAACAGTTGAGGCTTCAGCCGAAGGTGCAGAAGGCGCTACGGAAGAAAAGCCAAAAGCAAAACGCGCTCCACGTAAAAAGAAAGATGATTCAGCTGCTGAATAATCTTCAAAAATATCATTGAAAAAAGCCATCGTTTAGATGGCTTTTTTGTTTTCCATGACTACCTTTGCCTCCACAAATAAAAGACTGATGAAGATCCTCGTTTGTATCAGCAAAGTTCCTGATACCACTGCGAAAATCGCATTCTCAAATCCAACCACCTACGACGAAAATGGCGTCACCTTTATCATCAACCCGTATGATGAATGGTATGCGTTGGTTAGAGCACTTGAATTGAAAGAAACCATTGGAGGAACGGTTGTAGCCGCCTCTGTAGGAGGTGCCGATTACGAGCCCATAATCCGCAAGGCCTTGGCCATCGGAGCAGATGAAGGAGTGAGAATTGATGCGCCAGAAAGCGATGCTTTTGCCGTTGCCACAGAATTGGCGCAATACGCCAAGGACAATGCTTTTGATTTGATTTTGTGCGGAAAAGAAACCATTCAATACAATGGTGGCGTAGTGCCAGGAATGGTGGCAGAGATGTTGGGTTTGCCCTACGTTTTTGGTGCGTCGAAATTGGAATTAAAAGACAACAAGGTGATTCTTGAGAGAGAAATCGCGACGGGTGTCGAAGTATTTGAATCTGCATTGCCCATGGTGGTTTCAGCCGCCAAAGGAATGGCAGAACAACGCATACCCAATATGCGTGGCATCATGGCGGCAAGAACCAAACCGTTGGCCGTTGTGCCTTCTTGCGGTGCAAGTGCGGCGACCGCAGTTCAGCAATTTGAAATGCCTCCGGCCAAGAGCGGTTGCAAAATGATTCCTGCTGACCAAGCAGCTAGCTTGATTCAATTGTTACACGAAGAAGCCAAAGTCATCTAATATCGGAACGTAATGAAAACATTAGTATTTGTAGAAAACCACAATGGTAAGGCAACAAAAGCCGGTTTAGAAGCTGCAACATACGCTTTGGCCATGCACAATGGAAATGCGGCTGATGTTACAGCGGTAATCTTTGGCGATATCCAAGGAGATGCTGGTATGGGTGAAGTAGGTATCAACAATGCCATCAATGTGTCTGGACAGCACAACAGCCAGTCCATGACCAATAAAATTCAAACTTTAATGGAGCAGCACAACATTGAATTGTTGGTTTGTAGCCATGACAACGCTGGAAAGGAAATTGCGCCTCGTATCGCCATTCGCAGCAATGCCTCCTTGATTTCAGGGGCAACCCAAATGGCCAATGTAAGTAACGGTGTTGTCGTAAAACGCAACGTGTTTTCTGGTAAGGCCATTGCCGAAGTTGCGTCAAAAAACAACAAAGTAGTTTTGACCGTGCTTCCCAATTCCTTTGGTGTGAAGAAGGTAGGGGGAATTTGCGCTATTTCTTCTGAAACTGGGGAAGGCAATGATCAAGTGAAGTTGATTGAAGTAAAGGGGAATCATGATGATGCAGGTATTCCATTGCCAGAAGCGGATATTGTGGTGAGCGGAGGTCGCGGAATGAAAGGACCGGAGCATTGGAGTCCCATTGAAGAATTGGCCAAAGAGTTGGGCGCTGCAACGGCATGTTCTCGTCCTGTATCGGATATCGGTTGGAGACCTCATCATGAGCACGTAGGACAGACGGGCATCGCCATTCGTCCTAACTTGTATATTGCGGTGGGCATTAGCGGTGCCATCCAGCATTTGGCGGGTGTCAATGGCAGTAAAGTGATTGTTGTGATTAATAAAGATGCAGAAGCTCCTTTCTTCAAAGCAGCGGATTACGGAATAGTAGGTGATGCTTTTGAAGTGTTACCGCAGATCATTGCCGCAGCCAAGCAGTTCAACGCAAACAAGTAATCCGTGGCCAAGAGAGTTCAATTGCATGTAGCTGATATCAGCCCAAGTGGAACCACCTCTGGGGCCTATCAGATGGTGCTCATGGATATGGAAGGCATTTGGCGTTTGCCCATCATTATTGGTGGCGGAGAAGCGCAGGCCATTGCCATTGCCATGGAGCGCATTGAACCGCTGCGTCCTTTGACTCATGATTTGATCAAAACCATGGCCACTTCCTTCGGCATTGAGGTGTTGGAAGTAGAAATTTACAATTTCAAGGAGGGCGTTTTTCATGCGAAACTGGTAGCCATCATGGACAGCAGACAAGTGGAAATTGATTCCCGCACCAGCGATGCAGTCGCCATTGCACTCCGTTTTGATTGTCCCATTTTTTGCCAAGATTTTATCTTGAAAGAAAACGCCATTACCCACCAAGATGAAAAAGCTTTGGGCCATTTCGGGAACCTTCCGGATTTGGAAGAGGACGATGAACCGCAAACATTGTCCTTGAATGAATTGGAAAATGCTTTGCAGGAAGCGCTGTCAGAAGAGGATTATGAACGCGCCAGTCAAATAAGAGATGAAATCGCGAAGCGAAAGAAAGATTAATTGATTATCTTTACCATCATGGAAAATAAAAAGCAAACACCAGAAGAATTGGAAGCTTTGAAAAGAGACAACGAAGCGTTGGCTGAACAAAATGCCAAATTGCAACGAGAGCTTGAAGCCCGCGAGGAAGTGATGCAAAGTTTGTTTTCTTATTTTACAACGAACAAAGAAGATAAAAAGGAAAAATCCGAGAAAGAAAATCGTTAAATCTTTGTCGTTTTCGGAATTAAACGATATGTTAGGGGGATGAAAAATATTTTATCCCTTTTTTTATTTCTAGCCGTCGGTGTTTCATTGGCCCAGAGCAATTTGGAAATGAGTCATGATCCCTTTGAGGTGCGATTGCCAAAGGTGAATCCGGTCACTCACCAACACCAACAGGCATTGCGTAATCAAGAAAGTTGGAAGAGTTTTTCAGCGCAGCATCCCGGATGGTCAGCACAATTCAATGAGCAAAATCAAACCTTGCACAAAGCCTGGGGTAAAGCCATTCCATTGTCCGATGAGGCATTTAAAAATGAGGTATTGTCTCAATTTGGATGGAGTCAGGCGCAGCTGATAGAGCAGCCCGTTATTAGAACAGATAAAAAGATCATTCATCGTTTTGTACAAGAATACAACGGTGTCGAAATACTTTTTTCTCAATTCAAATGGGAAAGAGTAGAACAAGGCGTTGTATCCTTCACCACAGATTTGTTTTCCACCAAAGATTTGAATACGCAGCCTATAATCAGTGCTGAAACCGCGCTCAATAATGCTACCTATTTGATTCCCACGATATTGGACACTGCATGGGTGAGCGGGCCGTTGAAATTTCTTCCCATGGTGCGCAACAATGGCGAACAGCATTTGCATTTGGTGTATGAGGTCATGGTTCATTCGCACAATGAGTCCAGAATTCCTCAGCATTATTTGACGTATGTAGATGCGAACACTGGTTTTGTTTTGATGCGCAAGAACCAAGTGGCCCACGCCCATGGAAAGGGGCAGCCGTGTACTTCCTCTTGCAGTTCTATGCTGGCGGTGGATGTCAATGTGGGATCCACTTATTATTTGACTTCTCCATGGGATGCTCCTGTGCAGGGGGTATTGCCCAATTTGAAGATTGTAGCCAATGGCAATACGTATTATACCGATGGTAACGGGAATGTGAACATACCGCAAACGGGGCCCTTCAATGCAACGTTCAGTCTTGAAGGACCCTGGGCCAAAGTTTACACAGGAACAACAACGCCATCATTCACTGCAACGTTGCAGGAAGGAAGCAATGTTGTCTCTTTTGACAACGACGCCAATATCAAGGAAAGAACGGCCTACCGCAGCGTTCAGGACATCCATGACCACATGAAATTTTGGATGCCCGATTTTACAGGGATGGATTTTCAATTGCCCACCAACATTGATGTGACAGGCGGAGATTGCAATGCGTTTTATGATGGGACTTCCATCAACTTTTATGATCTGGCCAACGGGTGCAATGCCTCTTCCAATATTCCGGATGTGGCTTATCATGAATATGGTCATGGCATCAATGACAACTATTATCAATCCTTAGGCGGGTTTTTTATCAACGGCGCCATTGGCGAGGCCTATGCTGATTTCTGGGCCATTTCATTGAGCAACAATCCTATTTTGGGAAGTGGATTCTACGTGGACAATCAAGACCCCATTCGACGTTATGATGTTGATCCCAAGGTGTATCCCATGGATTTGGTAGGTGAGGTGCACCAAGATGGAGAAATCTTGATGGGGGCATGGTGGGATACCCACTTGCTGGTGGGCAGTGATTGGAATATTACGATTCCTTTGTTTGTTGAGGCCTATGCAGGTATGCAAGCCATGACACAAGATGGCAATGAAGGCCAAGCCTTTACCGATGTCTTGATCGATGCACTTTTGGCGGACGATGATGACGGAGATATCACCAATGGAACGCCCAATGGAAATGCCATCGTGCAAGGTTTTTACTTACATGGAATTTCGCTCATTTCTAGCGCAGAGTTGGTGCATCTGAATGAACCGTTCTTGCAAGAAAACACGGAGGTGGTTTTGGAGAGCGGATTGAATTTGGATTTTCCTTACACCAATTACGTGAGTGATGTTGCGCTGCATTACCAAATCAACAACAACAACTGGCAAGTAGTACCCATGGCGGATCAAGGGGGAGGGCAATACACGGCCAGCGTGGGATCTCATCCTCTTGCTACCATTGTAAAGTACTATATGACAGTAACGGACATCAACAACAACATTGGTGCTGCGGATCCAGCGGGTGCCCATCTAAGTGTCTATCCCAATTTGCCTTATGTTTCGCTGATTGGTGTAAGCCCTGTTGCAGTGCAAGATTGCGACAACAATGAGCCATGGGGCGCATGGTCCACCGGTATTGCAGGGGACAATGCTACAACAGGCATTTGGGATTTGGCGCAGCCCATCAGCAGTGTAACAGTGGATGCGGCTCCTGGAACCATTGTGCAGACAGGGACACAGACCACAGAAGGAGGGGAGTATTGTTTTGTAACCGGAAATGCTTTGCCCAATGATGGCATTGGGGTGAATGATGTGGATGGTGGACATACCACATTGCAATCCCCTACAATGGATTTCACCGCCTATACCCATCCCATCATTGCCTACAACCGCTGGTACACCAATAGCCCTCCTGGTGGTGCCAATCCAGGTGCCGATTGGTTTCAAGTACAACTGTCCAATGACAATGGACAAACCTGGACTTACCTCGAGAATACAATGACCTCTGATGCGCGCTGGCGCATGGCCGCTTACCGGGTGGAAGATATTTTAACTCCCACTGCGCAAATGAAGATTCGTTTTATTGCCTCTGACAGCTTGCGTCCTGAAGTTAACCTCAGCGGTGGTTCCTTGGTAGAAGCAGCCATGGATGATTTCATTGTCTATGATGAGTATGTCGAAGTCAATGCTGTTTCGGAGTGGAATGGAATGGAGATGAACATTTATCCCAACCCTGTAACAGATGGATTGCTGAATGTATCCTTCAAAGGCCAAGGTTCAGAAACCAGTCAGTTCAAAGTGGTAGATGTTACGGGAAGAGAAGTTTTGGTATCGAAAAAAAGCAAAGGATTCAACCTTTGGGAAGTGAACTGTGAAAAGTTAACGCCTGGTTATTATTTTGTTTTTTGTAATAAAATGCGACAGCCTTTCGTTGTGCGATAATACCAAAATTGTATTTTTGCGCAGGAATGGAGAAGGTGGTAGTTAGTTTTTGTAAAATTATTGTGCTCATTTATTGCGCTATCCCCATCATGGGTGCAGCACAGTCTTTGACTTTTCCGCAATCACCCATTATTTTTTACAGCCATGCTCGACATTCATTTTGTGCATTGGACGAGTCGGGGGCTTTTTTGAATCAGAAGCCTGGATCTCCTTGGAAGAAACAGACATTGTTGTATCAAAAGGACGTTGACTATAAAACATTGCGCTCCGATTTTATTCCGGTATCTACCACAAAAGGAGACTTTTTTGTGGTCGGTGGTTGTGGAATGATGTATCAGTGGAAAGGCGATTCCATTGTCCGCATTGATGAATCATTTCGTCACAAAAATCAATTTGGTTCCATCATTTGGGTAAAGGAAGATACCATTTTCATGACGGGTGGGTATGGTTTTTTTGAATCTACCAATATTACCACCTATTTCGATTGGGATACCAAAGGGTGGTTTCATCGGAAATGTGGTGGAGATGTTCCACCTACTTTTTCAGGCGGAATGGCCTTCAGGAATGGGAATGAATTGATTTTCATTGGCGGTCGATCCGAGAGCATCAATGGGTTTAAGGACATAAGGCAAGTGCGGAAACTGGACACTCAAAATTGGCAATGGAAAGTGGGCTCGGAAGTATCTCTTCCGTGGAATCCAGATGGGCAATCAGCGGTGAAATATGTAAAGAATGGAGCACAGTTGGCCCGTAACCTCAGTACTTTGATGGAATATGATTCTCAAAGCAACGAGATGGTGGCTTATGCTTCTGAGAAGTTTTTGAATATTGCAGCCATCGTTCCTCAAGACGATATTTGGATGGTCTGCTTGACCAATCATAATTTTAATAGTTATGATGTACAGTTGGTGGACAAACAAGCCTATTTGGGCGAGTCCTTTGACCGTTATCCATTGTTTCAGGTGGAGATGGGGGGTGGGCGAAAAGTGGCCATGCTTGTTGTGATGGGGATTTTTATACTGGGAATATGGGTTTGGAGAAGGCCGGTTCGCATCCAAGCAATGGCCCCGGCAGAACATACCAACCCTGTAGAGAAGGTGGAGTGGGCATGGGGAGATTTGGAATTGGCCCTGATGAATTTCTTTTTTGAAATTGGGGAACAAGGATTTGAAACCACGGAGTTGAATCATTTTTTCGATTATGGCTCCCCCAATTTTGACACTTTAAAGAAGCGGCGGGATTTAAAAATGCGTGAAATGCGTAAGCGATTGTCTTCGATTACAGGAATACCGACCGAGGAAGTTTTTCTGGAAAAACGATTGGAATCGGATAGAAGGGTCAAAAAACTCTATTTAAATCCCGGGATAAAGCGGGAAAATGCGGGAATTTCCCTCTGATTCTTCGGATTGAACCTGATGAAGTAAAGTCACCCTGCGATATTTGAGCATCTTCCAAGAACACTGCAGCAGGCGGAGCATTGATGAGTTCAATTTCGTTTTCAGTTTTCGGCTAAAAAAGTTTTTGCTTGTCAATGTCCGTGCTGTGGTGGAA